>Ga0180222_1002897_pt1 | contig 12346 bp, 14 predicted proteins | sample eDN5th37CKraftOP_FD_151336 | JGI IMG/M metagenome (GOLD analysis project Ga0180222, IMG submission 151336) | Enriched Organic Plus compost microbial communities from Emeryville, California, USA - eDNA 5th pass 37_C Kraft OP (version 2) (version 2) ... | reverse complement strand
ACATCGTCTCGATCGGATCGCTCACAAGAGTATCAGCCTGTCCGGAAGTTGATTGGGATCGCCTGCCGACTTGGGGAGATGCTCGGCCAGCACCCGGCCGACGCGCTCCACCGCGGCGGCCATGCCTTCGCCCGGGCGATCGGCGCGGATGCCGTCGAGCAGCGCGGCCATCGCCTCGCCCCAGGTCTCGGGCGTAACCTTGCCGTGCAGCGCCTCGTCGGCGATGATCTCCGCCCGGTGCTCGGCGAGCGAGAGATAGATGAGCACGCCGGTGCGGCCCACCGTCCGACGCTCGGTGCCGACCCGGAAGCAGGCGACCGCCCGGCGGCGCACGCGCCGCGCCTTCACGGCGGCGGGGGTCAGCGCGACGCGCAGCGGCGTCCAGGAAAGGATCAGCCGCGCGACCAGGAATTTGAGCGCGAGCGCCGCGAACAGCATCGCCAGCAGCTCGCGCGGGCTCCACAGCGGATGCCAGCCCGGCCAGAAGCGATCGATGAGGCCGACGAAGAATTCCGGCCAGCCGGCGATCACCGCGAGCGCGAGGAACATGACGAGCGCAGACCAGAGCAAGGCGATGTCGCCATAATCGTCGGACGCGCCGGTGACGATCGTCACGATCTCGCCGTCGGTGCCGGCCTCGGCCCGCGTGACCGCCTCGGTCACGCGAGCGATCTCGCTTTCCGTGAAGCGCGCGCTCACCATCCGCCCGATGCCCCTCCGCCGCCGAACGATCCGCCGCCGCCCGAGAAGCCGCCGCCACCGCCGCCGCCCCAGCCGCCGCCACCCCAGCCGCCGCCGCCCCAGTCACCGCCGGAACCCGGGCCCCAGAGAATGATCGGGCCGCCGCCATAGCGGTGTCCGCCAGCACGGCGGCGCAGCATGGAGAGCAGGATCAGCGCCAGCACCACGCCCCAGAAGATCAGTGAGAAGGGGATGTCGTCGCGCTGATCCTTGCGGGCCTGATCGACGATTGCCTTGGCGCGGGCCTCGGCCTCCGCCGGAGGCAGCCGGATGAGCTCGCTCAGCGCATCGACGCCGGCATTGATGCCGCCGGCCATGTCACCGGCCTTGAACGCCGGCAGGATCCGCGTGTTGATGACCACGCTGGAGAGCGCATCGGTGACGATCGGCTCCAACCCATAGCCCACCTCGATCCGTACCCGCCTGTCCTTGGGCGCGACGATCAGCAACAGGCCGTCGTTGAGGCCCTTCTGGCCGATCGCCCAGCTGCGGCCTAGCCGATAGCCATAGTCCTCGATCGGATAGCCCTGCAGGTCGGCGATGGTGGCGACCACGAACTGACGGCCGCTCTGCTTCTCCTGCGCCTGCAGCTTGGCATCGAGCGCGGCGCGCTGCTCCGGGGTCAGGATGTTCGCCTGATCGACCACCCGGCCGGTGAGCGGCGGGAAGGTCTGCGCCCCGGCGGGAAGCGCGCAGAAGAGGGCAAGGAGCAGCAGCAGCGGCCAGAGCAGGCCGCCGCGGCCCTGCAGGCGGGTAAGCGGCACGCGCCTGCCCTCAGAAGCTCACCTGTGGCGCCTTCTGCGCGTCGGCGGCCGCCTGGAAGGTCGCCATCGGCTTGGCGCCGTAGAAGATCTTGGCGCCGATCGCGTCGGGGAAGGTGCGGATGCGGGTGTTATAGGCCTGCACCGCGTCATTATAGTCCTTGATCGAGATGTTGATCCGGTTCTCGGTCCCTTCCAGCTGGGACTGCAGCGCCAGGAAGTTGGCGTTCGACTTGAGCTCCGGATAATTTTCCTGGACGACGAGCAGCCGGCCCAGCGCCTGGCTGAGCTCGCCCTGCGCCGCGCCGAACTGGCGCAGCTTCGCCGGATCGTCGAGATCATCCGGCGTCACGGTGATCGCGGTGGCCTTGGCGCGCGCCTCGGTGACGCCGGTGAGCACGGCCTTCTCCTGCGCGGCATAGCCCTTCACCGTTGCGACCAGGTTGGGGATCAGGTCCGCGCGGCGCTGATAGTCGGCCTGGACGTTGGCCCATTTCGCCTTGGCGTTCTCCTCGGCGGTGGGCACGCTGTTGAGCCCGCAGGCGCTGAGCGACAGCGCGGCGAGGGGGGCGAGCAGCAAGGCGCGGCGAGCGGACATCATGTCACTCCGGTTGGCTGTTGACGGCTGACAGATAGGCGGCGGCAGAGGCTATCGCAATCGTTGCGCGAACGGATTAAGCAGCGGGTGACCAGGGAGTGACATGTCTGAACGGGAGGAATGCCCATGTTCAAAGAGTTTAAGGAATTCATCAATCGCGGCAACGTCCTCGACCTCGCGGTCGCGGTCATCATCGGCGCGGCCTTCGGAAAGATCGTGAGCTCGCTGACCGACGACATCATCATGCCCGTGGTCGGCAAGGTCTTCGGTGGGCTTGATTTCTCGAGCTATTTCATCGCGCTGGGGCCGATCCCGGACACTCTCGCCGGCTCGACCGACTATGCCGCCCTCAAGAAGGCGGGCGTTCCCCTGCTGGGTTATGGCGAGTTCATCACCCAGGCCGTGAACTTCGTCATCATCGCCTTCATCATCTTCCTGCTGGTGCGCGCCGTGAACCGGGCGATCCCGAAAGCCCCCGAGGCGGCGGCCGCGGAGCCGGCCGATGTCGCGCTGCTGCGCGAAATCCGCGACGAGCTGCGCAAGCGGGGGTGAGTCTATGACCCGTCACCCGACGAAAGTCGGGTGACGATTGATTGACGCTCACTCCGCCTTGGCGAGGCCCGGACGCAGGCTTTCGAGATCGTGCGATCCACCCCGCGCCAGCGCACGGCGGTAGGCCGGCCGCTCCTGCATCAGCGCGAGATAGCGGAGCAGCGCCGGCCGATCGCCGAGCAATCCCTGGAGCGCCGCCGATTCCACGATGAAGGCGGCCTGGATGTCCGCGCCGGTGAGATCGGAGCCGACCACGAAATCGCGGCCGGTCATCTCCCGCTCCATGAAAGCGAAATGCCGCTCGATCTCGCCATGCACGCGCGGATGCAGCGGCCTGCCGGCCTCGCCGAGCATGCCGACATAGATGCCGAGGATGAAGGGCAGCGTCACCGATCCCTCGATCATGTGCATCCATTGCAGATAGCGCACCCAATCGTCGCTGCCGACCGGCGGGCGCAGCCGCCCGCCGCCATGCACCTCGATCACATATTCGATGATCGCGCCGGATTCGGCGATCACGCGATCGCCGTCGGTGATCACCGGCGCCTTGCCGAGCCCGTGCAGGCGCTGATAGGCGGGCGGGGCGAAGAGCTTCGCGTGGCGCTCATAATGCTCGACCGCGTAGGGCAGCGCCAGCTCCTCCATCAGCCACAGGATCCGGTGCGAACGCGAGTTGTGCAGGTGATGGACGGTGATCATGCGCGGGCATCCTTGCTGTCCGGAGGATCATAGCGGCGGGAGAGCGGCGCTGTCAGCGATGCGATGCCGCCATGTTGACGGTTGGGGCCGCAAGCGGCGGCCGGCCCGCTCTTCCCATTCGCGCGCCAGCCCCTATATTGATCGGTGCCGGATTCGTCCGGCTATGGCGATAAATGATGCCGCGTTTCGACGCAGCGGACCCGGGGGCGGTACCCGGCGGCTCCACCAGAAGCCTCCTTTCAGGGGGTTCCTGACGGGGCCGAACTAGGATCGACGTGTGGACGGGATCGGTATTTTCGCCCGGGCTGAGTAACCCGTTAAAGGCTCAAAACCACAAGTGCCAACGACAACGAGGCGCTCGCGATTGCTGCGTAACCTAGTCTTCACGGACGACGTTACGAAGCTTTAGCGCGGTCCGGGCCGCACCGGGCAACAGAAGCGGATTCCGGCGGTACGGGGAGCACCGAGCAACAGAAGCTCCCCACTTGCGCCTGATCGCGCATGCCGGCCCCCATCGTCGTCCCTTCGCAAAAAGCCTGTTCGGTTCACCGCAATTTCGGGAACCGCTTTGGATTCGAGGTGTTTCACGCTCGGCTCTGCTCTGTTTGGGGGGCGGGGACACTTTTGCAACCAGGGGTTAGGTGATGAAAACATTGATGAAAGTTGCTGCGGTCGCCGGCTTCATTGCCCTCGCGGCCTGCGGCAAGAGCAATCAGACGCCCGGCGAGAATGTGTCGGAGGCGTATGACAATGTCGCCGATTCCTATGACGCGGCGGCAGACAATGCCACCAACGACAACGCCGCCGACGCACTGTCGAACACGGCCGATTCGATCCGCTCCGCAGGCGACAATGCGGGCGATGCGATCGACAACGGCTCCGCGCCGGCGCCGTCAAACGCCATGTGATCTGCCTGATCCTTTGGGGTCCAGCGGCCGCGTGCCTCCATCGGGGGCGCGCGGCCTTTCTTCATCGGGCAGCAGGATCCGCACCACCGTCCTGTCCGCGACACGGCCGATCTCGAAACGGCCGCCGAGCTGACGCGCGAAGGTGGAAGCGATCCTGAGTCCGAGATTCTGCGAGCGGCCCAGATCGAAATCGTCGGGAAGCCCGCAGCCGTCATCTTCCACGCGCAGCTCAACCTCGCCTTCGTTCCCCCGGGCGAGCTGGATGGCGATCCGCCCTTCGGCACGGTCGCAGAGGCCGTGCTCCAGCGCATTGGCCACCGCCTCGGCAACGATCAGGGCGAGGGGAATCGCGGCGTCCGGGCTGATTGCGATCTCTTCGTCCACCGAGACATGGCAGCCTATCCCCGGCTTGCCGTTGACGTCGATGAGGTCGGCGCCGAGCTGCGAGAAGAAGGCGGCCATGCTGAGCCGCGCGCCGCTCGGGTCGTGAAGCTGGCGGTGGAGCTTGCCGATCAGCATCAGCCGGCGGGCCGCCTCGTCGAGCACGGCGCGTGCCCGCTCGTCTGTCACGTCATGCTTTTGCAGCGCAAGCAGCGCCGCGACGACCTGAAGGTTGTTGGAAACCCGGTGCTGCAGCTCGCGGAAGAGCAGCTCGCGCTGGACCAGCAGCTGGCGGTTGCGTTCGCGTTCGCTGATCAGTCCGCGGTTGGCGCGCTGCATCCAGTGGACGAGCGCGATGTCGATCGTCACCACCAAGGCATAAAAGCCGAAGGAGAGGAGCGCGCCGGGCTTCGGCGCAAAGCTGTGGACCGGCGGGATGAAGAAATACCAGGCGAAGATGCCGCAAAGGACACCGGCGAGGATGCCGGGACCCCGGCCGAATAGAAAGGTCGTGACGATGACGGCGGGAAAGAAGCCGATATAGGGATAGCCGACGGGCATCGCCTTGTCGGCGGCGATGCGCAACGCCAGCGCACAAGTCGAGAGGAGCAGGGCCGCCATATAGCCGATCCACGACCGGTCGCGGGCAAGCGGCAGCCTTTCGAGCAATGTCAGGCGCGGCGAATTCATGCGGCAAGCGTAACAAAGCGCCGCTACTTTACGAGCCGCGTCTTGATCCACATTGCGTGGTTCAAAGAAAAAGGGGCCGGAACCGGCCCCTTTCCCCGTTGAACCGCTCGGGATTTGCGGTCAATCGTCGTCGCGCGTCAGGAAGGCGGGCGCGAAATCCGGCTCCGGTCCGTCATCCTTCGCGGAGTCGTCGCGGTCCCGGCGCGGGCCGCGCTCGCTCCGCTCGCCACGATCCCGGCGCGGGCCGCGGTCGCCGTCGCGGCGGCGATCGCCCCGTTCGCCGCGCGGCCCGCGGTCCCCGCCTTCGCGCGGCTCGCGCGGCGGACGGGTGTCGGGCAGCTCCTCTCCGGTCTCCTGGTCGACGACGCGCATCGACAGGCGGACCTTGCCGCGATTGTCGATCTCGAGCACCTTGACCTTGACCTCCTGGCCCTCGGAGACGACGTGGGTCGGCTTGGCGACGCGCTCGTTCTTCATCTCGGAGACGTGGACGAGGCCGTCCTTGCCACCCATGAAGTTCACGAAAGCGCCGAAATCGACGATGTTGACCACCTTGCCGGTGTAGATCTTGCCCACCTCCGGCTCGGCGACGATGCCGATGATCCAGTTCTTTGCCGCCTCGATCTTGTCGAGATCGGAGGAGCTGATCTTCACCGTGCCGTCATCGTCGATGTCCACCTTGGCGCCGGTGGTCGCCACGATCTCGCGGATCACCTTGCCGCCGGTGCCGATCACGTCGCGGATCTTGTCCTTGGGCACGCTGATCGTCTCGATCCGCGGCGCGTGCGCCGACAGCTCGGTGCGGGTGTGATCCAGCGCCTTGGCCATCTCGTCGAGGATATGGGCGCGGCCGTCGCGCGCCTGATCGAGCGCGACGCGCATGATCTCCTCGGTGATGCCGGCGATCTTGATGTCCATCTGCAGCGAGGTGATGCCCTCGCTGGTGCCGGCCACCTTGAAGTCCATGTCGCCGAGATGATCCTCGTCGCCGAGGATATCGGAGATCACGGCGAAATCCTTGCCCTCGAGGATAAGGCCCATCGCGATGCCCGACACCGGCCGCTTGATCGGCACGCCCGCGTCCATGAGCGCGAGGCTGCCGCCGCACACCGTCGCCATCGACGAAGAGCCGTTGGACTCGGTGATGTCGCTGGTCAGGCGGATCGTGTAGGGGAATTCCTCCTTGCTCGGCAGCACGCCATGCAGAGCGCGCCACGCCAGCTTGCCATGGCCGATCTCGCGACGGCCCGGCGCGCCGAAGCGGCCCACTTCGCCGACCGAATAGGGCGGGAAGTTGTAGTGCAGCATGAAATGCTCGTAGTGGAGGCCGGTCAGGCCGTCGATCATCTGCTCGGCGTCCTTGGTGCCGAGCGTGCAGGTCGCGATCGTCTGCGTCTCGCCGCGGGTGAACAGCGCCGAGCCATGGGCGCGCGGCAGGAAATGTGCCTCGGCCTGGATCGGGCGGACCGTCTTCGTGTCACGGCCGTCGATGCGGCGGCCTTCCTTGAGGATCGCGGTGCGCACGATCTCGGCCTCGAGCTTCTTGACGAGCTTGATGGCGACCATCTGCTCCTGCGGGCTTCTGTCCGCCATCGCCGCCTTGGCCTTGGCGCGTGCATCGTTGAGGGCGTTGGCGCGATCGGCCTTGCTGGTGATCTTGTACGCCGCCGCGATGTCCTTGCCGATCAGCTTCTTGAGCTCGGCCTTGATCGCGCTCGTATCGTCGCCCTGCGCGAGCTCCCACGGATCCTTGGCAGCCTTCTCGGCGAGCTGGATGATCGCCTCGATCACCTGCTGGCTCGCCTTGTGACCGAACATCACGGCGCCGAGCATGACCTCTTCCGAAAGCTCCTTGGCTTCGGATTCGACCATCATCACCGCCTGCTGGGTCGCGGCGACGACGAGATCGAGCTCGCCTTCGGCGACTTCGGCGTCCGTCGGGTTCAGCTGATATTCGCCGTCCTTGTAGCCGACGCGGGCGGCGCCGATCGGGCCCATGAAGGGAACCCCCGAGATGGTCAGCGCGGCGGACGCGGCAACCATCGCGAGGATGTCCGGCTCATTCTCGCCGTCATAGCTCAGCACCTGGGCGATGACGTTGATCTCGTTGTAGAAGCCTTCCGGGAAGAGCGGGCGGATCGGCCGATCGATCAGGCGGGAGACGAGCGTCTCCTTCTCGGTCGCGCCGCGCTCGCGCTTGAAGAAGCCGCCCGGAATGCGGCCGGCGGCTGAATATTTCTCCTGATAGTGCACGGTCAGCGGGAAGAAGTCCTGTCCTTCCTTCACCGAGCGCGCGGCCGTGACCGCGCAGAGCACCACCGTCTCGCCGAGCGTCGCGAGCACCGCGCCGTCGGCCTGTCGGGCAACGCGGCCCGTTTCCAGGGTGAGCGTCTTGCCTCCCCACTGGATTTCCACTTTCTTCGTATCGAACATATCATTTCCTTTACCGGACACCCCATGCGTCCGGGGCCTGTGTGAGGCGGCACCCCCTGGCGCCGCCGGTGACGGGACCATCCGCCCGTCGTCCCGCCACGCGCCGGATTGCGCCTGGCCGGAAATGGAAACGGCCCCGCGCGGGGGCCGTCCCGTTACTTGCGAAGCCCGAGCCTCGCGATGAGATCGTTGTAGCGCCCCTCATCCTTCCGCTTGAGATAGTCGAGCAGGCTGCGGCGCTTGTTGACGAGCATCAGCAGGCCGCGGCGCGAGTGATTGTCCTTCGCGTGCGTCTTGAAATGCTCGGTGAGGTTGTTGATGCGCTCGGTGAGCAGCGCGACCTGCACCTCGGGCGAGCCGGTGTCGCCTTCCGTGCGGGCATGTTCCTTGATCAGCGCGTCCTTGCGCTCCAGCGTGATCGACATCGCGTCAGTCCTTTCGTGCTACAGGTTGAAGCCGCGCACCACCCGAACCTCCGGCCCGGAAACTTCCACCAGCGCGATCGGAATGGATCCGTCCGTCGCCAGATGAAGGCCCTGGTGCTTGGCGATCCCGATCAGCTTCCGCCCCTCGCGGAGCGCCCTTGCCTGATCGGGGGAGACGGAGAGAGCCGGGATGTCGTCCAGCCCCGCCGTCAGCGGCAAGAGTATGTCTTCAAGTGCGCGGGCCTTAGCGGCTTCGTGCAATTTGTCCAGCGAAATCGCGGAGGCGAGGCCGAACGGCCCGGCCTTGACGCGACGGAGCATCGCCACGTGGCCCACCGTTCCGAGCGCGTGCGCGATGTCGCGCGCGAGGCTGCGGATGTAGGTGCCTTTCGATACATGGGCGCGCAGGGTGAGTTCGGCAAGCGCCGCTTGCTCTTCCCGTGGTGAAGGGGAGGGGGAGAGGGTCAGGGCGTGGATCGTGACGGCGCGGGGCCTGATCTCGAACGCCTCCCCGGCACGGGCGCGGTCATAGGCGCGTTCGCCGTTCACCCTGATCGCGGAATAGGCCGGCGGCACCTGCTCGATCGGCCCGGTGAAGCGCGGCAGGATCGCCCGCGCGTCCGCCAGGGTCGGCCGCGCCTGCGATGTCGCGACGGTCGCGCCCTCGAGGTCGAGCGTGTCCGTCTCGGCTCCGAAACGGACCGTGAAATCATAGATTTTGTCACTGTCGAGCATGCGGCCGGCGAGCTTGGTCGCCTCGCCGATCGCGACCGGCAGCACCCCGGTCGCAAGCGGATCGAGGGTGCCGCCATGGCCGACCTTGGGGCGGCCTTCACCCGCCTCGCACAACGCGCGCTTGACCGCGGAGACCGCCTGGGTGGAGCCGAGGCCGTGGGGTTTGTCGAGGATGATCCAGCCGTGCATCGGCGCGCGGCTTTAGCGGCGTTGCGCCGGACTTTCCAGCCATGCCGGCGGCTCGGCTACTTGCCCTTGTGCGCCTTCTTCGGCGGCCCCGCGCTGGCGACCAGGCCGGTCACCGGGCAGCTCCGGCCGCGCACGACCACGCTCGAGAATTTGTCGAACGTATCGACGCCGCGCGTCTCGAAGCCGATCCGCTCGGCATAGGGCAGATCGCTGCAGGGGGACATCAGCGTCGCATAATACCAGCGGTTGTGGGCGTCCTGGACGTAGAGCCCATGATCGCCGTCGGCGCGCCAGTCGCGGATGCCGCCATGGTTGACGAAGGGGATGCTGACATCGGCGCGGGCCGCAGCGCGCGCCGGCGGGATCGATACACCGATGACACCGCAGGCGAGAGCCGCGGCGCCGATGATCGACGCGATGAGAGTCTTCCGGGTCATGGCGCGGATCCTATCTGGCTGGCGATGAACCGGGCCTGAGCGGGCCGGTCAGCCGGGCCCGGCCCGGCCCCAGGCGAGGCCGATCGCATGCGCGCGGATCGCGGCAGGCCAGGCCGCGCTTTCAGCCTCGAAACGCGCGCGGTCACCCGCATAGAGCGCGCGGATCGCTTCCTCATAGCCCGGCCGATCGCCGGCCATCACGGTGAGGAAGCGATAGGCGGCATCGCGGCCGGCAGCCGCGCCGCCGTCGGCCTTGCGGGCCGCATCGACCAGCCGGCGCAGCGTGGCGGAGGCGCCGCCGGGCTGCGCGGCCAGCCATTCCCAGTGGCGCGGCAGCAGCGTCACCTCGCGCGCGACGACACCGAGGCTGGGGCGGCCGCGGGTGCGGGCCGGTTCCGGCTGCGCCGGCCGGGCCACAGGCGCGCGCGGCAGATCGACCTGCCGGCCGTCGCTATCGTCGAAGATCAGGAGATCGCTGGCACGCGGCAGCGGCGGCAGCGCGCGCGCGGCGGCGAGCACCTCTTCCTCGGATCCGGTCGCCAGCCACATTTCGTTGGCGAAGGCGGTATAGCTGGTCATGGCACACTCCCTTTGAGTGCCATTTATATCCGGGTTATAATCGAGTCAATAACGCCCGGGTGAAATTAATCCGGCTGCCAGTCGTCGCGCAGCAGGCCGAACAGCACGGTGTCACGGACATGTCCGGTCCAGGTCACGCGTTCCTGGCGCAGCACGCCCTCGCGCACCGCGCCGAGCCGGGCGACGGCGGCCTGTGAGCGGGCATTGCGCTGATCGACGCGGAACTCGATGCGGCGGAAGCCCTCCGCGAAAGCATGATCGATCATCAGCCGCTTGACCCGTCCGTTGAGACCGGTGCCGCGCAGCCGCGGGACGATATAGCTGTTGCCGATCTCGATCACGCCGCGTGCGCCGTCAGCGTTGATATAGGCGGTCATGCCGGCCACCGCTCCGTCGAGGAGGATGGCGAAGGGAAGCCTCGCGGCATTGCCGAGCAAGGCATCGAAGGCGGCATCGAACCGGTCGCTAGCGTAGGAGACGGGATAGATTTCCCAGATCGCCTCGTCCTCGCCGCAGGCGTCGCGCAGGCCTTCGCGATGCGCTTCGGCGAGCGGCACCAGCGCGACCGCGCCCTCGGTCAATCGGGTGTGGAGCGGCACGGTCAGTCCCCGGAGGGGTCCAAGTCTCGTGCGACCTTCGGATCGCGCAGCAGCTGGTCGATGCGCGTCCCCTCGTCGAAGCTCTCGTCGGGCAGGAACTTGAGCCTCGCGGCATATTTGAGGTTCACCCGGCGGGCGACCTCGCGCTGCAGATAGGCGGTGTTGGTGCGCAGCGCCTTGATCACCGCTTCCTCCTCCTCGCCGAGGAGCGGCTTTACGAATGCGGTGGCGTGCCGGAGGTCCGGCGACATCCGCACCTCCGTGATCGACACCATGTGCCGGGCCAGCACCTCGTCATGCACCTCACCGCGCGTGAGGATGTCGGACAGCGCATGGCGCACCTGCTCGCCGACGCGCAGGGTGCGGATCGATTGGGTCTCGGGAGATTCGCTACGGGGCATCTTCATTCTTTCCCCTCTCCCCGCCGGGGAGAGGGTACGGGGGGTCACAGCGTTCGAGCGCGTTCCTCGACCTCGAACGTCTCGAGGAAGTCGCCCGGCCGGATATCCGTCGATCCTTCGAGGGTGACGCCGCATTCCAGGCCGGCGCGCACTTCCGGCACGTCGTCCTTGAACCGGCGCAGCGACGCGATCGAGCCGTTATAGATGATCACGTCCTCGCGGGTCAGGCGCGCCCGCAGATTCTTGCGGATATAGCCTTCGGTGACGAGCAGGCCGGCCGCCTTGCCATGCTTGCCCGCCGAGAAGACCTCGCGCACCTCGGCGCGGCCGACCACCGTCTCGAAATATTCGGGGCCGAGCTGGCCGGCCATCGCGGCGCGGATCTCGTCGAGCAGATCGTAGATCACGTCATAATATTTGAGCGCGACCTGATCGCGCGTCGCGATCTCGCGCGCCTTGGCGTTGGCGCGCACGTTGAAGCCGATGATCGGCGCCTTGGACGCCGCGGCCAGGGTGACGTCGCTCTCCGTGATGCCGCCGACGCCGGAATGCAGGATGCGCACCTGGATATCATCGGTGGAGATCTTGTTGAGCGAGTTGACGATCGCCTCGACCGAGCCTTGCGTATCGGCCTTGATCACCACCGGATATTGCTGCGCCTGCTTCTCGCGCAGCGCCGAGAACATCGATTCGAGCGATGCCGGCGCGGCGGTGGTGCGCTTCTGGTGGATGACGCCGGCACGATAGGCCGCGACCTCGCGGGCGCGCGCCTCGCTCTCGACCACCGAAAGCGGATCGCCGGCATTGGGCACGCCGGAAAGCCCGAGCACCTCGACGGGAGCCGAAGGCAGAGCCTCCTTCACCTGCTGGCCGCGATCGTTGATCAGCGCGCGCACCTTGCCGCTCTCGGCGCCGACAACGAAGATGTCGCCGATGCGCAGCGTGCCGCGCCGTACGAGGATGGTCGCCACCGGGCCGCGTCCCTTGTCGAGCTTGGCCTCGACCACCGTGCCCTCGGCCGCGCGATCGGGATTGGCCTTGAGCTCCATCAGCTCGGCCTGAAGCTCGATCTTGTCGATCAGCTCGTCGAGGCCGGTCCTCTTGAGCGCCGAGACCTCGACCTCCTGCACGTCGCCGCCCATGCTTTCGACCTGGACGTCATATTGCAGCAGGGCCTCGCGCACGCGCTGCGGATTGCCGCCCGGCTTGTCGACCTTG
>Ga0180222_1002895_pt1 | contig 12353 bp, 12 predicted proteins | sample eDN5th37CKraftOP_FD_151336 | JGI IMG/M metagenome (GOLD analysis project Ga0180222, IMG submission 151336) | Enriched Organic Plus compost microbial communities from Emeryville, California, USA - eDNA 5th pass 37_C Kraft OP (version 2) (version 2) ... | reverse complement strand
AGTGGAGGAGATGGAGCAGGCGGGACTGCTGACCTTGTCCGATGATGGAGCCGCCCATCACTAACCCGGCGACGTCAGTCGCCCTCGTCTCCCCAAGCGGGACCTGCCAAGTGGGACGCAGCGTGTCCCACCCCCGAATTTTGTTGATGATTTCCGCTGAAGTCTAATCATTATGCCCAACCACCAACGCCGCCGACGAGGCGCCGAGGTGGTTGTCCGGCGATGATCCGCTGCCAATCGGCAGCCTGATCGAACAGCCCAGCAGTCTCCTCCCGGTGGCGTGGCCCACTGCCGCAAGGAGGCCCGGAATGCTCAATCTCAATCGCAGGAAGACCGCCAGCCCGGTTCATCCCCTGCCCAAATCCATGGCGCCCGCTCTGGTCATCGCTATGCCCGTCGAATTGCTGACGGCGCGTCAGGCCGCGAGCTTTGCCCAGGTGTCGCAGGCCACCGTCCGCCGCTGGATACGCGACGAGGGGCTGCGCGCCTACCGCTCCAAGGAAAGAGGCCGGGTCAGGATCGACAAGGCAGACCTCGTTAAGTTCCTCAAAGGCGAAGCGATCTGATCCTTGTGAATACCCCAAATAACTACAGCCAGGGAATAATGTAGACGGGGTTTCACAATTTTTCACAGATGAGCGAGGATGAATAACAATGCATACGAACAACCATAACAACGGCCAATTTGAACAGAAAAACCACCTTCCCAGCATCGGCGATATGCGAGAAGCTCTGCTCAAGTGCGATGTGTCAGTTGAGGAAATAGCCTTCATGCGTTCCGCCCTCAAGCGCGTCGATGAGGTGATCGCCCAGGGCATGCTGGACTTCCCGGCCAACGAGCGGCTCATCTTCGAGCGGCTGAAACAGCTGTCCCCCGCGATGGCGGGCATGACGGATGGGTCCTTCGCGAACCTCAAATCCAGGACACGCAAGGCGTTTCGCCTGTTGCGAGCGCAGGGCAAGCTGTCCAACCCGCGTTCGCGCTTCCCGCTCACCGGCGAATGGGGCGCACTGCAGGCGACGCTCGACATGAAGGCGCAGCGCGCGACCTCGCGCCTGTTCCACTTCGCCGCAGGACTGGGCGTCCTGCCGCACAAGATGTCCGACGCGGTGATCGAGCGTTTCGGGACTCATCTGCGCGACGAGGCAATGGTGGGAGACTGGGAGGGCACGCTGCGTAGCAGCATCAAGGCATGGAACAATCTTACCGCATCCCGCGAGGACCTGCCCCGGCTGACGCCGCCGCCTGTCAAAAGGACCAGCTACTGGATTCCGGTCGACGAATGGCCGAAAAAGCTCGTATCGGAACTGGAGGCATTTCTGGAGTCCCTGTCCACGCCGTCCGATTTCCTTACCCGAGGCCCGAGGACGCTGAAGCCGTCAATCGCGCCATCCAAGGGGGCGCATCGGGGTTCCGTTACCCGAAGCAGGAAGGTCCTGAAGCCGGGCACGGTCAAACAATATCGCTACAATGTGTCGGTCGCCGTGTCGGCTCTCGTTCACAGCGGCGTGCCGATGGAGGAGTTGTCCGGTCTCGGCGAAGTTTTCCGGCCAGCTCGTCTCGATCGGGCGCTGGGGTTCCAGCGCAACCGAGCAGGTGGCCGGATCACCGACCAGATGGTCCAGTTGGCGCTGCGCGCGCTGGTTATCGCCCGCTGGTGCAATTTCTCGCAGAACGATATTCAGCGTCTGGAGGACATATCCTTCAATGTTCGCCAGCAGATGCGTGATGAGCGCGGTTCCCGGCGGGGCATGACGGCGAAGAACCGGGCTCTGCTGGACAGGCTGGATGACCAGCGCTTCGCTGATCAGGTGCAGCTCCTGCCGCTCATTCTGCTCGAACGCGCGCTGAAGAAGCCGGACAGGCGCTCTGCACCGGCTCTGGTCCGCACGGCCCTGGCGATCGAGATACTGCTCATTTGCAGCGTCCGCCGCGCCAACCTCGTCGATCTCGAACTCGGCAAGTCGATCAGGAAGATCGGCCACGGCAAGGATGCCTTCTGGGTCATCGAGCGCGATGGCAAGGAGGTGAAGAACGAGGAGGACCTGCGCTTCAAGCTGCCCGGCCAGACCGTGGCCCTCCTGGAAGCCTATCTGCGCGACTGGCGGCCCAAACTGTGCCCCCATCCATCTCCCTGGCTGTTTCCCGCAGCCGATGGAAGCTGTATCGACCCCAGGACCATGGCCTATGCGATCGGCGCGCAGTCGAAGCGCGTGCTGGGGATCGCGATCACCCCGCATCAGTTCCGGCATATTTCGGCCGAACTTTATCTCAAGGACAACCCCGAGGGCATCTTCACCGTCAGCCAGCATCTCGCGCATTGCGACGTCAATACGACAAAGCGCTATTATGCGCGCCCGCAGCAGCGGCAGGCGTCGCGTCATTTCCAGGAGCATATCCTGCGCAGCCGCGAGACCGTCCGGATCAGGATCAAGCGCACCACGCGCCGCAAAGGTGGTGGTAGTAGCGGTAATAGCGGCTTTGACGAAAGGAGGGACCTGCTGTGAGCATTCCTCTCTGCATCAAGCCCCACGCCTGGCCCGCCATCGACCAGTTGCGCTACCGCGAAGCGCGCGAGGTCACGAGCTTTATGGGCGCGCCCAAGCCCGCCCGCAAATGGAGTCCGGCGCGCTGCCGTAATGTCGAACAGGGCTATGGCCAGTGGCTCTCGTTCCTTGCGCGCCACGGCTGGCTGGACGTCGAAGCACAGCCCGAAGCGAGAGTAATGCCCGACCGCGTGCGCCTGTTCGTGGTCCAGCTTCGCGAGCGGGTCTCCTCGTGCAGCGCGGCGATGATCTTCGAGGGCTTTGCCCGCATGATCATCGTCATGGCTCCCGATAGGGACTGGTCCTGGCTACGGGTCGCCATCACCAATCTCAAGGCCAGTGCCCGACCGGAAAAGGACAAGCGCGGCCACATGGTCGATGCCCGCCAACTTCTGGCGCTCGGTGTTGATCTCATGGACCAGGCGCTGGACATGGGTGATCGCTATCACGCCGCCACCTGCATGCGTGATGGGCTGCTGATCGCGGTCCTGGCTAGCTGCCCTGTCAGGATCGCCAACCTGACAGCCATCGAGATCGGACGACACCTTCTGTTTGACAGCGACCGCTATCGGCTCTTCTTCACCGAAGAGGAGACCAAGACCGCGCATCCCTATCAGGCGGAGCTGTCCCCGGCGCTGAGTCCTTATATCGACATCTGGCTGCGCGATCACCGGCGCAGGCTGCTGGCGCACGGCGATGGCACCAAGACCGATCGGCTGTGGATCGATCGCTGGGGCAAACCGATGGGCGCCTGGCCGATCCGCGCCCAGATCGAGAAACGGACCTATGACGCCTTCGGCCGTCACGTCTGGCCGCACCTCGCCCGCAGCATCGCGGCGACGAGCTTCGTCGACCACGCCCCGGATATGGTGGCGCTGGTCCCCGATCTGCTCGGCCACACCCTCGATCAGACCGCCCATAAACACTATATTCTCGCCAATGCGGCCCGCGCCCACGCAGCGGTGCAGACAGCCTTCGAGGCCAGGAGAATGGCCGCTCTGGATCGTATCAGGGCGCAGAAAGGACAGCGTCATGCGGGTTAGCATCGTGCAATTAATTGCACAAACAACCCCAAGTGGAACAGGCTGTGTCCCGCCCGGAAATTTGGGTCTTGGTTGCATCGGCCTGTCGCCCGTAGACAGTGGGAGATGGACGCCAAGCCCGCCTCCTGCCCCGTATCGAAGGGCCACCCTGCGCCAAAGCGTAGTGGCCGGATCGTCATCCGGCGCAGGCGGGCTGTGCCTTCGTCGCCGGTCAGGCAACCCGTCAGCGGCGAGCAAGCCGTGGTCAGTGACTTCCCGGCGGCAATGCCGGTGTTGCGCGACGAGGTGGCGATCCTGCGGGCCCATGTGGGCAGGGAGATCGACGCGATCCTCTTCGACGGGGAGTGACCGGCCATGACCCGCGCGGCGATCTATGTCCGCGTATCGACCGCCCGGCAGGCCGAGCGCGATCTGTCGATCCCCGATCAGGTCGCCCAGTGCCGTATATGGTGCCAGCGGCAGGGCATCGAGGTGGTGCAGGTCTTCTCCGAGCCCGGCGCTTCGGCGCTCGATGAGGATCGGCCTGTCTTCCAGGAGATGATCCATACCGCCAAGCGGACGGACAAACCCTTCGATCTCGTCATCGTGCATTCCCTGAGCCGGTTCAGCCGGGACTCGCTCCATTCAGAACTCTACATCCGGGAATTGCGAAAGGCTGGGGTCGAACTGGTCTCGATCACGCAGGAGGTGGGTCAGGACCCGACCGGCGAGATGTTCCGCAAGCTGCTGCATATCTTCGACGAGCATCAGAGCCGGGAGACCGCGAAACACGTCCACCGCGCCATGCTGGAAAATGCCCGGCAAGGCTTCTGGAATGGCTCGCGACCGCCCTATGGCTATGGCGTCGAGATTGCCGAGCGACGGGGCAGCAAGGACAAGAAGGTGCTGGTTATCAACGACGCCGATCCGGCTCGTCTGGACGTCGAGATCAAGGATCGTTTCGGAAACCCCGTCATCCCGCGCGAATGGTTCCTGGTGCCGGTGTTTGTCATAGATGACGCTGTGGAGAAAGTCAGGGACGGCACGATCACACAGTATATTTATGATCCGAACGCTGCCCGTCTGGTGCGGCGCGACAGCCATTCGACAGGCGGTGCGTAATGCGCTTCAGTAATCTCACCGTTGGGAACTTCCGCCCAAACAAAGTGCTCAGCCTGGATCTCAATGAGACGACCGTTCTGGACGGTCCAAGCGAGGTCGGTAAAGCACTACCGCCCATGGGGGATTTGTCGTGAGCGTATGGGACTATTGGACGGAAACTGCCGCCGGGCGAACCAATCTCCGGCTCTTGCTGCCTGGCAAAGGCTGGACAGCCTATGCCGACCGCGTGGACGGCGAAGGCAAGGTCGCCGAACGGGGAAGCAAGGAGGAAATAGACAGCGCGCTCATCAACGCACTGTCCGCTTCTAACTTCGCCACGCTCACCGGCGCGGGTGCGTCATTCTGCGCCCGAAACGCGAACGGCCTGCCGCAAGCGCCGTCCATGCCCGATCTTTGGAACACGGTTGAGGCCGCCATCGGGCAAGCCGAGTTTGCGGCCATTGTCGCCAAGTTTCCGAACGCGAAAGTGGACGAGAACATCGAGAAGCTCTTGAGCCTCTGCAAAGTGTATCTCGAATTGAACGAAGCAGCCGACGAGAATGACGAGGGCGTGACCGCCGTGCGCGCCTTTGTGACGCAGGCCGAAGCCAGCATCCTTACCCAAGTGGATTTTGTCGGGCCGGAAACTGCGCTGCCTGCCCATGAAGCGTACGTACGAAAGATCGGGCGGCGGGGCTTTCGCAAGGCGCGGGCCAAGTTGTTCACCACCAACTACGATTTGACGATTGAGGAAGCCGCCCGCCGCTTGCGCTTCACCGTCATTGACGGGTTCTCGCATTCGTTGGATCAGGTCTATGATCGTCAGCACTTCGAGCTGGATATTGTGCGGCGTGAGGCGGGCAAGGAAGCCCCAGACTATATCCCCAACGTCTTTCAGCTATACAAGCTGCACGGATCGGCGGACTGGCGGCGGATCGGCGCCGAAGTGGTGCGCTCGCGCAACAACGCCACCGGCCAGCCCGTCCTTATCTATCCCCGGTCAAGCAAGTATCAGGAAGCGTTCGACCCGCCCTATCTCGATATGATGGGAGCCTTTCAGGCCGCCTTGCGGGAACCGGACACCGCGCTCGTGATCGCTGGCTTCGGCTTCAAAGACGATCACATCAGCCGCCCCGTCATGTCCGCCCTCGAATCTAACCTCACCTTGCGGCTGGTGATTTGCGATCCGAGCTTCATCCTTTCAGAAGAGGCACTGCGCGGCGTTGCTCCTGAACCGCCCGCTCACGCGATCCCGGCGGACAATGCCCATGACAATCCATTCCTCGCCAAGATCGCTGCGCTGGCGGCGCGGGGCGATCCGCGCATCCACCTCATCAACGGCCGCTTCGAGGATTTGGCCGACGCGCTGCCCGACCTTATTGGCGAGACCGACCGCGAACGGCACGTCGAGCGGGTGAAGGTGCTCCGCGAACCGGGGGCGTGACGATGGCGACCATCAGCCCCGTCGATCCCGATAAATACATTGGCACCGTCACGCAGGTGAACGCGGGCCAGGTGCAGGCCAACCTGCCCTTGGCGAGCGCCCATCCCGAACGCCGCGCCCTCTCTCGCGGCGCGGTGGGCGACTTCGTGTTTGTCGATTGCGAGCGCACCAAGCTGTTGGGCCGGATCACCGAGGTGAAAATCCCCGATGCCGAGCGCCTGTCCGTCGAGCCGCACCTTGGCGCGGCGATCACCCCCAATCCCATCGGCCGCATCCAGTTGCTCGCCACCGTGATAGACGGCGATGCCAAACTGGCACGCGGCGTGAACACCTACCCCAAGATCGGCGATGGCGTGTTTCTGGCGAGCGCCGACATTCTGGCGCTGATGATCGGAAACAGCGCCACCAAGGACGATGAGATCAACCTGTCTGTGGGCGTCATCGAGGCGGGCAACCAGAGCGTCACTGTCAAGCTGCCGCCCGAAAAGCTCTTTGGCCGCCATTGCGGCGTCTTTGGCGCGACCGGCGGCGGGAAGAGCTGGACGATCGCCAGCCTCATCGAGCGGATCAAGCAGCAGTATGGCAAGGCCATCATCTTCGACCCGACCGGCGAGTTCTGCGACATGGCGGGCATCGACACGATATTCGCTTTCGAGGCCAATGTCCCGAACGCCCAACACGTCCATTTCCCCTACACCGAGATCACCGAAGATGACCTGTTCTCGCTCTTCCGACCGTCCGGGCAGAGCCAAGGGCCGAAGCTTCGCGACGCTATCAAGAGCCTGAAATTGGTGCGGGCGGTAGGGCAGAATGTTCCGGCCAATCTCCACGTTGCCAATGGCTTGATCGAAAAGGCCAATCGCCAGCGCACGGCCTTTTTCAACGCCATCCGCGCCAACGCCGCCGCGATCCACGCACCCAAATGTGACTTCGACATCACCAATCTCGCCGAACAGATCAAGCAGGAGTGCGTGTGGGGCACCGCCAACGGCAACGCCGCTAACTTCGGCGGTCCGGATAACAACGCTGCCAGCTATTGCGAGTCCTTGGCATCCCGTATCGCCACCCTCACCAACTCACCGGAGCTGGAATGCCTCTTCCGCACCAACGGGGCTTCGCTGGTCAATGAGATCGGCCAATTTCTCGATGATCCAAACCGCGACGTGGCGCTTATCTCCTTCAAGGAAGTTCGCTTCGAGCACTCTACCCGCGAATTACTCCTCAACATCATCGGCCGCTACCTGCTCGGGATTGCCCGTGAGGGGCGCTTCCGCGACGCCCCGATTGTGGTGTTTCTGGACGAGGCGCACCAATTTCTCGGCCGCACCGTGGGCGACGAATACGGTAGTGTGCATCTCGATTCCTTCGGCTTGATCGCCAAGGAAGGGCGCAAATATGGCCTCACCTGCGTGCTCGCCACACAGCGTCCACGCGACGTGCCACAGGACGTATTGAGCCAGCTCGGCACCTTAATCGTCCATCGCCTTACCAACGAGCAAGACCGCAGCACCGTTGAACATGCGTGTGGCGACCTTGACCGGGCGGCGGCGCAGTTCATTCCCATGCTCGCTCCTGGCGAAGCGATCATCATCGGCCCTGATCTGCCAACACCCTTACCGTTGCGGATGCTGCGACCAACATCACCGCCTGATTCCAAGGGACCACAATTCCAGTCTCACTGGACCGAGCGACGACGGAATTAACCTGTCTGGCGCTCTGCACTGCAAATATCCATAACCGGGGGGATCATGAAGCTGAAGATCGCGCACATTCAGAACTACCGAAGCATTCGCGATACGGGCATCTTCGAAGTTGAGGCAGCGAGAACCATCCTCGTAGGCCCGAATGAGGCGGGAAGGAAGCTGCTTGTTGCTAACCAGACTTATGAGGTTATTGCTCTCGGCTGAGTCATAGCAGGCGCCGACCTTGCGTTCCCGACGTTCAAACGACGATCACCCAGTTCTCATCTTCATCATCGTGGGTGCGCCATTCCCGAACAAAAGAGAGAATTGCGGGCGTGGTTTTGGCTACGCTCGTCGCAGCACTCCGGGCCAGCACGGCTTTGGAGCCGCTGATGCGGATTTCATGGGGCTGGACACGGACCTCGCGGAGCAGCAGCCGGGCATAAGCCTGGCGCAGATCGGGCGGGCCGTGATGCAGCTTGGCACCCAAATTATTAAACCATATACCTACTTCTATCATAGGAGTCGGGAGCCTTGCGCTTTCGGTCAGGCGGCGGAGAGAATTCGCACATTGCCTGTGCGATCCAGCACATCGACCAGCACCTTGCGTCCGGACCGGCGCAGCATGATGTCGGCCCGTCCTTTTCCGACCGCAAGGCGGCGGATGAGCAGTTCGTCCAGGAAATCCGGCAGGACCGGCTCATTGAACAGAATCTGCTCCGCCTTCGCATCGAACGACAGGCCCAGGCTCGACTGGATGAGGAAGAGCGGCGCGGCGGCCGACCATGCCTGCGGGATGCAGGCGACGGGATAGAAAGTCGGTCCTTGCGCGAGCCTGCGCGGAAAGCCGCAGAATAGTTCCGGCAACCGGCGAAGATCGACATAGGTGGAGGCTGCGAGCAACGCCGCGAAAATCTTCGAGGCTTCGGCCTGAAAACCGTAGCGGGCAAAACCGGCGGCGATCAGCGCATTGTCGTGCGGCCAGATGGACCCGTTATGATAGCTCATCGGATTATATCGCGCTTCAGTCGTGGCGACGGTGCGGATGCCCCAACCCGAAAAGGATGAGGGTGCCATCAGCGTTTCCACCACCTTTGCCGCGCGTTCCGGCAGGGCAAGGCCGGTGAACAGCGCATGTCCGGCATTGGATGTCCGCACGCGGCATGGCCGCTTGGCCCCGTCCAGCGCAAGGACGTAAGTGCCCAGCGCTTCGTCGTAGAAATCGCGGTCGAACCGTTGACGCATATCCTGCGCCTTCGCGCGCAGGACGATGGCGCGGGTCGGCTCTCCCAGCCGGTCGAGCATCCGGGCCGCCGCTTCCCAGGCACCGTGGACATAGGCCTGCACTTCCGCAAGCGCGATCGGTCCGCGCGCCAGGGCGCCGTCGGCATGGAAAACGGAATCATGGCTGTCCTTCCAGCCCTGATTGACCAATCCCTGTTCGGTGTGGCGGCCATATTCGACATAGCCGTCGCCATCGCGGTCGCCATGATCGTCCATCCACTGCAATGCGGCTTCGATGTTCGGCCAGATCGCGCGAATGAAATCGACATCCCCCGTGCGGTCGAGATAGGCGCCCGCCAGCATGATGAACAATGGCGTGGAATCGATGCTGCCATAATAGCTGCGGAACGGCACTTCTTCCAGCACGGCCATCTCGCCCTGGCGGACCTCGTGCAATATCTTGCCCGGCTCCGCATCGGAGCGCGGCTCATAGTCCTTCGCCTGCCGCGCCGCGAGATAGGAAAGGACGCCGCGCGCGATCTGCGGGTCGAGCCACAGCGTTTCCATGGCGGTGATAATCGCGTCCCGGCCAAAGACGGTGCTATACCAGGGAATGCCCGCATAGGGATAAGGGCCATGCTCGGTATCGGTGACAAGCATGTAGATATCCGCGACGCAGCGCCGTAGCCCTTCGTTGAATATCTCGTCGGAAGACATCACGGACGCGGCGCGGGATGAGGCGGAGCGCAGCGCGCGCCGCGCGCTGCGAAGGGCGCGAACGAATGTCTGGCGCAGGTCCCCGCCGCAATTCGCCTCGCCGCAATGGACTTCCATAAGGATGGTCCGGCGCTCGCCCGGTGCGAGATCGCGGGTGAATATGGCCCGGTCCGCGGTCAAGCTTTCCGGTTGCGGGCTGAAGCGCAGCGTCGTGCGGCGAACGGCCTTGTCCCGCCCATGATAGTTCAGGACGACATGATCGCTTCCAACCAGGGGCGGACGGTTTTCGCCTCGGCGATACCTGGTCGTGCCGCGCACTTCAAACAGGTCGGCGAAATCCCCGCCGAAACCGATCTCGATTGAAATGCGCTGCGGCCGGTCATCGTAGTTGGAGAGGACAAGCCGTTCATAGGCGGCGCCTTCCCACAGGAACCGTGTCCTGCGGATATGGATCAGGTCGTGCTTCAGGAAGCGCCTGCCCTGGTCGTCGAACAGGTCGGGATTGGTCAGGTCGCATGTCAGGGTGGCATTGTCGTCGCGCAGCGCCGAACTCAGCAGGATCGGGCGCACCCCGCCATTCATCGTCAGGTGAAAATGGGACAGATGGCGGGTGTCCTTGTGGTAAAGCCCGTCGGGGCTTCCCGGACCGCTGATGGCGTCGCCGCTATGGTCGAACACGGCGAAGGTGTCGCCATGCTTGAGCGTGCGCGGCTTCCTGTCGTGCAGGGAAGCCGTCGCCGGCACGGAGATTGGCGCAGGCGTCCCCGCCCCGCCGTCCCATGGCTCCATCGAGGATTGTCGAAGCAGTGCATCCATATGTCGCCGCTCCTTTCACCCGACCGCCTGCAAGGCAGCGCTTTCCCCGCGCGTCCGGCGGATTCTGGCCGCGTCGGTCCGGGCGCCGGGCAGGCCGCGATAAAGGTCGAGATAGTCGGCGGCCATCCGCTCCACGGAGAAGCGCCGTTCGAAGGTTTCACGGACCAGCCGCCGATCCAGCCGGTCGATGTGAGACAGGGCCGCCACGGCTTCCTCCACCGTATCGACGATCATGCCGCTGACGCCATGGTCGATGACTTCCGGCACCGATCCGCAGCGGAAGGCGATGACTGGCGTGCCGCAGGCCATCGCCTCGATCATCACCAGGCCGAAAGGTTCGGGCCAATCGATCGGGAACAACAGGGCGCAGGCATTGCCCAGGAAATCGGCCTTTTCCCTTTCCGTGATCTCCCCGACATATTCGATGCCGGGATAGGTCCGGATCATGGGCGCGATGACGCCCTCCCAATAGGCTTGGTCCGCCTTGTCCACCTTGGCCGCGATCTTGAGTTTCATGCCCGCAGCGGCGGCGATGGCGATGGCCCGGTCTGGCCGCTTTTCGGGGGAAATGCGCCCCAGGAAGGCGAGATAATCGTTGCTGGGCGCACTGACCGGCTCCAGCAGATCGCGCGGCAGGCCGTGATGCACGGTGCCCGCCCAGTTCACCGGCGGCATGGGACGCCGCTGGTCGTTGGAAATCGACACCAGCGGCAAATCCGGGAACGCGCGGTAAAAGGGCTGGAGGTCCGGCAGGTCCAGCCGTCCGTGAAGCGTGGTCAGAGTGCGGCCGGCGATATCGCGCATCATCGGCGCATGCAGAAGGTCGATGTGGAAATGGAGGACGTCGAATTCATTGATCCGGCGCCGCACCTCGTCCAGCAGGATCATATGATAGGGCACTGAATCCCTTACGCCTTCGTCAAGCCGCAGCGCGGTTTTGCAAACAGGCACCAGCCGGGCCGCCGTGCGGGAATCGCCGCTGGCGAACAGGGTCACGTCATGGCCCTGCCGGACCAGTTCTTCGGTCAGATAGGAAACGATGCGTTCGGTTCCCCCATAGAGTTTCGGCGGGACGCTTTCCGCCAGGGGAGCGATCTGGGCGATTTTCATGGTTCCATTCTCCCTGAAGCTGGGCAGGCAGGGAAAATCGACCGGAACCCCCGCCTGTCGACCGATACAGAAAGAGACGGTCCCGGCGGGATGGCCGGGACCGCAGAGGATGTCAGTAGTCCATCGCGGGCATGGGTGCGGCGGCGGCTTCCTCCTTGGGAAGCTCCGCGACCAGCGCCTCGGTGGTGATGAGCAGCGAGGCGACCGAAGCCGCATCCTGCAAGGCAGTGCGCACGACCTTGGCCGGGTCGATCACGCCAGCCTGCACCAGATCCTGATACAGGCCGGTCGCGGCATTGTAGCCCCAATTATAGTCGCCGCTTTCCAGCAGCTTGCCGACGACCAGCGAACCGTCGTCGCCCGCATTGTCGGCAATCTGCCGCGCGGGCGCGCGCAGGGCGCGGCGAACGATGTCGATGCCGGACTGCTGGTCGTCATTCGCGGCCTTGATGCCGTCCAGCGCCTTGAGCGCGCGGAGCAGCGGCACGCCGCCGCCGGGCAGGATGCCTTCCTCGACGGCCGCGCGGGTCGCGTGCAGCGCGTCGTCGACCCGGTCCTTCTTCTCCTTGACCTCCACTTCGGTCGCGCCGCCGACGCGGATGACCGCCACGCCGCCCGCCAGCTTGGCGAGACGCTCCTGCAATTTCTCGCGGTCATAGTCGGACGTGGTCGTCTCGATCTGCTGGCGGA
>Ga0180222_1002894_pt1 | contig 12355 bp, 12 predicted proteins | sample eDN5th37CKraftOP_FD_151336 | JGI IMG/M metagenome (GOLD analysis project Ga0180222, IMG submission 151336) | Enriched Organic Plus compost microbial communities from Emeryville, California, USA - eDNA 5th pass 37_C Kraft OP (version 2) (version 2) ... | reverse complement strand
GGCGCCGCGGTCGTCTACGACACCGTGGGCGGTGCTCTGCTGCCCGAGTTGATCGCTGCCACCGCACCTTTCGGGCATGTACTCTGCTACGGCGCGCAGACCTCACCTGACATCCGCGCCGCCCGCGTCGACGTGCCCCTGGTCGCCCTCGATCGCAAATCTGTCGCCTTCGTCGACCTATTCGAACTCGTCGAATTCCCCGACCGCCTCTCGGCCGCCAAGGCTTACATCACCGATGCCGGCAAGCGCGGCGCACTGAGCATCGGCATCGACCGAGTGCTGGACTTCGACGACGTGCAGGAAGCCCACCGCATCCTCGAAACGGGCCGCCTCGCAGGCAAACTCCTGCTCCGCGTTTCCCGCCCCTGACCAAAGATTCAGCCACCGACGATCGGAACGAACACCATGAGATTCGGCCTGTTCGGAGTGAACAGTTTCCAAGGCGCTCACTCCGCCACCGCCGCCGCCACCGCCCGCCTGGCCGAAGAGGTCGGACTGGACTCGGTATGGGCGACGGACCACGTGGTCGTCCCCGCCACCTACGACACCACCTATCCGTACGACGAAACCGGCAAGATGATGGGCGGACAGGTCGAGTTCGACCTGGCTGATCCGCTGATCTGGCTGTCCTACGCCGCCGCCGTCACCGAACGCATCATTTTGGCCACCGGCATCCTCGTTCTACCACAACGCAACCCGTTGGTTCTGGCCAAACAAGTGGCCTCCCTCGACGTCCTCGCCGGCGGGCGCGTGCACCTCGGCGTCGGCGTCGGCTGGCTCGAAGAGGAATTCGCCGCCGTGGGGGTGCCGTTCGCCGACCGCGGCCGCCGCCACGACGACTACGTGATCGCGATGCGCGCCCTCTGGCGCGACACCAAAGCCACCGTCGACACCACCTATGCCAGCTTCACCGACGCCATCAGCTTGCCCCATCCGGTTGACGGCGGCGTTCCCATTGTCATCGGTGGCGGCTCCATCCGCGCGGCCAGACGCGCCGGGCGCATCGGTGATGGGTTCTTCCCTACCGTCTCTGGTCCCGACGCGCTTCGGCCGTTACTCGAGACGGTCCGCGCAGAGGCCGACGATGCTGGTCGAGACGCAGAAGCCATCGAGGTCACGGTGCCCTTCGCCGGAGACCTCACCGGTCTCGACAACATCGAGCAACGCCAGGCCGTCGTCGACGAACTGTGTTGGACCGCTGACGCTTACGCCGCCGGCGGCGTCACTCGCATCCTGGTGCCCGCACTGCCCGCAGACGCACTCCACCCACTGGCCGCCGACCTGGCTGCCCGTTACGGCACAGGTGACGACGTCATCGGAGGCGCGGCCTGATGGACCAACTGGAGGGCAAGACCGCGCTCATCACCGGAGGCACCGCCGGAATCGGTCTGGCCACCGCCCGGCGGATGGCAGCCGAAGGCGCCACCGTGTACATCACCGGACGCTCGGCCGACAGGGCACAAGCTGCAGCAGCCTCGATCGACGGCGACGTGCACGGCATCGCAGCCGACGTCAGCTCACTGGACGATCTCGACCGCCTCTACTCCGTGATCAGACAGGAGACCGCCCGAATCGACATCGTGGTCGCCAATGCCGGCGGTGGTGACCTCCTGGAGATCGGGAACGTCACCGAAGCCGTCTACGACGCTACCTTCGACGTCAACGTCAAAGGCGCCTTCTTCACAGTGCAGAAAGCCCTACCCCTACTCGGCGATGGCGCCGTCGTCATCGTCGTGTCGTCGATCAGCGGCATTACTGCAGCGCCCGGCATGAGCGTCTACGGCGCCACCAAAGCCGCGCTGCGCCACCTCGCACGATCCTGGGCGCTGGAACTAGCTCCGCGTGGCATCCGCGTCGCCGCCTTGTGCCCCGGGCCCGTGGACACTCCTGGGATGGAAAAACACCTTCGAGAAGCCGCCGCGCACGGAGACGCTGTGGGTCCGACCACTCCACTCGGTCGCCGCGGGGATGCCACCGAAATCGCCGACGGTGCAGTCTTTCTCGCCACTGCCGACTTCTTCAGTGGGTCCGAACTCATACTCGATGGAGCCACCATCGCTTGAGTCCCGGTACCCGACAGATCAGGTGTGGACTAAAGGTGAGACCGCAACCACTCGCGGAGCGGTACTGGACACAGAACTTCGGAAGCCACAGTCGTCAGGAAGACGGCACATCCCGCGGCCTATTCGGACAGTTCTGATACCGCGTGTTCCCAATACGGTAGCGCTTTCCGGACTTGCGCCCGACGTGTTCGAGGATGCCGAACGTCGGTGCCCATCCCGCCCAGATCCGCTGGATGGGGTTGGTGACATGACGGTTGAACCGGGCCAGCCATTGCGGAAGTTGCATGGGGCCATCATGCGCATACGCCGTCCGTGCGGACCAGATTTTCGAATTCCGTTTGCGCGGCGCGGTTTTTGTCGAAACTGAACGCATGGTCTCGGATGTTCCCGCGGTGACGGCGCCGCCGGGCAGGTCGGCGGATGCGTCAGGTGCGAATGCCAAGCCGGACACCGGCGCCTTGCCACTGGCGCCCCGCAACCCGCTGTCGCTGCGTCAGATGGCACGCGCGGTGCGGGCCCTGGACATGGGCCAGCAGGTGATCCGCGCCGCGGGTGGAGCGGTGACCCGCGTGCAGTTTGGGCCGCGATGGCTGGTGCCGCCTCTGGTCGCGGTGTTCTCGCCCGAGGGGATCCGCGACGTGCTGGGGCGCAACGACGCATTCGCCGAGCGGTGCATCGTGCACGACGAGGTGCGGCATGCCGCCGGGGACAGCCTGTTCGTGCTGCCCAACGAACAGTGGCGCCCGCGCAAACGCGCGCTGCAGCCGGTGTTCACCAAGCACAGCGTGCGCGCGTTCGGCGGGCACATGTCGCGCGCCGCGCAGACCCTCGTGGACGAGTGGGCCGACCAGTGGGCGCAGGCCGATTCTCTGGAGGTCGACCTCGACGCCGTGTGCCGCCGCGTGACCATGCAGTCGCTGGGGCGCTCGGTGCTGGGCATCGACCTCAACGAGCGAGCTGACGTCATCGTCGAACACATGCACGTCGCGTCGTCGTACGCGACGGACCGGGCGCTGCGCCCGCTGCGCGCCCCGCGGTGGCTGCCCACGCCCGCGCGGCGACGCGCCCGCGCCGCGGTGGCCGCGATGCGTGCCGTGACCGCCGAGATCCTGCAGGCCTGCCGCGACGACGCCGACCGCGACGCGCCGCTGGTGCGCGCGCTCATGGCGGCCGAGGACCCGGAGACCGGCGAGCGCCTGTCCGACGAGGACATCTGCAACGACCTGTTGATCTTCATGCTGGCCGGTCATGACACCACTGCCACGGCGCTCACCTATGCGCTGTGGGCGCTGGGACACCACCCCGAGATCCAGGACCGGGTGGCCGCCGAGGCCCGCGCGCTCGGTGACCGCGAGCTCACCCCGGCCGACGTCCCGCAGCTCGGCTACACCGTGCAGGTGCTGCACGAGTCACTGCGGATGTGCCCGCCTGCCGCGGGGGTGGGGCGCCTGGCACTGCGCGACATCGCGGTCGCAGGCCACCGCGTCGAGGCGGGCAGCCTCGTCGCACTGGGCATCTACGCCGTGCACCACGACCCGCAGCTGTGGCCCGACCCAGAGGTGTTCGATCCCGACCGGTTCAGCCCCGAGAACTCCCGCGAGCGCGACCGCTGGCATTTCATCCCCTTCGCCGGGGGAGCGCGCGCGTGCATCGGGGAGCACTTCGCGCGTTTGGAGACGACGCTGGCGCTCGCGACGATCATCCGGTCGGTGGTGGTCGGATCGGTCGATGCCGAGTTCCCCGTCGACGTGCCGTTCACCACAGTCGCGAAGGGGCCGATCAGGGCGAATGTGGCCCCACGTGGGCCTGACCACTACACCCTGTAGTTGACTCGGTTGCACCGGCTGGGACACTGGTGGCCATGCGTGTCGACCAAACATGCGGATCCGAGGAGCACAGCCCCGCCTCGACCCAGCGCTCGGCCCAACTTTTCGCCGATGCCTGCGCGGTCATCCCCGGCGGCGTCAACTCTCCCGTCCGCGCCTTCAACTCGGTGGGAGGCACCCCCAGGTTCATCACGTCGGCCGGCGGCTACTGGCTGACCGACGCCGACGGCAACCGCTACATCGACCTGGTGTGCTCGTGGGGTCCGATGCTGCTCGGCCACGCCCACCCCGCGGTCGTCGAGGCCGTGCGCAAGGTCGCCGAGCACGGCCTGAGCTTCGGCGCGCCGACGCCCTCGGAGACCGAACTCGCCGCCGAGATCATCGACCGCGTCGCGCCCGTCGAGATGATGCGGTTCGTCAACTCGGGCACCGAGGCCACCATGAGCGCGATCCGGTTGGCCCGCGGGTTCACCGGCCGCGCCAAGATCGTCAAGTTCTCGGGCTGCTACCACGGCCACAGCGACGCGCTGCTCGCCGACGCCGGATCGGGCGTCGCGACCCTCGGTCTGCCCTCCTCGCCGGGTGTCACCGGCGCCGCGGCCGCCGACACGATCGTCGTCCCGTACAACAACGTCGCCGCCGTCGAGGACGTGTTCGCCCACTTCGGTGACGAAATCGCCTGTGTGATCAGTGAAGCCAGCCCCGGCAACATGGGCACCGTGCCGCCGCTGCCCGGTTTCAACGCCGCGTTGCGGCGCATCACCGCCGAGCACGGCGCGCTGCTGATCCTCGACGAGGTGATGACGGGGTTCCGTGTGAGCCGCTCGGGCTGGTACGGCCTGGATCCCGTGGAGGCCGACCTGCTGACGTTCGGCAAGGTCATGAGCGGCGGTCTGCCCGCCGCGGCGTTCGGCGGCCGCACAGAGGTCATGAGCCGTCTGGCCCCGCTGGGCCCGGTGTATCAGGCGGGCACGCTGTCGGGTAACCCGGTCGCGATGGCGGCGGGTCTGACCACGCTGCGCCACGCCGACGACGCGGTCTACGCCAAGCTCGACGCGAACGCCGACCGGTTGGCGGGTCTGCTCACCGGCGCGCTCACCGAAGCGGGCGTAGCGCATCAGGTGCAGCGGGCCGGGAACATGCTCAGCGTGTTCTTCACCGACGCACCCGTGCATGATTTCGCCGCCGCGAAGGCCACCGAGACCTGGCGGTTCCCGCCGTTCTTCCACGCCCTGCTGGAGCGTGGGGTCTACCCGCCGTGCAGCGCGTTCGAGACCTGGTTCGTCTCGGCGGCCCTCGACGACGACGCGTTCGCGCGCATCGCCGAGGCGCTGCCGGCCGCCGCGCGTGCGGCCGCCGCGGCCACCCCGGAGGGCACGGCGTGAGCGACGGGACCTCGGCGTCTGCTCCGGCGTCTGCTTCCGGATCGGGCCCCGTGCGCACCACCGTCCACGTGATGCGCCACGGCGAGGTGCACAACCCCGCCAAGGTGCTCTACGGGCGGCTGCCCGGCTATCACCTGTCCGAGCGTGGCCGTGCGCAGGCGCGGTCCGCTGCCGACTGGCTGGCCGGCCGCGACATCGTCTACCTCGTCGCGTCACCGCTGGAGCGCGCACAGGAGACCGCGGCGCCCATCGCCGAGAGTCACGGCCTGTCGATCGACACCGACGACGACCTCATCGAGTCGTGGAACACCTTCGAGGGCCAGAAGGTCGCGCCGGGTGACGGCGCGCTGCGCGATCCGCGCAACTGGCCGCGCCTGCGCGATCCCCGCAAGCCGTCGTGGGGTGAGCCGTACCACGAGGTCGCGGCACGCATGATGGCCGCGCTGCACCGCGCCCGGCTCAAAGCCGCGGGCCACGAGGCCGTGTGCGTGAGCCACCAGTTGCCGGTCGAGACGCTGCGGCGCGCGATGACGGGCCGCAAGCTCGCGCATCTGCCGTTGCCCAACAGCAGGCTGTGCAATCTGGCGTCCATCACGTCGTTCACGTTCTCCGACGACCGGCTGATCCGCTGGGGATATACGGAGCCCTGGGGAATCTGATGCAGTCGTGGGTCGCCCGTGTGGTGAGTGTGACGCTGGCGGTGCTGTTCGCAGTGCTGGCGGGTGCGCTCGCCGGATGCTCGACGGGTGACGACGCGGTCGCCCAGGGGGGCACGTTCGAGTTCGTCGCCCCTGGCGGCAAGACCGACATCTTCTACGATCCGCCCCAAAGCCGCGGCCGCCCAGGCACATTGGCCGGACCCTTGCTCACCGACCCGTCGAAGACCATCTCGCTCGACGATTTCGCGGGCGAGGTCGTGGTGGTCAACGTGTGGGGTCAGTGGTGCGGGCCGTGCCGCGCGGAGATCACGCAGCTGCAAGAGGTCCACAACGCCACCAAGGACAAGGGCGTGGCGTTCCTCGGCATCGACGTGCGCGACAACAACCGCGACGCCGCAGTCGATTTCGTGAAGGACCGCAACGTCACGTTCCCGTCGATCTACGACCCGCCCATGCGCACGATGATCGCGTTCGGCGGCAAGTACCCCACCACGGTCATCCCGTCCACGGTGGTGCTGGACCGTCAGCACCGCGTGGCGGCGGTGTTCCTGCGTGAACTGCTCGCCGAGGATCTCGAGCCGCTCATCGAACGTCTGCTCGCCGAACCGGCTGAGCCCGGCGAGCCCGCGGTGTCGAAAGAGCAGCGGCCGTGACCGGATTCGCCGAGATCGCGGCGGCAGGACCGGTTCTGCTCGCCCTGGGCGTGAGTGTGCTGGCCGGCCTGGTGTCGTTCGCCTCGCCGTGCGTCGTGCCGCTCGTGCCCGGCTACCTGTCGTATCTGGCCGCGGTGGTCGGTGTCGACGACGATCCCGTGCGCACCGGCGGTGAGCGCGTCGCGCTGCGCTCGGCACGGCTGCGGGTCGCGGGTGCGGCGGCACTGTTCGTCGCCGGGTTCACCGTGGTGTTCCTGCTGGGTGCGGTCGCGGTGCTCGGCATGACCACCACGTTGATCGCCAATCAGCTTCTGCTGCAACGCATCGGCGGTGTCGTCACGATCGTCATGGGCCTGGTGTTCGTGGGCTTCATCCCGGCGCTGCAGCGGCAGGCGCGGTTCACCCCGCGCCAATTGTCGACGGTCGCGGGCGCACCGCTGCTGGGTGCGGTGTTCGCGCTCGGCTGGACGCCGTGCCTGGGGCCGACGCTCACCGGCGTCATCGCGGTCGCCTCGGCCACCGACGGCGCCACGGTCGCGCGCGGTGTCGTGCTGGTGCTGGCCTACTGCCTGGGGCTCGGCATCCCGTTCGTGCTGCTCGCGCTGGGCTCGGCGCGCGCCGTGCAGGGTTTGGGCTGGCTGCGCAGGCACACCAGGACCATCCAGATCTTCGGCGGCGTGCTGCTGATCCTCGTCGGCGCGGCCCTCGTCACGGGCCTGTGGAACGAGTTCGTGTCCTACGTGCGCGACGCCTTCGTCAGTGATGTGAGGCTCCCCATCTGATGACGTCTTCCCCGCGAGCAGACACAGAACTACCCGAAAACCCGCCGGATGCGGCAGGTTTGCGTGTGCTCGGCAGAAGGATCTGGGCCCCGACCCGCAACACGTGGCGCACGCTGACGTCGATGGGCACCGCGCTGGTGCTGCTGTTCCTGCTCGCGCTGGGCGCCATCCCCGGGGCCCTGCTGCCGCAGCGCAGCCTCAACGAATCCAAGGTCGACGAGTACCTCGCGACGCACCCGACTCTGGGGCCCTGGCTGGACCGTCTGCAGGCGTTCGATGTGTTCTCCAGCTTCTGGTTCACCGCGATCTACGTACTGCTGTTCATCTCGCTGGTGGGCTGCCTGACCCCGCGGATGATCGAGCACGTCCGCAGCCTGCGCGCCGTGCCGGTCGCCGCTCCGCGCAACCTGGGCCGTCTGCCCAAGCACCACGAGGCGCAGGTGCAGGCCGATGCGGCCGAACTCGCCGAGTCCGTCACGCAGCGGTTGCGGGGCTGGCGCACCGTCACCCGCGAGAACGTCGGGGTCACCGAGATCTCCGCGGAGAAGGGCTATCTGCGCGAGTTCGGCAACATCGTCTTCCACTTCTCGCTGCTGGGCCTGCTCGTCGCGGTCGCCGCGGGCAAGCTGTTCGGCTACGAGGGCAACGTGATCGTCATCGCCGACGGCGGTCCCGGTTTCTGCACGGCCTCACCCGCGGCGTTCGACTCGTTCCGTGCGGGCAACACCGTCGACGGCACATCGCTGCACCCGATGTGCATCCGCGTCAACAACTTCGATGCGGACTACCTGCCGACCGGGCAGGCGCTGTCATTCGCCGCCGACATCGACTACCAGGCCGGCGACGACCTGAGCACCGACACGTGGCGGCCGTACCGCCTCGAGGTCAACCATCCGCTGCGCGTCGGCGGGGACCGCGTGTACCTGCAGGGCCGCGGCTACGCACCGTCGTTCACCGTCACGTTCCCCGACGGCCAGACCCGCAGCCAGACCATCCAGTGGCGCCCCGAGGAACAGATCACGTTCCTGTCCTCCGGCGTCGTGCGCATCGATCCGCCCGCGGGCACCTACCCGGATCCCGACGAACGCCGCAAGCACCAGATCGCGATCCAGGGCCTGTTCGCGCCCACCAAACAGCTCGACGGCACGCTGCTGTCCTCGAGCTTCCCGGCGCTCAACGATCCGGCCGTCGCCGTGGACATCTACCGGGGCGACACCGGCCTCGACACGGGACGGCCGCAGTCGCTGTTCTCGCTGGACCCGCGGCTGATCGGGCAGAAGCGGCTGACCAAGGTCGCGCGCGTGAACCTCGAAGAGGGACAGGAGACGCGCCTCGACGACGGCACCGTCGTGCGGTTCGACGGCGCGAAGCCGTTCGTCAACCTGCAGGTGTCCCACGATCCCGCCCAGGTGTGGGTGCTGGTGTTCGCGATGACGATGATGGCGGGACTGCTGGTGTCGCTCGTGGTGCGCAGGCGCCGGGTCTGGGTTCGGATCGAACCCGCAGGTGCGGGTACCGTGAGCGTCGAGTTCGGCGGGCTGGCCCGCACGGACAACTCCGGGTGGGGAGACGAGTTCGAGCGGTTGACCGAGCGGCTGTTGGAAGACCGCACCGAGGCGACCGAATCGGCCGAAGAGAAGAAGGCGTGATGAATACCGAGCACATCGATATCGGGCTGGCCCGGTACTCCGACTGGGCGTTCACGTCCTCGGTGCTGGTGCTGGTGGGTGCACTGCTGCTGCTCGCCGTCGAGATGGCGTACAGCCGCAGCCGCCGCGTCGAGTCCCGTGAGCTGGTCGGGGCGGGCGGGCCCTCGGTGGTCGGCGCCGACAGCGCGACCCCCGGCGTCGTCGTGGAGAGCCCCAAGCGGCCGTTCGACGAGCGGGTCGGCAAGACCGGTCTGGCACTGACCTACGTCGGTATCGGTCTGCTGCTGGTGTGCATCGTGCTGCGCGGCGTGTCCACCTCGCGCGTGCCGTGGGGCAACATGTACGAGTTCATCAACCTGACGTGCTTCTGCGGGCTGGTGGCCGCCGCGGTCGTGCTGCGCAGGCCGCAGTACCGCACGCTGTGGGTGTTCGTGCTCGTGCCGGTGCTGATCCTGTTGACCGTCTCGGGCCGCTGGCTCTACACCAACGCCGCCCCGGTGATGCCCGCGCTGCAGTCGTACTGGCTGCCCATCCACGTGTCGGTGGTGAGCCTGGGCTCGGGTGTGTTCCTGGTGGCGGGCGTCGCGAGCATCCTGTTCCTGCTGAAGATGTCGCCGCTGGGCCAACCGCAGGAGGGGCGTGACAGCGTGTGGGCGCGGATCATCGACCGCGTGCCCGACGCGCAGACGCTGGACCGGATCGCCTACCGCACCACGATCTTCGCGTTCCCGGTGTTCGGCTTCGGCGTCATCTTCGGCGCGATCTGGGCCGAGGAGGCCTGGGGCCGCTACTGGGGCTGGGACCCCAAGGAGACCGTGTCGTTCATCGCGTGGGTCGTGTACGCGGCGTACCTGCACGCCCGCTCGACCGCGGGGTGGCGTGACCGCAAGGCCGCCTGGATCAACGTCGTCGGTTTCGTCGCGATGGTCTTCAACCTGTTCTTCATCAACCTGGTCACCGTCGGCCTGCATTCGTACGCGGGAGTCGGCTGACCGGCCACGTGAGCGCGCGCTGCGGCGCGCACGCGCGCTATCGTCGGGCCCGGGAGTTGTCCGAGAAGAGGGGATTTCGTGTCCGCATCATCCGAACACCCGGTACCCGACTCGGTGGACGTGCCTGCGCCGGAGCATCCGGCGGCCGAGACACCCGAGGCGCCATCGGTTTTCGCGCCCGTCCCGGGTTTCCGCGGACAGCAGCGCTTCAGCGATCCCGCGCAGGCCGGTGTCAGCACACCGCTGCCCGCGGAGTGGACGGCGCCGACGCCTCCGCACGGCATCCCCGTGGCTGCGCCCCAGACGGCGCAGACACCGCCCCAGAACGCACACCAGCCGATGGCGTCCGGGCTGCCGCCGCTGCCGCCCGCGCCGCTCACGCCGCAGGCCGCGGCGGCCGAACAACCGCCCGCGGACTTCGCCACACCGTATGAGGACCTGACCACCGCTGCGCTGCTCGGCCGGCGCAAGACCCCGCCGACGGCGGGCTGGCGCCGCTGGCTGTATCTCGCGTCGTTCAAACAGGTCAACGTCGGTGAGAGCCCCAAGGTCACGCACCGCCAGAGCCTGGTCTCCCAGGTGAGCCACCCGCTGCAGGGCTGCTACCGCATCGCGGTGCTCTCGCTCAAGGGCGGTGTCGGCAAGACCACGATCACCGCGACGCTGGGGTCGACGTTCGCATCGATCCGCGGGGACCGCGTCATCGCGGTCGACGCCAACCCCGACCGCGGCACGCTGAGCCAGAAGGTGCCGCTGGAAACCGCCGCGACCGTGCGCCACCTGCTACGCGACGCCGAGGGCATCGAGCGCTACAGCGATGTGCGTGCGTACACCTCGCAGGGCCCGAGCCGGCTGGAAGTGCTGGCCTCGGAAAGCGATCCGGCCGTGTCCGAGGCGTTCAGCTCCGAGGACTACCTGCGGACGCTCGAGGTGCTGGAGCGGTTCTACAGCCTGGTGCTCACCGACTGCGGCACCGGCCTGATCCACTCGGCGATGTCGGCGGTGCTGTCCAAGGCCGACGTCCTCATCGTGGTCAGCTCGGGCTCGGTGGACGGTGCGCGCAGCGCCGCGGCCACCCTGGACTGGCTCGACGCGCACGGACATCAGGACCTGGTGCGCAATTCGGTCGCGGTGCTCAACGCGGTGCGCCCGCGGGCGGGCAAGGTGGACCTGTCCAAGGTCGTCGATCACTTTTCGCGGCGGTGCCGTGCGGTGCGGCTCGTGCCGTTCGATCCGCACCTGGAAGAGGGTGCCGAGATCAGCCTCGACCGGCTCAAGCCGAAGACACGCGAGGCTCTTCTGGAATTGGCGGCCGTGGTGGCCGGTGATTTCGGGTCCGACCGCGCAGGCGCCCTCGGGGGAGCCGATTCGGCAGGATCGCGTCGGATCGCCGACCCGCGCGTCTGACACGCGGCCGGGTAACTGCTAGGGCCGGGGGTTGTTGTCTCCGTGTCCGAGTTTCCGGAGGAACTCCGGATCGTCGTCTGGGCCGATGACACGCGTGCGCGATTTTTCGCTCGCGGCACGCGAGAGTCGCCAACCCACGTAGACCAGGCCGGCCAAAATGCACAACAGGAGTAGGTACGCCACTCGAAACCTCCTTGCTCCGAATATACGCGTCGTCGGTAGGCTCGGATGCGTGTCAGCAAGTCGTCCCGCATCCCGCATGGTTGCCGATGTGCTCGCATACGTCGCGGCCCGGCTGGTTCTCGTCGCGGTACTCGCCGCGGTGATCTACGTGGTGGGCCGGATGGTCGTCGGTGACTTCCCGATCGTGGTGGCTTTGCTGTTCTCGTTCGTGATCGCGCTGCCTCTGGGCATCTGGGTGTTCAAGCCGCTGCGTCTGCGTGCGACGGCCTCCATTGCGGAATTCGACGAGCGCCGGCGCAAGGACCGTGCGGATCTGCAGGCGCGGCTTCGTGGCGACGACCCCAAGTGATGCGGGCGGCTTTCGGCGCTGAATTCGTGGGCGCGGAGGGATTCCTGAACTCCGCGACCTACGGTCTGCCGCCGCAGTTCCTCGTCGACGCCCTGGACACCCACATCCGTCAGTGGCAGTCCGGAACGCTCGACGCCGCGTCGTTCGACGAACCGGTGCGCCGCGCGAGGGCTGGGTATGCGGCCCTGACCGGTGTGCCCACCGAATCGGTCGTCCTGGCGGGGTCCACCTCGGCCGCGTTGGGTCTGGTCGCTGCGTCCGTCCCCGACGGCAGCCGCGTGGCGGTCGTGACGGGTGAGTTCACCAGCACATCGTTCCCGTTCGCCGCGCAGGCCGGGCGCGGGGTCACCGTCACCGAGGTGGCGCCCGACCGGTTGCCCGACGCGGCCGCCGAGCACGACGTCGTG
>Ga0180222_1002892_pt1 | contig 12363 bp, 14 predicted proteins | sample eDN5th37CKraftOP_FD_151336 | JGI IMG/M metagenome (GOLD analysis project Ga0180222, IMG submission 151336) | Enriched Organic Plus compost microbial communities from Emeryville, California, USA - eDNA 5th pass 37_C Kraft OP (version 2) (version 2) ... | reverse complement strand
ATTGGGTGAGTAAAGTTGAATGATTTTCACGAGGTGAGCTACTTCTGCATTCGACCATTGCAGACGTCCGCCACAAGCACAACGAACGGATCGATTGAGCCCCGTCGAGCCGTTCCGGCCACGCCTCAGGAACTACCGCTTTGCGCTGCACGTCTGTTGGGTACGCCTTTGTCCTCGCCCCGAAGGGAGATACTGCAGACGGCAAAGCTGTAGTCGAGGTTGGTCCACTTCCGGACAGCCCGTTTCCAATCGGCTTGAATCTCTTACACTCACTGCGGTTTAAGCAATCCGATCAAGCCGTAATCTTGCCCGCTCCGATCACACCGTCCATAAGGCTGTCAAGGATGCACGTGCCCGGCTTGCCGGGACGAAAAACGAGGTGTTCGTAGCCGACTATGCTGGATCTGATATTCCCAGCTTTCCTCATTGCCGCAGGACTGGTGCTGGCTTCCGTGATGACCAGCGCGTTGGCGTTCCGGTTCGGAGCACCATTGCTGCTGGTCTTTCTCGGAATTGGCCTGATTGCTGGAGAAGACGGTCTTGGCATCACGTATGACGACGCGAACTCGGCGTATCTGATCGGCAGCCTGGCGCTTGCGATCATCCTGTTTGACTCTGGCTTCAATACCAAGCTCAAGTCCCTCAGACAGGCGGCAGCGCCAGCCATAACACTGGCCACGCTTGGCGTGGCCCTGACGGCCGCTTTGGTAGGGGTCGCTGCGCGCTACATCTTCGGTCTGCCATGGTTGGAAGCCTTTCTGATCGGGGCGATCGTGGGATCGACCGACGCCGCCGCCGTCTTCTTCCTGCTTCGGGTCGGTGGCATCACGATCCGCGAGCACGTTCGATCGACGCTGGAGGTTGAATCGGGATCAAACGATCCGATGGCGGTCTTCCTCACGGTCACGCTGCTCGCATTGATCCTGTCCGGCGATAGTCAGAACAGTCTCTGGCAAGACCTTATAACCGGCTTCGTCCTGCAAATGGGGCTTGGTGTGCTCATGGGCATTATCGGCGGTTATGCCATTGTAGCTGTCGCCAACCGGATAACGCTGGAGGGTGCCCTTTATCCGATCGGGGTCATCTCGGCGGCGGTTTGCCTGTTCGGGCTGGTAGGCATCATGGGTGGCAGCGGTTTTCTCGCCGTCTATGTCGCGGGCCTGGTCGCCGGAAACAGCGGGATCACCGGACAGGTGGGACTGCGCCGGTTCATGGAGGGGCTCACCTGGGTCGCCCAGATTGCGATGTTTCTGACCGTCGGGCTTCTGGCCACGCCCTCGCAGTTCCTGGACATCGCGGTTCCCGCAGTGGGGATCGCCCTGGTGCTGACGTTCATCTGCCGACCGCTGGCGATCTGGCTGTGCCTGCTTCCCTTCAGTTTCCAACGCAACGAAGCAGCATTCATTTCCTGGGTGGGGCTGCGCGGCGCGGTTTCGATCCTGCTCGGCATCATTCCCTTGGCCGCTGGCCTGGAGAACGGGCAACTGCTTTTCAATATCGCCTACATCATCGTCCTTACATCACTGCTGCTCCAGGGGTGGACGATCCGGCCGATGGCACGCTGGCTTGGCCTGATCGTTCCGCCGAGGATCGGCCCAGTCAGTCGTGTTGGCCTTGAGCTTCCCGGACGGTCGGACCACGAGCTGATCGTCTATCGGGTTGTGGACGAGAGTCCGGTCCTGCGGGGCGAGCGGCTGCCTCGTTGGGCCCGCCCCTCTTTAGTGGTGCGGGACGGGCGTTCGATGCGCTACCAATTATGCCGGACGGCTGCGGGAGAACGATCTCGTATACATGTTCGTTGCCCCACAATATGTGAGGCTGCTCGATCGCCTGTTCGCAAGCCCGAAGAAATTGACCGAGGATGACGCCGAGTTCTTCGGCAAGTTCACGCTCGATCCCAAGAAGCCGCTATCCGCCCTCGTGGAAGCCTACCGGCTGCGGTCGGTGCCGCAACGCCATCTGGATAGTTCAATCAGCGAATTTATGATTCATAGGCTGGGTGGAACGGCTGAAGTGGGCGACCGTGTCACGTGCGGTGACGTCGATCTGATCGTACGCGACGTGAACACCAACGGTGAAATCGCCGAAGTCGGATTGGCGGTTGACCAGGCCGAAGGCCAGGCGCAGATTCCGCTATTCCTAAGTGGCGCGGAAATCTGGAGCTGGCTCAAGCAAAGGATCAGGAGGAAGCCATCCGAGGATGCACAATAGAAGTGACAGAAATTCCAGCCGCGATGCTGTTTGGACTAGCGGCCACTGATCGTCAGCCGCGGCTCTGCTCAGTTTCGAGATCCGAGAGATGATCCATGGGACTTTCTGACTTCCTGTCGCCCAGCAGGATCTTGCTGGGTCTAGGCGGCTGCAAGAAGCGGGAGCTCATAGGGCGTTTGGCCGAGCAGTTCGCCAAGGACCTGGGTGGTGATGCGTCCGCCTATGCGCAACCTCTTCTTGCCCGCGAGAAGCTTGGTTCCACGGCGATCGGCAAGGGCATCGCTCTTCCGCACGGCAAGGCAGAGTGCCTGTCGGGCCCGGTGGCAGCCGCCGCGGTCCTCCGTTCGCCGGTCAACTTCCAGGCCCCTGACGGTATCGACGTGGACGTTGTGATTGCATTCCTCTCACCGGACGGGCCTCCCCAGGACATCGGCAGGATCGGCGATATTGTAAGGGAACTGCGCAGCGACGAGGTGAGACAGGCATTCCGGACCGCTGACACCCCGGAGGACATCCTGGCAGTCCTGGGCAGGAACGAGGACGGGTGATCGAGCCGAAACCCGACCGAAGCGCCTCACCACGGAGATACATATGCGGGATCGAGATGAACTATTCCGGCGAGCTCGCAAACTGGCTGAGTCCGGTGCGTTCAGCCGCTGGTACGATGTCGAGTTCCATCTCCGCTACAAGGATAGGCTGCCGAAGGCTCGCGACCTTTTTGAAGATCGCTCGATACGATCCGAGATCGACGAAATCTGCGCCCGTGCGCAGAACCAAGGGACGACAAAATGATCCGTTTGCTTCGAAGAACGTAAGCTCCTACGAGACTCCCATTCCAAACAATATTTTAATTTTCGATGTGATTCATTCTTGATCGAATATCAATAAATGTCTTGAATGCCCTATTGCAGAACTCAACTACATCGTTTTTATAGTCTGATCTGACAGAATCATCGATACGATATTCGCTAATTTTCTCCGCAATTTCGTTTTCCTCTATTCCTGCTAGTTCTGCGGTAAACGTTTTTATGGCTCGTACGCCTTCCACACGGATTTCGAATGCGCACACCTGTGAACCGAACATAATGGTATGATAATTCGAGAGAACACGGATTTGGTTGTCCGCGTCTGATCCTTGGGCGCTTACGGGCTGTACCAGCAAAAATGGAAGCGAAATGGCGAAAAGAAAGATTCGAACCATTGCGTCCGTCCTAGTTGGCTCTCACCATCCGGATCGAGGGTTGCTCGAGCTGATGGGAATGAACAATACAGCCTCCGCGACCGGATACCAAATGCTCCAAGTTTTATTCGTTCACCGAGGTGGCAAGCGGGCGAAGGCAACGCGATGTCCAATCTCTCTAGGCACTGCTTCACCCCGAACGGTTGCTTGAGATGAGCAACTGTGTTTCGGAGTCGCTGACCGGAAGAAGGAAAGCGCTCAGCGGAAAGCAACGGCCCAAGGTTGTCTGGCGGCGCAGCCGTGGCCGGCGTTCACCTTGCACGCAGCCGCTTGATGTGATCCAGGATCAGCCTGTGATCATAGGGCTTTGCGAGATGGGGACCTTCCTCGCAGAGATCGCCGGCCGTATCGGCAATGCGTTCTACGGCGCCGGCGAGCAGTACCTTCACCTCGGGCATGGATTTGCGGATCCAATGCGACAGCTCGAATCCGTTGATTTCACCAGGAAGCTCGACGTCGGACAGGACGATGTCAATTGGGAAGTCCGGATGTTGGAGCGCCTGCAGTGCTTCCGTCCCGGTCCCCGCCTCGAGCACGCGGAAGCCGCAGTGGCGTAGATATTCGGCGATCACAGTTCGGGTTATTACGTCGCCGTCGACGATGAGAATGGTCTCGCCTGCAGCTGCTTCTTGCTTCATCAGCCATCCCTATTTGCAGGGCTCGCCTTGATCATTTCCATAATCGCTGTTGCCAGTTTATCGCTCGGGGTCGGCTTCGAAAGGAAGAGATCGATGAGGTGATTGTGCTCGTCATTCGGTGCGAGATGGCCTGACATAACCACAGTCATGAGACCCGGGCGCTCCTGTCTGACGGCACGCGCTACGTCGAGGCCATCGCGGTTGCCAGGCATTCGTACGTCCGTCACCACGAGGTCCAGGCGAGCAGTGGATTTCACGATATCGATCGCTTCGTCGGCATTGCTGGCCTCGATCACCTGACACCCCAATCGTCTGAGCTCATCGGCGATGTCGAACCGGATGATAGGTTCATCCTCCGCCAAAAGCACCACGGGCCTATCCGCATCGAGTTCATGCCAGAGGATAAGTTTAGCAGCCATCGGCTGCATTTTGGCGCGAGATTATTATGGTGCCCATCTTCACCCCTTGTTGTCCCTTCGACACACAACTTTACTCGGGCAATTCAGTTCCTCTTTCTTGCAAAAATTCAGCAATGGCCCCTTTGAGTCAGCCACGCAGAGGTCCGCTCAATGCTTTGGCACCCGTCCGCCCGGTCACCACCGTCGCGGCGTTTACCCAGGCTGATGCTCCTTCCATCGCTTGTTAGACCGGGCCATCGCGTTGAGAATGGTGAGCATTTTTCGCATGCAGGCAGTGATCGCGACTTTGGCCGGTTTCCCGACGGTACGCAGCCGCGCATAGAAGTCGGCGATAGTAGGGTTGAAGCGGCACGCTGTGAGTAGTTGGGCTCAGCGTCAGAGGCTTGGGGCCGCCCAGATGGACGGTCCCGGAGTCCTCAGTCGGTCTTCCTAGCGGGTCTCGACCACACAAGGTCTCGACCACACAAGGCGATAGCGCCGCTTAGCCGCGCCGCTGCCGATCGGAGACGATGCGCGGCACGATCAGAAGATCGGTTGTTCCGTGGCGGATCAGCTCCGAACTAACGCTGCCAAGGATGCCGCGGGCAACGGAGCGCCGAGCATGGGAGGAGGAGGCCACCAGGTCGCATTCGGCGCGTGCCGCGAAGTCGGCGATCGCTGTTGTAGGCGGCGCGTCAACGATCCGGATGTCGATGGGAATGCGGGCCTTCCTGGCTGCGGCTTTCAGCCTTGAGCGGGCCTCCTCTTCGATGCGCAGGCGATAGTCTTCGCGAACGTCCCGTTCCACGCCGGCATAGTAAAGAAGGCCCTCCGCCGGCGCGCTGACCGCATGGAGCAGGGTGGCCTTCTCAGGAGCAGCCTTGCCGAATCCGGTCAGCACCTCGACAAGCTCCCGGCCTTCTTCGCTTTCGACGGCGACAAGGGCATGGCGGTAGGCCGGGGACACCGGCCTTCGCGCGATGAGCACCGGCACGGCGGAGACGCGGATCAGGCGTTCCACGGTGGTGTCGCCGAAGAGGTCGCGCAACGGACTGCGTCGGTGGTCACCCGCCACGATCAGATCGGCGTGCGCCTCGGTGGCCGCCCGGTGCAGCGCCCAGAAGACGTCGCCGGTCACGACTTCACAACGTGCCTTCCTTCCCTTGATAGCGGCGGCCTCCTGGCGCAGGGCCTCCTCGGCTTCCGTCATGCGATGCGCAAGAATGTGCCGTGGCAGGCTGTCGTCCACGGCATGGACAAGCATGAGATCGGCACCGCTCCCCCTCGCGATCGCTGTGGCCCGCTCAAGCGCCGTCGCGCTTCGCTCGGAGAAATCGGTGACTGCCATGATTGTCTTCATGTGTTGGCCGCCTCCTTGGCGCTGCTGAGTTCCTCGTCCAGGTCTGTGATCTGCTTGGCAGCCGACGTCGCGGCGTCGTCGAAGGGATAAAGCACCAGGTCGACGCCGCCACCCTCCTTCAGTCGGCGTGCCTCCTGGTCATCGCGCGCGGTTATGGCGACGCGGCCGCCGAAACGGTGTGCACGGATCGCCGTGAGCAGCCCGCTGCGCGGATCGGTCTCCGTCAGGAGGATCGTGCCGTAGGGCACCGAGAGAACGATCCATCGCGCCTGGGTCAGAGGCAGCTCGGCCCAGAACTCCTGCTCGGTCACGTCGCCGTAGCGGACTTGATAGCCCTCGCGCGCGAAACGCCGGATCGCCTGCGGGTCCATATCGATGCCGAGCACGTGGTAGCCGGAGTCGTCGAGGCGCCGCAGGAGCTGACTGCCGAAGCGGCCGAGGCCGAAGATGATGACGTCGACCGCGGGCTTGCCTTCCTCGTTCTCGGCCACCCGTTCGCGCCAGGAGCCGAAATCGAATGGCCGCAGGAGAGGCCGGAACCAGTCATAGAGCTGCTGCGAATAGGTGATCATGTAGACCGAGAGCGCGATGGTCACGAGCCCGACCAGGGTGACGAGGCCCACGGCGGACTGGCTGACATGACCGAGGCTCAGGCCCATGGCCATGAAGATGAGCGAGAACTCTGAAATCTGGGCGACGGTCAGGCCGGCGAGGAAGCCGGTGCGGGCGCGGTAGCCCATCCAGGCCATGATGAGAATGACGATGAACGGGTTGCCGATCAGCACGAACAAGGAAAAGACGATGGCCCGTGTGAAATCCTGGCCGAGCGTGGAAAGATCGAGCGTGGCGCCGATCGACAGGAAAAAGAAGAGCAGCAGAAAATCCCTGAGCGCCGAAAGCCGCGCCGAAACCATGTCGCGGTAGGGCGTGGATCCGATCGACACGCCGGCAGCGAGCCCGCCCAGTTCCTTGCCGAGCCCGATCGTGTCGCCGATGGCGGCGGCCGTCGCCGCCCAACCGATCGAAGCGATGACCAGAAGTTCCGGGGTCTTGGCCAGCCGTGCCATCAGCGGATCGGCGAGATAACGCACGAAGAGGACGAGAAGCAGCACAACTCCGGCGAGCGACGCAAGGATGGTGAGAAGGCTGGACAGCCCGTTTTGTTCTTCCACCACACCGATGCCGATCGTCGACAGGATGACCATGGCGATGACGACGACGATGTCCTGGACGATGAGGAAGCCGAGGGCGATGCGGCCGTGCAGTGTCTCCAGCTCCCGCTTGTCGCTCAGGAGCTTCACGACGATGATCGTCGAGGAGAAGGTCAGGGCAACGGCGACATAGAGGCTGGTCAGCCAGTCGAGCCCGAGGGCGAGACCGATGAAGAAGCCGATGCCGGCGGTGAAGACGACCTGGCCGAGGCCGGTGGCGAGCGCGACGGGTCCGAGGGTCCTGACCAGGCGCCAGTCGAGCTTGAGGCCGACGAGGAACAGGAGGAGTGCCACACCGAGCTCGGCGAGGAAACGGATCTGCTCCCTCGTCTCCGCGCTGCTGTCGAAGAAGGCGGCAGCCGCGATCCCGACTGCGATGAAGCTGACGATGACGGGCTGGCGCAAGGCAGCACCCAGCAGCCCGACGGCGGCGGCGCCGAGCAACAGAAATGCGATCTCGTGAAAAACGACGTCGGTCATGCACCTCCTTGCAACAGATCCGGGCGCCGGTCACGAAGATCTCCGACGTTCGGCTATCTCGGTTTAGGAACGGGTGGCGTGAGACCACTTGCCTGCCTTCGCCCATTATGGTTGACTTTCTCCCTGTCGGGCAAGCGTATCGACCGATGAATCTGCTACCGGAAACATGCCGGGCAGCCCGTGGGCTGCTCAACTGGACGCAGGCCAGACTGGCGGAGATCGCTGGTGTGTCGCGCAGCACCGTGCGCGATTTTGAGTGCGGCCGGCACATGCTTCATCGCGCGACCGAGAAGCAGATCTTGAAGGCGCTGGAGGAAGCGGGTGTTTGCCTCCTGGCGCCTGGTAGCGAGGGCCCCGGTGTGCGCCTGAAGAGGCCTTGTGACATGCCGATGGGACCGGGTGAGTGGCATCTCCCGGAGTGAGCGCCGCACCTGTGCGGCCCCCTCCCTGAGATCGTCGTACTCATTCCTCCAACGCAGTGAGTTCCTGCGACGAAAGCGGGACCGGGTTGTCGTTTCGACGACCCGGCCCTCGTCTCGTTGCCTCAGTTGTTCTCCGGATCGGTCTCGGATTGGAAGGCCAGAATGGTGGTCATAAAGATCCCGTAGAGGCTCGGTACCCCGACGAGGGTGGCCAGGACGATCGTCGGGAACGTCCCGAGACTGAGGAGACCCGAGATCGACCAGACCGCTGCGACTGCGGCAGCGACGATCTCGGTGGCCACGAAGACCGAGACGGCGATGAAGCCCAAAAGGCTCCAGAAGTTAATGACACGCTTCATGGGAAATCCTGTGCGTCCATGTGGACGCGACGAGAACGGCAGCCATGCGGATGGCTGACCAGTAGGCACACGGTGCATTCGGTGCGCCGCTGCGATTATTCCGAGGATGTCGGAATCGTCAGGCCGTCAGCGGCGGCGCTCTCGCATGGTGGAAGGAGGCAACGCTGGAGAAATGCCCTTCCGGGACAACGGGAGCGCGTGCCGGCTGCGACGCCTGAGCCTGCAGAAGGACGGAATCGGTGGGAAGCGCCGCGGCGCTTCCCGAGCCCTTTTCGCCTGCCGCGTCGTTAGACCGTGACAGCGCATCGACGTGGGTGACGATCTCCCGGAAAACCGCCGAAACCCCGTGCTGTCCGGCGCGGGCAAGGCGGGGCTCGTCGAGGGGAGAGATATCCGGCGGAAAATGCCGAGCATCCAACCCCAGGCAGCAAACCGCAAGGAGCAGGAGGCAGGCACGTCGTAATGAGTCAGATATCATCGAGAAGATTGTTCCGCGGAGTGTCACCGGCTTCTGAGATATCATTACAATGGTCGCCCGGGTCAAGCGCGGTCTGTCCAAAAGGGGGGCCTCGGAGGTTTGCCGTTTATTGTTATTCCGCCTCTTTGCGAACGGTCGCCAACGGGGTCGAACGCTTCATCGGCAATTAGGCGACGACCGCTTGGCCGTTCGTCTCAACCTCGCCGAACAGCAATTCTCTATGGCCCTACAGCGACATTCCCGTAGGATCGCCACTATAACTTTCTTCTGCGCGCTCCAGTTGACTTGTGAATTTGACAATGACTGACAGCACAGTGCCCATTGTGGAAGCCTGTGCCTCCATCAACAGGGAGGCACAAGTATGTTTGAAGAGATCTTCTTTCCCCGAACCGCAGAGAAACATCGAGCCGCGCCGCTCGCTGACCAGAGGGCAAGATATCTTCGCCATCTCAAGGAAATAGGCACCAGTCGAGCCACCCTGCGCAAATGTGCCAATGCTCATCTCAACCTTGTCCGCCTCCTGAATCTACAGAAAGACGACCGGATCAGCATTCAAGGCATCGAAGCAGCGGCGACGATCTGGTCGCAGCCCAAAGGGCGTAGATGCAAGGGGACTGCTACAGCCAAGGCCCGTCAACGCTTCGTCAGCCACTGCGTCGACTTGCTGCGCCATCTGGGCTGGGTCGAGGAAGTTAACGAAAACCGTCACCCGCACCATACCGAGGTGCGGGTCTTCGAAGGGTGGCTGCGGAACGAACGCGGCCTGTCTGATGCGACAATAGATGGCTATTGCCGCGCTGCCGAGCACTTCTTCATGTGGCTTGCAGAACGGGGCACGCCGCTGGACGCCATCCAGATGGCGGACATCGACAATGTCATTGAGGCCGAGCACCATCGGGGAGCCTGGAGCCGGAGGACGATCCATGACTTCGCTCAATCCCTGAGGCGGTTCTTCGCATTTGCCGAAGCGCATGGGTGGTGTCGGCCGGGGCTGGCTGCGGGGGTCGTTGCACCCAGATACATGGCAGATGAGACCGTTCCAAAGGGCATCAAGCGTGAAGACGTAGAGCGTCTGCTGGCGTCCGTTCAGGGCAGGCGGGCGGTGGACAAGCGCGACCGTGCGATCCTGATGCTGTTCATCGCCTATGGCCTGCGGGCCGGAGAAGTTGCTGGCCTGCGACTGGATGATCTGGACTGGGAGAACGGGATGCTTCGTGTCCGTTGCCCGAAGCCCGGTCAAACCCACCTATGGCCACTGTCGCAGGAAGTCGGAAATGCCATCCTGCGGTACATTCGAGAGGCGCGACCGGCTGGCTTCGGGCGCAGCCTCTTCTTCACATCGCATGCGCCAATCCGACCCCTCGGCAGAAAGGCCTTGGGTAGGATCGTCCAATATCGCCTGGCAGGGATTGGTATTGTCGCTGGTCGACGAGGTCCACATGCCCTCCGGCACGCCGCAGCCCAGCATCTTCTGGATCAGGGCATGTCCATGAAGGTCATCGGGGACTTTCTCGGGCACCGCGCCCCGTCCTCCACCGCGATTTATGCCAAGGTCAATCTCGCAGCCCTCCGCGAAGTGGCCGCCTTCGATCTGGAGGGGCTGGCATGACCCTGCGCGAGGCGATCGAGCAATACATCCTCTGGCGGCAGGCCCATGGCGCCAAGTTCACCACCGCGCGGAACCTGCTGCGCCAGTTCCTCCGAAATGCCGACGGGGACGCCGAATGCGATGCAGTCACCAGGGCGCAGGTGCGGGCCTTTTTGGCGGGCAAGGGCCCAGTGACCCGGCATCGCGAGAACAAGAACTACGCCCTTGCAGGGTTCTGGCGCTATGCGATCAGCCGGGGCTATGCGCGCTCTTCACCCTTACCGGACGATGAACCGAGGTCGCCTTTGCGCGCGCCGCCCTACATCTACGCACGTCACGAACTGCAGCAACTCTTTGATCCGGGGAACGTTGAGATCAGCCGACGCGGTGCCAGGCAATTCGACGCAGTCACGTTCCGCACCCTGCTTCTTCTGCTTTACGGTGCCGGGTTGCGCTTCAGCGAGGCCACAGGGCTCACGTTGGCTGATGTGGACTTGTCGGAAGCCATCCTGACCATCCGCGACACGAAGTTCCACAAAAGCCGTCTTGTTCCTATCGGACCGCAACTCGCGGCGGTGCTGGCGAACTACATGTCTGTGCGGCAAAGCGGCGGACTCGCGCAGGGTGAGGCCGCGTTTCTGCTGGCCAACCGAGACGGCACACGGCTCGCCAGCAGCACCGTTCAGGCCGCATTCGAAAAGCTGCGGCGCATCGCCGGAGTGCACCGCGCGAAGATCGGCCGACAGATCCCGCGCCTGCATGATCTCAGGCACAGCTTCGCGGTTCACAGCCTGACGGCCTGGTATCGGCAGGGGGCAGATGTGCAACGGCTGTTGCCAGTGCTTTCCACCTATCTTGGCCATTCCGATCTGGAAGGAACGAAGATCTATCTGACGATGACGCCGGAACTCCTGCAGCAGGCGTCACTGCGCTTCGCGCGCTATGCGGGCGGGGGTAAGAATGTCTGAACGTGAATCCCTTGGCCCATGGCTCAGACGCTTCCTGGTCGAGTACATCGTCACCGAACGCAATCTGGCCCGAAACACCCGCACGAGCTATCGCGACACCTTCACTCTGCTCCTGCCGTTCGCCAGCAGCAAGCTGCGCAAGTCCGTAGACCGCCTGGCCGTGCGCGATCTCACCTCCGGTCTGGTGCTGAAGTTCCTCGCGCATCTCGAGGAAGATCGCGGGTGTTCCGTTCGGACACGCAATCAGAGGCTTGCCGCCATTCGGGCATTTGCCCGCTTCGTCGGCAGCCGGGATCCGACACATGTCGAATGGTGCGGCCATATCCGTGCCATCGCATCGAAGAAGTCCATGCCGCCGCCGGTCGGATGGCTGACGAGGACGGAAATCGAATACATGCTCGCCGTGCCCGACCGCAGGACCAGGCGTGGCCGCAGGGAATACGCGCTTCTGCTCTTCCTCTACAACACCGGAGCGCGCGTCTCCGAGGCCACACAACTGAAGGTGCGCGATCTGCAGATCGGGCGCAGGAATGGCGGTCACGACCTTGCCACCCTGTACGGGAAGGGCGGCAAGACGCGCCAGTGCCCGTTGTGGCCGGAAACCGAACGCGTTTTGGCCGACGAGATCCGCGGCCGCGCAGCCGAAGACGCCGTGTTCACCAGCAGGCTCGGAACACCCTTTACCCGCTTCGGGGTCTATCGGCTCATTGAACGTTGCGCAGCGCAGGTGCCGGAACTGGAAGGCAGAACGATAACCCCGCATGTGATCCGACACACGACGGCCTGCCACCTGGTTCTCGCCGGCGTGGACATCAATACCATCCGCGCCTGGCTGGGCCATGTCTCAATCGGCACCACCAATATCTATGCCGAAATAGACCTCACCCTGAAAGCCAACGCCGTAGCTCTTTGTGAGGTCGGTCAGCCACGACCCGGGCGCTCATGGAAGGAGGACAAGGATCTGATGGCCTTCCTGAAATCCTTGTAGGTCAGAAGCCGGCTTATCCCCT
>Ga0180222_1002891_pt1 | contig 12373 bp, 11 predicted proteins | sample eDN5th37CKraftOP_FD_151336 | JGI IMG/M metagenome (GOLD analysis project Ga0180222, IMG submission 151336) | Enriched Organic Plus compost microbial communities from Emeryville, California, USA - eDNA 5th pass 37_C Kraft OP (version 2) (version 2) ... | reverse complement strand
GCACTCGCACCAGGAACGTGTCCTGCGAGCCGTCGGCGACCGGGCGGACGTCCTCGACGCCGAGGTAGAACGCGTCGATCTCGGTGATCCTCATACGACGGCCTCCGGGCACCGGTGGGCGTGCGCCGCCGCGCCGACGCGGCAGCGCACCTCGGTCTCCAGCGTCTCGCCCGGCGCCAGGCGCGGCAGGCGGCCCTCGGCGGCAGCGCGCCCGAAGCCCGGCGGCCAGCCCGTCGAGGGCTCGACGATCGCGAAGCGGGCGCCGCCCGGCCACGCCCCGTAGGACGCGTACACGTGCACGGCCCCGAACACGGCGGGGTCGAACGTCAGCGCGACCCCCCAGCCGGCGCCCGGGTCGACGAGGCCGCAGCGCCCCTCCCGGATCGGCGCGAGGCTCAGCGCCTCGCCGTGCGGCCCGGGCGCGGGGATCACGTCGGCGCGCAGCGGGGCGCCGGCGCGGTCGCGCGCGTGCGGCCAGCGGAACGGGGCGGCCGCGCGGCTGAGCGCGGGGTCGAGCACGAGCGCCCGCGCGCCGGGCAGGACGAGCCGCATCCCGGTCGCGATGCGCAGCGCCGGGTGCAGCGTGAGCACCGCGTCCAGCGGCGCGGGCCCGGGGTTGGCGATCGCGTAGGCGATCGACAGCTCGTCGCGGGCCACCGCGATCGTCTTGGACACCTCCAGCCCGCAGGCGGGCAGCCGGCCGGCCAGCGCGACGGACGCCGGGCCCTGCGCGACCACGTCCAGCGGCGTCGTCCACAGCTCGCCGTGGTCGGCCAGCGTCCGCCCGGCCCACGGGCCGGGCTCGTCGTTGGGCAGCAGATCGTCCCACCCGCCCGCGAACACCGGGTCGTAGGCGGCGCCGGGCGGCTGCGCGGCGGGGCGCCCTCCGGCCGCGTGCCACAGCGCCTCGCGCCCGTCGCGGTCGCGCAGCGAGACGATCCGCCCGCCGGCGGCCGGGTCGACCTCGACGGCGAGGCCGTCGCCCGCGAGCGTCAGCGTCGTCACGCGGTGAGCGACAGGTCGTGGCCGGACAGGACCTCGCAGCCGTCGGCGGTGATCGCGGCCACGCGCTCGACCCGCACGCCGCAACCGGCGGCGTAGCGGCCGGGCTCGATCGCGACGACCATCCCCTCCTCCAGCACGTCGGTGGCGCCCGGGACGATCCGCGGGTGCTCGTGGTAGGCCCAGCCGAGGCCGTGGCCGACGTGGTGGGGCAGCTCGGCGCCGAGCCGGTCGCGCACGGTCGCGTCGATCGCGCCCGCCCGCACGCCCGGCCGCAGCCGCTCGATCGCGGCGTCGAGCGCCTCGACGCAGCGGCGGTGCGCGACGACGGCCTCGGCCGGCGGCGGGCCGACCGCGAGCGTGGCGCACGAGTCGCCCCACACGCCGCGGTGGCGCGGGACGAGGTCGCAGAGCACGAGGTCGCCCTCGGCCACCGCGCGCTCGGTCGGCGGGCCGCCGATCTCGGCCGTGCGCGGACCGCTGACCAGGTCGGCGAGCACGGCCAGCCGGCCGCCGGCCGCCAGCTCCATCGCCGCGCGCGCGGCGGTCCACAGCTCCAGCTCGGTGACCCCGGGCGCGAGCGCGTCGCGTACCGCGCGCTGGCCCGCGTCGCACAGCGCGATCGCCGCCCGCAGCGCGTCGAGCTCGTCGGGGTCCTTGATCGCGCGGGCCGTGCGCAGCGGCGCCCCCGCGTCGACCCAGTCGGCGTCCTCGAGCAGGCCGGCCGGGACGGCGTGCGCCTCGACGGCGACGCGCCGGCCGGCGAGCAGCGGCGCGAGCGCGTCGCGCGCGGCGTCCAGCGGGTCCAGCGGCCCGAGCCCGTAGCCGGCGAACCACACCGCGGAGACGCCGGGCAGCGCCTCGCCCGCGTCCTCGGACGCCACCAGCACGACGCTGCCGTCGTGCTGCAGCAGCGCGAACGGGCCGATGGCGAACGGCGACGGCCCGGTCTCGATGTCGGCGACGTACCCGGTCAGCCATCCCACCGTGGCGGGGTCGGCGGCCAGCAGCACGTCCGCCCCCGTCGCTCGCAGCGCGTCGACCGCGCGCTCCCGCCGGCCCCCGCTCACAGCACCGCCGTCAGGCCGCCGTCCACGGTCAGCACGTGCCCGTGGACGTAGGTGTTCTCCGGCCCGGCGAGCCAGGCGACGACCCGGGCGATCTCCGCCGGGTCCGCGGCGCGCCCGGCGGGCAGCCGCCCGCCCTCGACGTAGATCGCGCGGAACGCGTCGCCCTCCAGCTCGTTGCGCCCGCCGACGACCGCCATCGCCGTGTCGACGAACCCGGGCGCGACCGCGTTGACGAGCACGGCGCCGCCGCGCAGCTCGGCCGCGGCCGTGCGCGTGGCCTGGTCGAGCCCGGCCTTGGCCGCGTCGTAGGCCAGCGAGCCCGGCTCGCCCCGCTCGCCGTGCACCGACGTGACGTTCACGACCCGCCCCCAGCCGCGCGCCGCCATCCCGGGCGTGAGCGCGCCCATCAGCAGGATCGGGGCCTCGAGGTTCACGGCCAGGTGGCGGCGCAGCGCGTCGCGGTCCAGCGCGGCCAGCGGCGCCGGCGCGGCCACCGCCGCGTTGTTGACGAGCACGTCCACGGGACCGCGGAGCGCGCGCTCGGCCTGCGCGGGCAGCGCGTCGACCGCGGCCGGGTCGGCGAGGTCGCAGGCGACGGGCACGATCCGCTCGGCCGCCTCCACCGCCAGCACGTCGGCGGCCGCGACGGTCGCCCCGTCGGCGGCGAGGCGCGCGGCGATCGCGCGGCCGATGCCGCGTGCCGCCCCGGTGACGAGCGCGCGGCGGCCGGTCATCGCAGCACCGGCCCCAGGTGGCGGGTGATGATCTCGCGGATCTCGCCGACGCGGCCCTCGAGCTCGTCCATCGGCAGCCGCTGCGTGAGCGCCGAGACGCTGATCGCGCCCGACGGCGACGAGGGCGAGGCGGGGTAGATCGGGAACGCGACGCAGTTGACGCCCGGCTCGCTCTCCTGGTCGTCGATCGCGTAGCCGCGCGCGGCGGTCGCGCGCAGCTCGTCGAGCAGGGCCGCGGGGTCGGTGAACGTGCGCGGCGTGCGCGCCTGGAACGGGCCGAAGCACTCGGCCAGCGAGTCCGGCGTCGCGTCGGGCGCCAGGCAGGCGGCGAGCAGCGCCTTGCCCACCCCGGTGCAGTACGCGGGGTTGCGGCCGCCGACGACCGACGTCATCTGGATGCCCTCGCCGGGCGGACGGACCTTCGCGCGGTAGATCACCTCGGCGCCCTCGAGCTCGGCGTAGTGAGCGGCCTCGCCGAGCGTACCGGCCAGCTCCTCGAGGCACGGCGTGACGAGCTGCACGTCGTTGCGCGCCTCGTGGTGGGCGAAGGCGAGGCGGACGAACTCGGTGCCCAGGACGTACTGCCCGCGCGCGGTCTGCTGCGCCAGGCCCGTGCGCGTGAGCGTCGCGAGCGCGCGGTGGACCGACGACTTGGGCGCGCCGACCGTACGCGCGAGCGCGTCGAGCGAGACGCCGTCGGGGTGCCCGGCCAGCGCCTTCAGCACCGCCAGCACCCGCTCCGCGCCTGTCGCTTGACGGCCAGAACCCGCGTTGCTTGACTCCACGTGCCGAATGATAGAACACCATTCCGATAAATGGAACTCTGCATGAACGCGATCGTGTGGCACGGCGGCGGCGACCTCCGCTACGAGGCCGTCGACGACCCGGCGCCGGACGCCGGTCACGTGGTCGTCGACGTGCGGCTGGCCGGCGTCTGCGGGTCCGACCTGCATCCCCTGCGCGGCCACCACGGCCCGCGCGTCCCGCCGCTGATCCTCGGCCACGAGCTGGTCGGGACCGTGCCGGGCCGCGAGGGCCGCTACGTCGTGTTCCCGCTCGTGTCCTGCGGCCGCTGCCCGGCCTGCGCGCGCGGCGAGGAGTACCTGTGCCACCACCGCGGGCTGCTGGGCCTCGACCGGCCCGGGGCGTTCGCGGAGCGGGTCGCCGTCGGCGAGGACGCCCTCATCCGCGTGCCCGACGGGGTCAGCGACCGCCTCGCGGTCCTGGCCGAGCCGCTGGCCACCGCGATCGCCGCACTGCGCCTGGAGCGCCTGCCGCGCGACAGCGACCTGGCGATCATCGGCTGCGGCCCGATCGGGCTGCTCGCCGTCCACGTCGCGAAGGTGGCCGGCCACCGCGTCACCGCGGTCGAGCCGCTCGCCTCGCGCCGCGACCTCGCGTCCGCGTTCGGCGCCGACACGACGCTCGCCGACGCGGCGCTGCTGCTCGACGGCGCGTTCGACGCGGCGATCGACGCGGTCGGCATGGAGATCACGCTGTCGTCCGCCCTGCGGGCGATCCGCCCGGGCGGATCGGTCGGGCTCGTGGGCCTCGGCGACGCGCATGCGGACGTGGACCTCGCGGACGTCGTGCGACGGGGGCTGCGCCTGCGCGGCCACTACGCGTACGCCCGCGACGACTTCGAGACGGCGCTCGCGCTCCTGGAGCGCGAGCCGATCGGCGACGAGTGGCTGACGTTCGTCGACCTGCCGGACACCGCCGGCGGCATCCGCCGGCTGCTGGACGCCCCGGACGAGACGACCAAGGTCGTACTGGAGGTGGGGTCGTGAGGAGGGATCGGCGAGGCCTGGGCCTCGGGAGAGGAATGGAGCAATGAGAGGGACGCGACGGATCGCGCTCGCCGCACTGGGGGCGCTCGCGCTCGGCGCCGGCCTCGGCGCGTGCGGCGGCGGCGACGACGACGGAGGCAGCACCGGCGCCTCCACCGGCGGTGGCGGCGGGGAGCCGGTCACCATCACCTTCTGGGATCGCCAGCTCTTCGGCGACGGCGGCACCTCGGACCGCCCGCGCGAGGAGTGGTTCTCGACCCAGGCGATCGAGCGCTTCGAGGAGGCGCACCCCGACATCAAGGTCAAGGTCGTCTACACGACCGGCGACCTGACCGCGGCCGACAACCAGTTCCGCGCGGCCGGCATCGCCAAGAACGGCCCAGACGTCGCCACGCTGTACGCGGGCGGCCCGACGCTGGCCTTCGCGAACCTGCTGCAGCCGCTGACGAACGACATCGGCGACCTGAAGGACCAGCTCACCGGCTGGGAGTCGGTGACCGAGGACTTCCAGCCCGACGGCGAGATCCTCGGCGTGCCCTACGGCGCCGGCTCGTACTTCTACGTCTTCTACAACCGCGCCCTGCTGCGCGAGGCCGGCGTCGAGGAGGACCCCAAGCCGGCGTCCTGGCAGGAGTTCCAGGCCCTGATCAAGCAGCTCAAGGACGCCGGCGTGGACCCGATCGCGATCGGCGACCAGGAGGGCTACGAGGGCGCGTGGGTGTTCTCGGCGCTCGCCGGCGGCCAGGTCGGGACCGAGGGCTTCCAGGCCATGCGCAACCACGAGCGCGACGTCGACGACCCCGGCGTCGTCGAGGGCTGGAGCGCCTGGAACGGCCTCTACGAGAGCGGCCTCGTCAACAAGGACGCGGCGGCGCTCAAGCAGGACGAGGCGGTCGCCCGCTTCCAGTCCGGCAAGGTCGCGATGGTGATCGGCGGCGGCTGGCTGAACCAGCAGCTCTACGACGAGCTCGGCGACGACGTCGGCTCGTTTCCGATCCCGCAGCTCGAGGGCGCGCCGTTCGCCGGCTCGATCACGGGCGGGCCGAACGTCGCGCTGGTCGTGACGAAGTACGCCAAGCACAAGGAGCAGGCGATCGAGTTCGTGAAGTTCATGGCGAGCGCCGAGATCATCGACCTGTACGTCAAGATCAAGCAGACCGAGGCCTCCAACCACGCGGACGCGGACACCTCGGCCATCACCAACCCGCTGCTGCGCCAGCAGGCCGACGAGCTGAAGGCGGGCAAGACCATCTACCCGTTCGACAACATCATGCCCGGCAAGGTCAACGACCTCCTCTACCGGCTGGACCCGCAGGTCCTGACCGGCCAGGAGTCGGCGGCCGACGCCGCGCAGCAGCTCGAAGAGGCCAACGAAAGCGCCCAGTAGGGCACGTGTCGGACACGACGACCAGCGTGAGCGCGCGGCGACGACGGCTGTCGCCGCGCGCGTTCGCCGTCCTGGCGCTCGCGCCGGCGTTCGCGCTGGTCGCCGGCATGCTCTTCTACCCGCTGGGCTACTCGTTCTGGCTCAGCCTGACGGACTCCGACGGCATCGAGGCGAGCTTCGTCGGCCTCGACAACTACGTCGACCTGCTGTCCGACGAGACGGTGCGCGAGGTGCTCGTGACCAACGCGCTGTTCCTGATCTCGGTGCCGCTCGTCCTCGTCGGCGCGCTCGTCACCGCGGTGCTGATGTACGAGGAGGTCTGGGGCCACCGGCTGTTCCGGATCCTGTTCTTCCTCCCGTCGGTGCTGTCCACGGTCGTGATCGGCCTCGTCTTCCGCACGTTCTTCGCCTACGACGGGCCGGTCAACGACCTGCTCGAGGCGATCGGGATGGAGCCGGTCAACTGGTTCGGCGAGGGCGGCACCGCGATGGCGGTGATCATCCTCGCGCTGGTCTGGAGCGGCTTCGGCTACGGGATGCTGCTCCTGCTGGCGGCGATGGCCGACATCGACCCGGACCTGTACGCCGCCGCCCGGCTCGACGGCGCCGGCTGGTGGGCGCGCACCTGGGACATCACGGTCCCCTCGATCCGCCGCGTGCTCGTGTTCGTGAGCGTCATCAACGTCAGCTACGTGTTCACGTCGCTGTTCGGGTTCATCTTCGTGATGACGAGCGGCGGACCCGGCTACTCCACCACCACGCTCGACTACCTGATCTTCGTGCGCTTCGGCGACGGCTCGCTCGGAGCCGGCTCCGCCGTCGCGTTCCTGCTGTTCCTGATCGTGCTGGTGCTGACCTGGCTGCAGTTCCGCGTGTTCCGCGACGAGCAGGAGCGCAGCTGATGACCGCCCCTCCCCTGCGCTACCGCATCGGGATCTTCGTCGTGCTGCTCGTCATCGCGGCGAGCTGCGTCTACCCGGTGCTGTTCATGGCGATCAACGCCGTCAAGGACAACAGCGACTACGTCGTCAGCCCCTACGGGCTGCCCGACGAGGTGACGTGGAGCAACGTCCGCCGGCTCGTCGACGACTACGACGTGCTGTCGGCGCTGCGCAACTCGGTGCTCGTGAGCATCGTCGGCGTCGCCGTCTCCACGTTCGTCGCCGCGTTCGCGGCCTTCCCGCTGGCGAAGATCGACTTCCCCGGCCGCAAGCTCGTGTGGGCGCTGGTGATCTCGATGGTGCTCGTGCCGTCGCAGGTCCTGTTCATCCCCGCCTACCTGATGTTCAGCGACCTCGGGCTGATCAACAACGAGCTGTCGGTGATCCTCCTGTACACGGCGCGGGCGATCCCGTTCGGCGTGTTCCTGCTCGCCTCGACGTTCCGGGCGATCCCCAACGAGCTGCTGGAGTCCTCCGAGGTCGACGGCTCCTCCACCTGGCAGACGTTCCGCTCGATCGTGCTGCCGATGGGACGCCCGGCGATGGCGACGCTGTCGATCATCTCGTTCCTGACGATGTGGAACGAGCTGCTGCTCGGCTACCTGCTCGTGCCCGACCCGGGCAAGCAGCTCCTGACGCCGGCGCTCGCGCTGCTCGGCGGCCAGCACACCACCGACCAGCCACTCGTGCTCGCCGGCCTGCTGATCAGCGCGCTGCCGCCGATCCTCGTGCTCGCGCTGCTGTCGCGCTTCCTCGTCAAGGGCATCGCCGCGGGGTCGGTCCGATGACGATCATCGACGTGTGCGGCGACGGCCTGACGCTCGCGCTCAGCGAGAGCGGCGACGAGGGCCTGCTCGCGCTCGCGCTGCTCGGCCTCGACGGGCACGAGCCGTGGACCGCCGACGCCGGCGCCGCGCTGCCGTTCCGCATCGACGTCTGCGGCCACCCGGTGTCCGCGCGCACCCGCGCCGTGCGCTGGGAGGCGCAGCCGGGCTGGAAGGAGTGCGTCGTGTCGCTCGACGCCGGCGGCGACCTCGCCGTGGAGCATCACACGCGCCGCTACGAGGGCGAGCCGGTCGTCGAGCAGTGGCAGGTCGTGCGCAACGCGGGCCGCTCGGCGGTCGAGCTCACGCGCCTGGACTCGCTCGTCGTCGACCTGCGCACCGGCCGCTGCGACGCGTTGTGGTTCGAGAGCGCCTGGGGCGCCGAGTTCGCGCCGCGCCGCGAGCCGCTGCGCGGCGACCTCGTGCTCGAGAGCCGGGCCGGGCGCTCCTCCAACGGCATGCACCCGTGGCTGGCGCTGTGGCGCGCCGACGGCGAGATCCTCGTCGTCTCCCCGGCCTGGTCGGGCAACTGGGTGCTGCGCCTCGAGCGGCTCGACGACGGCACGCGGCGCCTGTCGGGCGGCCTGCACGACTGGGCGTTCTCGCGCGTGCTCGGGCCCGGCGACGCGCTCGCCACGCCGCCGGTCGTGCTGGCGGCCGGCAGCGACGACCTCGACTCGGCGTCGGTCGCGCTCGGCCGCGTCGGGCGCCGCCACTGGTACCCGCGCTCGGCGGTGTGGGACGGCGTGCCGCTCGAGTGGAACCACTGGTGGCCCTACGAGGACGCCGAGATCGACGAGGCGACGTTCCTGGCCAACGTCGAGCGCGCTGCCGCGCTCGGCGTCGAGGTGTGCACGCTCGACGCCGGCTGGTTCGGCGCCGGCGGCGACTGGGTGTCGCGGCGCGGCGACTGGGACGTCGTCGACGCGCGCCGCTTCCCGAACGGCATCCGCCCGCTGGCGGACGCGGTCCACGGGCGCGGCATGCGCTTCGGGCTGTGGTGCGAGATCGAGGCGATCGGCCCCGGCTCCGAGCTCGCCCGCCGCCGGCCGGAGCTGCTGGCGATGCGCGACGGCGAGTCGCTCGGCTACCTGTGCCTGGGCGCCGCCGCCGGGCGCACGTTCGCGCTGAACACGCTCGACCGGCTCGTGCGCGAGCACGGCTGCGACTGGCTGAAGATCGACTTCAACGTCGACCCGGGCGCCGGCTGCGACCGCGTCGGCCACGGCCACGGGCCCGGCGCCGGCCTGTTCGAGCACGTCCGGGGCCTGTACGCCGTGCTCGACGCCCTGCGCGAGCGCCACCCCGACCTCGTGCTCGAGGCGTGCTCGTCGGGCGGGCTGCGGATCGACCTCGGCCTCGCCCGCCACACGCACGTGACGTTCCTCAGCGACCCCGACTGGCCCGAGCACGCGCTGCAGGTGCTGTGGGGCGCGACGACGATGCTCGCGCCGCGGGCGTGCCTGCACTGGTCGTTCTCGCAATGGCGCGGCGACCATCCGCGCCAGGACTTCGACCCGGCCGCCGTCGACGAGCGCCATCTGCGCGGCTACCTGCGCATGGCGATGCTGACCGGGTTCGGCGTGTCGCTGCGCCTGCCCGACCTGCCGCCCGCGGCCGCGACCGTGCTGGCGGAGGAGATCGCGCTCTTCCGCCGCGAGGTCGCGCCGTTCGTCGCCGACGGCGACCTGCGCCACCTGACCGGCCAGCCCCTGCGCGACGGCGGCAGCGAGCGCTGCCCCGCGTTCCAGCTCTCGCTCGCCGAGCGCGACGAGCACCTGCTGTTCGCGTTCCGCCTGGACGGCGCCCCGCCGGCCGGGCACGTCCGCCTGAAGGGCCTGGACCCCAACCGCAACTACGCCGTGAGCCGCCTGGACGGCGGCGCCGACGCGCCGCTGCTGCTGGGCGCCGCGCTCATGGGGCGCGGCCTCGACCTCGACCACCTCGCCGAGGGCGAGAGCGCCGTCCTGCGGCTCACCTGACGCCGACGCACCGGAGGAGACCCGACCCCGCCATGGCCGACATCGAGATCGCATCCGTCACCAAGCGCTTCCCCAACGCGCCGCGGCCGGCGGTCGACGCGGTCGACCTGCACGTCGGCGACGGCGAGTTCCTCGTGCTCGTCGGCCCGTCGGGCTGCGGCAAGTCGACGCTGCTGCGCATGATCGCCGGGCTCACGGAGGTCACCGAGGGCACGATCCGCATGGGCGGCCGCGACGTGACGCGCGTGGGCGCCGCCGACCGCGACGTCGCGATGGTCTTCCAGAACTACGCGCTGTACCCGCACATGACCGTGCGCGACAACCTCGCCTACGGCCTCAAGCGGCGCAAGACGCCGAAGACCGAGATGCGCGACCGCGTCGCCGAGGTGTCGCGGATGCTCGGCCTCGACGACCTGCTCGACCGCCGCCCGGCGCAGCTCTCGGGCGGCCAGCGCCAACGCGTGGCGATGGGCCGCGCGATCGCCCGCCGGCCGCAGGCCTACCTCATGGACGAGCCGCTCTCCAACCTCGACGCGAAGCTGCGCGTGGCGATGCGCGGCGAGCTGACGCGGCTGCACGAGCGCCTGTCGACCACGACCGTGTACGTGACCCACGACCAGGTCGAGGCGCTGACGCTCGGCCAGCGCGTGGCGGTGATGCGCGAGGGCCGCCTGCAGCAGGTCGGCGCCCCGCGCCAGCTGTACCACGAGCCGGTCAACGTGTTCGTCGCCGGCTTCATCGGCTCCCCCGCGATGAACCTCGTCCACGCCGAGGCCGACGGGCGCGTGGCCCGCTTCGGCGGCTTCGAGCTGCGCCTGCCGCGCGAGCTGCACGGCCCCGTGATCGTCGGCATCCGGCCCGAGGACTTCGCCGACCCCGCGCGCGCCTCCGACGACGCCGCGCGCATCGAGGTCGAGACGACGCTCGTCGAGGACCTCGGCGCGGACGCGCACGTGTCGTTCGCGGTCGAGGCGCGCGCCGCCGCGCCGCCCGAGGCGGTCGGCCCCGCCGACGAGGCCCAGCTGCTCGTCGACGACCGCGTCCGCTTCGTCGCGCGCGTGGCGCCGACCACCGACCTCGCGCCCGGCCAGCGCCGCACGTTCGCGATCGACCCGGGCGCCGTCCACCTGTTCGACGCGGACGACGGCGCGCGCCTCGTCCCCGCCACCACCACGACCGGACCCACCGCATGACCGACTTCCCTGACGACTTCCTCTTCGGGAGCGCCACCGCCGCCCATCAGGTCGAGGGCGGCAACGTCAACAGCGACTGGTGGGACTGGGAGCACGCCCCCGGCACCGTCTGCGCCGAGTCCTCGGGCGACGGCATCGACCACTACCACCGCTACGCCGAGGACTTCGCGCTGCTCGCCTCGCTCGGCCACCAGGTCCACCGGCTCTCGGTCGAGTGGGCGCGCATCGAACCGGCGCGCGGCGAGTTCTCGCAGGCCGCGCTGGACCACTACCGGCGCGTGCTGCGGGCGCTGGCGGACACCGGCATGGCCGCGATGGTCACGCTGAACCACTTCACGCTGCCGCGCTGGCTGGCCGCCGAGGGCGGCTGGCTGGCCCACGACGCGGTCGCGCTGTTCGGCCGCTACTGCGCCCGGGTCGTCGCCGAGCTCGGCGACCTGATGCCGTGGATCTGCACGATCAACGAGCCGTCGGTCGTGGCCATGCACGGCTACCAGACCGGCCAGTTCCCGCCCGGCGAGCGCCACCAGGGCAAGTGGCGCAAGGCGGTGCAGCGGCTGATCGGCGGCCACGAGGCGGCCGTCGACGCGGTCCGCGACGCCGGGCTGGACAGCCCGGTCGGGATCACGCTGGCGATGAGCCCGGTCGAGGTCGTGCGCGACGAGCCGGCCGCGCACGTGCGCGCGGCCGAGATCCTGGCCGGCGGCATCGACGTGTATCTCGACGGGCTGGCCGGCGACTACGTCGGCGTCCAGTACTACTTCCCCGTGCGGGTCGACCCCGGCCGTTCGTCGGGCACGGCCGACCCGTACCCGGGCGAGCGCCGCACGCTCATGGGCTGGCCGGTCGACCCGTCCGGCCTGTCCTGGTGCATCGAGCGGGCCGCGACGCGCAGCGGGCTGCCCGTCTTCGTGACCGAGAACGGCATCGCCACCGACGACGACGCCTGGCGCATCGCGTACATGCGCGACCACGTGCTCGAGGCCAAGCGCGCGCTCGACGACGGCATCGACGTGCGCGGCTTCCTCTACTGGTCGGCGTTCGACAACTTCGAGTGGGCGTACGGCTACGGGCCGACGTTCGGCATGATCGGCATCGACCGCGAGGACGGCCTGCGCCGCATCGTGCGCGACAGCGCGCGGTGGTGGGAGCGGCTGTGCCGCACCCGCACGATCCCGCCCGCCTGACCGCTCACGCCAGCGGCTCGAGCACCGGGCGCCGGATGTGCTCGTAGACGACCGACGTGTTGACGTCGGCGACCTCCTCGCGCTCGGTGAGGCGGTCGATGACGAACGCGTAGAGCGCGTCGGTGCTCGGCACGGCGACGTGCAGGAGGAAGTCGCTGCCGCCGGAGACGACGAACACCCCGACGGTCTCGGGCAGCTCGGCGGCCCAGTTGCGGAACGCCTCGATGTTGCCACGCGTCGGCGGGCGGATCGTCACCGCGATC
>Ga0180222_1002889_pt1 | contig 12382 bp, 10 predicted proteins | sample eDN5th37CKraftOP_FD_151336 | JGI IMG/M metagenome (GOLD analysis project Ga0180222, IMG submission 151336) | Enriched Organic Plus compost microbial communities from Emeryville, California, USA - eDNA 5th pass 37_C Kraft OP (version 2) (version 2) ... | reverse complement strand
AGGCGCTGTCGCCCGGAACCGTGGCGATCAGCTTGTAATAGTCCCAATCGCGCTTGCTTTCCTCGGGCTTCTTGACCTCGAACAGATAGAGGTCGGCCACCATGCGGCCGTTCGCCAGCACCTTGCCGTTCGACGTGAAGGCGTCGTCGACCGGCAGCTCCTTCAGCTTCTTCACCACGGCGTCGCTGTCCTTGGTGCCGGCGGCCTTCACCGCCTTGAGGTAGGACAGGGTGGCCGAATAGGTGCCGGCCTGGATCATGTTGGGCATGCGGCCGGTGCGCTTGTATAAGCGCTCGCTGAAGGCGCGGGTCTTGTCGTTGAGGTCCCAGTAGAAGCTCTCGGTCAGCACGGTGCCCTGGGCCGCCTTGAGGCCGAGGCCGTGCACTTCCGACGCCGTCAGCAGCAGCGCCGCGAGCTTCTGTCCGCCGGCGACGATGCCGAATTCCGCCGCCTGCTTGATCGAGTTGATGGTGTCCGCACCGGCATTGGCGAGGCCCACCACCTTGGCCTTCGAGCTTTGCGCCTGCAACAGGAAGGAGGAGTAATCGGAGGTGTTGAGCGGCGTCCGCACCGCGCCGAGCAGCTTGCCGCCCGAGGCCTTCACGACCTCGCTGGTGTCCTTCTCCAGCGCGTGACCGAAGGCGTAGTCCACGGTGAGGAAGAACCAGCTGTCGCCGCCGGCCTTCACCATGGCACCGCCGGTGCCGACCGCGAGCGCGTGGGTGTCGAAGGCCCAGTGGAATCCGTAGGGCGTGCAGGCGGAGCCGGTGACCGCCGATGTGGCGGCGCCGACCACGATGTCGATCTTCTTCTTTTCCTTGCTGACTTCCTGCACCGCCAGCGCCACCGACGAGGTGGTCAGCTCGGTGATCATGTCGACGCCTTCGGCATCGTACCATTTGCGGGCAATGTTCGCGGCGAGGTCGGGCTTGTTCTGATGGTCGGCGGTGACGATCTCGATCTTGTGGCCGAGCACCTCGCCGCCGAAATCCTCGACAGCCATCTTGGCGGCCTCGATCGAGGTCTTGCCGCCGTAGTCGGCATAGACGCCGGACTGGTCGTTGAGGATGCCGATTTTCACGCCTTGGGCCAGCGCCGGGGCGGCGGTCAGCAGACCGAACGTTGTCACCGCAGCCGACACCACGCCTAATTTAAGCGCTCCTGGATTCATGCGTTGCCTCCCAGCATATGATTTTAGGGCTGACGTCTGGTTTCCGCGCGAGTTCCGCCGCGGCGGTCATCGTCGCTTGGCTACCGGCTTAACAAACCCGGGGGACGTAGTCACGGCTGCCGGCCTTCGACCTTCGCATGGGCGCTGCACATCCGATGCGCAAATTTGCGGTAAGAGGCCGATACGGCAATGGGCCGGAGACGTTGGCGGGGAGGGGCCCAAGGTCCGAGGGACCCGGCCGCGCGGCGGGAAACGCTGGCGCGAGGCCATGCCGCCGACCGGCCAGCCGGCGCGATCGCAACGCCGATCGCTGCGCCGGCGTTGGACCAGCTCTCGTCAGCGCTGCGGCTTCGGCTGCTGGCGGCGGCGGTCGGACGCAGGCTGATAGGCGATGCGCGAGTGATGCGCGCAATAGGGCAGGCCGGTGAGCGCCTTGCCGCCGCAGAAGAAGAACTCCGGATTGCTCGGATCGCCGACCGGCCAGTGGCAGGTGCTCTCGTTGAGCTGCAGCAGGGTCAGGCGCTGGCTCATCGGCACCACGTTGTCATAGGCGACCGGATCGGCCTCGACCTCCATCTCATAGGCCTGCGCCAGCGCGGTATTGCCGCGCGCGACCGGCCGCGACACCCGCACCATCTGCGGCGCCGGGCGGGCCTTGCGCGGCCGCGGCGCGGCGGAGGAAGGCGTCTTGGCGCGGCCGGACAGGCCGAGCCGGTGCACCTTGCCGATCACCGCATTGCGCGTCACGTTGCCGAGTTCCGCTGCAATCTGGCTGGCGGACAGACCAGCCTCCCAGAGTTTCTTCAATTGCTCGACGCGATCGTCGGACCAGGTCAACACCGTCATCGCACTGTTTCCTTCGTATCGTGCAGCCGCTCCGAGCGTCTGCCCTGCGACGTCAATCTGCTCGAAACCCGTGCGGTTAGAATCCCTTGGTCGAATCCCTCGGCCCTCGCCGGGCGCGTAACGCAGGCCCGGACGTCAATGCCGAACGCAGGACTTGGCTGGGTTCAAAAAAGCCGCACGAAATGTCGTACTCGACAACCGAAACGCTACAATATGCGGAGACTCAGGCGCAAGAGTCGGGGCCTGATGCGTCCACATCTTCCGCAGTCAATCGGCAAAATCAGTTTTTTCTGCGACTCATTGCGACATTTCCGCATCGCCGGTGCAGGGCGCCCGGCGCGTCGCGCCGCTGCCGGATGCCGCGCCGGCATTCGTCTGCATGGTTGACAGCGATCGCAGCCGACCTAGAATATTCACCACGTGCCGCCTGGAAAGGCGGCACGTTTCGTTTTTCGGGGACAGGGTTTTCCGGCCGCCATCTCGCCGCATCGCGGGCCCGCAGGGCCCCGTCCCGTAGTGTTCGATCGGACCTGTCATGACCCAGAGCGCATCGTCGTCTCATCTGTTGCCCGTTTTCGCCCGCGCCGATGTCGCGTTCGAGCGCGGCGAGGGCGTGTGGCTGATCGGGACCGACGGGAACCGATATCTCGATTTCACCAGCGGCGTCGCGGTCAACGCGCTCGGCCATGCGCATCCGCATCTGGTCGCCGCGCTGCAGGACCAGGCGACCCGGCTCTGGCACATGTCGAACCTGTTCAAGAGCCCGGACGGCGAGCGGCTGGCGGCGCGGCTGTGCGAGCAGAGCTTCGCCGACAAGGTGTTCTTCGCCAATTCCGGCGCCGAGGCGATGGAGTGCACCATCAAGCTGGCGCGCCGCTATCATGCCTCGAAGGGCCATCCGGAGCGCTATCGCATCATCACCTTCGAGGGGGCCTTCCACGGCCGCACGCTGGCGACGCTGGCCGCGACCGGCTCGGCCAAATACCTCGAAGGCTTCGGGCCGCCGCTGGACGGTTTCGACCAGGTGCCGCTCGGCGACATCGCGGCGGTGAAGAAGGCGATCGGTCCGCAGACGGCCGGCATCCTGATCGAGCCGGTGCAGGGCGAGGGCGGCGTGCGCGCGGCCTCGCATGCCTTCTTCCGCGAGTTGCGCCAGCTCTGCGACGCGCACGGCCTGCTGCTGCTGCTCGACGAGGTGCAGACCGGCATGGGCCGCACCGGCGAACTGTTCGCCTACAAGCGGCTCGGCATCACGCCCGACGTCATGGCGCTGGCCAAGGCGCTCGGCGGCGGCTTTCCGATCGGCGCCTGCCTCGCCACCGACGAGGCCGCCTCCGGCATGACGCCGGGCTCGCACGGCTCCACCTTCGGCGGCAATCCGCTGGCGGTGGCCGCGGCCAATGCCGTGCTCGACGTGATGCTGAAGCCCGGCTTCTTCGATCACGTGCAGAAGATGTCGCTGCTGTTGAAGCAGAAGCTCGCCTCGGTGATCGACCGCCACTCGGGCGTGGTGGCGGAGGTGCGCGGCGAGGGGCTGCTGCTCGGCGTCAAGGCGGTGGTGCCGGCCGGCGACCTGATCAACGCGCTGCGCGCGGAGAAGCTGCTGACGGTGGCGGCGGGCGACAATGTCGTGCGCTTCCTGCCGCCGCTGATCGTCTCGGAGGCCGAGCTCGACGAGGCGGTGCAGCGGCTGGAGCGGGCCTGCGTCGCGCTGAAGGACAAGGCCGGCGCGGAGGCCGCGCAATGAGCACGCGGCCGCGCCATTTCCTCGACCTCTCGGAGCTTCCTGCGGCCGAGCTGCGGACCATTCTCGATACCGGCCGCGCCATCAAGACCAGGCTGAAGGCCCGCCAGGCCGACAAGCCGCTGGCCGACAAGGTGCTGGCGATGATCTTCGACAAGCCCTCGACCCGCACGCGGGTGTCGTTCGATGTCGGCATGCGCCAGCTCGGCGGCGAGGCGATCATGCTGACCGGCGCGGAAATGCAGCTCGGCCGCGGCGAGACCATCGCCGACACCGCGCGGGTGCTGTCGCGCTACGTCGACGCCATCATGATCCGCATCCTCAACCACGAGGCGCTCCTCGAGCTGGCGGCGCATGCCACGGTGCCGGTGATCAACGGGCTGACGCGCCGCTCGCATCCGTGCCAGGTGATGGCCGACCTGATGACCTACGAGGAGCATCGCGGCCCGATCGAGGGGCGCACCGTGGCCTGGACCGGCGACGACAACAACGTGCTCGCCTCCTGGGTGCATGCGGCGCAGCGCTTCAAGTTCAGGCTCAACGTGGCGACGCCGCCGGAGCTGGCGCCGAACAAGCTGCTGCGCGACTGGATCAGGAGCAACAATGCGCCGATCGTGATCGGAACCGATCCCGAGGCGGCGGTGCGCGAGGCCGACTGCGTCGTCACCGACACCTGGGTCTCGATGGGCGACAAGGACGGCGAGCACCGTCACAATCTGCTGAAGCCCTATCAGGTCAACGCCAAGCTGATGTCGCTGGCGAAGCCGGACGCGCTGTTCATGCACTGCCTGCCGGCGCATCGCGGCGACGAGGTCACCGACGAGGTGATCGACGGGCCGCAGTCGGTGGTGTTCGACGAGGCGGAGAACCGGCTGCATGCCCAGAAGGGCATCCTGGCCTGGTGCCTGCACGCCGTCGACTGAGGTCTCCGCGCCGGAACATCGCGCCGGAACATGAGGCGTCGCGGCGGTCATGTCGCCGCGACGGTCCGCCCATGCAAGGGATACCAATTCCGGCCCACCGTCCCTAGATAGATCGCCATGACATCGTTCCAATCGTCCTCTCCCGCCGCCAGCCAGGATGCCCGCGTCCGCGCCCCATCGCCGATCCCGGTGGAGGATGCGGTGCTGCCGTTCGAGGTCGGCGCGCTCGATCTGCGCGGCCGCCTCACCAAGCTCGGCCCCGCCCTCGATGAGCTGCTGGATAAGCACGCCTATCCGGCGCCGGTCGGCAAGCTGCTCGGCGAGGCCGTCGTGCTCACCGTGCTGCTCGGCTCGTCGCTGAAGTTCGAGGGGCGCTTCATCCTGCAGACCCAGACCGACGGCCCGGTGTCGCTGATGATCGTGGATTTCCGCGCCCCCAACCGGATGCGCGCCTATGCCCGCTTCGATCGCGCGCGCCTCACGGACGGGCAGGACTCCGCCGCGCTGCTCGGCAAGGGGCACCTCGCCATGACCATCGACCAGGGCGCCGACATGAGCCGCTATCAGGGGCTGGTGGCGCTGGAAGGCGGCGACCTCGAGGACGCCGCTCACGAATATTTCCTGCGCTCCGAGCAGATTCCCACCCGCGTGCGCCTCGCCGTCGGCGAGGAATGGCGCGGCGGCGAGGGCGACGGCGTGCGCCATCGCTGGCGCGCCGGCGGCCTGCTGCTGCAGTTCCTGCCGAAGGCGTCCGAGCGGGCGCGGCCGGCCGATCTCGATCCCGGCGACGCCCCGGCCGGCAGCGTCGCGCATGAGTTGCCCGAAGACGACGCCTGGGTGGAAGGGCAGTCGCTGATCGGCACGGTCGAGGACGTCGAGCTGATCGATCCGGACCTGTCCGGCGAGCGGCTGCTGTACCGCCTGTTTCACGAGCGCGGCGTGCGGGTGTTTCCGCTGCAGCCGGTCGAGGCGAAATGCTCCTGCTCGCGCGAGGCCGTCGCCGGCATGCTGGCGAGCTTCGCGCCGCAGGACCGCGCCGACATGGTGAAGGACAACAAGGTGGTGGTGACCTGCGAGTTCTGCAGCTCGGTCTATGAATTCACCCCGGAAGAGGCCGGGGTGCCGTCATCCTGAGCGAAGCGCGCCGCGCAGGACGGCGCGGCGCCGATCCGATCTGGCTCATGCCGCTCCGGCGTTTGTCCGTTGTCGATGGTCCGGCCTGCCCCGTGTCCCGGACGCGATGCAGCGCATGAGCGGTGCATCGCGGAGCCGGGACCGCCGCACCGGATGAGTCCGTCAGGAGCAGAGCCGCTCTAGTTCAGCGTGCGCCGGGCATGCGGACTGTCGAGCGAGAAGGTGGGGACGTCGATCTCGAACGGCTCGCCGCGGTCGGTGACCATCTGGTAGCGCCCGGTCATGAAGCCCGAGGCCGTCGTCAGCGGCACGCCGCTGGTGTATTCGAACCGCTCGCCGGGGCCCAGCACCGGCTGCTCGCCGACCACGCCCTCGCCGCGCACCTCCTGGGTGCGGCCGTTGGCGTCGGTGATGATCCAGTGCCGCGTGCGAAGCTGCACGGTCTCGTCGCCGTTATTGGTGATGACGATGGTATAGGCCCAGAAGAAGCGCGGCTCGGTCTCGGAGGAGCGCTCCGGCAGGAAGTTCGGCTCCACGGTGACTTCGATATGGCGGGTGACGGCGCGGTACATCGGGGGTGGTCTTTCACGATTCGACGCAGCATACCCAAAACCCGTGACGGAACCAAACCGCGCCCGGTGCGGCGCATCGCGCCGGCGCCGACCGTGATTTCAACATAGTTCTCGGCCAAGAGCGCCGCGCGGCCATCCCCGAGTCAGCAGCGGTTGTTATGACAGCGGTCCCCAAGCCACCTCCGACCGGCTCCTCCGAGGCTGCGGCCAGAGACGATGTCGTGCGCCGGCTGCCGCAGCCGCAGCGGACCGACCTCGCGGCGGGCGGGCGCGAGTTGCGGCTCGACCTGTTTCGCGGGCTGGCGCTGTGGCTGATCTTCATCGATCACCTGCCGCCCAACCTGTTCACCTGGGCGACCATCCGCAACTACGGCTTCAGCGACGCCACCGAGATCTTCATCTTCATCTCCGGCTACACCGCGGCTTTCGTCTACGGGCGGGCCATGAGCAGCGGCGGCTTCGTGGTGGCGAGCGCGCGCATCCTCAAGCGGGTCTGGCAGATCTACGTCGCCCACGTCTTCCTGTTCACCATCTTCCTTGCGGAGATCTCCTACGTCGCGAACCGGTTCGAGAACCCGCTCTATGCCGAGGAAATGGGCATCCTCGATTTCCTCAAGCAGCCCGACGTCACCATCGTGCAGGCGCTGCTGCTGAAATTCCGCCCGGTCAACATGGACGTGTTGCCGCTCTATATCGTGCTGATGCTGTTTCTGCCGCTGATCATCTGGCTGATGCAGCGCAAGCCCGATCTGACGCTCGGCCTTTCGGTGCTGCTCTACGTCATCACCTGGGAGTTCGAGATCAACCTGCCCGCCTATCCGAACGGGGTCTGGTACTTCAACCCGTTCGCCTGGCAACTGCTGTTCGTGTTCGGCGCCTGGTGCGCGCTGGGCGGCGCCAAGCGCATGGCCGCCCTTCTGTCGTCCCGTATTCTGCTGGTCATCTGCATTGCCTATCTGGTGGCGGCCTTCTTCGTCACCCTGACATGGCACGTGCCGCAGCTCGGGCATTTCGTGCCGCGCCTGATCGAGCAGTGGATGTATCCGATCAACAAGACCGACCTCGACGTGCTGCGGTTCGCGCACTTCCTCGCCATCGCGGCGCTGGCGGTGCGCTTCCTGCCGAGCGACTGGCCGGGCTTGCGCTCGCCATGGCTGCGGCCGATGATCCTGTGCGGCCAGCATTCGCTCGAAATCTTCTGCCTTGGCGTCTTCCTGGCCTTCGCCGGACACTTCGTCCTCGCCGAGTACGGCGGCGGGGCGGGGATTCATTTCGTTATCAGTCTTGCCGGAATCGTCATCATGTCGGCCGCCGCGGCGGTGTTTTCATGGTATAAGCGGGTGGCGGCCAAGGGCGGGAAAGACACGAAAAGTGCTGACGCCGATGCCGACCTGGCGGGAGGGGGATCATGAGGGCCATTGTCGGCCTGGTCGCACTTGTCATGCTGGGCACCCTGTCGGGGGCGATGATCCGGGCCGCGGCCGAGGAGCCGGCCCCTGGAACATGCCAGGTGCCGGACTCCCTGCTCACCTCGGAGTTCCCGCTGAAAAAGGTGGCCCAGGCGGTCAAGACCGAGCGCCGGCTCGACGTCGTGGTGATCGGCAGCCGCTCGGCCACCGTGATGCTGCCGGACGGCACCAGCTTTCCGGCCCGGATGGAGGCGGCGCTGCGCAGCAAGCTGCCGGGCGTCGCGGTCACGGTCAGCCTGCAGCTCCAGATCAAGAAAACCGCCGAGGAGGTGGTTCAGGACCTCGATCACCTGCTGGAGGGCAAGACCCCGCAGCTCGTGATCTGGCAGACCGGAACCGTGGATGCGCTGCGCGCCGTGGACCCCGACGATTTCCAGGTTTCCGTTGACGAGGGCGTTGCCGCGCTGCAAAAGCGTGGCGTCGATGTGGTGCTGATCAACCTGCAATACGGCCCGCGCATGGAAACCATGATCTCGACCGGCCCGTATCTCGACGTGATGCGCATGGTGGCGCAGCATCGCGAGATTCCGCTGTTCGACCGGTTCGCCATCATGCACCGGTGGAACGACGACGGCAGCTTCGACCTGTTCAGTCCGTCGCGGGGGGTGGAACTGGCGCGGCGGGTGCACGACTGTCTGGGCCGCGCCCTGTCGCGCTTCATCATCGAAGCCGCGCAGATCAAGCCGGACGAACTGGGAACGCAGCGCTAGATGATGATCCGCACACCTTGCCGGACGGCAGTTCGGGCCGCTCTCTCCCTCGCGCTGCTTGCCTTCGCGCTGGCCGGGCCGGCCGCGGCGCAGGCCGTTCATTCCGCCCATGGAACGGGAGCCGGAGCCGAGCCGGCGCAGGTCGCGCTGGCGAAGCCCGCCGCTGTCGCCGCAGCGATGGCGCCGGTCGCGAAGCCTGCCGACATCTTCCATCGCGCGCCGTGCCGCTCGCCGAAGCGGATCGGCAACTCGCTCGGGCGGCTGCCCCATGTGGCGCTCAAGCTCGCCGAGCGCCGGCCGCTGACGATCATCGCCTTCGGCTCCTCCTCCACGGAAGGCTACGGCTCCACCGCGCCGGAATTCACCTATCCCAATCGCCTCGCGGCGCAGCTCAAGCGCGCCTATCCGCATGCGGTCATCAACGTGCTCAATCGCGGCCGCGGCGGCGAGGACGCGCCGGAGATGCTGAAGCGGCTGAAGAACGCGGTGATCGACGAGAAGCCCGATCTGGTGATCTGGCAGGTCGGCACCAACGCCATCCTGCGCAATCTCGATCCGGCGGCGACGCTCGCCATCCTGCGCGAAGGCATCGGGAAGATTCAGGCCGCCGGCGCCGACGTGGTGCTGGTCGATCCGCAATATGTCCCGGCCGTGAATCAGAAGGGTGAGCGCGCGAGCCGCATGGTGCAGATGCTGGACAGCTTCGCCGGGCAGCACCGCATCGGCATCTTCAAGCGCTTCGCGGTGATGCGCGAATGGCACGAGGATCAGGCGCTGGCCTTCGACCGCTTCTCGATCGCCGACGGCCTGCACATGAACGACTGGGGCTATGCCTGCTTCGCGCAACTGCTCGGCGACGACATCATCGAGTCGGTGGGGCAGGCGCCGCAGAACAAGGCGAGCATGCCGAACGACGCGACGAGCTATCCGCCGCTGTAGGGCGTCGCGTCGCTGTCGCACGATCGCGCTCGCGCGGGTCGCGGCGGTTGCTTCCCGGCAGGCCGTGCACCGGGCCGCGCGACGACGCAGATACAGCGGATATGCAGATAACGGACGTGCTGCATCGTCGCGCCGACAGAGAACGCGATTCTATCCCGTAATTTTTCGTCTCTGCCGCGCGCGGGCCGCGACAGGTTTCTGTCGTCGCGCCGCGACATTCAAAATCCCATTTCATTGACCGCGTGTCGCGGCGGCGACATGCTGCGGAACAACATCCTCACCTGTGCGAAGGCCTCCGACGAGGTGTCACAGCACGTCCGGCCTGCATCGCGGGGCGGGATGGGATGGTCATGTGCAATCGCAGGAGATCGTGATGACGGACATCAAGCGCGAAGACGGCCCGGCCTACAGCCGGCGCACGCTGGTCAGCGGCGCGGCGGCGGCGCTGGCGGCGCTGCCGTTCGGCGTGCTCGGGGCGCGGGCGTTTCCCGCCAGGCCCTCGAACCTGGTGGATTTCGACAGCGTGATCTGCAAGGCATCGGCGGACGGGCCGGCGGCGCTGAGCGGACCGCCGCGCAAGCTGCGGCTGTCGTGGAATGCCAACGCGGTGTGCTCGGTGCAGCTCCCGGTGGCGGTGGACCAGGGGTTCTTCAAGCGTCAGAATCTCGATGTCGAGCTGGTCAATTTCAGCGGCTCGACCGACCAGCTGCTGGAGGCGATCGCGACCGGCAAGTCGGACGCCGGCGTCGGCATGGCGCTGCGCTGGCTGAAGCCGCTCGAGCAGGGCTTCGACGTCAAGATCGTTGCGGGCACCCATGGCGGCTGCCTGCGCGCCATCGTGCCAACCAAGTCCGACATCAAGACGGTGGCCGATCTCAAGGGCAAGGTCGTCGCCGTCGGCGATCTCGCCGGCCCCGACAAGAACTTCTTCTCGATCCAGCTCCCCAAGGCCGGCGTCGATCCGAACAAGGACGTCGAATTCCGTCCTTATCCCGGCAACCTGCTGCGGCTTGCGGCGGAGAAGGGCGAGGTGCAGGCGTTCTTCGCCTCCGATCCGATCGCCTATCTCTGGCTCAAGGACGGCGAATTCCGCGAGATCGGCTCCAATCTCGACGGCGTCTACCGCAACGTGAGCTGCTGCATCGTCGGCGTTCGCGGCAGCCTGATCCGCGGCGAGCCGCTGGTGGCGCGCGCCATCGCGCAGGCGCTGATCGACGCGGCGCATTTCACCGCTGAGAATCCGGAGCAGGCGGCGAAGTCGTTCCTGCCCTACGCCACCAAGGCGGCGACGGAAGAGGATCTCGTCGCGCTGGTGCGCTACCACACCCACGCGCATCATCCGGTCGGCGACCAGCTCAAGCGCGAGCTCAAGCTCTATGCGGACGACCTGAAAGCCGTGTCGGTCTTCAAGGAGAAGACGGACACCGAGAAATTCGCGGAACGGATCTTCGTCAATGTCTTCGACGGTGCTTAAAGCGACCGACGTCGCGCAGTCGATCGATGAGGGAGCCGCGCTCGGCGGTCCCCTGTCGTCGACGTTCTCCAGGGCCGCCACGGTCAAGGTGGCGGCCATTCTCGCGTGGCTGGCGTTCGGCATCGCGATCTTCGCATGGCCGGAGGCCGGCGATTGGGAGCGCGGACCGCTGCTCGGCTATGCCGCTTTCGCCATCGCCGCCGGGCTCGCCCTGCTCGCCACCTCGAGCGGGCGCGTCGGCGCGTGGTATGCGCATCGCGCGCCGTGGTTCGTGGCGCTCGGCGCCTTCCTCACGCTGTGGGAGATCGCGACCGCCAAGTTCGTCTGGCTGCCGATGCCGTTCTTCCCCCCGCCCCAGGCCATTCTCGACGTCTATGTGGACGATTCCGCGAAACTGTTCGGCAGCGTGATCGCCTCGATCAAGCTGCAGCTCGGCGGCTTTGCGATCGGCGCGGTGGTCGGCTTCGTCACCGGCGTGTCGATCGGCTGGTCGCGGGCGGCGGGCTACTGGGTGCATCCCCTGCTGCGCTTCATCGGCCCGTTGCCGGCGACGGCATGGCTGCCGATCGCGTTCTTCATCTTCCCCTCGAGCTGGAGCGCCAGCACGTTCCTGATCGCGCTGGCGACCGGCTTCCCGGTGACGGTGCTGACCTGGTCCGGCGTCGCGAGCGTCAGCAACGCCTATTACGACGTCGCGCGCACGCTCGGCGCGCGGCCGTCGTTCCTCGTGCTCAAGGTCGCGATCCCGGCGGCGCTGCCGCACGTCTTCGTCGGGCTGTTCATGGGGCTCGGCGCCTCCTTCGCGGTGCTGGTGGTGGCGGAGATGGTCGGCGTCAAGGCCGGGCTCGGCTGGTATCTGCAATGGGCCCAGGGCTGGGCCGCCTATGCCAGCATGTACGCCGCGCTGATCGTGATGTCGCTGCTGTGCTCCGGCGCGATCACGCTGCTGTTCAAGCTGCGCGACCGCGTCCTGATCTGGCAGAAGGGAGTCGTGAAATGGTAGCCGCCGCCCTGTGCAAGGACGAGGTCGCCGCCGGTGCAGCGCTCGACGTCGACGACGTCAGCCATCGCTTCGTCATCGACGGCGCGCCGCTCGAGGTGATCGATCACGTCAGCTTCCGTGTCGCGCCGGGCGAGTTCATCGCGCTGCTCGGGCCGTCGGGCTGCGGCAAGTCGACCCTGCTGCGGCTGGTGGCGGGGCTGGATGCGCCGGCGTCCGGCGGCCTGCGCGAGGACGGCGTGCCGATCACCGGGCCGGACCCGTCCCGCGTGGTGGTGTTTCAGGATCCGACGCTGTTTCCCTGGCGCAATGTCTGGCGCAACGTCGCGCTGGGGCCGGAGGCGCAGGGCACGCTGCGCGCCGGCCGCGCCCGCATCGACGAGGCGATCCGCCTGGTGGG
>Ga0180222_1002886_pt1 | contig 12391 bp, 12 predicted proteins | sample eDN5th37CKraftOP_FD_151336 | JGI IMG/M metagenome (GOLD analysis project Ga0180222, IMG submission 151336) | Enriched Organic Plus compost microbial communities from Emeryville, California, USA - eDNA 5th pass 37_C Kraft OP (version 2) (version 2) ... | reverse complement strand
CAGCGCGACGCCGCCAAGCTCGTCGGCCAGCGCCTGCAACACCTCCTTGTTGCGCCCGGCGACGGCGACGCGCGCGTCCTCGGCGGCGAAGCGGCGGGCGATCACCTGCCCCATATTGCCGACGCCAGCCGCGCCCACCACCAGCGCCGTCTTGCCCGCGAGGCGGCCCGTGGCCCCTCCGCCCATCATCGCGCCGCTCATGCGTATTCGCTCGCGAGCGGCACGCGGCGCAGCGCCTGCCCGGCGGTGACGTCGATGCGCTGCCCGGTGACGAACGCCTCGTCGCTCGCCAGCCAGAGCGCGACTTCGGCGATATCCTCGACCGTGGGGAAGCGGCCCAGCGGCATCTCCTTCAGGAACGCGCGGCGCACCACCTCCATCCCGAAATAGGCTTCGGTCATCGCGCTGCGGGTGAAGCCGGGCGCGATGCTGTTGACGCGGATGCCCTTCTCGCCCAGTTCGTTCGCGGCGATCCTGACGACCACGTCGGCGCCGCCCTTGGCCCCGGCATAGGCGCTTTGCCCCGGCGCCTGCGCCAGCACGGTGAGCGAGGAGGCGGTGACGATCGAGCCGCCCTGCGCCATCGCCCGCGCCATATGCTTGATGAACAGCGTCGCGCCGACGAAATGCACGTCCGAGGATCGGCGCAACTCGTCCGCCGTCACGTCGAGGATCGGGGATTGCACCTCTATCCCGGCATAGTTGATCGCGGCGTCGAGACGGCCGAAGCGGTCGAGCGCGGCCTGCGCCAGCGCGGCGAGATCCTCCTCGCTGGTGATATCGCAGGCGACGGCCACCGCGCCCAGCCGGTCGGCGAGCGCCTGCGTCGCTTCCTTGCGGCGGGCGGCGATGACGACGTTCGCGCCCTCGGCCAGAAAGCGCCGCGCGGTGGCGAAGCCCATGCTCCGCTCGTCCGATGCGCCCACTATGATCGCGGTCTTGCCCGCGAGGCGTCCCTGTTTCCGTGCCGCTTCCGTGCTGGTCATGAACTATGGTCTTCCGATTTCAGGATGGAGAAGGTGCGACTGGAAAAGCGCCAGACGCCGTTGCGTTTGCGATAGCGATCGACGTAGCAGCCCCAGACGCGCAGATGGCGCCCGTCCGCGGTTTCCGCCACCTCGCTGGTATAGGAGCGCCCCTGCGCCTCATCGCCTTCGACCAGGACCTGCCCTTGCGTCGCGTGCATGACGACGAACGGGAAATCCGCCATCGCCGCCGTCCACGCCGCGACGATCGCCTCGCGCCCGCGCACCGGCTCCGGGTCGAACAGCCGCCATTCCGCTTCCTCGTCCCATGAGGAAGCCCATAAAGCGGCGTCGCGCTGGTTCACGCCGTCGACATAGCATGCCAGTGCCGCATTGATGCCCGCCAGATCCTCGGCATGGCGCATAGCCGTGCTCCTTTTCTTTATGGGAGCAGACTATCAAAGCCGGGCGGGCGGCCAACTCGACTTTATGTTAGGGCGTTCAATCCGGCCCCGCGCCCAGACCGAGAAAACCGCCGGAGACGAAATCCACCATCTGCTCGACCATTGCGTCGAGGTCGCTGGAATGGAAGCGGCCGCCCGACTGGCGGTCGAGCATCCCGCTTTCCGCGAGGATATGGGTGATCATCGCCTGATAGAAGAAGAAGCACCAATAGACCTTGCCCTCCTCCATATCCGGGTGGAGGTCTTTCAGCGCGGCGATGTAGGATTGCACCAGATCGTCGAAATGCTGGCCGAAGGGGACGGTGTAGTCCTCCTGCTGCGGCGCGTTGGCGATCTGCGCCATCAGCCGGATATAATGCTTCCACCCCGGCCCGCCGCGCATCGTCCGCTCGACGATGGGCAGGATGAAGGCGCGGATGATCGCCTTGCGCCGCTCGGTGCGGCTGCCCTGCACGGTCAGCGCCTGATCGAGCGCCTCGGCGAGGCAGCGCACATGCTCGTCGGCGCGGCGGTCGACCACCGCGCGGAACAGCGCTTCCTTCGACCCGAAATGATAATGGGTGAGCGCGACCTGCACCTTGGCCGCGCCGGCGATGTCGCGCAGCGAGACGCCGTAGAAGCCGCGCAGCGAGAAGAGCGACTCGGCCGCGTCCAATATCTTCGCCGCCGTTTCGGGCGCGCGGCGCCGGTCGATGCGCGGGGGTGCGGGCGGGGAGGCTTCGACACCTGTCATTTCCGCTAGGTTTTCAGCTTTTCCGGCCATCCAGCCCCTATGCCCAAGGAATTGACAAGCCGCAACCCGTCGGAATATATTTAGTCGATCGTTCAACTATATAAAATCTGGAGAGCGCCATGACCGTCGAAACCCTGCTTGGCCGTCAGGTCGGAGATTATGATCCCCCCGTCCGCGGCGACCCGATCACCGGAGAACGCTATTACAGCCGGCGCTGGGCGCAGGCCGAATGGGATCATGTGTGGACGAAGGTCTGGCATATCGGCGGCATGGTCGCCGACCTGGAGGAACCGGGCGATTTCCTGACCCATAATCTGGGCCGCGAGTCGGTGGTGATGCTGAAGCAGGAGGACGGCTCCGTCCGCGCCTTCTACAATGCGTGCAAGCATCGCGGCTATCGCCTCGCCTGGACCGAGGTGGGCGGCTCGCCCTTCCTCACCTGCGCCTATCATGGCTGGCGCTATGCGCCCGACGGCACGCTCATCCACGCGCAGGATCCGGACGACTTTCCCGGCGGCAATCCCTGCGGCAGGACGAAGCTGGAGGAAATCCCCTGCGCCGTCTGGGGCGGCTTCGTCTGGTTCACCATGGACCGCGACGCCGCGCCGCTGGCGGACTGGCTCGGCCCGGTCGGCAGGCAGATGGAGCAATGGGGCATGGACAGGATGACGCGCGTGATGGCGCTGAAATCCGACGTGCCCTGCAACTGGAAGATCATCCGCGACAATTTCAACGAATCCTATCACCTGCCGACGCTGCACCCGCAGATCGCCAATGTGATCGACGATTCGCTGGAGGACACGATCTTCGAAATCTATCCCGACGGGCATAACCGCATGATCATGCGCGGGCTGAAGCCTTCGGGACGCTACGACACCGCCGACATCCTCGAAATGCCGCTGGCGCAGGCGCTGGAATATTGGGAGCTGGACCCGAAGGATTTCGAGGGCCGCGCGAGCCAGACCCGCGCCGCGATCATCGCGAAGAAGCGCGAGCTGGGCCGGGCCAGGGGCTATCCCCATTATGACGGCATGGGCGACAGCGAGATTGTCGACTTCCACCATTATACGCTGTTCCCCAACCTGACCTTCACCATGTGGCCGGACGGGGTGCAGTTGCTGCGGTCCGAACCGCATCCGACCGACCCCGAACGCTGCATCTTCGACCACTGGTTCATGGCGCACCGCATCGGCGACAGCGACGTGGTGATCGGGCCGATGGGGCCGACCCCGTTCCAGGCGGTGGAGCGCGAGACGGTGATCTTCGGCACCAAGTCGCTGGGCGACGTCGCCGATCAGGATCTCAGCGTCGCCATCGGCCAGCAGGAGGGGCTGCATTCGCGCGGCTATACCGGCGGCCTGCTCGCCAATCAGGAAAAGCGCGTGCAGGCGTTTCACGAGCGGCTGAACGACATGTGCGGCATCCACGACTGAGGCCGCGCGCTTCACGACATTCAGCGCTGACGGGCTGCAAATGGCGGCTTTCCGTGCTTCCGGTGCTCACGGACCTTAAGTCCGCTGCGCTTCGGGTCACGGAAATCCATCATGTTGGCCTGCTGCCGTCTGCGACTCCGCCTCGTCATCATCTGAATGTCGATACGCCCCAGGCGCCTGTCCCCGACAGAGGGAAACGGACAGCGGGCGGTGGCCGATCCGGCGCGATCGGCCACCACCCGCCATTTATATCAGAAGTGATAGCTTGCCTGCCGCAAGCCTGGCCGGGCAGGTTCGGGGCCGGGCAGGTTCGGGCAAACCGCACAGGCATGGAATGGGAGGAAGGATCGATGGAGAATAAGGGTCTTGGCAGGCGTCAGTTGCTCGCGGGCGCGGGCGTGGTGGCCGCCGCGGCGGTGACGGGCGCGTGCAGCCGCACCTCGACCGGCGGCGCGGCGGACGGCGCGTGGGACCGCGAAGCCGATCTCGTCTGCGTCGGCAGCGGCGCGGCGGCCAGCTCCGCCGCCGTGACGGCCTCGGCGGCGGGCGCGAGCGCCATCGTCCTTGAGAAGATGCCGATCCTCGGCGGCACCACCGCCAAGTCGGGCGGCGTCTGCTGGATCTTCAACCATTTCATCCTGCGCGAACAGGGCATAGCCGATCCCAAGGCGGACGCGCTCAAATATATGGTCCGCTACGGCTATCCGCGCCATTACGACCCGGCCAGCCCGACCCTCGGCCTCGACGAGCGCCGCTACAAGGTGGCGGAGGCCTTTTACGACCATGGCGCGGCGGCGGTCGATCATCTGCGCGAGATCGGCGCCGTCCAGTTCAAGCAGTTCCGCCTGTTCCAGGTGGACCGCCCGGCCCCCGACTATGCCGACCATCTGCCGGAAAACAAGGTGCCGACCGGCCGCGCGCTCGAACCGGCGGTGGGGTCCGGCTCCTCGGAGGGCGGCGGCAGCCTCGCCACCCAGCTCCACGCCTTCCTCAAGCAGAAGAACATCCCGGTGATGACCGACACGAAGGTCACGCGCATCCTCCGGAATGAGGAAGGCCGCGTGATCGGGGTGGAGGCGGAGCAGGGCGGCAAGACCCTGCGCATCAAGGCGAACAAGGGCGTCGTCTTCGGCACCGGCGGCTATTCGCACAATGTCGAGCTGTGCAACACGCACCAGCCCTATGTCTACGGTTCCTGCTCGCTGCCCGGATCGACCGGCGACTTCATCCCGCTGGCGCAGGAAGCGGGCGCGATGATGGGCGATCTCAGCCTCGCCTGGCGCAGTCAGGTCGTGCTGGGCGAGGCGCTCGCCAATCGCGGCGTGGGCCTGGGCGCCTTCGTGCTGCCGGGGGATTCGATGATCCTCGTCAACAAATATGGCAAGCGCATCGTCAACGAGAAGCGCGACTATAACGACCGCACGCAGGCGCATTTCCCCTATGATCCCGCGCATGAGGAATATCCCAACCACCTGATGTTCATGCTGTTCGACGAACGCTCGATCGACGCGTTCGGCGGGGCCTTCCCGTTCCCGGTCAAGAAGAGCGAGCAGCCGCATCTGCTGGAAGGCGCGAGCTGGGACGAGCTGTTCGGCAAGATCGCCGCGCAGATCAAGGGCTGGGAAGGCCGGACCGGCGGCGTCCGCCTCGCCCCCGATTTCGCGGCCAATGCGAAGGCGACCATCGCGAAGTTCAACGATTATGCGAAGGCGGGGGTCGATCCCGAATTCGACCGTGGCAAATATCTCTACGACCGCGAATGGCACCTGCTGTTCTCGGCCCGGCGCGAGGGTACGAAATTCCCGCCCAATCCCTATCCCAACACCGTCATGCACCCCTTTGCCGAGAGCGGCCCCTATTATTGCGTCGTCCTCGCCCCCGGCACGCTGGACACGGCGGGCGGGCCGCAGATCAACGAGCATGCGCAGGTCGTCTCCGCGCGGGGCGAGCCGATCCCCGGCCTTTATGCCGCCGGCAACTGCGTCGCGTCCCCGACCGGGCAGGCCTATCTGGGCGCGGGCGGCACCATCGGTCCGGCGGTCACCTTCGGCTATATCGCCGCCAACCATGCGGTGAAATCCTGATGCGGCTGACCGTTCCGGTACTGATGATGACCGCCTTCGCGCTGGCTGCCTGTTCGGGGCAGCCGCCGAAGGACAAGGACGGCGGCGGGGAGCAATCTTCCGCCCCCGCAGAGCCTTCCCTGTTCGCCAGCGAGATCGCGCCGATATTGCAGAGCAGCTGCGCCACCTGCCACCTGACCGGGCAGGAGGCGGGCAATATGTCGCTGGTGCCGGGCAAGGCGATCGCCAGCCTCGTCAATGTGAAATCCACCGAAGTCGCCACGCTGACCCGCGTGATTCCCGGCGACCCGGACAACAGCTATCTGATCATGAAGCTGGAAGGAACGCAGGACCAGCATGGCGGCATCGGCGCGCGCATGCCGTTCGGCGCGCCGCCGCTGACGCAGGACAAGATCGACACATTCCGCAAATGGATCGCGCAAGGGGCAAAGCCATGAACGCCGATCAGGTCAGCCTCGCGGGCAAGGTCGCCATCGTCACCGGCGCAGGGATGGGCATGGGCGCGGCGACCGCCCGCCTGCTCGCCGCGCGCGGGGCGAAGGTCGTCGTCTCCGACATCAACGGGGACGCCGCGACGGCGACCCGCGACCGGATCCGCGCCGAGGGCGGCACCGCCGAAACCGTGCTGTGCGACGTCGCGCAAGAGGATCAGGTCGAGGCGCTGATCGCCGCCACGGTGGCGGCGTTCGGCAGGCTGGACTGCGCGGTCAACAATGCGGCGATCACCCCCGACACGCTGCCCATTGCCGAAGCCGACATGGCGATATTCGACAAGGTGCTGAACGTCGATCTGCGTTCCGTCATGCTGTGCATGAAATATGAGATCCGCCAGATGCTGGCGCAGGGATCGCCGGGGTCGATCGTCAATGTCGGATCGGTCAGCTCGGTGCGGCCGCAGCCCCATAACGCCGCCTATGTCGCGGCCAAGCATGGCGTCATCGGCCTGACCAAGACCGGCAGCCTCGAATATGCGCCCAGGGGCATCCGGGTGAACGCGGTGCTGCCCGGCGCGATCGACACGCCGATGCTGCGCGGCGCGCTCGACGCCACCGGCTTCACCGAGGAGCAGTTCGCGCCCGCGCTGAGCCTGTTCGGCCGCTTCGGCCGGCCGGAGGAAGTGGCGGAGGCGAGCGCCTGGCTGTGCTCCGACGCGGCCAGCTATGTGACCGGCCACAGCCTCGCGGTCGAGGGCGGCTATCTGACGCGCTGAGACGCGGTCGCAGGGCATAGGGGCGCGCCCTCTCATTATTGCCAGTGTTCGCGGACGCCCGAACCGGGTCAACTGTCCGCGCATCGATACGCGCCAGCAGGGCGGCGAAGGAAAGAGGATCATGAGCAAGACCGTGCCGCTGGGCGATATCGCCGCTTTCGACGACGAGGCCGACGTGATCGTCATCGGCTATGGCATCGCCGGGGCCTGTGCGGCGCTGGAGGCGCGGCGGTCGGGCGGCGACGTGCTGGTGATCGAACGGGCGAGCGCGGGCGGCGGGTCGAGCGCGCTGTCCTCCGGCCTCTTCTATTTCGGCGGCGGCACGGCGGTGCAGCAGGCGGCGGGCTATGACGACAGCGCCGAGAACATGTACCGCTTCATGGTCGCCTCGATGGGGATGGAGCAGGCGAACCACATCCGCCGCTATTGCGACGACAATGTCGCGCATTTCGACTGGATGGAGGCGCAGGGCGTCCCGTTCGAGCGCAGCTATTATCCCGACAAGGCGGTGTTCATCCTCTCGACCGAAGGGCTGATGAGCACCGGCAACGAGAAGGTCTGGCCGTTCCGCGACATCGCGACGCCGGTGCCGCGCGGGCATCAGGTGCAGATGGCGGGCGAAAGCCCCGGCGCGGGCGCGATGACGCCGCTGCTCGCCCGCTGCGAGGAGGAAGGCGTGCGCGCCAGCCATGACAGCATCGCGACCGCGCTGATCGTCGATGAGGCAGGCGGCGTCGCGGGCGTCGCCATCCGCCAGACCGGGCAGGACAGATATTATCGCGCCCGGCGCGGCGTTGTCATCGCGACCGGCGGCTTCGGCGTGAACAAGGAGATGCTCGCCCGATATTTCCCCGGCCTGCCCGACACCGCCGAGCCGCTCGGCACGCCCTATACCGACGGGTCGGGCATTTTGCTGGGCACGGCGGCGGGCGCGGCGACCTCCGGCATGGACGGGATGATCGCCACCGCCTCCATCTACCCGCCGGGCCAGCTGATCAAGGGCATCATCGTCAACACGCTCGGCCAGCGCTTCGTCGCCGAGGACAGCTATCATGGCCGCACCGCCTCCTTCATCATGGAGCAGCCGGACCAGCGGGCCTTCCTGATCGTCGATGCGGATATCTTCGCCTACCCGGAAATCACCACCGCCCATCATGAGCTGATCGACGGGTTCGAGACGGTGGAGGAAATGGAAGCCCGGCTGGAATTGCCCTCCGGGTCGCTGGCGCGGACGATGGCGAGCTATAACCGCCACGCCGCCCAGGGGCGCGATCCCCTGTTCAACAAGCATCCCGACTGGCTGAAGCCGCTGGACAAGGGGCCGTGGGCGGCGTTCGACATCTCGTTCAACCGCTCCAACTATCTCTACATCACGCTGGGCGGGCTCAAGATCACCTCCGACGCGCAGGTGCTGGACGGCAAGGGCGCGGTCATCCCCGGCCTTTATGCGGCGGGCGCGTGCACCGCGCATATCCCCCGCTGCGGCAAAAGCTATGCGAGCGGCATGAGCCTCGGCCCCGGTTCCTATTTCGGGCGCGTCGCCGGGCGCGTGGCGATGGGCAACAGCGCCCCGCTCTCCGGCGCGGCGGGAGCCTGAGCGATGGACCAGCAGACCGCCACCGCCCTTGCCGAAGTCGCCGCCGTTCAGGCGATCCGCAAGCTGCTCGCCCAGCATGGGCGCGGGGTCGATCGCGCCGATGCGGGGACGATCGCCCAATGCTATCATGGCGATGCCGGGGTCGATTACGGCTTCTTCACCGGCCCCGCCTCGGAGCTGGCGGCGATCCTCGCCACAGCGCAGAGCGGCGGGCCGATCACCCTGCACCGCGCCGCGCACAGCTGGATCCGGCAGACCGGCGAGGACGAGGCGCTGGGCGAAACCTATGTCACCGCCTATGCCGCGGCGCCCGCCGACGACGGCTCCCCGCGCCAAAGGCTGATCTGCGGGCGCTATCTCGACCGCTTCACCCGGCGCGAGGGCGCGTGGAAGATCGCCCATCGCCGCTATGTGCTCGACGTGCCGCTGAGCCATGAGGGCAGCTTCGCGCCGCCGCCGCTCGGAGAGTTCGCCCATCATTTCCCGATCGGCGGCCATGGCCGCGCCGACCCCGGCATGGCGCTGCTCGCCAGCGCCCGCGCCGCCGCCTTTTCCTCCCGCAAGGAAGCCCCCGCCATGAACGCCCCCTCCCCCGACCTGATCGACCGGACCATCTCCACCCAGCAGCTCGCGACGCTGACCGCCGCCTATTGCCGGGGCGTCGACCGCACTGACGAGGCGCTGCTCAAATCCCTGTTCCATGAGGACAGCGTGGTGACGAGCGGCGCGTTCAACGGCAACGGACAGGCGTTCGCGGTGGAGATCTGCAAGATCGTGCGCGAGCATTTCGAAATGGCCTTCCACTCGACCGCCAACCAGTGGTTCGAGATAGACGGCGATGAGGCGATCGGCGAATCCTATGCCGTGGCCGCCGTCACGATCGGCGGCGAAGGCGATGCCCGGACAGGCGTGCTGACCGGTGGCCGCTATATCGACCGCTTCTCGCGCCGCGATGGCGTGTGGAAATTCGCCGAGCGCCATTTCGTCTGCGACTGGACGTTGCAACAGCCCGTCGCCGGGGACGAGGACGGCCTCGTCGCCGCGCTGCCGCTGCGCGGGCAACAGGGGCCGGACGATCCGGTCTACCGCTTCTGGAAATGACCGGGCGGCAAGCAACAAGGAACAGGAGAGCGTGATGGACATGGAAAGGGAAGTGCGCGATCTCGTCGCGCGGCGGGACATCACCAGGGCGATCCACGCCTATATGCGCGGGCAGGACCGGCTCGACCACGGGTTGCAGCTGTCCTCCTTCCACGCCGACGCCGATGTGGATTGCGGGCTGCTGCGCGGCGATGCCCGCGCCTATACCGATTTCGCGCAGGGCTTCCTCGCCAATCTGGAAGGGAGCCAGCACATCCTCGGCCAGATCGACCTCGATGTCGATGCGGACGGCGGCACCGCGACGGGCGAGGTCTATTTCTTCGCCTGGCACCGGCTGGTCGAGGAGGGCGAGCCTTACGACCTGCTGATGGCGGGCCGCTATATCGACGAATATAGCCATCGCGACGGGCGCTGGGCGATCCAGCGGCGGCGCGAGCTGATCGACTGGGCGCGCAAGGACCCCGCGAGCGACGGCATATTGCAGGATATGTCGCTGATCCACCTGTCCGGCCGGTCCGGCGCGGATTTCAGCCAGACGCGCGACTGGGCGTCGGGCACTTCGGGGAGATAGGATCATGACCGATACACCGACTACAGGCCGCCGTTTCGTTCTGGCCGCCCGTCCCGACGGCCTGCCCAAGGAAAGCGATTTCCGGTTGGAGGAGGTCGCCATCGGCGCCCCCGGTCCGGGGCAGATCCTGATGCGCAACCATTATGTGTCACTCGATCCGGCGATCCGGGGCTGGCTCGACGACAGGCCGAGCTATCTGCCGCCCGTCGCGCTGGGCGACGCGGTGCGCGCCTCGACCGTGGGCACCGTGATCGCCAGCGGGGTGGACCGCTTCAGGCCCGGCGACTGGGTGATGGGCCTCAACGCGATCGAGGAATACAGCCTCGTCACGCCCAACGCCTATATGCACCCGATCGACGTTTCGCAGGTGCCCTCGCCGACGCTCTACCTTTCCGCCATGGGCGCGGTGGGCCTGACCGCCTGGTTCGGCGTCAGCGAGGTGATGCAGCCGCAGGCGGGGCAGACGCTGCTGGTGAGCGGCGCCGCGGGCGCGGTCGGCTCCTGCGTCGGCCAGTTGGCGAAGCTGCGCGGCGCGCGGGTGGTCGGCATCGCGGGCGGGGCGGACAAGTGCCGCAAGCTGATCGACCATTTCGGCTTCGACGCGGCGATCGACTATCGCGGCAAGGATGTGGAGGCGCTTTCCGCCGATATCGCCGCCGCCTGTCCGGAAGGGGTCGATCTGGTTTACGAGAATGTCGGCGGCATCTGCCTCGACGCGACGCTGCTCCACATCAACCATTATGCGCGGATCATCCTGTGCGGGCTGATCTCCGAATATAATGGCGAGCCCTATGGCGCGCGCAACATCTGGCAGCTGATCGTCAAGACGGCGACGATGCGCGGCTATCTGGTCAGCGAGTTCGTCGATCGCTTCCCGGAGGGCAGCAAGGCCATCGCCGCGCTGATCGCCGAGGGCAAGCTGCGCTTCGACGAGCATGTGGAAAAGGGCATCGACAACGCCTATCCGGCGTTCATGCGGCTGTTCGACGGCAGCAACCGGGGCAAGATGATCCTCGACCTGAGCTGACGGGTGGCGCCGCCCTCGATCCGCTAGCCGACCTGCTCTATCACCAGCTCTTCCTCATGGCTGCCGGCGCGCAGGCCGCGCGCTTCGAGGATGGGGAGCACCTCGTCGCGGAAATAGGGGAATTCGCGCGCATAGTCGACGAAGGACAGCGTCGTGCCGCTGAACCCCGCTTCCCGGATCGCGCAGATGCCGTCGGCGACCTGCTCCGGCGTGCCCACCAGCGGGTAGCCGCCATGGCCGACCGCGAAGCGATCGCGGATCAGCGTCAGCAGGTCGTGCGGGAAGGATTGTGCATGCGCGAATTGCAGCTCGATCACCCGGTCGAGCGTCTTTATGTCGCGATGCTCGAAGCCGAAATAGTGGACATAGTCCTCCGCCTCCTTCGTCGTCGGACGGCAGACGACATGGGAGAAGGTGAGCAGATCGACCGACCGCCCCCGGCTCTCCGCCAGCGCCTTCAGCTCCGCCGTTTCCTCCGCCGAGCGCCTGAGGTCGATCGCGGGGGTGAAGAGGAAATCCGCGTTCCTGACCGCGAAGTCCCTCCCCTCCTTCGATCCCGCCGCGTTGATGACCGGCGGCAGGCCGTCATAGGGCAGCGGGTCGGCATGCACGTCCTTCAGCTTGAAGAAGCGGCCGTCGAAATCGAAGCGCTCCTTTGACGACCATAGCCGCCGGACGATCTCGAACCATTCCTCCGCATAGGCATAGCGCACATCGTGCCCGTCCGGCAGGTCCAGCCCCAGCGCCGCCATTTCCGGGGCGTTCCACCCGGCGACGATGTTGAGGCCGGAGCGGCCATGGCCGATCTGGTCGATCGTCGCGAGCTGCTTGGCCGCCACCACCGGGTTGAACGCCATCACATGCACGGTCGACACCACGCTGATCCGCCGGGTCGCGGCGAGCAGCCCCGCCGCCCATGTCAGGGTTTCGAGCACATGGCCCTGGAAATTGCTGTCGCCCGCATTGGCATAGCCGATCCAGCGCGCCACCGGCAGCATGAAGTCGATGCCCGCATCGTCCAGCATGCGGGCGAGCGCCAGATTATTGTCCCAGCTCGCGTCCCAGCGTTCCGGCACATTGGTGATCGACATGCCGCTGGAGCAGTTGGACGAGAAAGTGCCGAGCTTGAACTGATTCTTCCTGTGAAGCGGATGCATGTTTCTGGCCATTGGAACCCCTTCCCCACGCGATGTTGCCCGCAAGGTG
>Ga0180222_1002883_pt1 | contig 12402 bp, 10 predicted proteins | sample eDN5th37CKraftOP_FD_151336 | JGI IMG/M metagenome (GOLD analysis project Ga0180222, IMG submission 151336) | Enriched Organic Plus compost microbial communities from Emeryville, California, USA - eDNA 5th pass 37_C Kraft OP (version 2) (version 2) ... | reverse complement strand
CTCTACACGGGCGAGACCGACGCCGACCTCCTCACCGAGGGCCTCGACTCCGGCGCCCAGGGCTACGCGCTGAAGTCGGGCTCCACCGACGAGCTCGTCGAGGCGATCACGCAGGTCGCCGAGGGCGGCACGTACGTCGACCCGCGCCTCGACCGGATCCTGCTGTCGCGGCGCGCGACGGGCCGCATCCGCCAGCTCTCGCCCCGCGAGCGCGAGGTGCTGCAGCTCATGGCCGAGGGGCTGACCGCCGACGGCGTCGGCGAGATGCTCGGCGTGTCGGTCGAGACCGTCCGCAGCCACGTCCGCAACGCGGTCCGCAAGCTCCAGGCCCGCAACCGCGTGCATGCGATCGCGCTCGCGCTCCACCGCGGCGAGATCGCGCTCGACCCGGAGTGATGACCGAGCGCGACCCCCTCTCCGCCCTGGTCCACGACCTGCGCACGCCGCTGGCGGTCGTCGCCGGCTTCGCGGAGCTGCTGCGCACGCGCGCCGACACGCTCACGCCCGAGCAGCGCGACGAGTACGTCGCCCGCATCGCCGAGGGCGCGCGGCAGATGGACGAGATCCTCAGCCGGGTGCGCTGAGCGCGCCCGCTACGCGGCGCGCGCGGCGGCGGGGTCGGTCGCGACGCGGCCGGCCGGGAAGTACGCGCCGGTGCCCAGCGCGCGGTCGTACGCGGACCAGCGCTCGCCGTCGGGCAGCTCCTTCTCGAGCCGGTCGAACGAGCCCAGCCGCCCGCCGAGGTTGTCGACGAAGTGCACGAGCGTCGCCTCGCGCGTGCAGGGCACCACCGGCGAGCCGTGCTGCAGCGACCCGTGGTGGCTGAGGATGATGTGCAGCACGGCCTCGGCGCGGTCGGCGGGGAAGCCCTCGATCGACTCGATCGCGCGCCGCACGCGCGTGTACCCGAGCACGATCTCGCCCTGCAGGCGGCCCGCGTCGGTCATGTGGATGCGCAGGCCGTCGCTGGTGTAGGCCTCGAGCTTGCCGACGTCGTGGAGGATCGCCCCGGTGACCGCGACGTCGTGGTCGATGCCGGGGAACGTCGCGCTCATCGCGTGCACGGCCTGGCCGACCGTCAGCGAGTGCTCCAGCAGCCCGTGGCGGTAGGCCTGGTGGTAGACCTTCGCGGCCGGCGCGTCGCGGAACGCCGGCCAGGTCGGCGCGGCGGGGCCGACGATGCGGTCCAGCAGCTCGGCCAGGTACGGGTCGCGCACGGTCCCGACGAGCTCGCGCAGCTCGGCCTCCAGCGCCGCGACGGGGCGCGGCGGGCCGTCGAGCAGGTCGGCCGGGTCGAAGCTGCCGTCGGCGGGGCGGCGCAGCGCCCGCACCGTGATCTCGGCGCCGTAGCGCGGATGGTCGGCGTAGCGGCCGATGACGCGCACCGGCACGCCGGGCCGGATGTGGTCCAGCAGCTCGGCGACGCCGTCCCAGATCGTCGCCGCGACCGAGCCCGTGCGATCGCCGAGCGCCAGCTTCAGGAACTCGCGCCCGTCGCGCTTCTGCCGCACCTCGACCTCGCGCACCAGGAGGACCTGGTCGATCTCGCACCCGTCGGTCAGCTCTCGCACGAGCATGCCGGCAACGTAGACGTGCGCGCGGACGAACCGGGCCGATCGGGGTAGTGTGCTGCGGCCATGGGGCGCACCGCGATCGTCACGGGCGGAACCGGCGGGCTCGGCCATGCGGTCACCAGGGCCTTCCTGGCCGACGGCTGGCGGGTCGTCGTGCCGTGGGTCAACGAGAAGGAGCTCGACCGGCTGGAGCCCGACGACCGGCTCGCGCTGATCCAGGCCGACCTGTGCGACGAGGACTCGGTCGCCGAGGTCGTGGCGCTGGCGGCCGGCGACGACGCCGCGCCCCTGCGGGCCGTCGCCAACCTCGTCGGCGGGTTTGCCCAGGGCGGGCGCATCCACGAGACGCCGGTCGCCGAGTTCGAGGACCAGTTCCGCCTCAACCTGCGCCCCACGTACCTCGTCACCGCCGCCGCGCTGCCGCACCTGATCGACGCGGGCGGCGGCGCGATCGTGTGCGTCTCCACGCGCGCCGCGCTGCGGCCGTTCCCGGGCGCCGCCGGCTACATCGCCTCGAAGGCGGCCGTGCTCGCGTTCGTCGACGCGGCGGCGGCCGAGTACCGCAACGACAACGTGCGCGTGAACGCGGTGCTGCCGTCGGTGATCGACACGCCGGCCAACCGCGCGGCCAACCCGGACGGCAAGTTCGACCGCTGGGTCCAGCCGGAGGAGATCGCCGCGGTCATCCGGTTCCTGTGCTCCGATGACGCCGCGCCCACCAGCGGCGCGCACGTCCCCGTGTACGGAAAGGCATAGGAGGGCCCGATGGCGCTGCGAGGCGGGATCGATCTCGGCGGGACCAAGATCCAGGCGATCGTCGTCGACGACGGCAACACGATCCTCGGCCAGGCCCGCCGGCCGACGCCCACCACCGGCGGCCCCGACGACGTGATCCGCGCGCTGGCCGACGCCCAGCGCGAGGCCGCCCAGGCCGCGGGCACCACGCCCGACGCGCTGGCCGGCGTCGGCCTCGGCTCGCCCGGCGACGTCGACGCGGACGCCGGCACGATCGCGCAGGCCGGCAACCTGCCCGACTGGCACGACGCGGTCCCGGTCGGCGACCTGCTCGGCCGGCAGCTCGGGACGCGCATCGCGATCGGCAACGACGTGTCGGTGGCGACGAAGGCCGAGTTCGACCTCGGCGCCGGCCGCCCGTACCGCTCGCTGCTGGGCGTGTTCTGGGGCACCGGCGTCGGCGGCGGGCTGATCCTCGACGGCGAGGAGTGGCTCGGCCGCGGCGCCGCCGGCGAGATCGGCCACATGGTCGTCAAGGAGGGCGGCGCGAAGTGCCCCTGCGGGCGCCACGGCTGCATGGAGGCCTACGCGGGCCGCAAGGCGATGGAGCTCACCGCGCGCGAGCGCCACGCCGACGGCGAGCACACGCGGCTGTTCAAGATCATGGAGGAGAAGGGCCGCGACCGCCTCACGAGCTCGGTGTGGGCCAAGGCGATCGAGCACGAGGACAAGCTCGCCCTGCACCTCATCGACCGCGCCTACCGGGCGATCGCCACCGCGGTCGCGTCGGCGGTCAACCTGCTCGACATCGAGGCGATCATCCTCGGCGGCGGGCTCGGCGTGCGCTTCGGCGAGCCCGCGGCGGCGCGCCTGGCCGAGGAGATGCAGCCGCATCTCTTCAACGACGAGCGGCCGCCGGCCGTGAAGGTCGCCGAGCTCGGCGACTACGGCGGCGCGCTCGGCGCGGCCATGCTGGTCGGCGCATGAGCGCCGAGGCGGCGCCTCCGGCCCCGCCGGCGCCGAACCCCAACCGCTGGTGGACGCTCGGCGTCGTCTGCGTCGGCATCTTCATGCTGCTGCTCGACATCACGGTCGTGAACGTCGCGCTGCCCGAGATCGAGCGCGACCTGGGCGCGACGTTCGCCGAGCTGCAGTGGGTCGTCGACGCGTACGCGCTCACGCTGGCGGCGCTGATGCTCACCGCCGGGTCGGTGGCCGACCGCATCGGGCGGCGGCTCGTGTTCTCGATCGGGCTGGCCGTGTTCGCGGCGTCGTCGCTCGCGTGCGGGCTGGCGCCGACCGCGACGTGGCTGGACGTGCTGCGCGGCGTGCAGGGCGTCGGCGGGGCGATCATGTTCGCCTGCTCGCTGGCGCTGATCGGCACCGTGTTCCACGGGCGCGAGCGGGGCGTCGCGTTCGGGGCGTTCGGCGCGGTCGCCGGCGGCGCGCTGGCGGTCGGGCCGCTCGTCGGCGGCGCGCTCACCGAGGGCCTCGGCTGGGAGTGGATCTTCTTCCTGAACGTGCCGATCGGCCTGGCGGCGCTGGCGATCACGCTGCGCCACGTCGACGAGTCGCGCGACCCGCGCGGCGGCGGCGTCGACCTGCCCGGCCTCGTCACCTGGTCGGTCGCGCTGTTCCTGCTGATCTTCGCGCTCGTGCGCGGCAACGCCGAGGGCTGGGGCAGCCTGCCGATCGCCGGCTCGCTCGTGGCCTCCGCGGTGCTGCTCGTCGCGTTCGTCGTGCGGGAGCTGACGACCGAGCACCCGATGCTCGACCTGTCGCTGCTGCGCGTCCCGAGCTTCGCCGGCGCCGCGATCGTCGGGTTCACGCTGTCGGCGTCGCTGTACGCGATGTTCCTCTACATCACGCTGTACCTGCAGAACGTGCTCGGGCACTCGCCGCTGGACGCCGGCCTGCAGCTCCTGCCGCTGACGCTGCTGTCGCTGGTGGTGGCGCCGATCTCCGGTCGGCTGACCGCGCACGTGCCGATGCGCATCCCGCTCGGGCTGGCGCTGCTGCTGATCGCGATCGCGCTCGTGCTGATGTCGCCGGTCGACGCGGACTCGACGTGGACGGTCCTGCTGCCGGGCTTCCTCGTCGCCGGCGTCGCCAACGGGATGGTCAACCCGCCGCTGGCGTCGGTGCAGATCGGGGTGGTCGAGCCGGGCCGCAGCGGGATGGCGTCGGGCATCGGCAACACGTTCCGCCAGGTCGGCACGGCGACGGCGATCGCCGCCTACGGGGCGATCTTCGAGCACCGCGTCGCCGACAAGACGCTGGCGGCGGTGGACGCCGGCACCCGGGGCGCGCTCTCGGCCACCGGCGAGCTGGGCCAGGCGATCGCCTCCGGCCAGGTGAGCGAGATCGCGGCGCGCCTGCCGGCCGCGGCGCGCGAGCCGTTCGAGCACGCGGTGCGGGCCGGGTTCACCGGCGCCCTGCACGAGCTGTTCCTGATCGCGGCCGTGGTCGCGCTCGTCGGCTCGATCGGCGGCTTCGCGCTGGTGCGCCGGCGCGACCTCGTCTCGCACTGAGGCGGCTCCGACACCCGTCCAGCGCCCGCCGCGCGGCGCGTGGCGCGCCGGTTGGGAGGCCGATGGGAGCGTCGTGATCCGGCTCGCCGTCCTCGCGCTCGCCTGCGTCGCCGTGCTCGCCGCCCCCGCGGCCGCCGCGCCCGTGCTCGACGAGGGCACCGGCGAGTACACGAACCCGCCGACGGCGCCGGCCACGACGCCGGTGACCGGCAGCGCGACCGCCAACCCGCTCGTGCCGCGCCTGTGGGCGGCGGCCGTGCGCTACTGGGGCGGCGCGCCCGCGAGCTGCGCGGCGGGCGTGTCGATCCGGCTCTCCACCGAGGACCCCGACGCGACGCCCGACGACGATGTCTACAACGGCTGGGTCTACGACGAGGACCCGTGCGCGATGTACCTCAACGTGCGCAACGAGAGCTGGCCGATCCGGGCGCGCAACGCGCAGCTGTGGTGCCAGATCGTGACCCACGAGGCCGGCCACATGCTCGGCCTCGGGCACTCGCGCGACAAGCGCAACATCATGTCCGGGGGCTGGATCCCCGACGCCAACCCGCACTGCAAGGCGTTCGCGCCGAAGAGGTCCCGGGCGCGGCGCGGGCGCTGACCCGCGGGGCGCGGGCCGCCGGCGCGCGATACTGGTCGCGTGCACCTGCCGCCCACCCCGGCCGAGCTGTCGGCCGCCGCCGCCAACGTCTACGACGCGATCTTCCGCGGCGGCGTCGCCGACCTGCGCCGGACGCCGGCGTCGATCATCGACGAGGCGCCGCAGCGCACGGTGTTCCGCTACCACCCGGTGCGCGACGCGCCGGCGACCGACGCGCTGCCGGTGCTGCTCGTGCCGCCGCTGGCCGCGCCGCCGACCTGCTTCGACCTGCGCCGCGGCTGCTCGCTCGTCGAGCACCTCCTCGCCGGCGGCCGGCCCACGTACCTCGTCGACTACGGCTCGATCGGGTTCTCCGACCGCGACCTGGGGCTCGAGCACTGGATCGACGGCGTGCTGCCCGGGGCGATCCGCGCGGTCAGCGAGGACGCGGGCGGCGTGCCCGTCCAGCTCGTCGGCTGGTGCCTGGGCGGGATCATGGCGCTGCTGACGGCGGCCGCCGACACGGAGCTGCCGATCGACGCGATCGCGACGATCGCGGCCCCGTTCGACTTCCGGCGCGTGCGGCTGCTGGAGCCGCTGCGGCTGCCGATCAACGCGACCGGCGGCTGGCTGCTGTCGCCGATCTACCGCGCGCTGGGCACGGCGCCGGCGCCGATCGTGCGCCGCGTGTTCCAGCTCACGTCGATCGACAAGGAGCTGACGAAGCCGCTGGCCCGCCTGCGCCACCTCGACGACCGCGAGTTCCTCGCCCAGATCGAGGCGGTCGACGCGTTCACCCGCCACATGCAGGCCTACCCGGGGCGCACGTTCGGCCAGCTCTACCACCGCTTCTTCCGCGTCAACGACCTCGCCGACGGCCGCTTCGCGCTCGACGGGCGGGTGCTGGACCTGCGCGACGTGACCGTGCCGGTGATGGCGATCGCCGGCGACAGCGACGTCCTCGCGCCGCGCGCGGCCGTGCACCACGTCGCCTCGCTGCTGCCCAACGCGGCCGAGGTGCGCCTGGAGACCGGCCCGGGCGGGCACCTCGGCGTGCTGACCGGCCGGGCGGCGCGCACGACCACGTGGGTGTGGATCGACGAGTTCTTCTCCGGCCGCCGCGAGGAGGACGCCGGCGGCCGGGGCCTGCGCGTCGTCGCCTGACCGCCCGGTCCTCCCGCTGAAGGCGGACTTGCAGGGGTACGGCCCCTGGGTGACTACCCTGACCCGCCGCATGGACGCACGCCGCCTGCTTCCGACCGCCGTCCTCGTCGTCGCCGTCGCCCTCGCCGCCGTCGCGCCGGCCGGCGCCGCGACGAACGACGACACCGCGATCATCGCCCCGGGCACGCTCGTGGGCGGCATCGACCTGGGCGGGCAGACGATCACGCAGGCGGCGGGGACGCTCGAGGCCCAGCTCCTGCCGCGGCTGCTCGCGCCCGTGACCGTGCGGATCGCGAACCGCAGCTACCGGATCGGGGGCGCGCGGGCCGGCGTGACGTTCGACGCGCTGCGCACCGCGCGGCGCGCCTACTACGCGGGGCGCGACGCGGCCGGGACGGCCCCGCCGCCGACCACGCCGACGACGCCGACCACCCCCACGACGCCGACGACGGGCACGACCGGGACCACGCCGCCCGCGACCAGCCGCCTCGACGGCGGCGCGGTGCCGGGCGTCACCGTGCCGCCCGCGGTCGGCGTGTCGAGGAAGGCCGTGCGCGCGTGGGCCGACAAGGTCGCGGCGCGCACCAGCCGCAAGCCGCGCAACGCGCGCCTGCGGATCGGCATCACGCGCATGAAGGTCATCAGCGCGCGCCGCGGCATGCGCGTCGACGCCGGGAAGCTCGCCGAGCGGGTCGTCGACGCGTTCACCGACCCCGCCGCGCCGCGCGAGCTCCGCCAGGACCGCACGGCCGTCGACCCCGAGGTCACGGTCGCCGAGCTGCGCCGCGCGAACGAGACGATCCTCACCGTCGACCGCAACACGTTCACGCTGCGCCTCTTCAAGAACCTGCGCCTGGCCAAGACGTACCGCATCGCGGTCGGCATGGCCGGCGTCGACACCCCGGCGGGCACCTACACGATCGCCAACAAGGCCGTGAACCCGGCCTGGCACGTCCCCAACTCGGCGTGGGCGGGCTCGCTCGCCGGCTCCGTCGTCCCCGGCGGCGCCCCGAACAACCCGCTGAAGGCCCGCTGGCTGGGCATCGTCGACGGCGTCGGCATCCACGGCACCGCCGAGGAGTGGTCGATCGGCTCCCGCGCCTCGCACGGGTGCATCCGGATGCGCGTGGCCGACGTGATCGACCTGTACCCGCGGGTGCCGGTCGGCGCGAAGGTCCTGATCCGCTAGCGCCCCGCGGCCGTTGTCGTCTCGCGGTCGCTATCCGACCGTGATCCGACAACGGTGGGCTGGCGGGGCGGGTGGTGTCCCGCGCGGGCGGTCGCGGCGGTCCGGGCCGCCGTGCGATCTGGGACGTGTGGCACATGGCAGCCGCTATCCGGACGCCATGTGCCACACGTCGCCTCGGCGCTGCCTGTCGCGCCGCCGATTGTCGGTTTGCGGTCGCTATGCGGCGCCGATCTGACAATGGCGGGGCTCGTGGGGCGGGTGCTGGTCCGCGTGGGCGGGGTCGGTGGTCGGTGCCGCGCGGGGTCGGCATCGAGGGCGCGTGAGCGGACGCGGCGGTCCGGGCCGCCGTGCGCAGCCGGCCGCGCCCCGGTTCGGGTGGGGGTGGTCGACCTTGTCGTCGCGATACGACCCTAAGGTCGACCACCCCTGACGCTCCGCTTTTCGGTGCGAGATCGGAGGCGGCGCGGCGGCCGCGTTCGCCTTCGATGACGACCCACGCCGTCCCGCGCTTCAGATCCGCTCGCGCCGGGCGGGCAGCGGCCTCTATATCTGGCCTTCCGGAACTCCTCATCCACGCGTTATCTGCGCTTCACGGTCCGCTTCAGGTGGGCGAAGACGATCCCGCCCATGTACGACCACGACGAGGCACTGACGCAGTACCTGGAGGAGATCGGGCGCCACAAGCTGCTGACCGCCGACGAGGAGATCGAGCTGGCCAAGCGCATCGAGCGCGGCGACCTGGCGGCCAAGGAGCAGATGATGACGGCCAACCTGCGCCTCGTGGTCTCGCTCGCGAAGCGCTACCAGGACCGTGGGCTCCCGCTCTTCGACCTCATCCAGGAGGGCAACGTGGGCCTGATGCGGGCGGTCGAGAAGTTCGACTACCGCAAGGGCTTCAAGTTCAGCACCTACGCGGTCTGGTGGATCCGCCAGTCCCTGGCCCGCGCGCTGGCCGACAAGGGGCGCACGATCCGCCTGCCCGTGCACATCGCCGAGCGCCTGCACCGCGTGCAGCGCGCCGAGCGCCGGCTCATGCTCGAGCTGGGGCGCGACGTCACCGACGAGGAGCTCGCCGAGCACCTCGGGCTGACGGTCGACGAGGTGGCGGTCGTCCGCGGGGAGCTGCCCGCGACCGTCTCCCTGCACACCCCGGTGGGCGAGGACGAGGCGGAGCTGGGCGACTTCATCGAGGACCGCGCGATGCTGTCGCCGTTCGACGAGGCGGCGATCGCGCTCAACCGCCGCGCGATCGACCACGCGCTGGAGAACCTGTCCGGCGGCGAGCGCCGGGTGATCGAGCTGCGCTACGGCCTCGACGGCCAGCGCGAGCGCACGATGCACCAGGTCGCGCGTGAGCTGAAGCTGTCGGCGGACCGCGTCCGCCGCCTCGAGGAGCAGGCGCTGCGCAAGCTGCGGATGCTCCCCGAGACGCGGGCGCTGCAGGCGGCCGCCTGACCCACGCGTGAGCCGGGCGTCCACCCGGCTCACGCGGGGGGCTCAGGTCAGCGTGAACCGGCGGACCTGGGCCTCCAGCTCCTCGGCGGTGCGGGCCAGCTCCTGCGCGGACGCGGCGATCTGCTGCGTCGAGGCGCTCGTCTGCTGGGTCGACGCCGACACCTGCTCCGTCGCCGCGCTCGACTGCTCGGCGACCGCCGCGACCTCGCCGGCCGCGGTCGCGATCTCCCCGACGCGCGAGGTCACGTCGCCGACCGCCTCGGCGATCCGCTCGAACGCCTCGCGCGCCCGCTCGACCACCTCGGAGCCCTCGCTGCTGCGCTCGGCGCCGACCCGGACGACGTCCACCGCCGACGCGGTCTCCGTCTGGATCTGCGCGATCAGCGCCGCGATCGAGCCCGCGGCCTGCTGGGACTCCTCGGCCAGCTTGCGCACCTCGTCGGCGACGACCGCGAACCCGCGGCCCTGCTCGCCGGCGCGCGCGGCCTCGATCGCCGCGTTGAGCGCCAGCAGGTTCGTCTGCTCGGCGATCGCGGTGATCGAGTCGACGATGCCGCCGATCTCGTCGGACTTCTCGGCGAGGGAGCGGATCGCGTCGCTGACGTGCGCGGACGAGTCGCGCACCTGCGTCATCGCCTCGGTCGCCTGCGCCGACGACGCGGCGCCCTCGCGGGCGAGCTCGAGCGCCTTCTCGGCGACCTCGCTCGTCTGCTCGGCCGCCTCGCGGGCGGACGCGATCATCCGCGCCTGGCGCTCGGCGCCGGTGGCGACCTCGCCGACCGCGGAGGCGATCTCGCCGACCGCGCGGCCCGCCTCCTCGGAGGTCGTCGCCATCTGCTGCGACGACGAGGCCACGGCGCCGGCCGAGTTCGAGACCTGCCCGATCAGCGCGCCCAGGCCGGCGCGCGCCTCGTTGTAGGCGGCCACCGACGCCGACGTCTGCTCGATCAGCTCGTTGGCCGTGCGCGACGCGTCGGCGATCTCGTCGCGCCCCTTCACGTCGAGCGGCTCGACGTCGCTGGACGCCTCGACGGTCAGGTCGCCGCTCGCCAGCGCGCCGATGCCGTGGCGCAGGCCGGCGACCGCCGTGTCGTTGAGCGCCCGCAGGCGCTGCACGAACGCGCGCAGCGGCTTCGTGATCCGCCCGGCGAACAGCACGATCGCCACCGCGATCACGATGATCCCGATCAGGCCGGTCACGATGAGCTGCCAGCGCAGCGTCGTCGCGGCGGCCAGGACCTCCGAGCGCGGCGCGACGGTCACGACGCTCCAGCCGCCGGTGGTCACCGGCGCGTAGGACATGACGACGTCCTCGCCCGTCCACGGGTCGGTGGTCTCGAGCTGCCCGCTGCGGCCCGCCTTCACGTCGCGGACGACGCGGGCCAGATCCTCGTTGCCGCGGTCGCGGGCCAGGTCGCCGAGCGTCCGGCGGCCGATCAGGCCGTCGCGCGGGGCCGCCACGAACATGCCCCCGGCCGACAGCAGCATCGCGTAGCCGGAGTCGAGGACGCGGATGTCGCGCACCTCGCGGTTCAGCGTCGTGAGCGCGTCGTCGTTGCCGGCGATGCCGACGAACCTGCCGTTGCGCAGGATCGGCGCCACGTAGCTGGTGAGCAGCTCGCCCTCGTACAGGTACGGCTCGATGACGACCGGCTTCCCGGCCTCCTTGGGGACCGTGTAGTAGTCGGACGTGTACATGTCGACGAGCGGCTCGACCTTCAGCTCGCCCGACAGGCGGTTCCAGTACGCGCCGAACCCGCCGTCCTCCGCCTGGTACGGCTTGCCGGCGTGCGCGGCGTCGTCGCCGTCGAACGCGTCGGGCTCGTAGCCGGCGTAGTAGCCGAGGCTGTCGGCGTCGCGCTCGGCCAGGTGGCGCAGGATCGCGTTCACCTCCTGCGCGTCGTCGCTCTGGTAGGCCGCCAGCGTGTTGGCGAGCGCGTCGGCGCGGGCGATCTTCGCGCCGAGGTCGGTGTCGATCGCGTTCGCGTTGGCGTTGGCGATCTCGCGCAGCTGCGCGTAGGCGGCGTCCTCCTGCGCCGACGTCATGCGCGACACGGCGAGCCAGGTCATCGCGGCGACGACCACGACGACCAGCGGGACCAGCGTGACGATCAGCTTGGCGCGCAGCGACGTGGGTCGCAGGCGTTGCATCGAGTCCTCTCCCTCTCTCGTTCGACAGCGGACACACGCCATCGTCGGATCGATGCGCCGGTTCTTGAGCAGTCGACCGCCCCACCTGACCGAACGGGTAGGCCCCGAAGGCCAGGAGTGGCACACTGGTGGCCATGGGGAGCCAGGGTCAGACCGCGTCCACCAGCCCCGCCGCCGGGTACGACCGGGTCCGGCAGCTGATCGCCGAGGAGCGCTGCGTGGTCCTCGACGGTGGCGTGGGCACCGAGCTGCCGGGGATGCGCGAGACCGACGACCGCCTGTGGGGCGTGCGCGCGGTCCTCGACGACCCCGACGCCGTCCGCGAGGTGCACCGGCGCTACGTGGAGGCGGGCTGCGACGTGATCAGCACCGACACCTGGGGCCTTCCGAGCGGCCTGCTCGAGAACGGGCCGCGGCTGTGGCAGACCGCCCGGCCCGTGCACTGGATGGACGTCGCGCGCCGCGGCCTGCGGCTCGCCCGCGAGGCCGCCGAGGGCAGCGACGCGGCGGTCGCCTTCTCGCTCAACGGCGACGTCGACGCCAACGAGGGCCACGAGACGATCCGGCTGCTGACCCGCGCGTTCGCCGACGAGGCGCCCGACCTGCTGCTCGTCGAGACGCTCTCGCTCGTGCGCCCGTCGCTGTACGACACGATCGAGCGGCTGCTCGACACCGGCCTGCCGGTGTGGCTGTCGTTCCGCCGCTGCCGCCACGGCGTGTGCGGCGTGTACGGCGAGCACTGGGGCGGCCCCGAGGGCGACGCGTTCGGCCGGGCGGCCCGCCGCTTCGAGGAGATGGGGATCGGCGCGCTGCTGGCCAACTGCATCCCGCCCGACCACGTCGACGGGATGGTCTCGTTCCTGCGCGACTTCACCGACCTGCCGCTCGGCGTGTACCCCAACCTGGGCTACCTGACCAGCGCCGGCTGGCAGTTCGAGGAGGGCGTCGGCGGCGAGGAGTACGCGGCGATGGCGCTGCGCTGGCGCGAGGAGGGCGCGCAGATCATCGGCGGCTGCTGCGGGG
>Ga0180222_1002882_pt1 | contig 12407 bp, 9 predicted proteins | sample eDN5th37CKraftOP_FD_151336 | JGI IMG/M metagenome (GOLD analysis project Ga0180222, IMG submission 151336) | Enriched Organic Plus compost microbial communities from Emeryville, California, USA - eDNA 5th pass 37_C Kraft OP (version 2) (version 2) ... | reverse complement strand
CGGACCGCGCCCTTGTCGCCTGGGACGGCAGCGAATCCTGCGCGGCGACGCTGCGCGCCTGCGTGCCCCTGCTCAAGCTGGCGAGCGACGTGCGCATCTTCACCGCCACCGAGAAATCGAACCAGCTGAGCCCGGCGGCGGCGGCGCAATATCTCTCGCGCCACGGCATCCGCGCGGAGATCGATCTGGTCGAGCGCGGATCGCGCAACGCCGACGACCTGATCGCCGAGGCGGCGGCTTCGGCGCAGGCCGACTATGTGCTGATGGGCGCCTATGGCCGGGGCCGCCTGCGCGAAACCTTCGGCGGCGTCACCAAGCGCCTGCTGAGTTCGAGCAAGCTGCCGCTGATCCTCGGCCATTGAGGCCGCAGGCCGGGCGCCCCGCCCAGCCCCGTTTCGCGATCACAGGAGAGCGGATCGGGGCGACGGGCAATATTACGTATGGATGCGGAATGCCGGAACAGGATAGGCTGGACCGGCATATGTCATGCTGATTTCACCGGACTGGAGATTCGATCATGGCTCAGGACAATAAGGGCACCATCCCCTCGGACAAGGATGCAGCCCCGTGGACCAAATTCTTTCCCTTCCCGGCCGGGCAGAGCCTGTCGGCCGTCCCCGATTTCCAGAAGCTGCTCATGGTCGGCCCGCATATGCAGGCCGCGATGCTGAAAGCGGCGATCGACCAGCAGAAGGCGCTGTTCGGCTTCCTTCAGCAGCGATGCGACCAGGATATGAAATTCGCGCAAAAGATCGGTTCGGCGGCGAGCATCGGGGAAGTGGTGTCGGCCAGCCTCAGCTTCTGCCAGGAAGCGGCGGTGGATTATGCGGCGCAGGCGAGCCGCGCCGCCGAGATAAGCGCGCAGGGGACGATAGAGGTCGCCCATGATCTGGAGCAGGAACGGGCCGAGGTCCTTGCCCCGGTGGAACGCGCGCGGGCGGCGGCCTGATCCGCAGCGGCGGCGGCCGGATCACCGCTTAGGACTGGCGATCATATCCATTGCGGACAGGTTCGGGTGGAAGTCCGTTTTCGGTCTATTCTTGCCTTCCCCATCGCGTCATCCCGGCGAAGGCTGGCATCTCGGGAGGCGGCGCGCGACATGGCCTGAGACCCCAGCCTACGCTGGGGTGACGGATGTAGGAAGGTGGCAGCTAACCACCCCAACCCGGCCTTCAAGGCCCCTGTTCGCAAGGGATATAATCGCCTAGGACTTGTCGGCGAAGAGCAGCCGCCCCTCGCCCAGCCGGTCGAGTAGCTTGTCGATCTCCCGCTCGTCCACCGCGAAGCAGCCTTCGCTGCGGCCCAGCTTGCCGCGCTCGTGCGCCATGGCCCGGCTGACATACCAGGCGCCATGGACCACGATCGCGCGGGCCTCGGCATTGTTGTTGCCAGGGTCCAGCCCGACCAGACGCCGGGAGCGGCCATGCTTGCCTACATAAAGCGGGCCCGTCAGATAGGCCCCGGCGGAGGACGCCAGCGATCCCGGTTCGTTCGACAGCCTTTCCACCCAGCCGCTATGCTGCGGGTCCGACCCGCGCCCATGCGCGACCAGCATGCTTTCCACCCGCCCGCCTTCCAGATCGACAATGTCGAGGCGCGGCAGGCGTGAGGGCAGCGAGAAATCCACGATGGCGATGCGGTCGCGCCTTTTCACCACCCCGCCATGATATTCCAGCGCCGCCTTGGCGCGCGCCAGCAATCTTTCCTCCCGCGTTGCCGGGAGCATCGCCGCCCGCGCGCCGGCAACGGGCGCCAGACCGGCAGCCGCCGCGCCGATCAGCAGCGATCGTCTCGAAATCAATTTAGCCATGGACGCGATATAGAACGAATCGCCCTGAATTTCATCCCCCCTGCGACGAAAGCGGTTCGACCCGCAAACGGAGCATATCGCATATTTGCCGCAGCCATGCACCGGGCGGTCCGCTATAAGGCAATCGATCCGCAGAACCCGATCGGGCCGCACCCAGTTCCTAACCACATCATGTCAGGAGAGATGCCATGGGCCACGCCCTCATCATGGAAGACAATATCATTGTCGGCCACGCCATTGAACGGCAACTGACGGAGGCGGGGTTCCAGTCCTTCGATCATGCCTGGACGGAAAGCCAGGCGGTGGAATATGCGCGGCGGCAGGCCCCTGCCCTGATCGTCATCGGCGACCGGGTGGAGCAGGGATCGGCCATCGCCGCGGCCCGCACCATCGGCCGTTCCGCGCCCGTCCCCATCCTCTTCGCCACCACCGGCATCTCCCGCCCGCTGGAGCGGCTGCCCGACGACATGGCGATCCACGGCCCCTGCCGACTCGACGAGATCGGCGGCCTGCTCGGCAGGCGCCTGTCGAACCTCCCGAATGGCGAAGCCGCGATGAGCCGGTAAGCAAAAAGGCAGCGCCGGAGCGCTGCCCTTATCTGGTGCGTACTGACACTTGTTAACTGCCAGACCGCGATCTCTGAATGAGGAGAAGATAGCCGAAGCATCAGGCCCGTCAAGACAGAAATAGTCCGGCCGCCCCATGACCCGGTGAAGAATAGCGAATTGATTTCATTTTGGCGACGATTAGGCTGGTCCCCATTATGAAGCCATGGCTGATTTGCCGCACCTGAAATGAGGTGCGGCGACATCGGCCGCGATTTCCGGGGGGAAGGACAGAATGAAGCGGGCATTGCGTTGGCGTCTGGGCGTCGATCTGGGCGCGAACTCGCTGGGTTGGGCGGCGATCCTGTTGAACGAGGCCGGCGAACCGGCGGGTTTTCTGGCGGCCGGATCACGCATCTTCAGCGACGGGCGCGATCCCAAATCCGGGGCCTCGCTTGCCGTCGACCGGCGCGACGCCCGCTCGATGAGCCGCCGCCGCGACCGCTTCAAGCAGCGGCAGCGCGCGCTGATCAAATATCTGGTGCGGGACGGGCTTTTCCCCGCCGATGAAGCCGAACGCAAGGCGCTCGCCGCGCTCGACCCCATCGAACTGCGCGCGCGAGCGCTCGACGAGGCGCTGCCGCTCGCCCATCTCGGCCGGGCGCTGTTCCATCTCAACCAGCGGCGCGGCTTCAAATCCAACCGCAAGGCCGATCGCAAGGACGATGCCGAGAGCGGCAAGATCGCCATCGGCATCGAGCGCCTGCGCGACGCGATGCAGGAAGCGGGCGCGCGTACCTATGGCGAATGGCTCCACCTGCGCCGCAAGAGCGCCGTCAATGCCAATGCGATTCCCTCCGTCCGCACCCGGATGCGGCCGGAAAGCGGCGAGGGCGCCAAGGGCGACGGCTATGACTTCTATCCCGCCCGCGCGCTGCTGGAGGAGGAATTCGACGCCATCTGGGAGGCGCAGTCGCCCCATCATCCCGATGTGCTGACGGCGGAGGTGCATGACCGGCTGTTCGAGATCATCTTTCATCAGCGCCCCCTCAAGGCCCCGAAAATCGGCAAATGCATGCTGGTCGACGGCGAGGACCGGCTGCCCAAGATGCATCCGCTGTTCCAGCGCCGCCGCCTGCTGGAGGAAGTCAACGCGCTGATGATCGTGCGCCCCGGCGAAAAGGCCCGGCGCCTGACGCCGGAGGAGCGGGACCTGCTTGTGCTCAAGCTGAAGGACAGGGCGAAGGTCGGCTTCGACAGCCTGCGCAAGGTGCTGAAAGCCGATTCCGACTCCCGCTTCAACAAGGAAAGCGAGAACCGCACCCATCTTGCAGGCGACGAGGTCGCGGCGATCATGGGGGCGAAGACCCGCTTCGGCACCCGCTGGGCGCATCTGCCGGCCGAGGAGCAATGGGACGTCATCCAGCGCCTGAACGCCGTGGAAAGCGACGCGGATCATCGCGCCTTTCTCGATTGGCTGGCCGCGACCTACGGGCTGGAGGAGGAGCAGGCGCGCGCCGTCGCCAATGCGCACCTGCCGCAGGGCTATGGCCGGTTCGGCCTGACCGCGACCACCCGGCTGATCGAGGCGCTGACCAGCGGCAGGACACCGGAAGGGCGCACCGAAAAAGCGGCGCCGATCGAGCCGGGTCGCGTCATCGTCTATAGCGAGGCGGTCGAGCATGCGGGGCTGGGCCATCACAGCGACCGGCGTACCGGAGAGGTTTTCGAGGACAAGCAAGGCCGCCCTCAACTGCCCTATTATGGCGTGGCGCTGGAGCGGCACATCATGCCGGGCACCGGAAATGCATCCGATCCGGAGGAAATGCGCATCGGCCGCCTGACCAACCCCACCGTCCATATCGGGCTCAACCAGCTGCGCCGCGTCGTCAACCGCCTGATCCGCGCCTATGGCCCGCCCGCCGAGATCGCGATCGAGCTGGCGCGCGAACTGAAGCTGAACGACGAGCAGAAAAAGGACCTGAACCGGAAGAATGCCGAGAACCGCGCCGCCGCCGAACGCCGCGGAAAAAAGCTGGAGGAACTGGGCCAGCCCAATACGGGCGCCAATCGTGCGCTGCTGAAATTGTGGGAGGAACTGGACGAAAACGCCATCGGCAGGCAATGCGTCTATAGCGGACAGGTCATTTCGGCCGCGATGCTGTTCGACGGCCGGGCGGAGGTCGACCATATCCTGCCCTTCTCCGCCACGCTGGATGACAGCAACGCCAACAAGATCATCTGCGTGCGAGAGGCCAATCGCGACAAGGGCAATCGCTCGCCCTGCGATGCATGGGGCCATCTCGACCGCTGGCCGGAAGTCGCCGCCCGCGCCGCGCGCCTGCCGAAGAACAAAAGGTGGCGGTTCGAGCCGGATGCGATGGAACGCTTCCGCGAAGAAGGCGGCTTCCTCGCCCGCCATCTGGTCGACACCCAATATCTCGGGCGGCTGGCGCATGAATATCTGGCCGCCCTATACCCGGACCGGGGCGAAGGCAGCCGGCCGATCTGGGTGTCGCCCGGCCGCCTCACCGAGATGGCGCGGCGCAAGCTGGGGCTCAATGACCTGCTGCCCGACCATAATTTCGGCGGCGGCGCGGACCAGCCCAAGAACCGGCTGGACCACCGCCATCATGCAATCGACGCGGCCGTCGTCGCGATCATCGACCGTTCGATGCTGCAACGCATCGCCAGGGCTTCCGGCATGGAAGGCGCGGACGGGCGGGAGAAGATCGAAATCCCCCCGCCTTGGGCAGGCTTCCGCGACGATCTGCGCAAGGTCGTCAACGCCATCGTGGTCAGCCATCGCGCCGACCATGGCACGGTTTCCAAGGCGGGTCTGGACAAGGGCAAGGACCAGACGGCGGGACGGCTGCACAACGACACCGCCTATGGCCTGACCGGCGAGGTGGACGACAAGGGCAACAGCATCGTCGTGCGCCGCACGCCGCTTTCCGGCCTGAAGAAGCTGGAGCATATCGAGCAGATCCGCGATACCGACCTGAAGGCCGCGCTCTATCGCCAGGTCGAGGGACTGGAAGGCAAGGCGTTCGAAAAGGCGATCGCAGAATTTCCGAAGCTGCACTGGCACCCCTATGGCGGCATCCGCCGCGTGCGTCGGGTCGAACCGCTGAGCGTCATTCCCATCCGCGACCGCGAAGGGCGCGCCTACAAAGGATATAAGGGCGATTCAAACTATCGCTACGATGTGTGGGAGCTGCCCGACGGCAAATGGGTGAGCGAGGTCGTTTCCATGTATGACGCGCATCAGCCGGGCTGGACCTCGAAGGTCCGCGCCAGCTGCCCGACCGCGCGCAAGGTGTTGAGCCTGCACCAGAACGACCTTGCGGCAGCGACCCCACCGGATGGAGAACGGCTATTGCTGCGTGTCGTCAAATTCGGTCAGGAGGGGCGGCTGTATCTCGCCCCGCCGGAGGAAGGCGGCTCTCTGAAGGGCCGCGATGCCGACAAGAATGATCCGTTCCGCTACATATCGCTGTTTCCCGCCAAGCAAAAAGCATGGAGACTTCGCAAGATCCGCATCGACGAACTGGGCCGCGTGCTCGACCCCGGCTTTCCGGCGCGCACCACCCGGCGCAAGACGCGCAAGGCGGCCTGAGCAGGGGACGGCGACGGATGGAGCGGATCGTCGATATCGCCACCGATGGCCGCCATCTTTCCGCCCATCGCGGTTTCCTCATCGTTTCGGAGGACCGGTCGGAGGTCGGCCGCATCCCGCTCGACGATGTGGCGGCGGTGATCGTCCATGCCCATGGCGTCACCTGGTCGACCAACCTGATCGCGGCGCTGGCCAGCCGAGGCGCGGTCATGCTGCTGTGCGGCAGCAACCATGCCCCGGTCGCCGTGTGTCTGCCGCTTGACGGCCATCATGCGCAGAACGCCCGGATGCGCGCGCAATGGGAGGCCGGAAAGCCGCTTTCCAAGCAGCTCTGGCGCCGCGTCGTGGTGGCGAAGATTCGCTGGCAAGCCGCCGTGCTGGAAGCCAATGGCGTTTCCGCCTCCGCCTTCGACCTGCTCGCCCGCCGCGTCGGGTCCGGCGACCCGGACAATGTCGAGGCGCAGGCCGCCCGCCGTTACTGGCCGCTGCTGATGGGCAGCGGCTTCCGGCGGGATCGCGACGCCGACGGCGTGAACGCGCTGCTCAATTATGGTTATACCGTGATGCGGTCGCTGTGCGCGCGGGCGGTGGTCGCCTCAGGCCTGCATCCCTCGATCGGGATCCACCATGCGAACCGGGCCAATGCCTTTGCGCTGGCCGATGATCTGATCGAGCCCTTCCGGCCGCTGGTCGATGCGCTGACCGTGCGGCTGACGGCGCGCGGCATCGACCGGGTGACGAGCGAAGCCAAGCGCGCCTTTGCCGGGCTGATCGCCCTCGACCTGCCCGGCCCCGATGGCACCACGACCCTATCCGGCGCGGCCAACCGGGCCGCCCAGACCCTCGCCCGCGCGTTCGAAACAGGGCGAGCGGCCGACATCACCCTGCCTACACCGCCTTCGGCGCTGGAACTGGCCGGGCTGGACAGCCTGATATCATGAGTGTCACCCAATTGAGCGGATACAGGCTCATGTGGATTTTCGTCATGTTCGACCTGCCCGTCACCACCAGGGAACAATCGCGCGCAGCGACCAAATTCCGCGAATTCCTGCTGGATGAGGGTTTTGAAAAAAGCCAGTTTTCGGTCTATGCTCGCTTCTGCAACGGCAAGGAGCAGTTCGAGACCTATATGCGGCGCATAGAGGCCAATCTGCCCGATCGGGGTGACATTCACATCCTCAGTTTCACGGACCGGCAATATGAAAACATCATCCGCTTCTCAGGCCAACGCCGCCGCCGGCAAAGAAAAAATCCCGACCAGCTCGCCCTGTTCTAGCGATTCGCACTATTTCCAGCGCGATGGATGGAGCGTTTTTTCATTGTTTCTCAATGAGATGACACTCCATCCATCATAGCCATTCAGAGATCGCGGTCCAGCGGCAACCCTGTTCACCAGCAAGCGTCCCGCAAAATGATCATAGCCATTCAGAGATCGCGGTCCAGCGGCAACTTGCGGAGCTCGGTCCTAACAATAGCATGTATCATAGCCATTCAGAGATCGCGGTCCAGCGGCAACACTGCGGATGATGTCAACCGGGTCCGGCTGATCATAGCCATTCAGAGATCGCGGTCCAGCGGCAACCGAAATGCCAGCGCGCGCCATCCTCGCCCTATCATAGCCATTCAGAGATCGCGGTCCAGCGGCAACAAGAATACTGGTCAGGCGCATGAGGGTGGAATCATAGCCATTCAGAGATCGCGGTCCAGCGGCAACCGACGGGCTGGCCGATGCTCTCGGTGTCGAATCATAGCCATTCAGAGATCGCGGTCCAGCGGCAACTCTCCACATGCCATAACAATGATAGGGTGCATCATAGCCATTCAGAGATCGCGGTCCAGCGGCAACGCCAAGGCCGCGCTATCCCGGATAGCACCGATCATAGCCATTCAGAGATCGCGGTCCAGCGGCAACCTCAACGAAAAGCGCAACAGCGCCGGGTGAATCATAGCCATTCAGAGATCGCGGTCCAGCGGCAACAAATGGCAAAACCTATGAAATCGAAGGCCCATCATAGCCATTCAGAGATCGCGGTCCAGCGGCAACATCACGGTCGGCTTCCACAAGTCCAGCCCGATCATAGCCATTCAGAGATCGCGGTCCAGCGGCAACTATCAGCGTGGACAAGTTCCAGCGCGTCACATCATAGCCATTCAGAGATCGCGGTCCAGCGGCAACTTTCGTGCGTTCGTTGTGAGCGAAATCAGGATCATAGCCATTCAGAGATCGCGGTCCAGCGGCAACGTAAACAGCAACCGATATCGATTCCTGTGATCATAGCCATTCAGAGATCGCGGTCCAGCGGCAACACAACTCGACGCTTAACAGCAGCGGCAGCGATCATAGCCATTCAGAGATCGCGGTCCAGCGGCAACGTAAACAGCAACCGATATCGATTCCTGTGGATCATAGCCATTCAGAGATCGCGGTCCAGCGGCAACACGCCAATCGCTCTAATACCGCTGGCGGTAATCATAGCCATTCAGAGATCGCGGTCCAGCGGCAACTGGAACGAACTGGAGCACAAGCGCGGGCGATCATAGCCATTCAGAGATCGCGGTCCAGCGGCAACTGATATTGCGGATCGCCTGATCCTCGCGGAATCATAGCCATTCAGAGATCGCGGTCCAGCGGCAACGACCAGATGGGCGGCCTGCTCAAAATCCAGATCATAGCCATTCAGAGATCGCGGTCCAGCGGCAACATGACGCGATAACAAACGCCGTTCCAGTTGATCATAGCCATTCAGAGATCGCGGTCCAGCGGCAACCTGGCGATCAACGTGCTCAACGGCACGTTGATCATAGCCATTCAGAGATCGCGGTCCAGCGGCAACGGTAGGCAGCGCGTCGTCTCGCGCTCTGAATCATAGCCATTCAGAGATCGCGGTCCAGCGGCAACGTTGTGGTGTTGTTCGTGGTCGCACGAAGAATCATAGCCATTCAGAGATCGCGGTCCAGCGGCAACATGCCACCCTGCCCACTCGCGCAAGTACCAATCATAGCCATTCAGAGATCGCGGTCCAGCGGCAACTCCACCCTCATGCGCCTGACCAGTATTCTATCATAGCCATTCAGAGATCGCGGTCCAGCGGCAACGGAAGAACGGCTGGGAGCAGATGCGCATCATCATAGCCATTCAGAGATCGCGGTCCAGCGGCAACCAAATCCCCGCCGGGGCCGACCCGGCCCGGATCATAGCCATTCAGAGATCGCGGTCCAGCGGCAACAGGAGGCGCAGGCGGCCGCTGACGCTGTGGATCATAGCCATTCAGAGATCGCGGTCCAGCGGCAACTGAAATCGTCACGGCCTGGAAATCGGCGAAATCATAGCCATTCAGAGATCGCGGTCCAGCGGCAACATGGCAATCCAGTATTCATCGCCAGCCGTCATCATAGCCATTCAGAGATCGCGGTCCAGCGGCAACCCTGATGATCCGCCATCACGCCCGCCCTCCATCATAGCCATTCAGAGATCGCGGTCCAGCGGCAACCTGCGGATACGCGGTGCCCTGCACGGTGCCATCATAGCCATTCAGAGATCGCGGTCCAGCGGCAACTTGTCCACGACGGTATCAAATCAGCTGGCAATCATAGCCATTCAGAGATCGCGGTCCAGCGGCAACAGCTTGTGTCCCTTGTACTATTTGGCGTCGATCATAGCCATTCAGAGATCGCGGTCCAGCGGCAACGATGCTCTTGCGCAGGCATTACCCTGCACTATCATAGCCATTCAGAGATCGCGGTCCAGCGGCAACGCGACGGTGCCACGGGCGTGAAGAGCGGTAATCATAGCCATTCAGAGATCGCGGTCCAGCGGCAACGGAGGCGGTCGCGGGGTCGATGTTGTCCCCATCATAGCCATTCAGAGATCGCGGTCCAGCGGCAACAGTGTTTGGAGCACCGTCGCCGCCTGTGGAATCATAGCCATTCAGAGATCGCGGTCCAGCGGCAACTTCTCCACCTGCTGACACTGCTGTTGGCTAATCATAGCCATTCAGAGATCGCGGTCCAGCGGCAACCAGTCCATCCCCCTCGAAATTGAGGAAGGAATCATAGCCATTCAGAGATCGCGGTCCAGCGGCAACGGTTGTGGCGTTGTTCGTGGTCGCACGAAATCATAGCCATTCAGAGATCGCGGTCCAGCGGCAACCTCGGCGAGCGCACGACCGATGCAGATGCAATCATAGCCATTCAGAGATCGCGGTCCAGCGGCAACTGCGCGTGGCATCCAGTCTCGTGCGGCAATATCATAGCCATTCAGAGATCGCGGTCCAGCGGCAACTGACAGGTTGGCCTCACCAGCACCGCCGGTATCATAGCCATTCAGAGATCGCGGTCCAGCGGCAACCTGCCACGGGGCCGATGGTTGGTCGGTTTCATCATAGCCATTCAGAGATCGCGGTCCAGCGGCAACGACGCAGCGCCTGCGCCGAGGGTCCGCGCGATCATAGCCATTCAGAGATCGCGGTCCAGCGGCAACCGCCGCCATCACCTTATCCGAACCACTTGATCATAGCCATTCAGAGATCGCGGTCCAGCGGCAACCAGCTTGTGCCCGGCGAAATGCTCGACGTGATCATAGCCATTCAGAGATCGCGGTCCAGCGGCAACTGACGGCGGCGAGGGCCTGATTGTCGCTAAATCATAGCCATTCAGAGATCGCGGTCCAGCGGCAACGAAAAAGGTGGTAGCCAATCCGTTGACTATATCATAGCCATTCAGAGATCGCGGTCCAGCGGCAACTGCCTTGACCAGCAGCCAGTTGGTTGCACCATCATAGCCATTCAGAGATCGCGGTCCAGCGGCAACATGCCGGAAAGCGGCATCCCCGCTCGCCTGATCATAGCCATTCAGAGATCGCGGTCCAGCGGCAACACGATGAAGCGCAACTTCGCCAATACACGCATCATAGCCATTCAGAGATCGCGGTCCAGCGGCAACAGTCGGGTAGAGAGGGCGTAGCGCGCCCTGATCATAGCCATTCAGAGATCGCGGTCCAGCGGCAACGCGCGGGATGGTGACGTGTACGCGCGCGCAATCATAGCTATTCAGAGATCGCGGTCCAGCGGCAACGATGCCTTCGCGGGCACACCAGGAAATGCGATCATAGCTATTCAGAGATCGCGGTCCAGCGGCAACAAGACCGTTGAAATCATGCTCAACGCGGATATCATAGCTATTCAGAGATCGCGGTCCAGCGGCAACATGCGGCGGACATTGCGATTCCAGAGATAAATCATAGCTATTCAGAGATCGCGGTCCAGCGGCAACAAGGAACTCTGGGTCTATCGCACCGACCCTATCATAGCTATTCAGAGATCGCGGTCCAGCGGCAACCGATTGGTGGGGGAGTGGTTAGCTGGCGCTATCATAGCTATTCAGAGATCGCGGTCCAGCGGCAACCGGCATCGGCGTCGGTGCTCAGCATGTCGCATCATAGCTATTCAGAGATCGCGGTCCAGCGGCAACAATACAATCGCGACGGATTTCCGCGCGCTGATCATAGCTATTCAGAGATCGCGGTCCAGCGGCAACCGGTCCACTTGCCAGGCCATTATCGATGAGATCATAGCTATTCAGAGATCGCGGTCCAGCGGCAACTCGGAATCCGCCGGAATCCGCTTCCAATTTATCATAGCTATTCAGAGATCGCGGTCCAGCGGCAACTAACAATCTGCCATATGCATTAAGGCGGGAATCATAGCTATTCAGAGATCGCGGTCCAGCGGCAACATCGACTGGAACGGTTTCCCATCCCAGTAAATCATAGCTATTCAGAGATCGCGGTCCAGCGGCAACGATAAGATTGCCGGGCTGCGGAAAGAACCGATCATAGCTATTCAGAGATCGCGGTCCAGCGGCAACGCGACTGGCACTCCTTCGTCGGCTGTGTCTATCATAGCTATTCAGAGATCGCGGTCCAGCGGCAACTACAGAGGCGTAGGAGTGCCGTAGATCGTGATCATAGCTATTCAGAGATCGCGGTCCAGCGGCAACCGACGCATCGTGCCGCCGCGACCGAACGCGATCATAGCTATTCAGAGATCGCGGTCCAGCGGCAACCATCGGGCTGGATGGCTGGATTGATCCCTTATCATAGCTATTCAAAGATCACAGTCCAACCGCAACGCCATCATCGAGAGCTGCCCGACACTTTCTTATAACCGCACTGAAATCCATATCCACCCACAATGAGAAAATTTCAGGCGCCGGCTCGCCCGCAAATAACAGGTCTTTCACGATCCAGCCCAGCGGCATAAGCAACGCCGCCCTGCCCGACCTCTCCACCATCCGCCTCTCCCCTGTCCCTCACCGGCACTGCCCGCCGCGAATGCAGGGACGCAGCATCGGCGGGGGCGTGTGGCGGATGAAGAAGGCGGGCGGTTTGGGCCAGCGGCCGCTGTCCAGCCGCGCGCCCATCTGGTCGATCGCG
>Ga0180222_1002880_pt1 | contig 12416 bp, 13 predicted proteins | sample eDN5th37CKraftOP_FD_151336 | JGI IMG/M metagenome (GOLD analysis project Ga0180222, IMG submission 151336) | Enriched Organic Plus compost microbial communities from Emeryville, California, USA - eDNA 5th pass 37_C Kraft OP (version 2) (version 2) ... | reverse complement strand
CATTGGCGCTACCCTGCGCGCCGAGATAATCGCCCGACAGATCGCCCGCTCCCGCCTGCTCGATCGGTGCAAACACCGCCCAGGCCAGCGCCGACTGCTCTGTGATGCCGAGATCGACTCCGACCTTGCGGATGGTCGCGACATAGGGCTGATCCGGCCTGCCTTCGGACCGGAACAGGCAACCGAGATTCGTCACCGACCCGACGATGAATCCGACGCTGGCTCCGCCCCGGCACTCCAGCACGCCGAGCTTGACCCGTTGCCGCTGCTGGGCCGCGGCGGTGGCGGACATCAATGCGACCACTGCCGTGGCAAGCAGAATGGCTTTTCCATACATCACAGGCTCCTATCCCGATCCGACTCGCATCGCATCCCCATCCGGCACGATAGGGCGCGCAAAACGCAGGTCGACAAAGCCTGCTCGGTTTATCGATGCGAGGCAGTGACTGCCCGCCGTCGCCCCCAAGCCACCCGCCTGCAAAGTCACTATAGCGATTCGAGCGCGACGAGGAACCGCGGGCAACACGATCCGTGCCGGGCGGAAGAATTGCTCACCACGCAAAAAGGCCCGCACAAGGCGGGCCTTTGATCTGCTGTCGCCGCAGCTTGCAGCTTAGTGGTGGCGACGATGCTTGCGATGCTTGCGGTGCTTGCGCGGCCCCTGCACCGCGGCCGGACGCAGCTCGACGTCGGCGACGCCGGCAGCGACGTTCAGGCCGGTCTGACCCTGAAGGCTGAGCGGTTGCAGCGAGAAGGCGTTGTTTGAACCGCCGACCAGAACGTTCGCACCGACGCCGACGCCGACCGTGGCATTGGCACCGACGCCGCCGAAGTGACCGGCAAGGTCACCACGTCCGATCCGGTTGGTCGGCGCATAGACGGCCCAGGCGAGACCGGTCTGCTGGGTGAAGCCGAGATCGACGCCGAACCGCCTGATGGTCGCGATATACGGCTCCGGACGGCGACCCTGACTTTGGAAGGTGCAGCTCAGCTCGGTGGTCGACCCCACCACGTAGCTGACATTCTGGCCACCCTCACACTCCAGGACACCCACCTGCAGTTGGCCCTGCTGGGCATTAGCGGTGGCAATCGAAGCAACCAGCGCAGCCGCGCCGATACCCAACATCTTCATCATTCGCATTTGAGTTAAAACTCCACTCGTGTGGTTTTGGATGGTTGGCGCACAAGAGGGAACCGCCGTGTCAAAAACAAGGCGGTTCCTCAAAAGTTCCAAAGAATTGCTGCAAATGCGGCAATCACAATCTTCTGATCTCAGCGCAGTTCGGCACAGAACTTCTGGATGCGCTTGCAGGCATCCTCGAGATCCGAGGTTTTGGTGGCGTAGGAAATACGGAAAGCCGGGCCCAGGCCGAACGCCGACCCCTGCACCACCGCGACGCCTTCCGCCTCGAGCAGTTCGGTGACGAAATTCTGGTCGTTTTCGATCTTCTTGCCCGACGGAGCGGTCTTGCCGATGGTCCCGGCACAGGACGGATAGACGTAGAAGGCGCCTTCCGGCCGCGGGCATTCGATGCCCGTTGCCTGATTGAGCATGGCCACCACCAGGTCGCGCCGCTCCTTGAACACCTTATTATTGGCGGCGATGAAATCCTGCGGCCCGTTCAGCGCCTCGACCGCGGCCCATTGCGCGATCGACGAGGGGTTCGAGGTCGATTGCGACTGGATCGTCGCCATCGCCTTGATCAGCAGCTCCGGGCCGCCGGCGTAACCGATCCGCCAGCCGGTCATGCAATAGGCCTTGGACACGCCGTTCACCGTCAGCGTGCGGTCGAACAGTTTTGGCTCGACCTGCGCCGGCGTGCTGAATTCGAAGTCGTCATAGACCAGGTGCTCATACATGTCGTCGGTCATCACCCAGACATGGGGATGCCTGAGCAGAACCTCGGTGAGGGCCTTCAGCTCCGCGCGCGTATAGGCCGCGCCCGTCGGGTTCGACGGCGAGTTGAGAATGAGCCACTTGGTCTTCGGAGTGATGGCGCGCTCCAGCGCGTCCGGCTGCAGCTTGAAGCCGAACTCCGCGGTGCAGACCACCGGCACCGATTCCCCGCCGGCGAGCGCCACCATCTCCGGATAGCTCACCCAGTAGGGAGCGGGGATGATCACCTCGTCGCCGGGATTGATGGTCGCCATCAGCGCGTTGTAGAGCACCTGCTTGCCGCCGGTGCCGACCGAGACCTGGCTCGGCTTGTAGGTGAGGCCGTTCTCGCGCTGGAACTTGGCGATGATCGCCTCCTTCAGCTCGGGAATGCCATCCACCGCGGTGTACTTGGTCTTGCCGGCCTCGATCGCATGGACGGCAGCCAGCTTGATATTGGCGGGCGTGTCGAAGTCCGGCTCGCCGGCGCCGAGGCCGATCACGTTCCGCCCCGCCGCTTTGAGCTGCCGCGCCTTATCCGTGACCGCGATTGTCGCGGACGGCTTCACACGGTCGAGCGCAGCGGACAGAAACGACATCTTGATCTCCTGACAAGGCGCAAAATCGCAGCCAACGTATCTAAGGCTGCTGCATTGCAGCGGCAAGTGAAAAACCTCGAAACCCGCCGCTGACGCGCCATTCAGCATAGGGCATTCGCGCCCGCGTCTTCATCCTCGCTTCGTGACGGCGCTCCTCGCTCCGTCACGCTACGGCCTCATCTTCATGCTGCCCTCGGCATCCCGATCATCGCCGCCACGGTGATCATTCCCGATGCCGCCATACGGCACGACAGCGCAGGGCACGAGAGCGTGATCCGAACTCGGCCGATGTGGCACGATCTGCCATAAAACCGCTTCAGAACGGCAGCTTCTGACCAATCTCGCGGCGCCGCTTGTTCGCAATCTCGAGATGATCCAGAGTGCGAGGCTTGCGAGGCATCGGTGCCGACCACATTGTCAGGCTCCGCACCTGGGGCGCCGCCAATACACTCACGGACCCGACGATACGAATGTACAAGCTCTATTCGATGCAGCGCTCAGGAAACAGCTACAAGGCCCGGCTCGCGCTGGCCCTGCTGAACAAGCCCTATCGCGCGATCGAGGTCGACATTCTTCAGGGCGAGAGCCGGACGCCCGACTTCCTCGCCAAGAATCCCAGCGGCCAGGTCCCGATCCTTGAAGTGGAAGAGGGTCACTACCTCGCCGAGTCCAACGCCATCCTGTGGTTCCTCTCGATCGATTCGCCGCTGGCCCCCGCCTCGAAGTTCGGCCGTGCCGAGGCCCTGCAATGGATGTTCTTCGAGCAGCACGCCCTCGAGCCCAACATCGGAGCCGCCTATTTCTGGCTGGTGCTGGTGCGGGGCGGCCGCGAGTTGCAAACCCACGCGCTGGAGGACTGGATGGAGCGCGGCTATGGCGCGCTCCAGGTCATGGAAAACCATCTCAAGTCGAACGACTATTTCGCCGCGGGACAGCTCACGGTCGCCGATATCGCGCTTTACGCCTACACCCACGTGGCGGACCGCTGTGATTTCGACCTTACGCCATTCTCCGCGATCCGGGCTTGGCTGCGCCGCGTTGAGGAGACGCCGGGCTTCATCCCGATGGATTGGCGCCCCGATGTGGCCGAGGAGACGGCCCGGGCTGTCTCCTCAGGGTAGCCAGGGTCCACGGCTTCGCCTTGATTTCGCCCGGATCCGGGCCATCGAGGCCAAAATCTTGCCGCCGGGATTGACCAAATTCCTCTGCGCGGGTGATTCGCCCGCGGGACGAGGGATGATCATGGCCCGGTCGCACGGTACAGGACCTGGATTTATCGAGAACAACAGCCCAGTCGCGTCGTCGCGGCTGACCCGCGCGGTCGCGGCCTCGCTGGCGATCGCGCTGTCCGTATGCCTGATGATGACCGTAACGCTGCTGGCCCTGAACCAGCAGCTTTCGCTGCCGGCCTGACCTCGCCGCCCCAAGCCCCTGACGGCTGCCGGATAGCCCCCAGCGGCCGGGAGGCGCATTTACCTTAATCGCGCCGGGCCTGAAGACACCCGCGTTCATCCTTCGTTAGCCCCAATACCAGAATACTCCCGCCGGGTGTGAACAACCGATACGTCGTTGCGCTTAAATTCCCGCGACCGAAGGTTCCTCCGATGCGAACGGACTGGCGCGCGATTGTTGGCCCTGCCCTCACAGCAGCGATGTCGCTGCTGTTGATCGCGGCTGACCGTGCCGCCGGGGGGCTTCCCGATCCGGCACCGGTGCAGGTGTGCCTGGTGGCTATGGCCGCGGCGCTGGCCGGCATCGGTCCCGGCCTGATCAGTGCCGTCATCGCGGTGGCCGCCTCGGCGCTGCTGCAGCGGCATGGCGCAGGCGGCCCCATCCATCAGCTGGAAGCCATGCAGCTCGGACTTCTGACCGCGACCGCCGCTGTGACCGCCGTCGTCACCGGCCTGCTGCGCCAGAAAATGGTGAGCGCGATCACCTGGGAGCGCGACCGGCACGCCACCGCCACCCGCCTTGCCGCCGCGCTCGACGAAATCGATATCGGCGTCGTGCTGCTGGATGCGGATACACGGGCGCAGTTCATCAACCGCGCCTTCCGCAAGTACTTCGCCCTGCCCGACGCCAAGGCCGACAGCAAGCCGCCTTTCATCGCCCTGATGTATCATGGCCGCGATGCCGGCTGCTATGAACTGCCCCGCGATGAACTGGCGCATTTCATTGCCGAACGCACCGAGAAGATGCGTGCCGGAGACTCGACGCCGGTCAAGATCAAGATGGCCGACGGCCAGGTGATGCGGTTCCATTGCACCGCGCTGCCCGATGGCGGACGCATGCTGAGCTATACCCCGGTCACCGATCTGGTCCGCCGTACCGACGATCCCGCCATGGCGGACTATTTCCGCTCGCTGCGCGGCGCTGACGTGTTCGCGCCCGGCCGCCTGAACGCAGCCGAGTAGCCTGCGCCAAGTTAATGGAGGTTGACCTGTCATCCCTCCGCAATAAAGCTGGGCTAGGTTGCCGCTGCGCCTGATCCTGAGCCCCATCCGGATCCCTCGCGCCGCGGTCCCGTCAGTCGCCCGCCTGACCGGGACCGCATTTTTATCCGGCGGGCGATCGTCGCGATGAGAGGGGCAGCCTCCATTGCTTTTTCCGCAGAAAACGCGCTAACGACGTTCGCATGATCCGCTTCATCCTGGTCATAGTGGCGCTCGCGATCCTCACCCTCGTGCTGCTGCCGTTCCAGTTGATCGCCATTGCCTGCGGCTCCCGCCTGCAGCAGCGGATTCCACGCTTCTATCATCGCATCCTGTGCGCTCTGGCCGGAGTGCGCATCCGCCAGGTCGGCTCGCGCACGCCGGACAGCCCGGTGCTGATCCTCGCCAACCACGCCTCCTGGCTCGACATCTGCGTGATCACCGCGGTGACGCCGGTGATCTTCATCGCCAAGCAGGAGGTCGCGCGCTGGCCGGTGTTCGGAACTCTGGCCAAGCTGCAGCGGACCGTCTTCGTCGACCGCGAGCGGAGGCTGCAGACCGGACACGCCACGTCGCAGATCGCCGGGCGCCTGCTCAACGGCAATGCCGTGGTGCTGTTCGCGGAAGGCACCTCGAGCGACGGCATCCGCATCCTGCCGTTCAAGTCTGCCCTGGTCGGCGCGGTGCATCAGGCGCTGGCGTCGTCCACGCATCAGTCCATCGCGGTGCAGCCGCTGTCGGTCGCCTATACCCGCTTCGACGGCCTGCCGGTGGGACGCGCCCTGCGCGAGCGCGTCGCCTGGTATGGCGACGCCAGCCTGATGCCGCATTTCATCCGTGTGCTGTCTTCCGGCGCGATCGATGTGACGGTGAGCTGGGGTGAAGCGGTTGATTTCGATCTCGGCGCCGATCGCAAGCAGATCGCCCGCGATGCCGAGATCGCGGTCCGCCGCATGACGGCGGCCGCCCTCCGGGCTGCGCCGTCCTATCCGGAAGCCCGCGCGGGGCACGAAGCGGACGATACGACCGGCGTCACCTTGCAAGGTCAGCCGGCGTCCGGCTGAAACCGGAGCAGCAGAACCGCACGACGGTACGAGCGGCGCGCCGCGTGACGACGCGCGAAAGCACGCAGCCGCCGGGCAATCAGCCAGGCTTTTTCACAAATGCCTCACGCGCGCGGCGGCCCTCGTTGCTGTCGCGGCAGACCAGCGCCTGATCGGCATCCATGTAGATACCGAGCCGATGCAGCGCGGTGGCGGAGGCGTTGACCGCCTCCTTCGTCATCCGCACGATGGCGCCGGGCGTTTCGCCGGCACGCCTGGCGAGATCAATCGCGGCGGTGACGGCCTCGCCCGGCTCGCTGACCAGATCGACCAGCCCCCAGCGCTCGGCAATCTCGGCCGTCAGCTTTTCCGCCAGCAGGATGGCCCGCTTGGTGCGGGCCGGCCCGATCAGCGTGGTCATGCGCGGGATCGCGCCCCAGCCCATGTTGAGACCGACCTTGGCCTCGGGCAGATAGATCGCCGCGTTGCGCGCCGCGACGCGCCAGTCGCATGCCAGCGCCAGCGCCGCCGAGCCGCCGACGGCAAAGCCCTCGATAGCCGCGATGGTGAGCTGCGGCAGTTCCTCCCACAGCCGGCAGAGCCGAGCCCCGCGCTGGGCGATGTCGCGGCGCTCGAGCAGGCCGGCAGTCTCCTCATTCCATTTCGCAGGGTCCTTCAGATCGATGCCGGCCGAAAAGATGTCCCGCGCGCCGGTGAGCACCACGCCCTGAACATCCAGCGCGTCGCCGAGGTCACGCGCGACCGCCGTCAGCGCCAGGATCGTATCCTGGTCGAGCGCATTGCGGTTGGCGCCGCGGTCGAACCGCACCACCGCCAATCCCGCATCGACATCGACGGTGACGCTCTTGCCATACTTGCTCTTCACACTTTGACTCCTTTTCCTCGGGGCCGCGCCTGATGCCGGCCCTGCGCGCGCACGAGGCGCGCGACATAACGAAATTCGTAGGGAGGATAGTAGCTGACCGCGATCTCAAGCAGTTTGCCGACCGGATTGCGAAAGCGGCGGATCATCAACAGCGCGGAATCCGCCTTGCCATAGCCAAGCAGCCGCGCCACCCGCGGCGGGAAGATCGCGGCCGAGATTTCGATCTCGATACTTTCGACCACCTCGCCGCAATATTCCTCGAACAGCGGATAGACGCCGCCGGGCCGCGATCCGATCAGATCGACGATCGAGCCGTATTCCCGGCGCAGATAGATGTCGGTCCATGAGATCGGCCGGTTGCTGCCGGGCACGCAACGATGGGTTTCGATCTTGATCCAGTCCGTCGGCTGGCCCTCGACCATGGTTTCGGCCGGCTGCCGCGGCAGCGGGTCGATCACCCGCCCGACACGCAGGTTCGTGGTCTGGAGATAATGCTGCAACTGATCGGTGGTGTCGAGGGCGAGGCCGAACTGCGGCTCCGGATGCTGGCGGATCACCGTGGTGCCGGCGCGGCGGCGGCGTTCGACCAGCCCGAGCTCGTGCAGGCGGCGGATCGCCTCGCGCACGGTGTGGCGGCTCACCGAGAAGGTCTCGCACAGCTCCATCTCGGTCGGCAGATTGCTCCCGACCGGATAGCGGCCGCTCTTGATCATATCCAGCAGCCGATCCCCCATGTTCTGATAGAGGGTCGGCTTGCGGGCTGCTGCAGTCGGTTTCCGGGTCTGCGCCATTGCCTAAAGGGACAGCCGCTTCATCGCCGCCAGGGTTTCGCTGTTGAACAGATCAGGACACTCGCTCTGTGGAAAATGGCCGACACCGGGCCACTCCAGGTATTCCACCGGCACGTTGCGCGCGCGCAGCGCCGCCTCGACACGCCGTGCCGATTCCGGCGGCACCGACCAGTCTTCCTCGCCCTCGACGATCACCACGGGGCACGCAATGGCATCAAGGATCTGCTCCATGCGGAAGCCGCCGAACGCGGAAATGTCCGCGAACGCGACCTCCGGATTGCAGCGCCGCGCCTCCATCACCACCTCCTCGGCCCGCGCCGGATCGGTGCGGCTTCCCATCAGGGTTCGGAATGTCACCTCGAACCAGTCGCCGGTATTGATCCGCGCCATGTCCAGGATTGCCGGATTGTAGCCTGATGATTTGACCACGTTGACCGAAGCGCCATCGACCAGCACCAGCCCCTTGATCCGTCCCGGCGCCTGCACGGCTGCCGAGGCGATCACTCCGCCGCCCATCGAATGCCCCATCAGCGCCGGCGCTTCGAGGCCGAGGGCATCGATCACCTGAAGCACATAGCGGGCATTGTCCTCGGTACGACGGTTCGGTCCGGTCGGCGCGACGCCGCTCTTGCCATGGCCCGGCAGATCGAGTGCGTGCACGGTGTAGTGCTGCGCGAAGAAATCGAGGCTATATTGCCACGACAGGCTGTCCTGGCTCGCGCCATGGACCATGATCAGCGCAGGCCCCGCGCCGGCGCGGTCGAAATAGGCCCGGACACCATCGGCGGTGACGACATAGGGCATCTCAGGCCTCCACCATTCCGCAGACGCGGGTGACGGCATAGATCAGCAGCCACTCCTTCACGCAGGCGCGCAGGTCGCCTTCCACCGACAGGCGGTGCTGGCGCACCAGGCGGTTGAACGGAAAGCCGCGCGCAAGTTCGGAAAAGGCATCGGCATCACCGACGAAGCGGAACGCCGCGCCGCCATCGCCGGCGCCGGAGCCGACCTTGCCCTCGTCCACCGAAAGCCAGGCCTGCCGCGCTGAACCGGTTTCCGCGAAACCGATGCGGACATGCGCAAGCGTGCTGTGCCGCGCCACGAAGGGATCACGGCTTGCCACCGCGGCGAGGCGGCCGAGAAAGTCCGGGTCGAAGAAGTCGACCGTTCTGCCAGCGGAGTCACTCACGACGTGTATTTCTCCTTGAGCATGAATTTCTGCACCTTGCCCGATGACGACTGCGGCAGCGCGTCGACCAGGAAAATACGCTTCGGCACCTTAAAGCCGGACAGCTGGCGGCGGCAATGCTCGCGGAGCGCCTCGACATCCGGCGCGCGGCCGTCGATCGGAACGACAGCGGCCACCAGCTCCTCGCCCCAATATTCATGCGGCAACCCGAACACCGCCGCCTCGCGCACGTCGCCATGGCCGGCAAGGCAGTTCTCGACCTCGATGGCGGCCACGTTCTCGCCGCCGGTCTTGATCATGTCCTTGCTGCGCCCCATGAAATAGGCGAAGCCGTCGTCATCGAGGCGGATGATGTCGCCGGTCTTCAACCAGCCGTCGGCGTCGAGCACCTCGCGTGTCAGCTCCGGCTGATTCCAGTAGCCCTTGAACACGGTCGGACCTTTGATCTGCAGCTCGCCGGGGCCGCGCTGATCCGCCAGCACCGTGCCGTTCTCATCGACGAGGCGGTGGGCAACGTGGCGCCACAGATAGCCGATCGAGCCGGGGTGATCGAGAATCTCGCGGGTATAGCGGTTCTTGATGGTGGTGACGCAGGTCTCGGTCATGCCGAAGCCCCACCCGAACTCCGCGTTCGGAAACACCTTGCGGATCAGCTCCTGCCGCCATTCGCCGAGCGGCGCCGCCGCAGTCTGGACATAGGAAACGAATGGCATGGTCATTTCGGCAAAGCCCGGATGATCAGTCAGGCTCACCCACATCGCCGAGAGCAGGAACAGATGCGTCGGCCGTTGCGCCAGCAGCGCGTCGATCACGGTCTGCGCATCGAAACGCGGCAGCACGTGCAGCCCGCCCCCGGCATAGAGGATCGGGCCGTTGATGACGCCGAAGCCGCCGATGTGAAACAGCGGCGTCGCAAGCAGCGAGCGCGCAGTCTCCGAGATGCCGAGCTCGATGATGTAGTTCACCGCATTCCAGGCCAGGTTGCCGTGAGTCAGCATCGCGCCCTTCGGCGTCGACGTGGTGCCGGACGTATACATGATGATGGCGACGTCATCATCGGCGACGCAGCCATGCTGCCGCTCCACCGGCCCGAGCGCATCGTCATCCGGCGCATCCTCCGGAAAGGACGGCAGCCAGTGCATCCCGGCACCGCCCGCCGCGGTCGCCCTGGCTTCGGCAATGATGCTGGAAAAGCCGTCATCGTAAAGCACCACGCGCGGCGCGCAGTCGTTCAGCAGGAACACCAGCTCCTTCACGCCGTAGCGGGTGTTGACCGGCACCACGGAGAAGCCGCCGATGGCGCTGGCATGCAGCAGCGCCACATAGTCGATCGAGTTCTGCCACATGGCCGCGACGCGGTCGCCCGCGCCGACGCCGAGCAGGCGCAGGTGGCGCGCGATCGCCCGCGAACGGGCGCCGAGCTCGGCGAAGGACAACGCCCGCCGGCTGTCCGAGATGGCGATCCTGCCCGGGTGGCGCCGGGCATTGAACATGGCAGTCTGATAGATATTCGGCATGGTGCTTCAGGGTTTCGCGGCGCGGCCGAGATAGGCCGCGGCGACATGGGCATTGTTCTGAATGTCCTCGCTCGGCCCGCTCAAGGTGAGCCGTCCGGTTTCGAGAACGACGGCGGTGGATGACAGCTTCAGCGCAAGCCGCGCGTTCTGCTCGACCAGCACGATGGTGGTGCCGCCGGCGCTGATCATGCGGATGGCCTTCGCCACCTCCAGCGTCACAGCGGGCGCCAGCCCGAGCGACGGCTCGTCGAGCAGCAGCAGGCGCGGACGCGACATCAGCGCGCGCCCGATGGCGCACATCTGCTGCTCGCCGCCGGAGAGGTGGCGGCCCTGGCTGCCCTGCCGCTCCCTGAGCCGTGGGAAATAGCCGTAGACACGCTCGATATCCTCGCGGATGCCGGCGGCGTCGCTGCGCAGATAGGCGCCCATGACGAGGTTCTCGCGCACCGTCAGTTCGGGAAACAGACGGCGACCTTCCGGCGACAGCGCGATGCCGAGCGCGACGCGCCGCTCCGCGGGCATGGTCGTGATGTCGACGCCATCCATGACGAGACGGCCGGCCGCCACCGGCACCAGCCCGCTGATGGCCTTCATCAAGGTTGATTTGCCGGCACCGTTGGCGCCGACCACGGCGCAGACCCCGCCCGGCGGCACGCTGAAGGACACGTCGCGCAACGCCACGACGGGACCATAGCTGACCGAAACACCCGCAATCTCAAGCATTGTCCAGATCCGCCCCGAGATAGGCTTCGATGACCTGCGGATTGCCGCGAATCTCGGCGGCATTGCCTTCGGCCAACAGCCGGCCGTTGACCAGCACCACGATGCGCCTGCACAGGCGCATCACCATCTGCATGTCATGCTCCACCAGAATGATGTCGATGCCGCTGGCGTGCACCCGCGCGATCAGATCGCCGAGCGCTTCGGTCTCGACAGGGTTGAGGCCCGCCGCCGGTTCGTCCATCAGCAGCATGCGCGGCGCGGCAGCCAGCGCCATGCCCACGCCGAGGACCTTCTGCTGGCCATAGGCGAGCGAGCCGGCATCGGCATCCGCCAGCGCCTGCATGCCGACGGTCTCCAGTGCGGACGAAGCCGCCGCTGCGGCGCACTCCCGCCTCGCCTTGAGCGTGAACGGATTCATCAGCGCGGTCGGCGTCGGCAATTGCCGGAACAGCGCCGCGCGGTAGAGATTCTGCCAGACGCTGCAATTGGCGAACACCGTCGTCATCTGGAAGGTGCGCACCAGCCCGCGCCGGGCGACGGCGCCGGCCGACAGACCGGCGAGCGGCCGGCCGTCCAGCAGTACGACACCGGACGTCGGACGCACGGTGCCGGAGATCAGGTTGAACAGCGTGGTCTTGCCGGCACCGTTCGGGCCGATCACCCCGGTGAGAACCCCGCGCGCCACGCTGAACGACACGTCGTCGACCGCGCGGATGCCGCCATAGGCGCGCGACAGGCTTTGGACTTCGAGCATCGCAGCCATGGTCAGCTCCGTCCGCGCAGGCTGGACAGCACCTGCCTTGCGAGGCCCAGCAGGCCGCGCGGCATGAACAACAGCAGGGCCATCAGGGTGAGGCCGTAGATCAGACGCTGATACTGCTGCTGGTCGCGCAGCAATTCCGGCAGCGGGATCAGGATCACCGCGCCGATGACGGCGCCGGTCAGCGTCGCCGCGCCGCCCAGCACGTTCATGATGATGGCGTTCACCGCGGTCCAGAAGCCGAAGGAATCGGGCGAGATGTAGCCCTGATAATGCGCATAGAGGCTGCCGCTCCAGCCGGCGATGGCAGCGGACAAGGCGAACACGGCGACACGGAACTGCAGGGTCTCGAAGCCGCTCGCAGTCACCAGCGCCTCGTTCTGATGGATCGATTCGGTGATGATGCCGAGCTCGCGCCGGTACAATGCGCCGAGCCCGAAATAGACCGCGAGCGCGAAGCCGGCGGTCAACAGGTAGCTGCCGTAGCGCGTCGACGGCAGCAGCCCGCCCAGCGTTGCGGCCGGAATCTGGCCGAAACCGTTGTTGCCGCCGAAGATGTCGCTGAATTCGACGAAGCACAGCACCAACACTTCGCCGAGG
>Ga0180222_1002878_pt1 | contig 12424 bp, 10 predicted proteins | sample eDN5th37CKraftOP_FD_151336 | JGI IMG/M metagenome (GOLD analysis project Ga0180222, IMG submission 151336) | Enriched Organic Plus compost microbial communities from Emeryville, California, USA - eDNA 5th pass 37_C Kraft OP (version 2) (version 2) ... | reverse complement strand
TGCCGCCCCGCTTCGAGCCGCAGGTCGCCGCCGCTTGCGACCACGATCTCGCGCGCGATGGAGAGGCCGAGGCCGTGGCTCGCTCCGCTCTCGTCCAGCCGGACGCCGCGCTCCAGCGCCGCCGCATGCAGGGCCTCGGGGATGCCCGGCCCATCGTCGCTTATGGCGATCCAGCGGCACTCCGGGGCCGACCCGCCGCGCACCTCCACCATCCCGGCCGCATGGCGCGCGGCGTTCTCCACGATCGCGCCCAGCGCCTCCAGCGCGGCTTCCGTGCCCATCGGCACATCGAAGCCCGGCGGCACATGATTGCGGAGCGCGATCCGCATCCCGTCGGGGGTGCGGGCGATGACCGCGAACAGGCGCTCGACGATCGCGCAGGCATCGACGCTTGCGCCCTCGCTGCTGGCGCCGGTCCGGGCCAGTTCGCTCTCGACGGTGGCGGAGATCAGCGACAGCCCGTGCATCATCTCCCCCGCCTTGTCGGGCGGCAGCGTTTCGATCTGCAGGCGCAGCGCGGTGATCGGCGTCTTGAGCGCGTGGGCCAGATCGCGCGCGCGCTGCCGGGCGCGGACGATATCCTGCGCCCGGCGCTCCGCGACGGAATTGATCGCCGTGGTCAAGGGCCGTATCTCGACCGGGTGGCGCTCCACCTCCAGGCGGGCGTCGACCGCGCGGGACATCGCGTCCAGTTCCTTCCGCACCCGGTCGAGTGGGCGCAGCCCCATGCGCACCTGCACCCAGGCCGCGAGCGCGAGGGCGAGCCACAGGGCCGCGAGGAAAATCGCGGTTTCCCTGCCGAATGCGGCGCGGGCCTGCGTCACCGGCGCACGGTCGGCGGCGACCTCCACCAGGACCTGCGGACCACGCCCGCCGGGCCGCACCGGCCGGATGACGGCCAGCACCCGGTCCTCGAACGCGCCTTGGGCGGCATAAGCGGTCCAGCCGTCCGGGGCGACCGCGGCGGGCGTCGGCAGCGTCCCGTCCCACAGCGAGCGGGAGCGCAATTCGCCCCCCGGCGCGGCAAGGCGCCAGTAGAGGCCGCTCGCGGGCCGCTGGAAGCGGGGATCGGGCGGCTGTCTCGCCAGCAGCGGGCGCTGGTTCGCGTCCAGCGTGAGCGCGGCGATCAGCGCGATGCCGTGGCGCTCCAGCTCCGCCTGCAACTGGCGCTCGGCGTGTCGCTCGAACAGCAGGCCGAGCACGGTCCAGGCGAGGATCAGCGCCATGGCGACCATCGCCCCGGCGAACAGCAACAGGCGCAGGTTGAGCGAGCGGTTGAGGGCGCCGGCAGGCAAGGCCATCGTCAGTTGCCAGCATGAGACAATAGCCGAAGCCGCGCCGGGTTTCGATCACCTCGGCGCCGATCTTGCGCCGCAGCCGGGCCACCAGCGCCTCGATCGCATTGGCCTCGGCGGCGTCGACGCCGTGCAGCATCTCGGACAGCTCGCCCGCGCTCAGGGGGCGGCCGCCGCTATGCGCCAGCGCGTGCAGCAGCCGGTATTCGAGCGGCGACAGATTGACCTCGCTGCCATGGACGAGCGCCTTCATCCGGCGGGTGTCGAGCAGCAGCGGTCCGAACGTCAGCAGCGCTTCGGCATGGCCCGCCTTGCGCCGCACCAGCGCGCGCACCCGCGCGACGAGTTCCGCAGGCTCGAACGGCTTTGCGAGATAGTCGTCGGCCCCGGCCTCGATGCCCTCGACCTTGTCGAGCCACGCGCCGCGCGCGGAAAGGATGATGATCGGGAAGACCCGGCCCTCTGCGCGCCAGCGCCGCAGCACGGTCATCCCGTCGAGGCGCGGCAGGCCGAGGTCGAGCACGACGACGTCATACTCCTCGTCGCCGCCCATCACCCAGGCGGCTTCCCCGTCGCGCGCATGATCGACGGCGAACCCGGCGCGGCGGAGGGCGTCCCGCACCCCGTTCGCGATCGCTTCATCATCTTCGACCAGCAGCAGGCGCATGGCGTCACTCTTCTTCCGATTTGCGAATCGCGCCGCTTATCGCGTCGATCTGCGTTTCGATCGAGCGTCCGTCGGCGGTCAGGATCGTCACCTCATATTCGGGCCGACCATTCTCGTCTTCCAGCTCCACCTCGATGACCTCGCCGGGCACGCGCGCGCGGACCAATTCCAGAATGCGCGCGAGCGGCAGGCGCGCCGGGCCTGCCGTCGGCAGCGGCTGCGCCCCGCCGCCCGGCCCGGCAATCTCGATATCCGGCTGATCGCCCGCCACCTCGTCCGGCGGCAGCGTCGGGGAGGAGGCGCGCGGATCGTCCCGCGCGGCGTCGCGATCGCAGGCGCCCAGCGCCGCCAAGGCCATCACGGCTGCTATCCGAAGCTGAAAACCCATGCCCATCCGCTTATGCGCCACCGAAGCTGACATCCCGCTGACAGCCCTCGTCGCCGCCCCGTCAGCAGGCATGGGCAATGGTGTCGGCGTCATCCCGAAGATGATTTCGCAAAAAGGAGCATCGATATGAAGAAGATTCTGTCCGCCATCGCCATCGCCGTCGTGGGCGCGACCGCTGCCGCGTCGAGCGCGCTGGCGGGACCGGCCCCGGCCGCCGCCAAGGACCAGCCGTTCTTCGCCAATGTCCATTGGGACGACGATTTCGACGACCGCCGCCGCTACGGCCCGATGCCTGTCCCCAATGCGGATGCCATCAAGCGCGCGGGCATCGTCCATCTGGTCGAGGTGGAGCGCGACGATGGCCGTATCGAGGTCGAGGGGCTCGACGCCCAGGGGCATGAGATCAAGCTGGTCATGGACCGGAAGGGGCAGCGCGTCCTCTCCGCCCACCGCGACCAGTATCCGGACGATTGACGGGGGCAAGCCGGGCTGGCGCAACCGCACGCGCCGGCCCGGCCAGCGCCGGAATCTTCTGGTCCGATTGGGCAGTTGGGCTGATGTTGTCGGAGGGAGCCGAACCATAGGTATACAAGGCCTTACCAAGCGCCGGCCCGCTTTTTCGAATGTGTTGCCGCGCTTCGGGATGCCGACCAGCGATCCGGTTGCGCTGTTCGGCGAGGTTGACGCGATGAAGCCGCGATCTTCGCTGAAACGCCATGATTTCGATACTCGTGGGATGGCGAATGCCCGCGCGCGCGCGCTGGCACGGCCGCGAAGTTAGGTGGGCATTCTGGGGGACGTCTTTTCCCCGCGTCAGCCCGGCGAGCGGGGGGCGATCGGGGGCGCTGGCCATGGCCGCCGGGTCGAGGGCCTGCCCAGCCAATAGCCCTGTTGCCAGCAGGCGCCGGAGCGCGGGGCGAGGTTCGACTGGATCTGCCGCGCCAGATCGCTCTCGGCCCCGGTTTCGATGCCCTCGACGATGACATCGGCGGCGATGCTGGCCGCGATGCCGGTCAGGTGCCGCAACACCTCGCGATTCCGGTCCGAGGCGCCCGCATTGCGGATGAAGCAGGCGTCGATCTTCACGATGTCGGCCTCGATCATCATCGCGTTGCGGATCGACGCATGGCCGACGCCGAAATCGTCGAGCGCGATGCGGCACCCCCGCTCGCGCAGCCGCGCGACGAAGCGGACGCTGTCCTCCGCCATCCGCGCGGTCTCGGTGATCTCCACCACCAGCCGCCGGGCGAGCGCGGGCGCGCTTTCGAGCCGGTCGAGCAGCGGCAGCCACCATCCATCGCAGGAGGCGCTCGCGCCCGACAGATTGACCCCGATCACGGCGTCGGGATGGCGCTCCAGCTCGCGCCCTATCAGCGCCATCACATGATGGTCGAACAGCCGCGTCATGCCGAGCCGCTCCAGCGCGGGGAACAATTCGCCGGGCGCGACCGCCGCTTCCGGCGCGAAGCGGGTCAGCGCCTCATGATAGAGCAGCCTGCCCGGATCGTCCGCCGCCAGCACCGGCTGCCAGGCGAGCGCGAGTTCCCCTGCCGCCATCGCCGCGAAGGCTTGCGCGGCGATGGCCATGTCGGCGCGATAGCGCCGCGCCCATGCCTCGCCCGGCTCCGGCGGCGCGGCGGCGGGCGGCGGCGGGCCAGCGTCCGGCCCGGCATCGTCGGGCACGGCCACCCAGTTGAGCGCGGGATGCAGCGCCGCCCCGTTCCACCGCACCGGCGTCAGCGACAGGCGGACGAACAGCGCCTCCAGCAGCGCCGCCGCTTCGGCCGGGGCAAGGCCGGGAAGGGTCAGCAGCCACTGGTCGCGGGCCGCGCGCCCGGTCATCTCCACCTCGGCCACCTCTATCCCGGCCGCCCGCCCGATCTCCCGCTCCACAAGCGCGCGCAGCGCGGCCAGCGCCTCGTCCCCGAAAGCGAGGCGGACGGCGCGCGCATTGTCCATGCCGATCAGGAAGCGCGGCGTCCGGCGGCGTTCGCCGGCGGAGGGGGAAGAGGCAAGGGGAAAGGTCACATCTGGCTGCCTGAACTGGGGTCGCAACGGGCGCATTCTGCACCGGACGTGTAGCCGAACGGTAAACGGGCCCGCCGCCGCCTTCGCCCCCTGATGCCGGATCGGACCGGATATCGCATAGAGGAGCATGGCCGCGCCTGTCGCGCCGAAATACAACCGATGCGGCCGCGATTGCCGCGTGCGCGCGACGGGGCCGTTTCGGCGGAAAACAAGGCCCTGCGCTGGCGCGGGCGGCGGCGGATGGAACCGGTGCGGTTCCAGTTCCGGGTGAAAATCCGGGATGGGCGCCTAAGCCCGTTCGCATGGGTGGGCGCGATCCGCCCCCGAACTGCCCGGAACCACGTTGAGTATAGTTGTTTGAGCGAAGCCGCGACCGGTGTGAGGACGAAATGGATGGCGCGCATGGCCCGCGCGGCCTGCGCGGCGCTTGCCGCCCTGTGCGTCGCCCTGCCCGCGCTCGGCCCCGCCCGCGCCGTTGCGCAGGAGGCGCTGCCCGACGCGCCCGGCAGCGCCCCGGTGATCGATCGCGACCGCAGCGACCGGCTGCTGCCGCAAATCCCGCGTCCCGCGCCGCTGCCCGCCGCGCCTGCCTCGCCCGCGCCTGCGCCCGTTATCCAGCCGGCCGGCGATATCCTGCTGACCCGCATATTCTATGACGGGGCGAGCCTGCCCGCCGCCGCGCTGGACAAGGCGGTCGCCGATTTCATCGGCCAGCCGCTGACGCAGGACAGGGTGCAGGCGATCGCCAACCGGATCGTCGCCGTCTATGCGCGGAGCGACATCGCCTTCTACTCCGTCTCCATCCCCGCGCAGATGCCGCATGGCGGGATATTGGTGGTGAAGGTGGTCGAGGGGCGGCTCGTCGATTACAGCCTGCAACGCGAAACGCGCAGCGTGCCGCGGCGGCTGGTCGATGCGCAGATGCGCCGCCTGATGCGCGAGGCCCCGCTGACCAAGAGCGGCCTGCAACGCTCGCTCGCGCTGCTGCGCGACATTCCGGGCCAGACGGTCGATGTCGGTGTGCGGCAGCTCGGCCCCGCGGGCGACCTCGCGCTCGATGTCACGGTGCGGCGCAAGCAGTTGCAGATCGGCCTGACCATCGACAATAGCGGCATCAGCAATGTGGTGCGCGGCGTGCAGGCGCAGGTCGCCGTCGCCTATAACGGCCTGCTGCGCGAGGGCGACCGGCTGCGCGTGTCGGGCTATCTGCCGCTCTATCCCGACCGCTATCAATATTATTCCGCCGGATACAGCACGCCGATCGGCAGCAACGGCCTGACCCTGGGCGCCAGCTATGCGCGGATGAAGACGAGATCGGAAGCGCAGGTCGAAGGGGAGGCCGGGCTGGCGGGCGTCACGCTCAGCTATCCGGTGATCCGGTCCTACAAGCGCAATCTGAAGCTCAGCCTTTCGGCCGACGGCGTCAACAGCTCCAACTATTTCCTCGACACCAGCTTCGGCCGCTATCATTCGCGCGCGGTGCGGCTGGGGGCCGAATATTCCAGCATCGGCGAGCGCGACGGCTTCGCCGTGTCGCTGGTCGGCAGCCAGGGACTGGACGTGCTGGACGCGCAAGCCTTCACCGGCTTTTCGGAAAAGGGCTTCACGAAGGTCAACATGCAGGCGGCGGGCGTCGTCCCGCTGACCCGCCACCTGTCGGTCAGCACCACGCTGCGCGCGCAATATTCGAAGGACAAGCTGCCGGTGACGGAGCGGTTCGCGCTGGGCGGGCGCGGCGGCGGCCTCGCCTTCCGCGTCGGCACCGCGACGGCGGAGAAGGCGGTGGCGGCCAGCGTCGAGATCGGCTGGCAGCTGCCCGCGAAATCGCCGCTGCTCAAAAACTGTTCCCTGTTTGTTTACGTCGACGGGTCGAGCGGGCGTTCGGTGGCGCGGCCTGCCTATGCGCTGCCCGCCAGCACGGTGTCGATGGCATCGGTGGGCGGCGGCGCGCGTCTCGCCCTGTCCCGCAGCCTGCGCGCGAGCGCCGAGGTGGCGATACCGGTCAGCCGCCCCGATGCCTCCTATGGCGGCAAGGCGCGCTTCCTGTTCGGGATCAGCCGGGCGATCTGACGCCGTTTTGCGTGCACGCAAAAGCGGGCCCCAAGCAGGCAAGGTTTCAGCAAGGATGTAGAATCGTGAAAAATGTCTGGGAGGTCTGGTCGGCCGCGCTGTCGCCGGCCGAGTGCGATTTCATTGCCGAGCGCGCCGCGCTTTATGCGCCGCAGTCCGCGACGGTCGGCTTCGACGAGAGCAGGCGCGACGATATCGCCTACCGGTCCTCGACGATCCGCTGGCTCGATGTCGGGGCGGAGCGCGCGATCGTCGAGCGGATGATGGCGTTCGTCGTCGCGTCGAACCGCAATAATTTCGGCGTCGATATCGTCGCGCCCTTCGATCTTCAGTTCACCGAATATCATGGCGCGCGGAACGGCAAATATGACTGGCATCAGGATGTGTGGCTGGAATCGACCCGGCCCTATGACCGCAAGCTGTCGGTGGTGATCCAGCTGTCCGATCCGGCCGACTACAGCGGCGGCGCGTTCGAGTTTTTCGGGCTGCAATCGCCGGGCGAGAGCTTCGCGCCGCGCGGCAGCATCCTGATCTTTCCGTCCTTCCTGCAACATCGGGTGCTGCCGGTGGTGTCCGGCACAAGGCGCAGCCTCGTTTCCTGGATCGAAGGGCCGCGCTGGCGCTGACCGGACGGCGCGCGGGGCTTCCCGAAACATGGTTAACGGCGCATGGAGCCGCTGATCCCGCCGCCCGCATCCGCCGAACTGGCGATCGTCACCCTGTCGCTGGCCGCGCTCGCGCTCGTCGCCGCAGGCTATAGCGATCTGCGCTGGCGGCGCATTCCCAATGGCTTGTGCCTGTTCGTCGCGCTGCTGGCGCTGCCCTACTGGATCGGGCGCGCCGGCTGGCGGCCGGAGGCGCTGCTGCCGCCGCTGCTGTTCCTGCTGGCGAGCGTGGTTGTGCTGGTGCCGCTGTGGCTGGCGCGGCTGATCGGCGGGGGCGACGTGAAGCTGCTCGCCGGCCTGATGCTGTGGCAGGACGGCCATCGGCTCGACGTGATGCTGGCGGGGACGGTGCTGGCGGGTGGGGCGATCGGCGTTGCGCTGTGGGCGCTTGACGGGCTGCGCGCGGACGGCCGCCGCTCCTCCGTGCCCTATGGCGTGGCGATCATGGCGGGCGCCTTCCTCGCCTTCTTCCCCCTGTTCCGCGTGCTGCTGCTTTCGCTCGATTGAGGCGCGCCCCCTTTTTGGGGCTGCCCGATTCGCCGCCGGGCAGGGATCCGAAACGGGATGTCGGCCGGATGCGGGCGGCGGGCGCGCGGGAAAAGAACCGGAACGGCTTTCTCGGCCCTTTGGCGGCGCAACCGGCCCTTGCGTGCCTGCGGTCCGGTTTTTCCGGATTTTTCGGCCCGACCGGCGGGAATCGCCGCTTTCGGCGCGCGAAAAGCGGGCTTTGCGTGTTTCCGGCGCGCTTTTCCGGCGCGCTTTCCGGGCGGCCGGAGCGGTTCGGCGCGATGCGGCCGGAGCGGTTCTTTCTGAGCGCGACGGTGCGGCTTTGGCGGGGGTAAGCGGCGGACAAGCGGGCGCCGTGCCGTCGCGCGTTCGTCTAACTTGTGGGAGCGTAACACGATAATGTTTGTACCGAACCTCAGCCGCCTGATCGGTAAGCGCCAGCTGCTGTGCGCCACGTCGATTCCCCTCCTGTTCCTTGGCGCCTGCGCGGATGGTGTCGGCTTCGACGTGAACGCCGCCGGTGGCCAGCCGACCGTGCCCAGCGGTCCGTCCGGGCCGAGCGGCCCGACGGGCCCGTCCGGCCCGACCGGTCCCGGCGGCCCCACCGGTCCGAGTGGGCCGAGCGGTCCCACCGGCCCCGATGGTTCCGGCGGCCCGACCGGACCGAGCGGTCCGACAGGGCCGGGCGGCCCCACTGGCCCCGGCGGACCTACCGGCCCTGGTGGCCCCACCGGCCCGACGGGTCCCGGTGGTCCTTCCGGCCCCACGGGTCCTTCCGGTCCGGGTGGTCCCACGGGTCCGACGGGTCCGGGTGGCCCGACGGGTCCTTCCGGCCCGACTGGACCGACCGGTCCCACGGGTCCCACCGGCCCCGGCGGCCCAAGCGGCCCAAGCGGCCCAAGCGGCCCAAGCGGTCCGACCGGTCCCTCGCTCACCGGCCCGCTGATCTCGCCTTCGGTGGGCGGCAATCCCGTGCTCGGTCCCAGCGGCTCCGGCACGCTGGTCGGCGTCAATGTGCTGCCCGGCGCGAACCAGTCGACCGGCGTCCTTGCGACCGTCGATGTGCTGAGCGACAGCAATACCGTGCTCGACGTGACCCTGCCGACCACCACGGCGCAGGTCGACGCGGCGCTGGCCCCGGTCAATTCGCTGGTCGGCACGGTGCTGGGCGGCAATGTGGGCGACACCGTTTCCCAGCTGACCGGATCGCTGTCGCCGACCGTCGCCACGGTGACCTCCACCGTGGATTCGCTGACAGGCCCGCTGCTCGACACGGTGAACGGCACGCTGTCGCCGCTGACCGGCAGCCTCGTCGGGCAGAATGGCGTGCTTGCCCCGGTCACAGGGGCCGTCAACGGCCTGGTCGGCGGCCTGACCGGCCAGATCGGCGGCGGCGCGGGCGGCGCGACCAGCTATGAAGGGCCGCTGCTCGGCGCCAATCTCGGCGGCAACGCCCTCGCCACGCCGAGCACGGCCGATACGCTGGTGGGCGTCAATCTGCTGAACCCGGCCGGCGGCACCCCGGCGACCGGCCAGCTCGCCACCGTCAGCGTCCTGTCGCAGGGCACGCTGGTCGATGTCGCGGTGCCGACCACCGCGGCAGGGGTCCAGTCCGGCCTCCAGCCGGTCGTCGACCTGACCGGCGCGGCGCTCGGCCCGCAGCTTGGCGCGGTGGTCGGGCAGGTGACGACCGCGGCCTCGCCCGCCGTCGCGGCGGTGACATCCGTGGTGGATGCGGTCGCGACGCCGGTGCTCGACGTGGTGAACTCGCTCGGCGGCGGCCTTGCCGGTTCGGCGGACGGCGGCCTGCTCGCCCCGGTGACGGGCCTGCTGGGCGGCGGTTCGGGCGGCGCCGCCGATGGCCTGCTGGCTCCCGTGACCGGCCTGTTGGGCGGCGATGCGGCCGCTGGCGGCCTGCTGGCGCCGGTGACGGGCCTGCTCGGCGGTGACGGCTCCGCCGCCGGAGGGGTGCTTGCCCCTGTCACCGGCCTGCTGAACGGCGGTTCCTCGACCGGCGGGCTGCTCGCCCCCGTGACGGATCTGGTCGGCTCGGTGCTGGCGCCCGCCACCGGCCCGGCCGAAGGATCGCCCGCCACGGGCGGCGGCCTGCTGGCGCCGGTCACCGGCATCGTCAATTCCGTGCTCAGCCCGGCTTCCGGCTCTTCCTCCGGCCTGGGCGGTCTGCTGTCCCCCGTCACCAATCTCCTGGGGGCGGGCGGCAACTGACCTCCTGGGGCAGAGTCCGGCCCGGTACCCCCCACATGCCGGGCCGGAATTCACGCATCATCCGTGGGGCGATCCTCCCGCTCCGCCGGGAAAAAGGGCGAAGGTCATGACGAAAGACGGAAATGGCGAGACGACCTGCCTGTTCATCGTCCGCCTGAACAATCTCCGCCAGATCCGGGCGGCCTTCGGCGAGGAGGCGGGCCAGCAGGCGATGGACGGGCTCGCCCGCCGCCTCGGCCCGCATTTCCGCACCGTGGACGGCCTGCGCATCGGCCATGACGATATCGAGATCATGGTCCGCGAGGCGTGCGCCGGGCCTCGGCCCGCATTTCCGCACCGTGGACGGCCTGCGCATCGGCCATGACGATATCGAGATCATGGTCCGCGAGGCGTGCGCCGCGCCGCTGCCGCCGATGGGGACGATGGTCGATGCGCTCTGCTCGCTGCTGGGGGCCGAACCGATGCTCCATGGCGACGGCGCGCTGCTGCTGTCGCTGTCGGCGGGCGGCGCGATCGTGGAGCAGGGCGGCGACGCGGCCCTCGCGGTCGAGACGGCGCGGGCCGCCGCGCGGCGTCAGCTCGCCGGATCCTCGGTCCGCCCCGATCATTCGGCCGAGCGTGGCGAGGGCTGGGCGAAGCTGTTCCGGCAGGACATGGCGGTCGGCGCGGCGCTGCTCGACCAGTTCGGCCATGGCGCGACCTTCTTCGGCTGGCGCGCGGTGCGCAAGGCCGACGACATTTCCTTCGCCTTCCATCACGAAACCTGCCTCTGCCGCATGGGCGAGGGCGGCCAGCGCACCGATTGCGCCGAGGGCTATCAGGCGCTGATGCGGCTGGGGCTGACCTATCCGATCGAGCAGCAGATCGTGTCCCGCGTGCTCGACGAGCTGGAGCGGGACCCGTTCGCCTGCCTCTCCGTGCCGGTATCGGCGCAGAGCCTGTCGTTCCACCTGCACGGGCAGGACAGCAGCTGGACCGAGCTGCGCCGCCGCCTGGCGCGGGATCGGGCGCTGGCGGGCAGGCTCATCATAGAGATTGACGAAAGCTCCGCGCTCGCCTCGCTGGACGACGCGCAGGAATTCGTAACGGCCGTCCGCGCGCTGGGCGCGCGCATCGCGCTGGGCAAGTTCGGGTCGGGCTTCGCCTCGATCGGCCAGCTGCTGACGCTGACCGCCGACATCGTGAAGCTCGACAGCGCCTTCCTGCGCACCGCCTTCCAGTCGGAACGGCACCGCGCGCGGCTCGCGCATCTGCTGGGCCTTGCCCGCACGATCGGGCCGATGGTGATCGTCGACGGCGTCGATTCCGCCCTGTTCCTGCAACTGGCGCTGGAGGAAGGGGCCGAATGGGTGGCGGGCAGCCATGTCGGCGGCCTCAGCCTGACCCGCCGCTGGGAGCAGGAGCTTCAGGACGAGACCGTCATTTCCTTCAGCAATTTCAGGGCCAGCCGGACGCCGCAGGCCGCAGAGTTGCCCCAGAGGGCCGCAAGGGGCGGCCACTGAGCCGCCCCGACCCCTGCCGTGCCCGCCCGGTGCGCGGCAGGGGAACGAATGCAAACCGGTGAAGGGCGCGGGCTTCGTTGCGGAGCCCGCGCCGGAGAACAGAAAAAAGGGAAGTCTATCGTGTCGGTAATGCAAGTGATGATCCGAAATCTGCGCCATATCCTGGTCGGCGGCGCCGTCGCCTTCAGCGTCGCAGCCCATGCGCAGGTCGCCGGGCCCTATGAAGGCTATGGCCAGACGCCCGGCGAAAGGGCGGTGGGCGTGGTTCTGGACGGCATCGCTCCGGCGGCGGGCAGCGACCGGATGGCGATGATGCAGTCCCTCTCGCAATTGCCCTCGGCCGGCCAGCGGGCGGATGCGCTGGGCCAGCTTTCCGCGCGCAGCTACACGCTCCTGCCCCGGCTGGCCGCCGGGTCGATGGATGCCCATGACCGGCAGCTTCGCGATTATCTGGTCGAGCGCCGCGCTATCGCCATGGACGCCCCGGCCGACATGCCGGCGAGCGGGCCGGGCACCATCACGATGATGTTGACCGGCGACCTGACGCAGGGGCGTTACGAGGGGCGGACCGACCGGCCGTCCGCGAACATGGACAGCCGCGCCCTGCGCTTCGCGATCGACATGCGCCCGCTGCCCGACCTGCTGATCGGCGCGACCATCGGCATAGAGGGGATCGACGCCGGCCTCGACCGCGCGAAAAGGCCGCGCATCACCGATTTCAACACCTATATCGGCCCCTATGCCAGCTACAGCAACGGCAAGGTCTATGTCGATGTGACGGGCGGCTATAATTTCGCCGAATATCGCCTGCGCCGTCAGGTCAGCTGGGACGGCTTCGACAACAGGCTGGCAAGCACCGGCGTGGTGGAAGGCGACGGCTGGGCCGCGACCGCCGAGGCGGGCGTGCTGCTGCGGTCTGGCAAGGTCCGCGTCCAGCCCTTCGCCGGGCTGCTCTATCGCTATGCCGATGTCGAATCCTTCACCGAGCGGGGCGGCACGGCGGCGCTGGATGTCGCCGCCTACAACCTCAAGTCGCTGCGCGGCAGCCTGGGCGGCCGCGTATCCGCGACGATCGA
>Ga0180222_1002877_pt1 | contig 12426 bp, 7 predicted proteins | sample eDN5th37CKraftOP_FD_151336 | JGI IMG/M metagenome (GOLD analysis project Ga0180222, IMG submission 151336) | Enriched Organic Plus compost microbial communities from Emeryville, California, USA - eDNA 5th pass 37_C Kraft OP (version 2) (version 2) ... | reverse complement strand
CGCGCTCCGGCTGAAACAGCCGGTGAAGCTCGAATTCACGCGCGAGGAGCAGTTCACCGCGGCGACGACGCGGCATCCGATGCGCGTCAAGGTGAAGGTTGGGGCGCGGCGCGATGGGACGCTCACTGCCATCGCCATGACGGTGACCTCCAATACCGGCGCCTACGGCAACCACGCCGCCGCCGTGCTCGAACACGCCTGCGAGGAATCGATCGCCGTCTATCGCTGCCCCAACAAGGCGGTCGACGGCGTCGCCGTCTACACCAATACGGTGCCGGCCGGCGCCTTCCGCGGTTACGGGCTGCCGCAGACGAGCTTTGCCGTGGAATCCGCCATCGACGAACTGGCGCGCCAGATCGGCATGGACCCGGTCGAATTCCGCCGCCGCAACGTGGTGCGGCCGGGTGACGCCATGCTGTCGCTGCATGAGACGCCCGCCGCCGATGTCGGCTTCGGCAGCTACGGACTCGCGCAATGCCTCGACCTGGTCGCGGCCGCGCTGGCACGCCGCGACGGCGAGCCGCCGCCCGGGCCGGACTGGGCGGTCGGCGAAGGCGTGGCGCTCAGCATGATCAACACGGTGCCGCCGAGCGGGCATTTCTCCGACGTCCGCATCGCGCGCGAAAAGGACGAAAGCTACACGCTCACCGTCGGCACAGCCGAGTTCGGCAACGGCACCGCGACCGTGCACCGGCAAGTGGCGGCCGCCATCCTCGGCACGGTGCCGGAGCGCATTCGCCTCGCCGCCTCCGACACCGCCCAAGGCGGCCACGATACCGGCGCCTTCGGCAGCACCGGCACCACCGTCGCCGTTACCGCCACCATGCGCGCCGCCGAAAAACTGCGCGAGCTGATCCGCGCACAGAACGGCGGGAACACAGGCGGCCCCCTGAGCGCGACCGGTTCGAGCGACGGCACGCCGCGCTCGGTCGCTTTCAACGTGCAGGGCTTCCGCGTCGCCGTGCACTGGACCAGCGGCGCCATCCGCATTCTCAAGAGCGTACAGGCGGCGGATGCCGGCCGCGTGCTCAACCCGCTGCAATGCCGCGGCCAAGTCGAGGGCGGCGTGGCGCAGGCGCTCGGCGCCGCGCTGTTCGAGGAAGTTATCGTCGACGATGAAGGCCGCGTCGTCACGGCCAGCTTGCGCAACTACCACCTTCCGGCCTTCGGCGATGTGCCGCCGACCGAAGTTTTGTTCGCCGATACCTATGACACGATCGGCCCGCTCGGCGCCAAGTCGATGAGTGAGAGCCCGTACAATCCCGTGGGCGCCGCGCTCGGCAATGCCATCCGCGACGCCATCGGCGTGAGAATGACCAAGCTGCCGTTCAAGCCCGACCGCATCTTCGCTGCGATGTCGCAACGACCGCAATCGGCGGCATAGCATTGGCCAGTCTCCGCCCCATTGCGATCGAAGCATCGCCGCCATCTGTAAAGCGCTTGCTCCGTCCCTTCCGGGTAAAGGTCCTGTGGCGGATGCCGACGCGTTTCGCTCTGGCTCTGACGGCGCGACCTCGCCTGCCCATCTTCGCATCGCTCCGGCATTGGTGAACACGGCGAATTCCACCACCCATACGCGAACCCGCTATGTCGCGCTGGCCTTCCCGGGCCGTGCCTAGCCATTGGGCATCATGCCCGCAACAAGGCTGCATGGCGGCCTTTTATTGGGCGCAAACCGAAGCTGACGCGCCGTTGAGTGCCTCCCTGCCGGCCGCGGCGGCGACCGCAGCCGGACCGGCATAAGCCTATACAGGCTCATACAGCAATTCGTCCGCGTACCGACGAATTGTGAAGCCGTCGACGGGCGCTTGGCACGGAATTTGGATTGACCATCGTCATGTCGTCCATTGCATTTGCGTCAGTCTTCAAGCGTTACGGAACGGTCGATGCGGTCAAGCATCTCGACCTGACCTGTGAGCCCGGCGAAATGCTGGCGCTGCTCGGACCTTCCGGCTGCGGCAAAAGCACCACGCTCAAGATGGCGGCCGGCATCGAGGATGTGACGTCGGGCGAAATCTATTTCGATGACCGTCCGGTCACGCGCCTGGCGCCGGGCGAGCGCAACATCGCCATGGTGTTCGAAGACTACGCGCTCTACCCGCAGATGACCGTGTGGGAGAACGTCGCCTTTCCGCTGAAAGTGCGCGGCGTCTCCGGGCAGCCGGCCGCGCAACGTATCGGCGAAGTTCTGCAACTTCTCGGACTGCGACAGCTTGCCGACCGCGACGTGAAGGGACTGTCGGGCGGCGCACAACAGCGCGTCGCCATCGGCAGAGCCTTGGTGCGCGACCCGGATGTCATCCTGTTCGACGAACCGCTCTCCCATCTCGATGCCGACCAGAAGGTTCAGCTGCGCGCCGAGATCAAGCGCCTGCAAAAGCTGCGACACGTGACCTCGATTCTCGTCACCCACGATCAAACGGAAGCGATCGCGATGGCCGATCGCGTGGCGGTGATGAATCACGGCGTCCTGCAGCAGGTGGCCGCGCCGCAGGATCTTTATGAGCGCCCGAGCAACCTGTTCGTCGCCAATTTCATCGGCGAGCCGCCGATGAACCTGCCGCTAGCGGAACTCGGCGAGGATGCGAAGCTCGTCGGCCGCGGCTGGGCGATCGCACTCGACACCCCCGGCGGCGCCCATCTTGCCGGCCGCAAAGGCAGCACCGTTGTCGTCGGAATCCGGCCCGAGCATATCGCGCTGCAGCCGATCGACAACCCGGCCGCGGCGAAAGGCGTGATCACCTACCGCGAGCCGCGCGGCGATACCGACGTGCTGACCGTCATCGTCGGCAACGACGGCGCGGCGAGCGAGACATTGATTGCGGAGACCGCCGGACCTTCGGCGTGGCGCGTCGGCGACCGGGCCGCGGTTCACGTCGAGGCGAACCGGCTGCATCTTTTCGATCCCGACAGCGGACGCAATCTCGCGGTGGCGGCATGACCGTCGCCCTCCCCCAGACCCTCGCGCCGTCGATGCACCGCGCAGCTCCCGATCTCGGCTTGAGCGTGCTCGACGTTTCAAAGGCCTACCACCATCCCGCACTCCAACGCGTCGGCATCGACGTGGCGCCGGGCGAACTCGTTGCCGTCACCGGCCCTTCGGGCGCCGGAAAGACGACGCTGTGCCGCATCGTCGCCGGGCTCGAACATCCCGACCAGGGCAGCATCAGGCTTGCCGGCAAGGACCTGCTGCCGGTGCCAGCCGGCCAGCGCCGCGTCGCCTTCATGTTCGAATCCTACGCGCTCTATCCGCACATGACCGTGCGCGACAATGTCCGCTCGCCGCTGCTCGCGGCCGGGCGCGCACAGGCTGATGCGAAACGCGTCGACGAGGTGCTCGAACTGCTCGAGATCGCCCAGCTCGGCGAACGCTTGCCCGGTGCGCTCTCGGGCGGGCAGAAGCAACGCGTCGCGCTTGCCCGCGCGCTCGTGCAGACCCCCGCGCTGTTCCTGCTCGACGAGCCGATCTCCCATCTCGACGCCAAACTTCGCCACAAGCTGCGCGGCGAAATTCGCCGCCGCCTCGCCGCGCAGTCCGCGCCGACCATCTGGACCACGCCGGACGGCATGGAAGCGCTCTCCGTCGGCGATCGCGTCGTCGTCATCGTTGACGGAAAGATCGAACAGACCGGCACACCGGAGGAAATCTGGAACGCGCCCGCTACGCTCCAGGTCGCCCGCCTGCTCGGCGATCCGCCGATGAACCTCGTTCCCGGCACCCTGCAAAGCGACGGCGGCGCGTCCTCTTTCGCCGTCCAATTCACCCAACTGCCGCTGCCGCCCGCGCTCGTACGCGCGGCCGAGGCCGCAAGCACGCGAGACGTTACGCTCGGCGTTCGTCCCGACGCCCTGACCATGTGCGAGCCGGGCACCGGGCCGCTCACCGCCGAGATCTATTCCAACGAGCCCTTCGGCAAGCACGCGATCGTCACCGTCGATCTCGGTGGCCTGCTGATGAAGCTCAAGACGTCGATGAACGACGCTAGCCGCTTTGCCGAGACGATCGGCAGCCGCGTCGGCCTCCAGCTTCCGGCCGACGGTTTGGTCCTGTTCGACGGTACTACCGGCCGGGCTCTGTCCGGCAAATCCACAGTCCATGTCCCAGTCTAAAACGTAAGGAGACGGAGTGATGAAGCGCAGATCGTGGTACATCGCAGCCGCCGTGTCGGCTTCGGCGATGCTGTCGGCCGGCCCCGCCGCCTGGGCGCAGAGCTTTTATGCCACCGCGGCGAAGCCGTACAAAGGAACGACCATTCGCGTCCTCGACGAAATCACACCACTTCAGGAAACCCTGAAGACCATGGTGCCCGAGTTCGAGAAAGAGACCGGGATCACGGTCAAGTACGAGCTGCTGAATCACTTCGAGGTCATCAACAAGGGCCAAGCCGACATGCTGTCGGGCCGCGGCTATTACGACGCGGTCATGCTGCATGGCTTGCAGCTCGGCCCGATGCTGTCGGCCGGGGTGGTCCGCCCGATCGACGACCTCGTCAAGAACGGCAAGCTGTTCAATCCCAAGCTCGACACCGCCGACTTCATCCAGAAGCCGTACAAATCGCTGTCCTTCTACAAGGGCAAGCAATACGGCTTCATCAACTGGAACTACAATCAGGTCTATTGGGCGCGCGCCGATCTTCTGAACGACGCGGACGAAAGGGCCGCCTTCAAAACGAAGTACGGCTACGACCTGGCGCCGGCGAAAACCTTCAAGCAGATGCTCGACATTGCCGCGTTCTTCACCCGCAAGAAGGGTGAGAAACTCGCCGGCAAGACCCTGGACAGCGACTTTTACGGCGTGGTGCTGGAAGGCATCAAGGGCGGCTCGACCTTCGGCACGCTCTGGCGCAACTTCATCCAGAACTACGGCGGCGACATCATCGACGCCAAGGGCCAGCCGACCTTCGATACGCCGCAGACCGTGGCGGCGCTGACCATGTGGCGCGAGCTCTGGAAGTATGCCCCTCCCGGCATCGCCGAATACTCGCTGGTCGACGTGCCGACCGTCATGGGCAAGGGCATTGCGGCACAGACCCTGGCCTGGTCCGACTTCGTCCTCGGCATCGACAAGCCCGGCGCGTCGCCGTTCGCCGGCAAGTTCGTCTATGGCCCGATCCCGATGGTCGAGGGCCAGAAGGGCGAGCGCCACGCCGAGGCCGAGCCGTCGCTCGAAATCATCAGCAAGGCCAGCAAGCATCCCGAAGCGACCTTCATCTTCCTGCAGTGGCTGGTCGACAAGAAGACGCAAGCCGAGCTGATCGCCACCGGCAAGGGCGGCGTTCCGATCCGCACCTCGTCATGGGACCTGCCGGTGATCAAGGACTCGCCGAACAAGTCGCTGTTCGAGGCCATGAAGTCGACCCTCGCGGTCGCCACCGCCAAGCCGAAGCTGCCGAAATACTACGAACTCTACGATGCCCTCAGCGGCATCGCCCAGGAGGTCGGCCTCGGCAAGCTCTCTCCGGCGGACGGCGCCAAGAAGGGCCAGGCCGAAATGCTGAAGCTCTGCAAGACCTGCCTGCTGTAGCCGTGACGGCGGCTCAGCCGCGCCCAACAATCGCCCCCGGCATCCTGCCGGGGGCTGTCACCCGCGACCGTTTCGCTGCCAACGACGGGCTTACGACATCATGACCACCGCGGCCGATGCCATTGCCGTTCCGTCCTCCGCCGCCCCGACTCCGACGCGGGAACGCTTCTGGTATCCCTATCTGCTGATCGCTCCGTCGATGATCGTGCTGACGGTCGTGTCGCTGATCCCGTTCCTCTACACCGTATTTCTCAGCCTGCACGCCGCCAAGTTCGGGCGCGTGACCGATTTCATCGGGCTCGACAATTACATCCAGCTCCTGACCGATCCGCGTTTCTGGAATTCCATCGGCATCGCCGTCATCTTCGTCGGGATCGCGGTCCCGATCGAATTCATGCTCGGCCTGATCGGCGCCCTGGTGCTGAACCAGAATGTGCGCGGCCGTTCCATTCTCGTGCCCCTGCTGTTCATGCCCACCATGATGGCGCCGATCGTCGTCGGCCTGCTGTGGAAGATCATGCTCGCCGGTTCCTGGGGCTTTTTCTCCTACAACGTCCTGGAACGGTTCCATCTCATCGGCAATACGTCGGTCTTCGCCTCGCCCGATCTTGCGCTCTTCGCGCTGATCTTCGTCGATATCTGGCAGTGGACGCCGTTCATGATGCTGGCCTTCTTCGCCGGCCTGCAGGCGCTGCCGCTGGGCCCCTATCGGGCCGCCGCGATCGACGGTGCCAATGGGGTCCAGATATTCTTCAACATCACTCTGCCGATGCTGACGCCGCTGCTCGCGGTCATCGGCCTGCTGCGCTTCATCGATGCCTTCAAGGTCTTCGACACCGTCTTCATTCTGACCAATGGCGGGCCCGGCATCGCCACCGAGACGCCCAGCATTCTCGCCAACAAGATGACGTTCGAGTTCTGGAACATCGGCGAAGCCTCGGCGATGGCCGTGCTCATCTGGATCGCCTTTTTCGTGTTCTGCAACGTATTCTACCAGGTCGCCAAGAAGCGGCTGAACGCCTTCTGAGACGCCGATCATGACCCAAAGCACCGCATCATCGCGCTCTTCCGGCAGCCTGTTCTGGACCGGCGCCGTCATCGCCTATGCGGCGGTCGTCCTGTTCCCGATCTTCTGGATGGCGCTGATGATGGTCATGCCGAACGATGCCATGTTCGCGCGCCCGACCGTGTTCCTGTTCAAACCGACGCTCGATCATTTCAACTACGTCTTGGAACAGGGCTTCTATTGGAGCCTTTTGACCTCGTTCGTGCTTTGCACGGTATCGACGGCGCTGATCATCGTCATCGGCACGCCGGCGGCCTATGCCTTCGCCCGCTTCGAGATGAAATTGAAGGACGATCTTTTCCTGTTCATTCTCGCCACCCGAATGGCCCCGCCGGTCTGTCTCGCCATCCCGTTCTATTTGATTTTCGCCAAGATCAACCTGCTCGACACCTTTCTCGGGCTGACGCTCGCCTACATGACATTCAACCTGTCGTTCTATGTCTGGGTCTTGCGCAGCTTCTGCCGCGACCTGCCGGCGGAGCTCGAGGAGGCCGCCGCGCTCGAAGGCTGGTCGCGCGCGCAGATCTTCCGGCGCATCGTGTTTCCGCTGCTGCGCAACGGCATCGTGGCGACCGCGGTGCTGTGCTTCATCTTCGCCTGGAACGAGTTCCTGTTCGCCTTCATGCTGGGCGGCGAAAACGTGCAAACCCTGCCGGTCTCCATCCCCAAGCTCATCACCAGCCAAGGCGTGCGCTGGGGTGAGATGGCGGTCGTCGGCATCACCGCCCTGCTGCCGGTGCTGGCCGCGGTATTCGTGCTGCAGCGGCACATCGTCCGCGGCTTGACGCTCGGCGCCGTCAAAGGCTGACCGGCCAAAGCGCGAGGAGCCCCCATGCACCATCACCTTCCCGCCATCCCCGGCAATGTGCAGTGGGGGCTCTGGGACGGAACGCTCGAACCAGTGCTGCGCATCGCGTCGGGAGACCGGGTGAGCATCGAAACCCTGTCCGGCGAACCCGAGGACATGCCGGCCCCGGCCTTGGGGTTGAAGGCCGTTCCCGGCCAAAAGGAAGTGCTGGAATCGACTGCTCGCGGCCCCGGTCCCCATTTCCTCACCGGCCCGATCCATGTGGAGGGTGCCGAGCCTGGCGACGTGCTCGAAGTCAGGCTTCTCGACATCGCCTACCGTGCCGACTGGGGTTGGAACCTGCAACAGCCGTTCCTCGGCACGCTGCCGGAGGACTTCCCCGAACTGCGCCGCATCCATATCCCGTTCGACCTTGCACGCAACGTCGCCAAGCTTCCGTGGGGCCAAGAACTGCCGCTGGCGCCGTTCTTCGGTAATTTCGGCGTCGCCCCGGCGCCGGCCTGGGGCCGTTTGTCTTCAGTGCAACCGCGCGCCTTCGGCGGCAATATGGACAACAAGGAGCTGGGCGTCGGCAGCACCACTTATTTCCCGGTATTCGCGCCGGGCGCGCTGTTTTCCGCCGGCGACGGCCATGGCCTCCAGGGCGACGGCGAAGTTTGCCTGACCGCCATCGAAACCTCCCTCACCGGTACGTTCGAATTCCATGTCCGCAAGGACATGAAACTCACCCACCCGCGCGCCGAGAAGCCGGACGTCTGGATCACCATGGGCTTCGACGAGGACCTCGACGATGCCGCCAAGCAGGCCTTGCGCGACATGATCATATTGATCGGCGAACAATCGGGCTTGAGCGCACAAGACGCCTATACGCTTTGCTCGCTCGCCGCCGACCTGCGCGTGACGCAGACGGTGGACGGCAACAAGGGTATTCATTGCGTCATCAAGAAGGACCACTTGCCGCGCCGCTGACGGGGGGGATCCCGGGCGCCTGCCGCGCGCCGCGCGCTTCGGGTCCGGCAGGCGGGGCCCTGCTACGCCGAACAAGGCGACCGCCGCGCGCGGCCGCGCCGATCAGATGCGGATCACCTCGCGATTGGGCTTGGCATCGGGCCAGGTACCGAAGAACTTGAGCGCCTGGGGATGCGGCCGTTTCCGCGACCACTCGGCGACGAATTCCGCATAAGGCTTGCCGCGGCTGAGCCGCGCATTGCGCTCCTTGGCCCGCTCCGCCTCGGTCGCGGCTTCGTCGACGACCGACGTCTGCGGATCGAGAACGACCTTGTAGATCCGCGCCGCGGTCGCCGCCGTGATGGCGCCAGTACGGACATCCTCCGCCACTTCCGCCGGGGTCCGGTCGAGCACGTCCCCGTAACCGCCACCGCCTTGGGTCGACGAGCAGATGATCTCGCCGCGGTGGACGACCCGCGCCGGACGCGCCTGGTGCTCCAGGACGATCTTGCCGCCGAAGGGGTTGTCCTGCACCAATTCGACGTCGCCGCACGGCAACCCGATTTTGCCGCCTTCCATCGCCTTGATGGCGTCGGTTTCCACCACCCGGATCGCCGGCACAACCGTCTCCGAGTAGCCGCCAAACAGACCGGTATGCGTGGGGAATTTCGACTCCTTGGTGGTCGCGGTGAAGACGGCATACGGCACCTGATGCACGGCATAGGCCAGCGTGACGCCGTTCCCGCCGCGGTAGCGGCCGAAGCCGCCGCTGTCGGGCATGCTCTTCTGATAAAGATGAAGCAGCGGAAAGGCCCGCTCGATGTCTTCGACGTCCGGCCCCTTGCCCCAGGGCCCGTGCGGGAAGCCGAAGGAATCGATGCCGTCCATGTCGTGGCGCGCCGACAGGCCCCAGGCGTTGAGCGGGAAACCCATGAAGTCGACGACTTTCGCCCCGTGTTGATTGACGCAGGAAATCATCGGCGCCGACGAATTCGACGAACAGAACCCGCAGACAAGATCGCGCTGCGGGCTGTCATACATCATCTTCGAGAGCGTCACCCCGAGCAGCGGAAACACGGCGGACGCGGTGATCGGCGAGCAGGAAATCGCCGCTTCCGGGTCCGGATCCATGATCGTGCCATGGGGAATGATGAAGTCGATCGGCTCCATGGTGCCGGCCGAGATCGGGAAGTCGTGGAACGGAAACTGGTACAGGTTGACCGCGCAATGGGCGCGCACGGCCGGCGCCAAGGCCTGGAAGCTGCCCTCGTGCTCCGGCGAAGTACCCGTCAGATCGATGGTGATCCGGTTTCCCTTTTTGTGGATCGCGAGCGGCACGCGCAGCAGGCTCGCTTCGGCGCCGGTCGTGTCGATGAACACCACGTGGCGATAGGTCCCGTCGTTCCAGGTCTCGATCCGCTTGCGCGCACCCTCCTCCGACTCCTTGATCATCTTGCAGAACAGGCCGGAGAGAAAACGGGCACCGCGCTTGCGCACCAGTTCCTGAATGCGCAGCCTGATCCGGTCGCAGGCCGCGACCCGCGCCTTCACGTCGGTCACCTGCATCCGCGCCGCACGCGAGATGAAGTTCTGCATCATCATCAGGATGTCGCTCTTGAGCTGATACTTCTCCCCGATCTTGATCGGTGTCAGCTTCATGCCCTCGTCATGGCGGCTCACCGCCGTCGTCACCTCGCCGCCCGGCTCCTTGCCGCCGGTTTCCGACTGGTGCGCCCCGACCACCACCCAGGCAACCACCTTGCCGTCATGGAACACGGGCATGATCGCGAACTGGTCGGGATTGTGAATCCCGCCATAGATCGCCTCATTGCAGTAGAAGACGTCGCCCTCGTTCACGCCGACGCTGGGATCGTGCTCGAAATAGCGCAGGATGAATTTCACCGGTATCTGGCCGGTCACGCAATGCAAATAGGTGCCGCAGGCGGTCGTGACGAGATCCCCCGCCGCGGTATAGATGCCCGCCATGGTGTCACCGGAATGGAGCATCGAGGAGATGCCCATCATGGTCATCACCTTCTTGCCTTCCTCCAGGATCATGTTGAGCTTTTCGGAGTAAATCTCGTAGTCGCCCGGTCCGAGCTCCTCCATCGTCGCCAGCGTCTCGGCCGTCGCCGGCGTCGGTTTCAACCCGCTCGAGACCAACTCCATGTCGAACATGTCGCGCTCCCTCAGCTCTTGGCGCCGATGCGGCGGATCAGACCATTGCCGAATTCGTCGACCGTGAAGGTCCAGCCCGGCTCGACCACGATCGTGGTGTCCTGCGCTTCCACCAGCGCCGGCCCGTCGAATCCGTTACCGGGCACAAGCCGCTCCCGGTCGTAAACATCGGTTTCCTGCCAGCCGACATCCCGCCAATAGGCGGCGCGCCGGCCGACCTGCGCGGCCGACGGATCGCGCGGCTGCAGCGGATAGCGCGGCAGCGCCGGCTTCGGCATCGGCACCGTGGCCCGAATGACGAAGTTCTCGATCTCGACGCCCGCTTCCGGGGTCAGGCCCATGGCGCTGTAGGCGGCGGAATAGTCCTTCTCGAACGCCTTGTAGAGCGCGGCCACGTCCTCCGGACCGGTGAGCTTGAGCACCGGTGCGATGGTTCGGCTGGTGTTGAGCTGCCCGCCGAATTTCATGTCCAGTTCGAGCTGCCAGATCGCCTTGTCGGGATCGATGCCTTCGCCGCGGAAGTCCTTGCGGCCGCGCTCGATCAGTTCCGCCACCACCTTGTTGAACGGCTCGTAGTCCTCGAACCACTTTCCGTTCAGGTCCATGAGATGGAGGTGAAGCGACTTCTCGTAGAGATGGACAATGTCCATGGTCGACGAGCCGAACGCGCAGAAGGTCGAGGAATAGGGAAATACAACCACGGTCTCCAGCTGCGCGGCCTCCGCGAAGCCGGTGGCATGCACCGGCCCGGCGCCACCGAGCGCGAACAGAATGAAGTCGCGCGGATCGAAGCCCTTGAGCACCGTCTCCTTGTAGATCTCGGCCCCCATGGTGCCGTCGATGACCCGTTTGGCCAGCAGCGCCGCCTCTTCCACGCTGACGCCGATCGGCTTCGCCACCTTTTCTTCGATCGCGCGACGCGCGAGGTCGCGATCCAGCGGCAGCCGGCCGCCGTGAAACGTCTCCGGATTCAGATAGCCCAGCACGACGTCCGCATCGGTGACCGTCGGCTGCTCGCCCCCCTGATTGTAGCAGGCCGGCCCCGGATGCGACCCGGCGCTCTCCGGACCGACCGAGAGCTGATTGCCGAGCAGCGGATTGACCTGGATGATGGAGCCGCCGCCGGCGCCGATCGAGCGCACGTCGAGGATGGTGGCATCGACGGTCCAGGTGTCGATCACCGGCTGAAACTGGTAGAACCGGGTCGAGCCTTCCGCCACCATGCCGACATCGAAGCTGGTGCCGCCCATGTCGGCGCTGATCACGTTCTTGTATCCGTACATCGGCGCAAGGTGGAAGCTGCCCATGACGCCGGCCACCGGCCCGCCGTTGAATGTATTGACCGCCGAGGTCTTCAGCACCGACGCCATGCCGCCGGTATTGTGCACCATCATCAGCGGCTTGCGGTAAGCACGCTCGCGAAACTCCTCGGCGATGCCCATCAGTTCGTAATACATCGACTGATGCAGATAAGCGTTCAGCAGCGTCATCATCGTGCGCGGATATTCGAAGATGCGCGGGGACACCTCCGACGACAGGAAAATCGGCATACTGCCGAGGAAGGCGTCGCCGTATTCCTGCAGGATCAGTTCCTTGATGCGCTGCTCATGCCGCGGGTTCATGAACGACCACAGCAGCGAGACGACGAAGCTGCGGGCGCCCTTGTCGACCAAACCGCGCAGCTGATCGAGGAACACCGCCTCGTCGAGCGGATAGATGATTGCGCCGTTGGAGTCGATCCGCTCGTGCACGCCGACGACCATCTCACGGTCGACCAGCGGCGTCGGCCGCCGCACGCGCGCGATGTTGCGGGTGGTCTTGAACGGCACGCCGTCCGACCACTGGCTGCATCGGCCGATGAAGATCGTATCCTCGAAGCCGCGCGTCGTTATCACCGCCACG
>Ga0180222_1002875_pt1 | contig 12442 bp, 12 predicted proteins | sample eDN5th37CKraftOP_FD_151336 | JGI IMG/M metagenome (GOLD analysis project Ga0180222, IMG submission 151336) | Enriched Organic Plus compost microbial communities from Emeryville, California, USA - eDNA 5th pass 37_C Kraft OP (version 2) (version 2) ... | reverse complement strand
GGCTGCGCGACTTGCCCACCAGCTTGCCGAGCACCTCCTGGCTATGGCCGAACTGCGCGATCAGGCGGGAATAGGCCTCCGCCTCCTCGACCGGGTTGAGATCCTGCCGCTGCACATTCTCGATGAGTGCGATTTCCATCGTCTCGGCATCGGTGAAGTCGCGGACGATCGCGGGAATCTGGTGCAGCCGCGCCCGCTGCGCCGCGCGCCAGCGGCGCTCGCCCGCGACGATCTGATAACCGCCCCGCGCCAGCGCGCGGACGATGATCGGCTGGATCACGCCGCGCTCGGCGATGCTGTCCGCCAGTTCCTGCAACGCCGTCTCGTCGAACTGCTTGCGGGGCTGATCCGGGTGCGGATAGATAGTGGAAATATCGATATGCTGCACCGACCGGCCATTGGCCGCCGACGCGGTCTCGCCCGGCGTTCCATCGGCGCGCGCGACCGGCTCTTCCTTCAGGCTTTCGCCCAGCAGCGCCGAAAGGCCCCGGCCCAGCCCATGGGCGCGACGCTGCGGCCGCACCGCCCGCTCTTCCCGTTCGTTCGCGCCATCCGTCGTCTCGCTCACCGCGCTCTCGCCTTCTTCCTTCATCGTCATGCGGCCATGTCCGGTCGCGGCAGACGATCGATCAATTCCCGCGCCAATTGCATATAGGCCTCCGATCCGACGCAGCGATGGTCGTAGATCAGCGCGGGCAGGCCATGGCTCGGCGCCTCGGACAGGCGCACATTGCGGGGGATCACCGTGTCGAACACGATCCGCCCCAGGCAGGCGCGTACATCGTCGGCGACCTGATCGGTCAGCCGGTTGCGGCGGTCATACATGGTGAGCGCCACGCCCATGATCGAAAGGGTGGGATTGAACCGCCCCTGAATCCGCTCCACCGTGGTGAGCAGTTGCGACAGCCCCTCCAGCGCGAAGAATTCGCATTGCAGCGGCACCAGCAGCGATTGCGCGGCGACCAGCGCGTTGACCGTCAGCAGGCCGAGCGAGGGTGGGCAATCGATCAGGCAGATATCCCAGCGGGCCGCGCTTTCATCGAGGCTGCGCTTGAGCCGATGGGTGCGCTCGGCCACCTCGATCAGTTCTATCTCCGCGCCGGAAAGATCCTGCGTCGCGGGGACGATATCGAGCTTCGGCACCTTGGTGTGCAATACCGCATCCGACAAGGGTGCGGCGCCGATCAGCAGGTCATAGCTGGAATAGTCGCGCGCGGCATGGTCGATGCCGAGGCCGGTCGAGGCATTGCCTTGCGGATCCAGATCGATAAGCAGGGTACGCTGCCCCGTCGCCGCAAGAGCCGTCGCCAGATTGATGGCTGTCGTCGTCTTGCCAACGCCGCCCTTCTGGTTGGCAATCGCGATGCGTATCATGCTTTACCACCCCTTTTTCGTACATTTTTCAGAACCAGGATCGCGCTTTCCGGCGCAGTCAGGCTCGGTTCGACCCGCGCGTCACTCTGCCACAGCGATTGGGCGATATCCAACTCATTTTGAAAATTTTGCCCTTTTGGCAAGACCCAGACCGTGTTCTTTCCGGCCAGTGGAAGCGCGGATGCGATCAGTCTTTCCATCGGCGCATAGGCGCGCGCGCTGATGACGGCGGCGGGCCGCGGAGCCGACGTCGCGGCGCGCTCGACCTTGCCCGCGAAAACCGAGGCGTTGGCCAAGCCGAGCGCGTCGATCACCTGTTCCAGAAACTGGACCCGCTTGCGGCGCATCTCGATCATCATCACGCGATAGCCGCTGAGGATCGCGACGATGATGCCGGGCAGGCCCGCACCCGCACCCAGATCGACCCAAAGATCATCCTCCGCCGCCGGCGGCACGAGCGGAATGAGCTGCGCGCTGTCGACGATATGCCGCGCCCATATATGGTCGCGGGTCGATTCCGCGATCAGATTCTGCTCCTTCATCCCGGCCAGCAGCAGCGCCGCATAGCGCTCCAGCCGTTCCCATGTTTCACGTGAAACAGGAAAGCTGCGTTCCAGCCACCGCCGCGCCTCGTCCTCGGTCATGCCGCCGCCTGCCGTCGCAAATGGACGAGTATCGCCGCCAGCGCCGCCGGGGTTATCCCCGCGACGCGAGAGGCGGCGGCGAGCGTTTCCGGACGCGCCGCCTTCAACCGTTCCCGCATTTCGAGCGACAATCCCCCTACTCCGTCATAGTCCATTGCGGCCGGAATCCGTATCGCCTCATTGCGCCGCAATTCCTCTATCTCCGCCGCCTGCCGCTCCAGATAGGGCGCATAATGGGCGTCCTCCAATATCTCCTCGCGCAGGTCGGATTCGATCGTCGCGAGCAAGGGCGCCAGCTCGACGATCGCGTCCCCCACCTCCGGGAAGCGGGCCCATTCGAACAGACTGCGCCGCGCGCCGTCCTGCCGCACCGTCATGCCATGACGCGCGAGTTCGGCGGGGGACTTCTCCGCCCTCAATTCCTCCATCACCGCGCTACGGGTACGCTCGCGGAATTCATACCAGCTTCGCCGCTCCTCGCCGACAAGACCATGGCTGATGGCGATGCCGGTAAGGCGCGTCGTTGCATTGTCCGCGCGCAGGCGAAGGCGATATTCGGCACGCGCGGTCAACATGCGATAGGGCTCCGTCACTCCGTGCAGGATCAGGTCGTCGATCATCACGCCGATATAGCTGTCGGTCCGGTCCAGCATCAGCGGCTCCTGCTCCAGCGCATGGGCGGCCGCATTCGCGCCCGCCACCAGCCCCTGCGCCGACGCTTCCTCATAGCCGGTGGTTCCGTTGATCTGTCCCGCGCAATAGAGGCCCGGCATCGCCAGCAACCCCAGGGTGCGACCGAGCGCGCGCGGATCGACATAGTCATATTCGACCGCATAGCCGGGCACCGTCATCTCGACCTGCTCCAGCCCGCGCATCGAGCGCACCATCGTCCATTGCACATCGACCGGCAAGGAGGTGCTGATCCCGTTCGGATAGACCAGCGGGCTGTCCAGTCCTTCCGGCTCCAGAAAAACCTGATGCCCGTCCCGGTCGCCGAAACGGAAAATCTTGTCCTCGATCGACGGGCAATAGCGCGGCCCCCTGCCTTCGATCGCGCCGCTGAACAACGGCGAACGATCGAGACCGGAGCGGATGATCGCATGGGTATCGTCATTGGTGCGGGTGATCGCGCAGGACAATTGCGGCAACAGACGGCCGCCGGCCATCGCGCTCATCGTCCATTCGTCGGTATCGGAAGGCTGCTCCTCCAATATCGCCCAGTCGATCGTCCGCCCATCCAGCCGCGGCGGGGTGCCGGTCTTCAAGCGGGCGAGCGGCAGGCCCAGCGCGCGCAATCTTTCGCCCAGCCGCGTTGCCGCGCGCTCCTCCACCCGGCCGCCGACGGACACCTCCTCACCCCGGAACAGCTTGCCGCCGAGGAAGGTGCCGGTCGCCAGCACCACCGCCCGCGCACCCAATACTGAGCCATCCAAAAGCTCGACGCCCGTCACCTCGCCGGAGGGGCCGGTGCGAAGATCCGCCACCTCGCCCACCAGAACGGCAAGGTCGCGCTGGGCGGCGATCTGCCGCTGTACCGAGGCACGGAACAGCGCGCGGTCGGCCTGGATACGCGGTCCCTGCACCGCACGGCCCTTGCTGGCGTTGAGCATGCGGTGATGGATCGCCGCCGCATCGGCCGCGCGCGCGAGGATGCCGTCAAACGCGTCCACCTCGCGCACCAGATGTCCCTTGCCCAATCCGCCGATCGCCGGGTTGCAGGACATCGCGCCGATCGCAGCCGGATCGAAGGTGACGAGCGCGGTGCGCGCGCCCTTGCGCGCGGCCGCCGCCGCCGCCTCGGCGCCGGCATGGCCTCCACCCACGACTATCACATCGAAATCCCGGCTCATGTCGAAATCCTCAAGATATTGCCCGACGGACGACCGCCGCAATCGAAGCGGCCAAGCCAAAAGCCCGCTCGGCCTCCAGCCTCTAGACCGGCCCGGCGCGGTCGTCAAAGCCGCTTATGCGCCGTCCTGTTTCACGTGAAACAGACGCCCGCTATTTGCCGATGCAGAAGCGGGAGAAGAGGCTGTCCAGCATATCCTCCACACCGCTGCGACCGATCAGGCGGTCCATCCCCTCGCGCGCCAGCCGCAGATATTCCGCGACGATCAGCAGGTCGGAGTTCGCCTGCGCGGCGGTCAGCGCCTCGACCATCGCGGCCACGGCCTTGCGCTGCCGCTCGTGCAGCGCATAGCTTCCCTCGGTCGGAAGAAAGCTTTTCGCCCGGTCGAGAATCATCTGCACCAGCGCATATATATTCTCACCGGTCAGCGCCGAAACCGCAATATCGACGCCCGCAGGCATCCTCCAGCCCGTGCGATCCTTTTGCGCGGCAACCCGAATGGCATCGGCGCGCGGACAGACGTTGGCCTCGCCCAGCCAGAGCAGGATATCCGCCGCCTCGATTGCCTGCCGCGCGCGGTCGATGCCGATCAGCTCGATGCGGTCCTCGCTGCGATCGGCCAGCCCCGCCGTGTCGGTGAGGACAAACGCCACGCCGCCGATATTGACTGGCACTTCGATCCGGTCGCGCGTCGTCCCGGCAATGTCGGAAACGATCGCCGCCTCGCGACCGGCCAGCGCGTTGAGCAAGGTCGACTTGCCCGCATTGGGCGGCCCTGCCAGCACCAGATGAATGCCGTCCCGCAGCCGTTCCGCCGAGGGCGCGGCCAGCTGGGCGGCCATATCCTCGCGCAGCGCCGCCAACGCGTCGGCCAATGCGCGCTCCATGCCGCTGTCGGGCACGTCATCCTCGTCGGAAAAGTCGAGCAGTGATTCCACCTGCGCCGAACAGGCGAGCAGGCGGGATCGCCAGCCCTCCAGCCGCCGGGAAAAATGCCCGTCCGCCATCATCATCGCGGCGCGGCGCTGGCTCTCGGTTTCGGCGGCGAGAAGATCGGCCAGCCCCTCCGCCTCGTTCAGGTCCATGCGGCCGTTTTCGAAGCCGCGCCGGGTGAACTCCCCCGCCACCGCCTCGCGCACCGCAAGGCCACCGCCGCGCCCCTGCTCCTCCAGCGCGCCCAGCACTGCACGGATCACCGCCTGCCCGCCATGGCAATGCCATTCGGCGAGATCCTCGCCGGTGACGCTGCCGGGGCCGGGAAAGAGCAGGATCACCGCCTGGTCCAGCACATCGCCGTCGGCAGGGTTATGGAGAGTCCGCAACGAAGCGGTACGGGGCGCCGGCAAGCGGCCGCCCTTCAGAAAGCGTGCGGTGAGCGCGAAGGCATCCGGCCCGCTGATCCTGATGACCGCGATCCCGGCGGGCGGGCGCCCGCTCGACAGCGCATAGATGGTGTCGCTCGCCATGTCAGACCGCGAAAGGCAGGAGGCGGTTCAGCCCTTGCCCTTGCCGCCGGTCGCCGCGGCCGCGCCGCTGAGGCCGATATCCATCATCTGCTGGAACAGCCGCATCCCGGCATCGCCCATCGGGGCGAAGGCGCGCATCATCTTTTCCATCTGCTCCAGGCTGCCCGCGCCGTCCATCGCGCCGAGCAGCGAGGCCACATATTTCTCATGAACGGGGCTGAGGTCTGGCAGACCGAGAAAGCTGCGCGCCTCCTCCGGCGTGCAATCGACATTCACTGTAACCTGCATAGCGTCGCTCACTCGTCCTGTGGCCGGGAAGGGAGACTGTCCCCCCTTATCCGATCAGCGTCAAGATGCCGACATTATGGTCGACAATGCCCTCATAGATCATCGACCCGGCGACATAGAGAATGACGACCAGACCGAGATAGGCGATCCAGCGATAACGCTCGATATATTTGGCGATCAGATTGGCGGCGACGCCCATCAGCGCGACTGAGAGGATCAGGCCGACGATCAGGATGCCGGGATGTTCGCGCGCGGCGCCCGCGACCGCCAGCACATTGTCGAGGCTCATCGAAACGTCCGCGACCGCGACCGACCAGGCGGCGCTGGCAAAGCTCTTGGCCGGGCGCAGGCCGCTGCTTTCGTCGCCGACGATTTCCGGCGACCCGGCATTGACCGCGTCATGGCGCAGCTCGCGATACATTTTCCAGCTCACCCACAGCAGCAACAACCCGCCCGCGAGAATGAGGCCGACGATCTGCATCAGCTCACTGACCACCAGCGCAAAGCCGATGCGCAGCACCAGTGCGGCGAGGATGCCGATCATGATGACCCGCTTGCGCTGCGCATCCGGCAGGCCCGCCGCCAGCGCGCCGACCACGATCGCATTGTCGCCAGCGAGCAGGATATCGATCATCAGCACCTGCGCAAAGGCCGCCATCGCGCTGGGGGAACCGATATTGGAAAAATCGGCCACGATATGGGTCCAGGTATCCGCGAAATTCGTGGAAGACGCGGCGGCGGTGGCGGCAACGGAGGCCAATATTTCAAGCATGGGTGATCAACGCCCTGATGGAAAAGAACTTCGCTCTACTGGTTCATGGAATCGAAGAAATCCTCGTTGGTCTTCGAATCCTTCATCTTGTCGAGCAGGAATTCCATAGCATCGACCGTGCCCATCTGCATCAGGATGCGGCGCAGCACCCACATCTTGGAAAGATTGGCCTTGCCGACCAGCAATTCTTCCTTGCGGGTGCCCGACTTGCCGACATCCAGCGCCGGGAAGATGCGCTTGTCGGCCACCTTGCGATCGAGCACGATTTCCGAATTGCCGGTGCCCTTGAATTCCTCGAAGATCACCTCGTCCATGCGGCTGCCGGTGTCGATCAGCGCGGTGGCGATGATGGAGAGCGAGCCGCCTTCCTCGATATTGCGCGCCGCGCCGAAGAAGCGCTTCGGCCGTTGCAGGGCGTTGGCGTCGACGCCGCCGGTCAGCACCTTGCCCGACGAGGGCACCACGGTGTTGTAGGCGCGGCCCAGACGGGTGATCGAGTCGAGCAGGATCACCACATCCTTCTTGTGCTCGACCAGACGCTTTGCCTTTTCGATAACCATTTCAGCGACTTGCACGTGACGCGCGGCCGGTTCGTCAAAGGTCGAGGACACGACCTCGCCCTTCACCGATCGCTGCATGTCGGTCACTTCCTCCGGCCGCTCGTCGATCAGCAGCACGATCAGGAACACTTCGGGATGATTGTCGGTGATCGCCTTGGCGATATTCTGGAGCAGCACCGTCTTGCCGGTGCGCGGCGGCGCGACGATCAGCGCGCGCTGGCCCTTGCCCTGCGGCGAGATGATGTCGATGACGCGGGCCGACTTGTCCTTGACCGTCGGGTCGAGCGTGTCGAGACGCAGCTTCTCGGTCGGATAGAGCGGCGTCAGGTTGTCGAAATTGACCCGGTGGCGCACGGCCTCCGGATCGTCGAAATTGACGCTGATAAGCCTTGTGAGGGCAAAATAGCGCTCCCCATCCTTGGGGGCGCGGATCTCGCCTTCCACCGTGTCGCCGGTGCGGAGGCCATATTTCCTTACTTGATTGGGCGATACATAAATATCGTCCGGCCCGGCGAGGAAGTTCGCCTCCGGCGAACGCAGGAAACCGAAGCCGTCCGGCAGCACCTCGATCGTGCCCACGCCCATGATCTGTTCGCCATTTTCGGCCTCGGCCTTCAGGATGGCGAACATCAGGTCCTGCTTGCGCAGCGTGGACGCGCCCTCGACCCCCAGCTCTTCGGCCATGGTGACGAGTTCGGCGGGCGTGTGTTTCTTGAGGTCTTTAAGGTGCATGGGAAGAATCCGGGATGCGAATGGAGTGGATTTAGATAGGAAAGAAGGCCGCACGATATCATGGGAAGGACGACCATGCGAGGCCGCGCGGCGATAAGGACGGGATTCGCGTTATAGCCAGCCGCCGGGCAAGTCAAGCGACTGCGCGGGGGCCGTTCCCTTTCCCGGTCAGAAGGGTTTCACGACCGCCAATATGACGACGACGGCGGCCAATATCCCCGGCACTTCGTTGATCATCCGCAACTGCTTGTCGGAAAGGGCGCGCTGCCCGCGCGCGAGCTTCTTCGCATAGCCGACCATCCAGCCATGATAGCCGGAAAGCACCAGCACCAGCAGCAGCTTCAGGTGGAACCAGGGCATCGTCCATGCCTCTATGTTCACCATCAGCATCAGCCCCAATATCCACAGGATGACGATCGACGGGTTGAGGATGATCCGCCGCAGCTTGTCCTCCCGCTCTATCCATTTGCGGTCCTCGTCCGACCCGACCGGTGTTTCCTGATGATAGACGAAGAAGCGCGGCATCATGAACAGCCCGGCCATCAGGAAAATGGCGAAGATGATATGGGCGGCCTTCACCCACAGATAGGCGCCGCCGAGAAACCAGCTCATTTCCCGCCTCCCAGCCTGCCGAGCATCTGTTCCACATGGGCGATCGGCGTATCGGGCACGATGCCGTGGCCAAGGTTGAAGATATGGGGCCGCATCGGGAAGGCGGCAAGGATGCGGTCGATCGCCTCGTCGAGCGCCTGCCCGCCGGCCACCAGCGCCAACGGATCGAGATTGCCCTGCACCGGCAGGCCCTGCGGCAGATGTGTGTCGGCCCAGCGCGGATCGACCGTTTCATCGAGGCCCACCGCATCGACCCCGGTTTCCCGCGCATAGTCGACCAGCTTCGCCCCCGCCCCCTTGGGAAAGCCGATGATCGGAATGCCCGGCCTCGCCGCGCGCAGCCGCTCGACGATCGCGCGGTTGGGCGCGATCACCCAGCGTTCGAACTGTTGGGGCGAAAGGCTGCCGGCCCAGCTGTCGAACAGCTGCACCGCCTCCACCCCGGCGTCGATCTGGCCAATGAGATAGGGCAGAGTCGCCTCGACGATCGCGTCGATGATCGCCTGGAAGCGCGCCGGATCGGCATAGGCGAGGCGGCGCGCGGGGGCCTGGTCCTTGCTGCCCTGCCCGGCCACCATATAGGTGGCGATGGTCCATGGGCTGCCCGCAAAGCCGAGGAAGGTGGTTTCCGGCCGCAGCCGCGCCTTCACCTGCCGCACCGTTTCATAGACCGGCTCGTAGCGCGACCAGTCCGGCACCAGCGCGCCGATATCGCTTTCCGCCAGCGGCGGGGCGAGGCGCGGCCCCTCCCCCGTCTCGAACCAGAGCTTCTGGCCCATCGCATAGGGAACGATCAGGATATCGGAAAAGAGGATCGCGCCGTGCAGGCCGGTCGCGCCGGTGCCGAAGCGTTCGATCGGTTGCAGCGTGATGTCGGCCGCCGCCCGGCTGTCATAAACCAGTTCCAGAAAGCCGCCTTTGTCGGCCCGGAGCGCGCGATATTCGGGCAGATAGCGCCCCGCTTGGCGCATCATCCAGCGCGGCGCGGGCGAAGGGCGTTCGCCCCGAAGGACGGCGAGGAGAGGTTTGACCGGCGCCGAGGACATGGCTTTACAAATATCCTGATTATTAAGAGTCTATTGTTGAATATGTTGTCTCGTTGAAGCCGGGGTTTATGCGTTGTCCCCGATTTTGCCAACAGGATAAGGGCTGCCCGGACCCCCCAAATGGAGGGGGTGAGGCGATTTGTCCCCATTTTCCACAGGCTGTCGATAATTTTACGCACCTCTGGATCGACTGTGGATAACAGGTCTGGCATTGGGGATGGAAGCAGGCGGCCGGTTTATCCCCGAAGCTGTCCCTTGATTTATCCACAGGTCGCCAACACAGTCCTCCCATGAACCGTCTCCACCTCCATCTGATATCGGATTCCACCGGCGAAACGCTGGAAAGCATCGTCAAGGCGGCGATCGCCCAGTTCGAGGATGTCGAGGCGATCCGCCATTTCTGGCCGATGGTCCGGTCGGAGGATCATCTCCAGCGCATCCTGCGGGAAATTTCGGGCAATCCGGGCCTCGTGCTCTTCACCCTGTTCAACCCGGTGCTGCGGCGCAAGCTGGAACATCAATGCCGGGCGCTGGGCCTGCCCCATGCCGCGCCGCTCGACAGCGTCACTGATTCCATGTCCAACATATTGGGGCAGGAAACCCGCAACCGGCCGGGTCGCAAGCATATATTGGACGAAGCCTATTTCGCGCGGATCGAGGCGATCCAATATACCATCGCCCATGATGACGGCGTCGGCGAGGAGAATTGGGAGGAAGCCGACATCATCCTGGTCGGCGTGTCGCGCACGTCCAAGACGCCCACCTCCATCTATCTCGCCAATCGCGGATACAAGACGGCGAACGTCCCGGTCGTGCCGGAATCCCCGCCGCCGTCCAGCCTCTATCATCTGAAGCATCCGATGATCGTCGGCCTCACCATCAGCCCGGACCGGCTGATCCAGATCCGCCGCAACCGCCTGCTCTCGCTCAACCAGGCGCCGGAAACCGCCTATGTGGACCTGGAGCGGGTGCAGCAGGAGGTCGCCTTCGCCCGGCGCATGATCGCCGACAACGGCTGGCCGACCATCGACGTCACCCGCCGTTCGATCGAGGAAGCGACGGCGGCGATCATCAACCTGTTCAACGATCGGCTGATGGGCCGGTCGGAATGGAGCGAGGCGAGCGCATGAGCGGCCCCGACCCCATTCTTCTCGCTTCGCAAAGCTCCAGCCGCCGGGCGATGCTCAAGGCGGCGGGCGTCCCGTTCGAGGCGCTGTCGCCCAATGTGGACGAGGATGCGTTCAAGGAGGATTTCCGCGCGCGCGGCCTCGACGCGCGCCACATCGCCGACGCGCTGGCGGAGATCAAGGCGCTGCGCCTCTCCTCGCGCGTGCCGGGCGGGCTGGTGCTGGGCTGCGACCAGACGCTGGAGCTGGACGACGGCTCGATGATCGACAAGGCGGTCGACCGGGCCGACGCCGCCGCGATCCTGCGCCGCCTGTCGGGGCGAAGCCATGTCCTCCACAGCGCGGCGGTGATCTGCGAAGGCGGCCAGCCGGTCTGGCGCCATATCGAAAAGGCGCGGATGACGGTGCGGCCGCTCTCCGATGCGTTCATCGAAACCTATCTCGATGCCGAGTGGGAGCAGGTGCGCTGGTGCGTCGGCTGCTATCGCATCGAGGGGGCGGGCGCGCAGCTGTTCAGCGACATAAGGGGCACGCATTTCGCGATTCAGGGACTGCCCTTGCTCGCCTTGCTTGACTTTTTGCGCGTGCGCGGCGTTTTGGCGCAATGACGAACGCAGACCTCCCTTCCGACGCCTCGCTGCCTTATGCCCCATTGCCTTATGCCCCATTGCCTTATGCCGAGGTGATCGGCGACCCGATCGCCCACAGCAAATCGCCGCTCATCCACGGCTTCTGGCTGCGCAAGCTGGGGATAGAGGCCGATTACCGCAAGACCCATGTGCGGCCCGGCGAACTCTCCGCCTATTTCCTCAAGCGCCGCGCCGATCCCGACTGGCTGGGTTGCAACGTCACCATACCGCACAAGGTGGCGGTGATGGACTATGCGAGCGATCCCGGCGAGGTCGGCCGGCTGATCGGAGCGATGAACACCATCGCCTGCGAGACCGCCGGGCCGCTGATCGGCACCAACACCGATGCAGGCGGCTTTCTGGCGCCGTTGCAGGCGATGGGGTGGAAGGGCCGCAGCGCACTTCTCGTCGGCGCGGGCGGCGCGGCGCGGGCGATCCTCTATGCGCTGACGCAGACGGGGACGGACGATATCACCATCATGGCGCGCGACGCGGCCAAGGGGCGGGAACTGCTCGACCGCGCCGGGGTGAAAGGCTGCGTCATCGGCATGGACGATCCGGTGCCGCCGGTCGACCTGCTGGTCAATTGCAGCCCGCTCGGCATGGCCGGAAAGCCGCCGCTGGCCCTCGACCTCGCGCCTCTGCCCGACCATGCGGTGGTCTACGACATCGTTTATGTACCGCTCGATACGCAATTGCTGCTGAATGCGCGCGCGCGTGGGCTGCGCACGATAGACGGGCTGGAAATGCTGATCGGCCAGGCGGCGCTGGCGTTCGATATCTTCTTCGATGCGCCCGCGCCACGCGAACATGATGCGGAGCTGAAGGCGCTGCTCGTGGCGGCGGACTGACGGGGCGCGGGCGGCATGGCGAAGCGATATGGCCTGACCGGCTCCATCGGCATGGGAAAAAGCGCCGTCGCCGCGATGTTCGTGCGCGAAGGCGTGCCGGTGTTCGATGCCGATGCGACGGTGCACGCGCTGCAACGCCCCGGTGGGCGGGCGCTGCCGGCGATCGAGGCGCATTTCCCCGGCACGACCGGGCCGCAGGGCCTCGACCGGGCGAAGCTCGCCGCGATCATCCTCGCCGATCCGCGCGCGCGCAAGATGCTGGAGGGGATCATCCACCCGATGGTGCAGCAGGAACGGCGGACATTCCTGCGCCGCCACGCCGCGCGGCCGCTGGTCATCCTCGACATTCCGCTGCTCTACGAGACTCACGCGGAACGGCAGCTGGACGGCGTGATCGTCGTCACCGCGCCGCCGTGGAAACAGCGCCGCCGTGTGCTGGCCCGGCCGGGAATGACGGAGGGGAAATTCCGCGCGATCCTCGCGCTGCAAATG
>Ga0180222_1002873_pt1 | contig 12448 bp, 11 predicted proteins | sample eDN5th37CKraftOP_FD_151336 | JGI IMG/M metagenome (GOLD analysis project Ga0180222, IMG submission 151336) | Enriched Organic Plus compost microbial communities from Emeryville, California, USA - eDNA 5th pass 37_C Kraft OP (version 2) (version 2) ... | reverse complement strand
CACGGGCACGGATGGCGATAGCCGTCGTAGCCGAGATAGGTGCCGGAGGCCGGATCGTAGGATTTGAAGCGGCTCATGCAATAGGCCACCTCATCGCCGGGCGGCGCCGCATAGACCGGAGGTCCGTAATAATAGCCGGGACCGTAGTCGTAATAGGAGGGCCGGCTGGCGGCCAGCGCGCCGCCGATCAGCGCGCCCGCGGCAAGTCCGCCGAGCACGGCACCGCCGCCGCCCCAGCCGCCGCGATGATGGTGATAGTGGCGGCCGCGCCACTGCGCATCGGCGGGCGACACCGCCACGAGCGTGGTTGCGGCGGCCAGAGCGGCTGCGACCACGCCGGTCATCAGTTTGGAACGGAACATGGCTGTCCTTTCTGCTGGTCTGCTGCGCCTGCGGGCCGTCCCCGGCCGCGGCGTCCCGTCATATAAGGGAACACGCCGCGGTAGTGTTCCATGAAATATGCGTAATATCGCGGATCGGCGGGATTCTCACGGCTGCCCTTGACCAGGGCGGCCGCTGGGGTTCAATTTTAGCATGGTTCCAAGGATCAGGCCGTTCGATCGTGGCGATTCCGGGGAGAAACCCGCGCCGCCGGCCTGCTTGGAGCGAAAAGACGTGGCCTTCGCGCCGAAAGCTTAAAGGAGACCCTCGATGGCGACCGCCGTATCCATGACCGTCAACGGCAAGCCGGTCTCCGCCAAGGTCGAGCCGCGCACGCTGCTGGTGCAATTCCTGCGCGAGACGCTGCGGCTCACCGGCACCCATGTCGGCTGCGACACCTCGCAGTGCGGCGCCTGCGTGGTCCACGTCAATGGCATCGCCACCAAGTCCTGCACCATCTTCGCCTGGCAGCTCGACGGCGCCGAGGTGACCACGATCGAGGGCCTGTCGGCGCCGGGCGAGCCGCTGCATCCGATGCAGGAGGCGTTCCGCGACAATCATGGGCTGCAATGCGGCTATTGCACGCCCGGCATGATCATGTCCGCGCTCGACATCGTCCGGCGCAAGGGCCACGAGCTCGACGAGAAGACCATTCGTGAGGAGCTGGACGGCAATCTGTGCCGCTGCACCGGCTACCACAATATCGTGAAGGCTGTCGCCGCGGGTGCGCGGGCGATGGCGAAATAACTCTTCGATCGTCGCGTTGGCGAACGAGAACGGCGAGGAGGCGGCTATGACTGCGACCGGCATCGGCGCTCCGGTGCGCCGAAAAGAAGATTTGCGATTCGTCACCGGCAAGGGCCAGTACACCGACGACGTTCATCGCCCTGGCGAGACCCGCGCCGTGTTCGTGCGCTCGCCGCATGCCCATGCCCGGATCCTGCGCATCGACACTTCCGCCGCGGAAAAGCTGCCGGGCGTGGTCGCGGTGCTGACCGGCGCGGAGCTGGCGGCGGACAAGATCGGCAATCTGATCTGCGGCTGGATGATCCATTCTAAGGACGGCTCGCCGATGAAGATGGCGCCGCATCCGGCGCTGGCGGCGAGCAAGGTCAATCATGTCGGCGACGCGGTGGCGGTGGTGATTGCGGAATCGCTCGCGGAAGCGCGCGACGCCGCCGAAGCCGTCAAGGTCGATTACGAGGTGCTGCCGGCGCTGGTCGATCCGCGCAAGGCGATGGATCCGGACGCGCCGCAGATCCACGCCGATGTCCCGCGCAACCTGATCTACGACTGGCATCTCGGTGACCCGAAGGCGGTCGACGCTGCCTTCAAGTCGGCGACGCATGTCACGCGGCTCGATCTCGTCAACAACCGCCTGGTGCCCAATCCGATCGAGCCGCGCGCCGCGCTCGCCGATTACGATGCCGGCACCGGCAACCTGACACTGTGGAACACCTCGCAGAATCCGCATGTCGCGCGGCTGGTGATTTCCGCCTTCGTCGGCATCGCGCCGGAGCACAAATTGCGGGTGATCGCGCCCGACGTCGGCGGCGGCTTCGGCTCCAAGATCTTCATCTACCCGGAGGAGGTGGTGTGCCTGTGGGCGGCGCGCCGCACCGGCCGGCCGGTGAAATGGACCGCGGACCGCTCGGAAGCATTCATCACCGACGCGCACGGCCGCGACCATGCCACCCATGCCGAGATGGCGTTCGACGGCGCCGGCAAGATCCTGGCGCTGCGGGTGCGCACCATCGCCAATCTCGGCGCCTATATGTCGACCTTCTCCTCGTCGATCCCGACCTATCTCTACGCCACGCTGCTGTCGGGCCAGTACGCGATCCCGCAGATCTATTGCGAGGTTGCGGCGGTCTACACCAATACCGTGCCGGTCGATGCCTATCGCGGCGCCGGCCGACCGGAGGCGACCTTCGTGGTCGAGCGGCTGATGGAGGTCAGCGCCCGCGCGCTCGGCATCGAGCCGCCGGAACTGCGCCGGCGCAACTTCGTCTCCGCGTTCCCGCATCAGACGCCGGTGATCATGACCTATGATTCCGGCGACTATCACGCAACGCTGAAGCGGGCGATGGAGCTTGCCGACGTCAAGGGCTTCGCCAGGAGGAAGCGCGACAGCGCGCGCGCCGGCAAGCTGCGCGGCATCGGCTATTCCAACTATATCGAGGCGTGCGGCATCGCGCCGTCGCAGGCGGTCGGCTCGCTCGGCGCCGGCGTCGGCCTGTGGGAGAGCGCCGAGGTGCGGGTCAATCCGACCGGCTCGGTCGAGGTTCTCACCGGCTCGCACAGCCACGGCCAGGGCCACGAGACCACCTTCGCGCAGCTCGTCTCCGAGCGGCTCGGCATCCCGATCGAGAATGTCAGCATCATCCACGGCGACACCGACAAGGTGCAGTTCGGCATGGGCACCTATGGCTCGCGCTCCGGCGCAGTCGGCATGTCGGCGATCGTCAAGGCGCTCGACAAGGTCGAGGCCAAGGCTAGGAAGGTCGCCGCCTTCATGCTGGAAGCCGCCGAAGGCGACATCGAGTTCAAGGACGGCAAGTTCACGGTCGCGGGAACCGACAAGTCGGCGGCCTGGGGCGAGGTCGCGCTCAACGCCTATATCGCCCACAAATTCACCGGCGCCGATCTCGAACCAGGCCTGAAGGAAGGCGCATTCTACGATCCGACCAATTTCACGTTCCCGGCCGGCTGCCATATCTGCGAAGTCGAGATCGACCCGGAGACCGGCAACACCGAGATCGTGGCCTGGACCGCGGTCGACGATTTCGGCACCGTCATCAATCCGATGATCGTCGAGGGCCAGGTCCACGGCGGCATCGCCCAGGGCGTCGGCCAGGCGCTGCTCGAAGGCGCGGTGTACGACAAGGACGGCCAGCTCGTCAGCGGCTCGTTCATGGATTATGCGATGCCGCGCGCGCACAATCTGCCGTCATTCAGGATCGGCACCACCGAGACCAAGTGCCCGTCCAACCCGCTGGGCATGCGCGGCTGCGGCGAGGCCGGCGCCATCGCGGCGCCGGCGGCTGTCATCAATGCCATCACCGATGCGATCGGGACCGAGGACCTGGCAATGCCGGCGACGCCGAATGCGGTGTGGGCGGCCTTGCAGCGCGCTGACCTGGCACGCAAGGCTGCCTGAGCGGCCGCGGCAATCAAACGGAGCAGAGACGATGTACGCCTTCACCTTTCATCGCCCGACCACGGTGCGGCAGGCCGCCAATCTTCTGGCCAAGCACCCCGAGGCGAAGCTGCTCGCCGGCGGACATTCGCTGATCCCGGTGATGAAGCAGCGGCTCGCCGCGCCAAACGTGATCGTCGACCTCAACCGGGTCGAGGGCATTTCCGGGGTCGAGCTCACCGGCCGTTCGGTGACGATCGGCGCGCTGACGCGGCATGCCGACGTCGCCAATTCGCCGATCCTCGCCGAGGTGATGCCGGCGCTCGCCTCGGTGCCGGGCTCGATCGGCGATCCGCAGGTGCGCAACCGCGGCACCATCGGCGGCTCGATCGCCAACAACGATCCCAATGCCGACTATCCCGCGGCCTGCCTCGGGCTCGGCGCCACCATCATCACCAACAAGCGCAAGATCGCGGCGGACGATTTCTTCACCGGCATGTTCTCGACCGCGCTCGAGGACAACGAGATCATCGTCAAGGTCCAGTTCCCGATCGCCAAGAAGGCCGGTTACGAGAAGTTCAAGCATCCGGCTTCGGGCTTCGCTCTGGTCGGCGTGTTCGTGTCGAAGCGTTCCTCCGAGATCCGCGTCGCGGTGACCGGCGCCGGCGCCAACGGCGTGTTCCGCGTCAAATCGTTCGAGGAGGCACTGAAGAAGCGGTTCGCGTCGAAGTCGCTCGAAGGCATGAGCATTCCCTCGGCCGGGATGAACAGCGATATCCACGCCGGCGCCGATTACCGCGCGCATCTGGTCGGTGTGCTGGCGCGTCGGGCGCTCGACAAGGCCAATGCCAAGGCGGGTGCCGAGGGCGACGGCGATTGACAGCGTCCGCCGGTTTGCGGACAGGAAGAAAGGCTCCGCAGCGCGGAGCCTTTTTCGTATCATCGTGCAGGACAGGCCCGGCGGCGGTTCGAGCGAGGGCCGCGCTCTACGCCGGTGCGCGGTCGAGCTCGGCCAGCAGATCGTGCAGGTCGAGCCGCCGCGTCGGCATCACGACCTGGCCGTCCGGCTCGTACTGCCATTGCTCCCGCGGCCGGTCCCAGTACAGCTCGACGCCATTCTCATCCGGATCGCTGAGATAGAGCGCCTCGCTGACGCCATGGTCGCTGGCGCCATGGAGCGGAATGCGGGCCTCGATCAGCCGCTTCAGCGCATCGGCGAGCAGGCGGCGCGTCGGATAGAGGATCGCGACGTGGTAGAGCCCGGTGGTGCCGCGCGGCGGCGGCCGGCCGCCGGCGCTCTCCCAGGTATTGATCGCGATGTGGTGGTGATAGCCGCCGGCCGACATGAACACCGCGCCGTCGCCGCGCCGCCGCGTCACCGCGAAGCCGAGCACGTCGCGGTAGAATGCCAGCGAGCGGTCGAGGTCGGCGACCTTGAGGTGGACATGGCCGATCCGTACCCGCGGATCGATCGTCCGATCGGCGGAGACCTCGTCCCCGGTGGAGCTCGATTTCGGATTTTCGGACTTCTCAGTCTCCGACTTCCCAGTCTCCGACTTGGCAGATTCCGACATGGCAGACCCGTGAAAAAGAGAGGCGTCGATCCGATATGTAGGAACGAGCCGCGCATCCGGTTAGACCGGCGTAGCGGCCCGGTTTGCCCAAATCGGCCCGGCGGGAGGTCGCCTCTCCGCTTTCGCTAGGATACACTCGAACAATGGTTTCCAAACCCGTTTCCGACCGCCCCCTTGCCGGCGCGCTGCCGCACTCGATCGACGAGACCCTCGCGCTGCTCTCCGGCGCCAATTATGTCGCCGACCGGCCGCTCGCGACCGTGCTGTTCCTGGCGTTGCGGATGGGCAAGCCGCTGTTCCTGGAGGGGGAGGCCGGGGTCGGCAAGACCGAGATCGCCAAGGTGCTGGCGCAGATGCTGGGCCGGCGGCTGATCCGCCTGCAGTGCTACGAGGGGCTCGATGTCGCCGCAGCGGTCTATGAATGGAATTATGCCGCGCAGATGATCGCGATCCGGGTCGGCGAGGCCGAGGGCAAGGCCGACCGCGACCGGCTCGAGGCCGACGTGTTCTCGGAGCGCTTCCTGATCAAGCGACCGCTGCTGCAGGCGCTGGAGCCCGATCCGGCCGGCCCGCCGGTGCTGCTGATCGACGAACTCGATCGCGCCGACGAGGCGTTCGAGGCGTTCCTGCTCGAGGTGCTGGCCGATTTCCAGGTCACGATCCCGGAGCTCGGCACCATCAAGGCGGCGCATCCGCCGATTGTCATCATCACCTCGAACCGCACCCGCGAGATCCACGACGCGCTCAAGCGCCGCTGTCTCTATCACTGGGTCGGCTATCCGAGCGCGGAGCGCGAGCTGAAGATCCTGCGCGCCCGGGTGCCGGGCATCGCCGCGACGCTGTCGGCGCAGGTGGTCGGTTTCGTGCAGGAGCTGCGCAAGCAGGACCTGTTCAAGTCGCCGGGGGTCGCCGAGACGCTGGACTGGGCCGGCGCGCTCACCGAGCTCGACATCGTCGCGCTCGATCCGGCGACGGTGTCGGATACGCTCGGCGCGCTGCTCAAATATCAGGACGACATCGCGCGCATCGACCAGAGCAAGATCAAGGAACTGCTCGACGGCGTGAACGCCGAGCTGCGCGCGGCGGAATAAGCGGCGCAGGCTACGGGCGGGAAACGGGAAATGGCAGACAGCACAGGCCGCCTCGCGGAGAACATCGTCTATTTCGCGCGCGCGCTGCGCGCCGCCGGGATTCCTGTCGGACCGGGCTCGGTGCTCGACGCGCTCGCCGCGGTCGAGACGGCGCGCATCGGCAGCCGCGAGGATTTCTACTGGACGCTGCATGCGGTGTTCGTGAAGCGCCACGAGCAGTCGATCCTGTTCGATCAGGCATTCCGCATCTTCTTTCGCAAGCGCGCTTATCTCGACAAGCTGATCGCGGCGATGCTGCCGGAGCAGGCCGTGCAGCAGCCGGAGCAGAAGCCGCCGCCCGGCCTGCAGCGCGTCGAGGAGGCGCTGCTGCCGCGCGCGCGCGAGGGCGAGGAGAAGTCCGAGCGCGAGATCGACGCGCGGCTCACCGTGTCGGACCGCGAGGTGCTGGCGCAGAAGGATTTCGCCCAGATGAGCGCCGCCGAGATCGCGGCGGCGCGCGAGGCGATCATGGCGATGCGGCTGCCGCTCGACGAGGTCAAGACGCGGCGGCTGGCGTCGAGCCGGCGCGGCCGGCTGATCGACCTGCGCCGCACGCTGCGCGCCAGCCTGAAGGCGGGCGGTGCGGTGATCGACCTCAAATATCTCGGCCCGAAGACCAAGGCGCCGCCGATCGTGGCGCTGCTCGACATTTCCGGCTCGATGAGCCAGTACACCCGGCTGTTCCTGCACTTCCTGCATGCGGTGACCGATGCGCGCAAGCGCGTCCACACCTTCCTGTTCGGCACGCGGCTCACCAATGTCAGCCGCGCGCTGCGCGAGAAGGATCCCGACGAGGCGCTGGCGGCGTGCTCGGCCCATGTCAGCGACTGGTCGGGCGGCACCCGCATTGCCGCCTCGCTGCGCGCCTTCAACAAACTGTGGTCGCGCCGCGTGCTGACGCAGGGCGCGGTGGTGCTGCTGATCACCGACGGGCTGGAGCGCGACGGCGACGACACGCTCGCCTTCGAGATCGAGCGGCTGCACCGCTCCTGCCGGCGGCTGATTTGGCTCAATCCGCTGCTGCGCTACGAGGGGTTCGAGGCGCGCGCCCGCGGCGTGCGCACGATCCTGCCGCATGTTGACGAATTGCGGTCAATTCATAACTTGGAATCGATGCGCGATCTGGTGCGCGCGCTGTCCGGCGACGACAATGGCGCGGGCGATCGCAAGGCGATGATGAAGGTGGCGTGAGCGCCGCCGGAGAACCGGAAAAGAGGAGGCAAGGCCATGCTGGCGCGCGATGAAGACATCCTCAAGGCGGCGGAGGAGTGGCGCAAGGCCGGCCGCGGCGTTGCGCTGGCGACGGTGATGGAGACCTGGGGCTCGGCGCCGCGGCCGACCGGCTCCAATCTGGTGATCGACGACGAGGGCAATTTCCTCGGCTCGGTGTCCGGCGGCTGCGTCGAGGGCGCGGTGGTCACCGAGGCGATGGACGTGATCGAGAGCGGCAAGCCGAGAATGCTGGAGTTCGGCGTCGCCGACGAGACCGCCTGGAATGTCGGCCTGTCCTGCGGCGGCACCATCCGCGTCTATGTCGAGAAGGTGGATTAAGTGGACCTCAAGGCGCTCGAAACCGTCAACGCGGAGCGCGCGGCGCGGCGCGCGGTGATCGTCGTCACCGAGATCGACAGCGGTGCCCAGCGCGTCGTCAAGGCGGCCGAGGTTGCCGGCGATCCGCTCAAGGACCTGCTGCAGAAGCGCATGCGGCTCGGCAAGAGCGGCACGGAGGAGACGCCGAAGGGCAAGGTGTTCCTCACCGTGCATGTGCCGTCGCCGAAGCTCGTCATCACCGGCGCGGTGCACATCAGCCAGGCGCTGGCGCCGGTCGGACAGATGCTCGGCTACGACGTCACCATCGTCGATCCGCGCACCGCCTTTGCCTCTCCGGAGCGGTTTCCGGACGTCAAGGTGATCGCGGAATGGCCCGACGTGGCGCTGCCGCCGCTTGGTATCGACCGCTATACCGCCTTCGTGGCGCTCACCCACGATCCCAAGATCGACGATCCCGCGCTGCTGCATGCGCTGTCGCGCGAATGCTTTTATATCGGCGCGCTCGGCTCGCGGAAGACGCATGCCAAGCGCGTCACCCGGCTGAAGGCGGCCGGGCTCGACGACAATGCCATTGCCCGCATCCATTCGCCGATCGGGCTCGATATCGGCGCGGTGTCGCCGCCGGAGATCGCGGTCGCGATCATCGGCCAGATCACCCAGCGCCTGCGACAGACGGAGGCGGCATGAAGTTCGGTCCTGTTGCGCCCAAGGACGCGCTCGGCAGCACCGCCGTGCACTCGATCCGGCAGGGCGACCTCGTGCTCAAGAAGGGCACGCTGATCGGTGAGAAGGAAATCGCGGCGCTGGAGGCCGCAGGCGTCAAGGAAGTCGTCGTCGTCCGGCTGGAAGAGGGCGACGTCTCGGAGGATGTGGCCGCGGCCGAGATCGCCGCGGCGGCAGCCGGCGCCGGCGTGCGCCTCGACCGCGCCTTCACCGGCCGCTGCAACCTGTTCGCGGAGACCGCCGGCGTCTTGGTGGTCGACAAGGATGCGATCGACCGGCTCAACCGCGCCGACGAAGCGGTGACGTTGGCAACGCTGCCGGCGTTCAAGCCGGTGGTCGAGGGCGAGATGATCGCGACGGTGAAGATCATCCCCTTCGCGGTGCCGGCGCAGGGCCGCGACGCCGCGGTGGCCGAGGCGATGCGGGCCAAGCCGATGATCCGCGTCGCGCCCTATGTGGTGCGTAAGATCGGCGTGGTCTCGACGCTGTTGCCGGGCCTGTCGCCGAAGGTGATCGACAAGACGCTGCGCATCCTTACCGAGCGGATCGCGCCGGCCCATGCCAATATCGTCTCCGAACGGCGCGTGCCGCACGACACCGCGGCGCTCACCAAGGCCATCAACGAGGTGATGAAGGACGGCGCGGAGTTCGTCATCGTGTTCGGCGCCTCCGCCATCGCCGACCGCCGCGACGTGATCCCGGCGGCGCTGCAGTCGGTCGGCGGCACCATCGAGCATTTCGGCATGCCGGTCGATCCCGGCAATCTGCTGCTGATCGGACGCGCGCGCGGGCTGCCGGTGCTGGGGGCGCCGGGCTGCGCGCGCTCGCCCAAGGAGAACGGCTTCGACTGGGTGCTGATGCGGCTCCTCGCCGGCCTGCCGGTGACGCGCGAGGACGTCACCGGCATGGGCGTCGGCGGCCTGCTCATGGAGATCGTGACCCGGCCGCAGCCGCGCAAGGAGGCGCTGGAGAGCGGCCGCCGCGTCGCCGCGGTGCTGCTCGCCGCCGGCAAGTCGAGCCGCATGGGCGCGGTCAACAAGCTGATCGCGCAGATCGGCGGCAAGCCGTTGGTGCGCATCGCCGCCGAACAGGCGCTGGCCTCGCGCGCTTCGCCGGTGATCGTCGTCACCGGCCACCAGCACGAGGCGGTGGCGCGCGCGCTCGACGGCCTGCCGGTCAAGCTCATTCACAATCCCGATTACGCGCAGGGGCTCGCCACCTCGCTGCGCGCCGGCATCGCCGCGGTGCCGGACAGCGCCGATGGCGCCATCGTCTGCCTTGGCGACATGCCGGAGGTCGACGCGCCGCTGATCGACAAGCTGATCACGGCGTTCGATCCGGAACGCGGCGCGCTGATCGTGGTGCCGACCTTCGACGGCAAGCGCGGCAATCCGGTGGTATGGGCGCGGCGGTTCTTCGCCGATCTGGCGCGCATCACCGGCGATGTCGGTGCCCGCCACCTGATCGGCGACAATACCGACGCCGTGGTCGAGGTCGCGGTGTCGGGCGGCGCCGCCTTCACCGACGTCGATACGCCGGAAGCTTTACGGCTCGTTAAGGCGCATATCGAAGGCGGCTGACGGCGATTCCCGCGCATCGCCGCATGCCGTCGTGAGTCGCGCGCCGTCAAGGCAGCGCGCCGGATTCTTCCCGGCTTGATCGAAATCCCGACTCAGCCCCAACTTCGCCGACCCTCAGGGGGAGGGCACTGATGGCGGATGCGGCTTCCACCGTGGCGCGGGCGATCGTCGCCGGCGCGCTGATGCTGGCGACTATGGCCTTGATGGCGGTGGCGGTCTCGACCGCGAAAGCGGCCGGCGCGCTCGCGGTCGGCCGCTGCGGCGCGTTCGGCCAGGCGTTCGACTATCCCGATGCGGCGCAGGCGCGCCGTCACGCGCTGGCGCAATGCCAGGGCCCGGACTGCCGCATCGTCACCGATCTCGCGCGCAGCTGCGCGGCGCTGGCGGTTGATGTCGCCGATCCCTGCAATGCCAATGGCTGGGGCCGCAGCGCCCGGCTCGGCCGCGCCCAGAATGGCGCGCTGCAGGCCTGCTACAAGGACGGCGGGACGGATTGTGTGATCCGCACCTTCATCTGCGACGCCAAAGGCTGAGCGGGCAGGGCGCCGGGCCGCCGCTCGCTTGGTCATGGGAGAACCCTGAGGAGCCGATCAGGCTGCGCCGCTGAGGCCTCCGGCCTTCAAGCTCGTGGCGGCCTTGCCCACGTGGCCGGAGCGCAGCCCGACCGCGGTCCGTCGTTAAGCTGTGGCCGTCTTCCGCTCCCGGCATCAGGGATGCCGTTCCTTTTGCAGCCGGCTCGGCTCGCATCGCTCCTCCATCGTTTCCCCTTGGTCTCTCGTGCCGCATGGCCCCTTGCGGCGGGCAGAAATCGTCTCTATAAATGACTGACCGGTCAGTCAGTACAGAAGTCGCGCGGAAGACCGATGGCAGGCAAACGCATCAGACGGCCGAAAGGCTCAGGCTCAGGCTCAGGCTCAGGGCCGGCACCGCACTCGGTTCGGAACGGCGCGGCCAGCGTCGCCGCCGGCCGTGGGACGGCCGCGGGGCGTCCCGCGTCTGCCGCGTCGCGGCCCGCGCGCCGTATTGCGCGCCACACTGCACGGCAGGCCGAGCGCCGCGAGGCGATCCTTGCTGCGGCGCTCGCGGAATTCTCGGAGCGCGGCTTCACCGCGGCGCGGCTCGATGACGTCGCCAGGCGTGCCGGTATCGCCAAGGGCACGATCTATCTCTACTTCCGCGACAAGGAGAGCCTGTTCCAGGACCTGATCCGCACCCGGCTGCTGCCGCTGGTCGGCACGCTCGAGCAGTTGCGTGACGTCAAGGTGCCGCTGCACGCGCTCGCCGACCGGCTCATCGATCTGTTCGTGCGTGAGGTGTTCGGCACGCCGCGATGCGACGTGATCCGGCTGATGATGGCGGAGGGTGCGCGCTTTCCCAAGCTCGCGGAGTTCTATTACCGCGAGGTGCTCTCGCGCATCATGGAGATCCTGAGCACGCTGCTGCGCGAGGCGCACGAGCGCGGCGAGATCGAAAGCAGCGAACTGGCGCGCTATCCGCAATTGCTGGTCGCGCCGGGCGTGGTCGCGATCATCTGGAACGGCCTGTTCGACCGCTTCGCCCCGCTCGACGTGCGCGCCCTGATGCGGGCGCACGTCGATCTCATCCTCACACCCCGCAAACCGCCGGAGACCTCCTCATGAGCAGCGTGCATCGGCTGATGCTGGCATTGGCGCTCGCGCTGCCGCTTGCGGGCTGCGGCAACGGCGGCGAACGCGCGTTCCAGGGCTGGGTGGAGGCCGAGCTGATCTTCGTCAGCCCGGACGAGGCGGGCCGCGTCGAACAGCTCGCGGTCGCGCAGGGCGATCCGGTGACGAAGGGACAGTTGCTGTTCACCGTCGATCCCGATCTGCAGCAGGCCGACCTGCAGCAGGCCGAGGCCAATCTCGTCAACATGAAGCAGTCCTACGATCGGGCGAAGCAGCTGGTCGCCACCGCGGTCGGCACCCAGAAGGCGCTCGAGGATGCCGAGGCCGCGCTGCGCACCGCCGAGGCGCGGGTCAATTCCGCGCGGACCCGGCTGACGCGCCGCCGCGCCTTGAGCCCGGAGGACGGCACCATCCAGCAGGTCTATTACCGGCCCGGAGAGACCGTGCCCGCCGGCCGCCCGGTGGTGTCCCTGCTGCCGCCGCGCAACGTCAAGATCCGTTTCTTCGTGCCGGAGCCGGAGCTGCCGCGGGTCAAGGCCGGCGCCACCGTGACCGTGCAGTGCGACGGCTGCGACAGCGGGCTCACCGCCAAGATCAGCTTCATCGCCCGCAGCGCCGAATATACCCCGCCGGTGATCTACAGCCTCGAGGAGCGCGCCAAGCTCGTCTTCATGATCGAGGCGCGGCCCGAGGCGCCGGAGAAATTCCGCGTTGGCCAGCCGGT
>Ga0180222_1002869_pt1 | contig 12475 bp, 9 predicted proteins | sample eDN5th37CKraftOP_FD_151336 | JGI IMG/M metagenome (GOLD analysis project Ga0180222, IMG submission 151336) | Enriched Organic Plus compost microbial communities from Emeryville, California, USA - eDNA 5th pass 37_C Kraft OP (version 2) (version 2) ... | reverse complement strand
CAACCGCCAGATCATCACCGACTATCTCGCGCAGTTCGACGACGGGAAGCCGACATCACAGGGGATATTCGCCGACGAGTAGGGCCGGGACAACCCGACCGGGCAACAGCCGCCCCCGATGCGGGGCCGAGCCGGCCGGCCATGTGGCCGCCGGAAGGGCATCGTCATGCCGCCGTTCCCCGAATGGCGGGTATTCGAGAAGCACAAGCCGCGTTCCCGCCGGCGGGAGCGGCCGGAACAGAAAAGCCGGCAGGGGAGTCTTTCAATGACATATACGACCACAACGGCGGAGACGCCGCAAGAGAACGGCCATATGGTCCGTTCGCTCAGCTGGACGGGCGCATTCTGGATCGCCGCCGGCGTGCCGCCGCTGGTGCTGTTTTCGCTGGGCGGCATCGCCGGGACGACCGGCAAGGTCGCCTTCGTCGTCTGGATCGTCTCGATGATGATGGGCTTCGTGCAGTCCTTCACCTATGCCGAGATGGCGGGCATGTTCGGCAACAAGTCCGGCGGCGCCTCGGTCTACGGCGCCATGGCCTGGCTGCGCTATGCCAAGCCGGTGGCGCCGCTGTCGATCTGGTGCAACTGGTTCGCCTGGTCGCCGGTCCTGTCGCTGGGTTGCGCCATCGCGGCGGGCTATATCCTGAACGCGCTGTTCCCGGTGCCGCTGGCCACATCGCAGCCGGTGCTGGACTGGGTCGCCGCCCATGCGGGTTCCCTCACCGCCGACAGTCCGCGCGTGGCCGGATACCTGGCCGCCCATCCCGGCCTTGGCAGCGCCGAGGCGATCCGGGCGCTGCTGACCAGCGACGCGGTGGCGGCGCTGACCCCGGCGATCCGCAGCTGGACGGCCTTCAACCTGGAAATCCCGGGCCTGTTCACGCTTTACTTCAACACCACCTTCGTCATCGGCGCGCTGCTGATGCTGATCCTGATCGCGATCCAGTATCGCGGCGTCGCCTCGACCGCGACGGCGCAGAAATGGATGGCGATCATCGTGCTGGTGCCGCTGATGCTGGTCGGGCTGGTGCCGATCTTCACCGGCTCGATCGACTATGCCAACATCACCAACATCCTGCCGCCGGCGAGCGCCTATTCGGCCGAGCCGGGCAGCTGGAACCTGGGCGGCTGGACGCTGGTTCTGGGCGGGCTCTACATCGCGGCCTGGTCCACCTATGCCTTCGAGACCGCGGTCTGCTACACGCGCGAGCTGAAGGACCCCAAGCGCGACACCTTCCGCGCGATCTTCTTCACCGGCCTGCTCTGCATGGCGTTCTTCTGCCTGATCCCGTTCTCGTTCCAGGGGGTTCTGGGCATCGAGGGGATGCTGGCGCCCGAGATCGTCGACGGCACCGGCATCGCCCAGGCCCTGGGCGGCATGATCGGCGCCGGGCCGGTGGTGGCGCAGCTGTTCACCGTCCTGATGCTGCTGGCGCTGTTCATGGCGATCATGACGGCCTGCGCCGGCTCGGCCCGGACGCTTTATCAGGGGTCGCGCGACGGCTTGCTGCCGAAATACCTGGGCCATGTGAACGAGCAGGGCGCCCCGGTCAACGCGATGTGGACGAATTTCGTGGTGAACCTGTTCCTGCTGGCGCTGGCCTCGGATGCGAACGGCTATTTCTACGTGCTGGCCATCTCGAACGTGGGCTATCTGACCTTCAACTTCCTGAACCTCAATGCCGGCTGGATCCACCGCATCGACTCGCCGCATCTGGAGCGGCCGTGGCGCGCGCCGACCTGGCTGATCGGGCTGAACACCCTGCTGGCCTTCGTCAACGCGCTGTTCCTGGGCGCGGGGGCCAAGGTCTGGGGCTATTCCAACGCGCTGGTCTCGGGCGCGATCTTCGCGGCGCTGATCGTGCCGATCTTCCTGTGGCGCCACTATGTCACCGACAAGGGCCGCTTCCCGGCCGAGGCGATGGAGGATCTGGGCCTGGCCAACGACGCGACCAGCTTCGGGCCGAGGCGGGCGGGCATCCTGCCCTATCTGGCGCTGGCGGCGGGCCTGGCCGTGGTCGTGGTGGCGAATATGGTCTTCCAGCTGCCGGGCTGAAGCCGGATCCCTGAAACGCGACGGCCGCCCCAAGGGGGGGGCCGTTTGCGTTTGCGTTGCGGGCGGATGGGTCAGGCCAGCAGCAGCACCTGGACATCGGCGACATTCGTGCCGGTCGCGCCGGTCAGCAGCAGATCGCCCGCCGCCTTCAGCGCCGCGTGGCTGTCGTTGTTGGCCAGCAGCGCCGCGCCGTCGCGGCCGGCGGCGCGGATGCGGTCGGCGGTGCTGGCGTCCACGATCCCGCCCGCCGCATCGGTCGGGCCGTCGCGGCCGTCGGTGCCGCCGCTGAGAAAGACCCAGTGCCCCGGCCAGTCCAGGCCCATCAGGGCGATACGCAGCGCCAGTTCCTGGTTGCGCCCGCCCTTGCCGGTGCCGCGCAGCGCGACGGTGGTCTCGCCGCCGAAGATCAGCGCCTCGGGCCGGTCGCGCCGGCTGCCGGCCGCCTCGGCGATGCGGGCGGCGGCTTCGGCCACGTCGCCGGTCAGCCGGTCGCTGACGATGCGGCCAGCCCAGCCCTCGGGCACCGCGGCAAGCATGGCGGCGAGCGAGATCTCGTTGCTGCCGATCAGGTGGTTCTCGGCCTCGGGCAGGGGGGCGGGGGGTGCGCCGCTTTCCAGCAACTCGCGCACCTTCGGCGGCAGCTTCTCCAGCAGCCCCCGCCCGGCCAGCAGCTCCAGCGCCTCGCGCGGGCTGCCGAGCGGCGCGACGGTCGGACCGCTGGCGATGGCGCCCAGCTCGTTGCCGATGACGTCGGACAGGATCAGCGCCGTCACCGGGGCAGGGGCGGCATGGCGCAGGAAGCCGCCGCCCTTCAGGTCGGAAAGCTGCTGGCGGATCAGGTTGACCTGGCCGATCTCCAGCCCGCTGGCCAAGAGCAGCCGGTTCACCTGCTGCTTGTCGGCCAGGGTCAGGGGCGGCCGCGGCGCCGGAACCAGCGCCGAGCCGCCGCCCGAGATCAGCGCGATCACCCGGTCCTGCGGCCCCGCCCGGTCCAGCAGCGCGATGATCTCCTGCCCGGCAGCCAGCCCGGCCTCGTCGGGTTCGGGATGGCCGGCGGTCAGGACACGGGCGCCGGGAATGTCCCGGCCATTGCCGTCATGCGTCACCGCCAGCGCCGTCATCGGGCCGGGGACATGGGCCATCGCCTCGGCCAGCATGGCGGGCGCGGCCTTGCCGATGGCGATCAGGATGATCTGCCCCCCAGCCGCGGGTGCGGCGGGGGGGTGGTCGTGGAAATGCCGGCGCACGGCCAGGGCAGGATCGGCCGCGCGCACGGCCGCGTCATAGAGCTTCCGCGCCAGGGCCCGCATATCGGCGATCCTTGCCGTCATGCCGCGATCTGGCGGGCTTTCTGGACCAGCACCTCGGCCTGCCGGATCGAGGCATAGTCGATCAGCCGCCCGTCCAGAGAGACCGCGCCCTTGCCCTCGGCCTCGGCCCTGGCCATGGCGTCGAGGATCTTCTGCGCGCGCTCGACCTCGGCGGCCGAGGGGCTCATCACCTCGTTGGCCAGCGCGATCTGGCTGGGATGGATGGCCCATTTCCCCTCGCAGCCCAGCACGGCGGCGCGATAGGCGGCGGCCTTGTAGCCCTCGGGGTCCGAGAAATCGCCGAAGGGGCCGTCGATCGGGCGCAAGCCGTTGGCGCGCGCCGCGACGACCATGCGCGACAGCGCATAATGCCACATGTCGCCCCAATGGACGTGGCGGCCGCCTTCGGGATCGGCATCGGTCAGGACGGAATAATGCTCGTTCACGCCGCCGATCACGGTGGTGCGGGCACGGGTCGAGGCGGCATAGTCGGCGACGCCGAAATGCAGGCTTTCATTGCGCTTGGACGCCGCGGCGATCTCGTTGATGTTCTGCATTCCCAGCGCCGTCTCGATGATATGCTCGAAGCCGATGCGCTTCTTCAGGCCCTTGGCATCTTCGATTTGCGTCACCAGCATGTCGACGGCATAGACGTCGGCGGCGGTGCCGACCTTGGGGATCATGATCAGGTCCAGCCGCTCGCCGGCCTGTTCGACCACGTCCACGACGTCGCGATACATGTAATGCGTGTCGAGCCCGTTGATTCGGATCGACATGGTCTTCTTGCCCCAGTCGATCTCGTTCAGGGCCTTGATGATGTTCTTGCGGGCCTGCGGCTTCTCGTCTGGCGCGACCGCGTCCTCAAGGTCGAGGAAGATCACGTCGACGTCGGAATCCGCCGCCTTTTGAAACATTTGCGGCTGACTGCCGGGCACGGCAAGCTCGCTGCGGTTCAGGCGGGCGGGGGCTTGTTCGATGGGGTGAAAGCTCATGGCGGAACGCTCCTGCGACATGTGGGGGAATGCGACAAGAGAAGGCAGATTGGTATTTCCAGTCAAGAAATAAAATTTCCCATCGGTTCCGATCTGCCACAGATTCAGTCGCTCCCCCTGCCGGGCGGGGGGCCGTGGCGGCTGGAATAATAGAAGGCGATGGCCTGGGCGCGGCTGCGCACCGAGAGCTTTTCGTAGAGGTTCGAGAGGTGGAACTTGACCGTGTTGCCCGAGATGCCCAGCTCGCGCGACAGCTCGCGATTGGTCAGGCCCTTGGACAGCGCCTCAAGCATGTCCATCTCGCGCGGGGACAGCGATTGCAGCGGATTTCGTTGCAGCGCGCGCACGTCCAGATAGGGAAAGACCATCTTGCCCGCGGCCACGGCCATGCAGGTGTCCAGCAGCGTCTCGGCCGGGTCGCTGCGGGCGACGAAACCGGCGGCGCCCGCCCCCAGCGCGCCCAGATGCGCCTCGCTGGCCTGGTCGCCATAGACCACGATGCGCGGCGCCCCCTCCTGCTCGCGCAGCTGTTCCAGCAGCTTGGCGCCGCCCATGGCGGGCAGGCTCCAGTCGATGATTCCGACCTGGGCGGGGATCCGCATCACGGTGGCCAGGAATCCCTCGGCCGTGGCCGAGGTGGCCAGCAGCGAAAACCGCGTGTCGCGCTGAAAAACCTCGGACATGGCGGACAGCACCAGCGGATTGCTGTCGCCCAGCATGATCGTAACCGCCCTTTCGACGCTGCTGACGGTGCGCATCAGCCAGCCCCATGCGTGTAACAGGCGGAAAAGACTGGGAAATTTTTCGGCATCTTGTCCTCCCACTCCTTTGGGTAGGCAGGTGACCACCCAAAGGGATACCAAAAAGCAGCATAATCTTACGTTGCGGCATCTGTCGAGAGGAGTTTTCTTACAGTTAAAGAAACTTAATCGTAAGGAAATATCATGGCTGAAGTGGCGATCTTCCCGCAGCTTGAAATTCCCAACACTCTCGCGGCCGGCCCGGGACCGGGCAATACCGACCTGCGGGTGCTGCAGCGTTTTGCCAGCGCCGGGGTCGCGGATCACATGCAGGCCGATGTGCTGCGCGGCATGATCGAATGCAAGCAGATGCTGCGCCAGGTGATGGGCACCGCGAACATCCATACCTTCGGCGTCGCCGGCACCGGCTGGAGCGGGCTCGACTGCCTGTTCAGCGCCGTGCTGCCGGGCGACAAGGTGGTGGTCTTCGTCAATGGCACCTTCTCGGGCATCGACGGGCTGACCCTGCGCATGAAGGCGGCCACCGCCGAGGAGCTGGCCGCCAATCCGATGGACCCGCAGCCGGCCTCGGTCAAGGTCGTGACCGTGCCGCACGGCCAATCCGTCACCGCCGAGATCGTCGAGGCGGCGCTGGCCGAGCACAAGCCGAAATGGGCCGCGATGGCGCATTGGGAAACCGGCTCGGGCCGGATCAACGACATGCGCGGCTTTTCCGATGCCTGCGAACGGCACGGTGCGATGGGGCTGGTCGATGCGGTTTCGTCGCTGGGTGTCGCGGATTTCCGCATCGACGACTATCCGGGCGTGCATGGCTGGGCCTCCTGCCCGCAGAAGGGCATCTGCTGCCTGCCGCTGACTTACGCACCGGTCAGCTTCAGCGACCGCTACATCGCGGAACTGCGCCGGACCGGCTGCCGGACCTTCGTGCATCACCCGATCCTAGAGGCGCGGCACTGGGGCATCATCGACGGCAAGGATGTGGAAAAGGGCAGCTATCACCGCACCCACAGCGCCTATGCCGTCGCCGCCTTCCACGAGGCGCTGCGTATCCTGCTGCAGCAGACCGTGGCCGGCCGCGCCAAGGCCTATGCCTTCCACGAGGCGGCGCTGCGCGACGCGGTGACGGCGATGGGTTGCAAGGTGACCTCGAACATGACCTCGCTGGTGGTGCTGAACCTGCCGGAGGCGCTGAAGGGCCGCGAGATGGAGCTGGTGCAGAACTGCCGCGCCCAGGGCTTCGGCATCTGGCCCACGCTGTCCGAGCCGGTGCAGATCCGCATCGGCGTCCTGAACCTGCTGGACCGGAAGGCGATCACCGACATCGTCACCCGCTTCGCCGCGGCGATGGCCGCGATGGGCGCGAATATCGACATGGGCCGGATCACCGAGCGGCTTGAGGATCATTACCAGACGACGGTCGCGGCCGAATAACGGCGCCCGAGGGAGGAGGCGAACATGGACATCCACGAATACCAGGCCAAGGAAATACTCAACCGCTTCGGGGTCGGCATCCCGCAGGGCGCGCTGGCCTACAGCCCCGAACAGGCGGCCTATCGCGCCCGCGAGATGGGCGGCGACCGCTGGGTCGTCAAGGCGCAGGTCCATGCCGGCGGCCGCGGCAAGGCCGGGGGCGTCAAGGTCTGCGACAGCGATCTGGAGATCCAGGCGGCGACCGAGGCGATGTTCGGCCAGAAGCTGGTGACGCACCAGACCGGCCCCGAGGGCAAGGGCATCTATCGCGTCTATGTCGAGGCGGCCGTGCCCATCGCCCGCGAGATCTATCTGGGCTTCGTGCTGGACCGCGCCAGCCAGCGGGTGATGATCGTCGCCAGCGGCGAGGGCGGCATGGAGATCGAGGAGATCTCGGCCGAGAAGCCCGACAGCATCGTGCGCGCCACCGTCGAGCCGGCCGTGGGCCTGCAGGAATTCCAGTGCCGCGAGATCGCCTTCGCGCTTGGCATCAAGCCCGCCATGGTCCAGCAGATGGTGCGCACCCTGCGCGGCTGCTATCGCGCCTTCCGCGAGCTTGACGCGACGATGGTCGAGGTCAACCCGCTGGTCGTGACCAGCGACGACCGCATTCTGGCGCTGGACGCCAAGATGACCTTCGACAACAACGCGCTGTTCCGCCATTCGCAGATCCTCGAACTGCGCGACAAGTCGCAGGAGGACCCGCGGGAATCCCGCGCCGCCGACCACGGCCTGTCCTATGTCGGCCTGGACGGCAATATCGGCTGCATCGTCAATGGCGCGGGCCTCGCCATGGCCACCATGGACACGATCAAGCTGGCCGGGGGCGAGCCCGCGAATTTCCTCGACATCGGCGGCGGCGCCACGCCGGAACGGGTGGCGCGGGCCTTCAACCTGGTCATGTCGGACAAGAACGTGCAGGCGATCCTGGTCAATATCTTCGCCGGCATCAACCGCTGCGACTGGGTGGCCGAGGGCGTGGTCCGCGCGCTGCGCGAGAACCCGGTGCCGGTGCCCGTGGTGGTCCGGCTGGCCGGCACCAATGTCGAGGAAGGCCAGAAGATCCTGGCGCAAAGCGGCCTGCCGCTGATCCGCGCCACCACCCTGATGGAAGCCGCCGAGCGCGCCGTCGCCGCATGGCGCGCCGATACCCAGCGCAATCCCAACCTGAGGGCCGTCTGATGAGCATTTTTCTGGATCGCGAAACCCGCGTCATCGTTCAGGGCATCACCGGCAAGATGGCCCGCTTCCATGCCCGCGAGATGATCGACTACGGCACCAATGTCGTCGGCGGCGTCGTGCCCGGCAAGGGCGGCGAGACCTGCGAGGGCGTGCCGGTCTTCGACACCGTCAAGCAGGCGGTGGCCGAGACCGGGGCCGAGGCCACGCTGGTCTTCGTGCCGCCGCCCGCCGCGGCCGACAGCATCATGGAGGCCGCCGATGCCGGCATCCGCTATTGCGTCTGCATCACCGACGGCATCCCCGCCCAGGACATGATCCGCGTCAAGCGCTACATGTACCGCTATCCCAAGGAACGGCGGATGATCCTGACCGGCCCGAACTGCGCCGGCACCATCAGCCCCGGCAAGGCGATGCTGGGCATCATGCCGGGCCATATCTACCTGCCGGGCAATGTCGGCATCATCGGCCGCTCGGGCACGCTGGGCTACGAGGCGGCGGCGCAGCTGAAAGAGCGCGGGCTGGGCGTCTCGACCAGCGTGGGCATCGGCGGCGATCCGATCAACGGCTCGTCCTTCCGCGACGTGCTCGAGCATTTCGAGCAGGACGACGAAACCCATGTGATCTGCATGATCGGCGAGATCGGCGGCCCGCAGGAGGCCGAGGCGGCGGAATATATCCGCAACCATGTCAGCAAGCCGGTGGTGGCCTATGTCGCCGGCCTGACCGCGCCCAAGGGCCGCACCATGGGCCATGCCGGCGCCATCATCTCGGCCTTCGGCGAAAGCGCCAGCGAGAAGGTCGAGATCCTGGCGGCGGCGGGCGTCACCATGGCCGAGAACCCGGCCGTGATCGGCGAAACCATCGCCCGCGTCATGCAATAGGGGGCGGCGATGGCGAAACCCCGAGTTCTTGTCACCCGCCGCTGGCCCGCAGCGGTCGAGGCGCGGCTGTCCGAAATCTTCGACGTGCAGCTGAACCTTGCGGACAAACCCTTGGCGCCCGAGGATTTTCGGGCGGCCATGCGGGAATATGACGCGATCCTGCCGACGGTGACCGACAGGATCGGCGCCCCGGCGCTGGAACTGGACCGGCCCCAGACCCGGATCCTGGCCAATTACGGCGTCGGCTACAGCCATATCGACCTGAACCGCGTCAGCCGGCATGGCATCGTGGTGACCAACACCCCGGACGTGCTGAGCGAATGCACGGCCGATCTGGCGATGACCCTGCTTCTGATGGTCGCCCGCCGCGCCGGCGAGGGCGAGCGCGAGCTGCGCGCCGGCCTCTGGACCGGCTGGCGGCCGACGCATCTGGTTGGCACCAAGGTCTCGGGCAAGACGCTGGGGATCGTCGGCTATGGCCGCATCGGCCAGGAAATGGCCCGGCGCGCCCATCACGGCTTTGGCATGACCATCCTGGTCTACAACCGCAGCCCGGTCGCACCCGAGGTTCTGGCGCAATGCAATGCCGTGCAGGTGGACAGCCTGGATGCGCTGATGCCGATGTGCGACTTCATCTCGCTGCATTGTCCGGGCGGTGGGGCGAACCGCCATCTGATCGACGCGCGTCGGCTGGACCTGATGCGGCCGGATGCCTTCCTGATCAACACCGCCCGCGGCGAGGTGATCGACGAGACGGCGCTGTCCCATGCGCTGTGGTTCGACTCGATCGGCGGCGCGGCGCTGGATGTCTTCGACGGAGAGCCGAACATCAACCCGCAACTCAAGGATTGCGACCGGCTGGTGATGCTGCCGCATCTGGGCAGCGCCACCCGCGAGGCGCGCGAGGCCATGGGCTTCCGCGTCATCGAGAATCTCGAAGACTTCTTTGCAGGACGCGAACCCCGCGACAGGGTGAACTGAATGCGGGCGGGGGTGGCGGATATCGGCGCCGAGCCGTCGGCGGGTCAGGCCGACCGGCTGCGCGGCGAGCTGCGCGGCCTCTGGCACCGGGTCATCCAGCGCCACGCGCCGCAGGTCCTGCCGCTGCTGACCGGCGAGGCGGCGGAACCGCAGGAAGCAGAGATGAGCGCCTATCTGCAGGGGCTCGACATCTGGTTCCAGCTCCTGCGGATCATCGACGAACATGCCGCCATGCGGCTGCGCCGCGCGGTCGAGTCCCGCTCGGGCCGCGCGGCGATCGAGGGCGGCCTGGCCCGGACCCTGCAATCCGCCCCCGACATGCCGCGCGAAAGCGTCGCGCGCAGCCTGCGCCAGCTTCGCGTCGGCCCCACCATCACCGCCCATCCGACCGAGGCCAAGCGGGTCACGGTGCTGGAAATCCACCGCCGCATCTATCGCGCGCTGGTCCGGCTGGAAAGCCAGCGCTGGACGCGGCAGGAACGGGCGGCGCTGATGGCCGAGATCGAAAGCGAGATCGACCTGCTCTGGCTGACCGGAGAGCTGCGCCGGCAAAGGCCCTCGCCCCTGAACGAGATCGAATGGGGTCTGCAATTCTTTCGCGACAGCCTGTTCGACGCGGTGCCGAACCTGGTGCGGCAGTTCCACGACGCCGTCGCCGGCCGCTACGGCCCCGGCGAGGAAACCGGCGCCCCCCTGCGCTTCCATTCCTGGATCGGCGGCGACCGGGACGGCAATCCGCATGTCACGGTCGAGACGACCCGCGCCGCGCTGGAGCTGGGGCGCGACGCGATCCTCGACCGCTATCTTCAGGGCCTGACGCTGGCCGCCCGGCATCTGAGCATCAGCAGCGAGATCGCCGGCCTGCGGCCCGAGACCCGCGCGCGGCTGGCGGCGGTGATCGATGCCGCGGACCTGCCCGCCGCCGACCGGCAGCGCAATCCGGGCGAGCTGTTCCGCCAGGCGGCAAGCGCCATGCAGCGCCGCATCGCTGCGCTGGCCGGCGGGCCGGGACCGGCCTATCCGCATCTGCGCGATTTCCTCGCCGACCTGCGCCGGGTCGAGACGGCGCTGGCCGAGATCGGCGCCGAGACGCTGGCGCATCGGCTGGTGCGGCCGCTGCGCTGGCAGGCCGAGGTCTTCGGCTTCCGCACCGTGACGCTGGACGTGCGGCAGAATTCCTCGGTCACCACGCGGGTGCTGGCCGGGATCTGGGCCCAGGCCGGGGCGGTGCCGGAATTCGGCAGCGCCGCATGGTCGCAGCGGCTGCGCAGCGAACTGGGGCAAGAGGAACTGCCCCGGCTGGACCGCGACGCCCTTGGCGGCGAGGCGCGGGAATTGCTGGCGCTGCTGGCGCTGCTGCATGGCGCCCGGTTCGGCGCCGATCCGCAGGCCATCGGCACCTTCATCCTGTCCATGACGCGCTCCTGCGACGATCTGCTGGCGGTGTTCCTGCTGGCCCGCCATGCCGGCTTCGGGGCCGAGCGGCTGGACCTGCGCGTCGTGCCGCTGTTCGAGACCATCGACGACCTGCGCGCCGCGCCGCGGATCCTGGACGAGCTGCTGCGCGTGCCGCTGGCCCGCCGCAGCCTGGTGACCGAGGACAACCGGGTCGAGGTCATGCTGGGCTATTCCGACAGCAACAAGGACGGCGGCTTCCTGTGTTCCACCTGGGAACTGGAAAAGGCGCAGCGCAGCATCATGGCGGTGCTGGCGCGGCACGGGCTGGTGCCGGTCTTCTTCCACGGCCGCGGCGGCTCGGTCAGCCGCGGTGGCGCGCCGACCGAACGCGCCATCGCCGCCCTGCCGCGCGGCACCATCAACGGCCAGCTGCGCACCACCGAACAGGGCGAGGTCGTGTCGTCGAAATTCGCCAATCGCAGCACCGCGGAATACGAGCTGGAGCTGCTGGTCTCCTCGGTCATGGCGCAGTCGCTGCAGGCGACGCCCGAGCCGGTGCGGCCGGAATTCAACGACACGCTGGAAGCCCTGGCGGACATGTCCTGCACCGCCTATCGCGCGCTGCTGCACCGGCCCGGCTTCATCGACTATTTCCGCCAGGCCAGCCCGGTCGAGGAGCTGGCGCTGCTGAAGATGGGCTCGCGCCCCACCCGGCGCTTCGGTGCCGGCGGGCTCGAGGATCTGCGGGCGATCCCTTGGGTTTTCGCCTGGTCGCAGAACCGCCACCTCATCACCGGCTGGTATGGCTTCGGCACCGCCGTCGAGACCTTCCGGCGCTTCCACCGCGAGGAAGGCGACGCGCTTCTGCGGCGGATGTTCCGCGACTCGCGCATCTTCCGGCTGATCGTGGACGAGGTCGAGAAATCGCTGTTCCACGCGGATATGCGGATCGCCGAGACCTATGCGGCGCTGGTCCGGGACCCGGCGGTGCGCGGCGACATCTTCGGCCGCATCGGCCAGGAATATGAACGCAGCCGCGCTGCCGTGGTTTTCCTGACCGGCCAGGCCGGCATCGGCGAGCGTTTTCCCAACATGGCCGGTCGCTTCGGCCGCGTCCGTGCCGATCTGGAACGGGTGCACGGGTTGCAGGTCAGGCTGCTTGGCGACAATCGCCACCGGCCGGGGCCGGAGATTTCCATACCGCTGATGCAGACCATGAACAGCATCTCGACCGCGCTGGGTTGGACCGGATAGCGGCAACAAGGAGAAAGAGGACATGAACGAACACCCATCCCGGGCGGGCTTTTTCGCCGATGAGCTTGCCACCTGCGACCCTGCCATTTTCGGGGCGATCCGCCAGGAGCTTGGCCGCCAGCGCGACGAGATCGAGCTGATCGCGTCCGAGAACATCGTTTCGCGCGCGGTGCTTGAGGCGCAGGGCTCG
>Ga0180222_1002866_pt1 | contig 12485 bp, 12 predicted proteins | sample eDN5th37CKraftOP_FD_151336 | JGI IMG/M metagenome (GOLD analysis project Ga0180222, IMG submission 151336) | Enriched Organic Plus compost microbial communities from Emeryville, California, USA - eDNA 5th pass 37_C Kraft OP (version 2) (version 2) ... | reverse complement strand
CGGCGGCGGATCGTCGAGCCGGTCCACCGCGCTGCGCCGGCGCCGCGTGGGGACGGACGATGCCGGCTTGCGCGCGAACGGGCCGCGCGCCTGCCGCAGCGCGATGCTCGCCCTGGCGACGGCGTCGTCGTCATCGACCGCGATCGGCACCGCCTCGACCAGCCGCCGGGTGCGCGCCAGGGTGGCCCGGCGCGCGGCGGCGGAAGCAGCCGGCGACGAAGCGGCGGCCTTGCGGGCCGGCGCGGCTGCGGTCCTGGCGGGGGCGGCTTTGGCAGCGGTCTTCGCGGCTTTCACCGCCCCGGTGCGGAGAGCGGTTTTGCGCGGCGCCTTCGGGGCGCTCCGCTTGACGACGGCTGTCCCGCCCGCCGCGGCCTTGCGCGGCGACACCTTGCGCGCTGCGATCTTGCGCGCCGTGGTGCTGGTCCGCGTCCTGGTCCGCGCAGGCGGGTCCGGCTCCGCCGCCGTCGGCGCGGATCGTCGCGATGCCACCATGTGCGTGTGCTCCTCTGCCCCGTCGAATGGCAAATAGCGCGTTCATCGTGTCCCGGACGCGATGCAGCGCATAAGCGGTACATCGCAGGGGCGGGACCGTCGCAAATACAGACGCCGGAGTTGGAACGGCCCCCGGCTCAGCGGCGCGGCATTGTCATGCCGCACCGCGTCCGGGGCACGACGGGTTCGCCTCCGAGGCGGCGTCATCCTGAGGCGCGAGGGCGAAGCCCGAGCCTCGCAGCGTCATCCTGAGGCGGCGATGCCCTTGCATCGCCCTCGAAGGATGGCGCGGCCCCGATGATGCATCGCCTCGGCCGTCGCCCTTCGAGGCCGTTGCTTCGCAACGGCACCTCAGGGTGACGGCTCTCCCACAGTTCAGGATGACGCCTCACCCATGGTGTCGATGGTCCAGCGCGTTCATCGTGTCCCGGACGCGATGCAGCGCGCGAGCGGTGCGTCGCAGAGCCGGGACCGTCGCAAATGCAAGCACCGGAGTTGCAACGGCCCCGGATCGGCGGCGCGGCATTCTCATGCCGCACCGCGTCCGGGGCACGACGGGTTCGCCTCCGGGACGGCGTCATCCTGAGGCGGCGATGCCCTTGCATCGCCCTCGAAGGATGGCGCGGCCCCGATGATGCATCGCCTCGGCCGTCGCCCTTCGAGGCCGTTGCTTCGCAACGGCACCTCAGGGTGACGGCTCTCCCACAGTTCAGGATGACGCCTCACCCATGGTTTCGAGGGCCCAGCGCGTTCATCGTGTCCCGGACGCGATGCAGCGCATAAGCGGTGCATCGCAGAGCCGGGACCGTCGCAAATACAGACGCCGGAGTTGAACGGCCCCCGGCTCAGCGGCGCGGCGGCCGCTCAGGGGGACGGCTCCTGGCAGGTGTGGATCCTCCCGCTTCGATCATCCGCGCACGAACAGGAACCAGATCAGGCCGAGCACCACGATGGCCAGCCCGGTGCTGACCACCAGCAGAGCAAGGACCGAGGGCCCGGGCTCGGCTTGGCGGGCCTTGGTCGGCGACTTAACGATCTGACCGTCGTCCTTGGCGATATCTTTCGTGACCATGCAAATCCTCGCTTCAGTTTCGATGCCTTGCAGACCGACGCCAAGGCAACGCGCGGCGAAGAATGATTGTTCCGGATCATCAATAGGTTACGCCGGCGCTTCGATGGTGCGGCGCAAACCGAAGGCGCCGGACCATCGGATCCGGCGCCTTGCCGCCGCAAGCGCAATTCTGGAGCATGGCCGAACCATAGCCGGGCAGCGTCACGCTGTCAAGGTATATTTTCCTATTTTTGTTGGCGCTCAGCGACGGCGCCGCCGGTCCCCGCCGGCGCGCGCCCTTGCCCGTTACTGGTTATGGCTGTCCCTGCGCCCGCACTGCCTCGAACACGGCCTGATAGCGGCCGCTCACCGCCTGTCCGAGCAGTTCGACCGCGAGCACGATGGCGCCGGCGATGCCGCTGGCGATCAGCGCATATTCAATGGCGGTGGCGCCGGACTGATCGGCGATGAAACGCACAAGCAGGGCTCGCACGGCACTCTCCTCGAAGCTTGGTCATGGCCGGCGCGCGGCAGGCGCCGTGACCAGAGGATGGCAAGGCTAGCGCCGAAAGATTGCGACCGCGCTAACGGGCGGCCGCAAACATCGGTCAAATGCCGCCTTTTCCGAGGCCGGCGCGGACTTATTCCGCCATCGCCATCGACGGCGAGGCCGGGCCGGTGAGCGGCCGCTCCTCCATCAGCACCATGCACAGGAAGGCGACCCCGGTCATCACCGCGGCGGCGACGAACACGTAGCGGAAGGCCGCCACCATCTGCGTCGCGCCGACGTTGTGGAAGGCATCGGGCGCGATGCCCTCGGCCGCCATCCCCGGCATCGCACCGGCATGGCCGAGCGCGGTCAGCAGCAGCGCCGTCATGATCGCCACCGCGAAGGAGGCCATCAGCGCGCGGCAGAAATTGATCGCGCCGGTGACGGTGCCGATCTGCGGCCGCGCCACCGCGTTCTGGGTCGCGACCAGGCTGACCGGGAAGGTGGTGCCCAGCCCGAACGCGAACACCGCAAGGACGCTCAGCAGGGCCCACAGCGGCAGCGTGGTGAAGGCCATCACCAGGCTGGTCGCCACCGCAGTGGCGGTGCCGAGAACGGCGATGAAGCGATAGCGCGGCAGCTTGGCCATCACCTGCCCCGCGGTCCACGCCCCGAGCACCGAGACGGCCACCAGCGGAATCAGCGCCAGTCCCGCCTCGCTCGCGGTCAGCCCGTAGACCGCGAGGTAATAGACCGGCAGATGCACCGTCAGCCCCACCGTGGTGCCGACCGCGCAGCCGCTGGCCAGAATGCCATAGGGCACCACGCTGCCGCCGAGCAGCGGCAGCGGCAGGAACGGCTCGCTCACCCGCCCCGCATGCCAGACGAAGAGCAGCACCAGCAGCGCCGTCACCGCCAGCATGCCGAGCGCCTCCGGCGAGGACCATGCGAGGCGCGTGCCGCCCCAGGTGAGCAGCAGCGTGAAGATCATCGCCGCCGCCATCAGCAGCACGCCGCCGAGCCAGTCGACCTTGCGGCGGCGGTGATAGACCGGGATGCGGCCCATCCGCGGCAGCAGCAGCCCGAGGCCCGCCAGCGCCAGCGGCACGTTGATCCAGAAGATCATCGACCAGTGCAGATGCTCGGCGAACAGGCCGCCGATCACCGGCCCGCCGATGCCGGCCGAGACCCATACGCCGCTGAAATAGGCCTGGTACTGGCCGCGCTCGCGCGGCGTCACCACGTCGGAGATCAGGGTCTGCACCAGCGGCATGATGCCGCCGCCGCCGAGCCCCTGCAGCCCGCGGGCGAGAATCAGAACGGTGATGCTCGGCGCCAGCGCGCAGACCACCGATCCGGCGATGAACAGCGTCAGCGCCACGATGATCATCGCCTTGCGGCCGTAGATGTCGCTCAACGTGCCGAACACCGGCGCCACCGCGGTCGAGGCCAGCAGATAGGCGGTGATCACCCAGGACAGGCTGGCCACGTCGTGAAACTGGTGGCCGATGGTCGGCAGCGCGGTGGCGACGATGGTCTGGTCCAGCGCGGCCAGAAACATCGTCAGCATCAGACTCAGCAGGATGGTGCGGACTTCGCGCTGCGTCAGCGCCGTCGACGCGACGCGCGGGGCGCCCTGCTCCGCCGCGCCGGCGGCGTGGTTTCGCGCGCCGCTCTCCGGCAAGGATCGTGCGTCACCCGATCCGCTGTTCTGGGATTCAAGCATGGTGGTCGTGGTCGCGGCTGGCTGGAAGCGAATTCAGCGTCGCAATGGCGACGGCCGCCAACTCCTTAACGTGTTCAGGCTGCGCCGCCCAGCCTCGCCTGTGCATGGGTGGGACGCGGCGACGCATAAGCGCAATCGCGTGATCGCAGCGTGAGCCGTCGTCGAGCAGCGTGAGTCGCCGAAGGAATGCCGCCGAACTCAGGCCGGCCGCCGTCGCAGCTTCGCCGCCCGCGGCAGCAGCGTCGGCCAGCGCACGATGTGGTCCTCCAGTTCCGAATCGGGCACCTCGTCCTCCGAGGCATAGACCCGGCCGCGCACCGAGACCCCGGCCTGATGCACAGTGTCGGGATCACCGGAGATCAGCGGATGCCACCAGTAGAGGTCCCGCCCCTCCGCCACCAGCCTGTAGGCGCAGCTCGACGGCAGCCAGTTGAGGCTGCGGACATTGGCAGGCGTCAGCCTAACGCAGTCGGGCACCAGGGCGGCGCGATTCGGATAGTCCTTGCAGCCGCAGGTTCCGGCATCGAGCAATTTGCAGGAGACGTGGGTGTAATAAATCTTGCCGGTGTCCTCGTCTTCCAGCTTTTCCAGGCAGCAGCGCCCGCAGCCGTCGCACAGGCTCTCCCATTCGGCGCTGGACATCTCCTCCAACGTCTTGGTTTTCCAGAAGAAACCTTCCTGGTCGGAAGGTCGGCGCGGGGCACGTGTCATCGCAGCGGGAGTTTCGGCTCGTTGTTTCGCCCTGGTGTAAGCGCTGGCCCCCCTCCCTTGCAAGCCGGACCGGCCAGGCTCCATCTTCAAGCTCCGGAGCGGCGAATCGGCACGGCCCTGGTTTCGCTCAAAAAGCCGGCAACACCGTTGGTTTGTGCGCCGACGTCGGCTAGAAGTGGCCGCGCCAATCCGGACGCAAAAACGCCACGGGATTGCCGCAACGTCCCGCGATGACGCTGTGGCGGCACTCCGCAGGCGTGCTGTTGCCGAAAACTCGTCAAGGACTCTGGTGCGCAAACTGCTGCCGACCGACTGGAAGCGGAAGATCCAGCATCTCTTGCTGGACCTCGACGCACGCATCGACTCGGCGGTGTTTGCTTCGGGCGCCGGCGCACGCGAACTTTACGAGCGCTACTCCACCTTCATGGACCGCTTCTATGTCGGCCGCTGGAAGCGCTGGGTTTTCATCGAGCCTCTCTCCGAAGCCGCAACGGTCGGCCTCGGCGGGCTTGTGTTGCTGCTTGCGCTTGCAATGCCGGCGTTTCGCGAAACGGCCGACGACGACTGGCTGAAGAAGTCCGACCTCGCGGTGACCTTCCTCGATCGCTACGGCAATCCGATCGGCAGCCGCGGCATCAAGCACAATGATGCGATTCCGCTCGAGGACTTTCCAGACACCCTGATCAAGGCGACGCTCGCCACCGAGGACCGGCGCTTCTACGATCACTTCGGCATCGATGTTGCCGGCACGTTCCGCGCCCTCGTCACCAACGCGCAGGCCGGCGGCGTGCGGCAGGGCGGCTCGTCGATCACGCAGCAGCTCGCGAAGAACTTGTTTCTCAGCAACGAGCGCACCATCGAGCGCAAGATCAACGAAGCGTTTCTGGCGATCTGGCTCGAGACCCGGCTGACCAAGAACGAAATTCTCAAGCTCTATCTCGATCGCGCCTATATGGGCGGCGGCACGTTCGGGGTCGACGGCGCCGCGCACTTTTACTTCAACAAGTCGGTGCGCGACATCAATCTCGCCGAATCCGCGATGCTTGCCGGACTGTTCAAGGCGCCGACCAAATACGCGCCACACATCAACCTTCCCGCCGCCCGCGCGCGCGCCAACATCGTGCTCGACAACATGGTCGATGCCGGCTTCATGACTGAAGGCCAGGTGTTCGGCGCCCGACGCAATCCCGCGATTGCCGTGGACCGTCGCGACGAAAACTCGCCGAACTACTATCTCGACTGGGCGTTCAACGAGATGCGGAAGGTCGTCGACACGTTTCCGAAATCCTATACCGAGCGCGTCTTCGTGGTCCGCACCGCGATCGACATGAACGTGCAGCGCGCCGCCGAGGCGGCCGTCGAGAACCAGCTTCGCCAGTTCGGCCGCGACTATCACGCCACCCAGGCCGCGGTCGTGCTCGCCGATCTCGACGGCGGCGTGCGCGCCATGGTCGGCGGCCGTGACTATGGCGCGAGCCAGTTCAACCGCGCCACCGATGCCATGCGCCAGCCCGGCTCATCGTTCAAGCCTTATGTCTACACCACCGCGCTGTTGAACGGCTACAAGCCGAACTCGATCGTGGTCGACGGTCCGGTTTGCATCGGCAACTGGTGCCCCCAGAACTATGGACGCTCCTACTCCGGCTCGGTGACGCTGACGCAGGCGATCACCCGCTCGATCAACGTCGTCCCCGTCAAGCTGTCGATCGCCCTCGGCGGCAAAGGCGGACCGAAAGCCGGCCGCGCCAAGATCGTCGAGGTCGCACGCAAGTTCGGCATCGTGTCGCCGCTGCCCGACACGCCGTCGCTGCCGATCGGCGCCTCGGAAGTCACGGTGCTCGAACACGCGGTGGCTTATGCGACCTTCCCGAACAAGGGCAAGGCCGTGACGCCGCATGCCATCCTCGAAGTCCGCACCGGCGCCGGCGATCTGGTGTGGCGCTGGGATCGCGACGGGCCGCAACCGCGCCAGGCGATTCCCGCCTCGGTCGCAGCCGACATGGCGGGCATGATGAGTCACGTCGTGAGCGAAGGCACAGCGCGGCGCGCCGCGCTCGACGGCATTCCGACCGCAGGCAAGACCGGCACCACCAACAACTATCGCGACGCATGGTTCGTCGGCTACACCGGCAACTTCACCTGCGCGGTGTGGTACGGCAACGACGACTATTCCCCCACCAACCGCATGACCGGCGGCTCGTTGCCGGCCCAGACCTGGCACGACATCATGGTCGCCGCGCATCAGGGCGTCGAGATCAAGAGCATCGCGGGCATCGAGACTCCGGCGAAGCCTTCTGCAACCGACGCTGCTGCGACGGCCGCGCTCGACGACGAGGCCAAGTTCGCACCGCCTCCGGTCCTGACCCGACGCGGCGCCGACATTCTGGTGCGGATCGAAAGGATGCTCGACGAGGCCAGCAAGAGCATGGGCAAGACATCGTCATCGCAACCGGCCTCCGGCACCACCACCGGATCGGCGACGGCCACCGTGCCTTCGGTCGCCTCGACCCCCGCCCCCGTCGCCAAGAACTGACGGGCGGGCAAACGACATGTCAATCAACGCGGGTTCATCGTGCGGCTGATCTTGACCACGGCCCTGATCCTCATTGTTGCCACCGTGGTCGGGCTCGGCGCGACTTGGATGACCGCGACCCGCGGCACCGACTTCGGAACGTTGACGATCGGCGCCTGGACTGCACAGCCACGGATCGGAACGACCGAGATCAATCCCTATGCACGCGCCACCGTGATCCGAAGCGGAGAGCTCCCGCTCGGCGCCGGCGACGGCATCGCCTTCATCGCCACGGCCGATGACGACAAGAAGCCGCTCGATGGCCGTTGCGATGTCACCGTTAGCGGCATTACTCCGCCGGCACGCTTCTGGACGCTGACTGTCTACGACATGAAGGGCCATCTCGTCGCCAATGCACTTCAACGCTATGGCTTCACCAGCGCCGAGATCGTCCGCAGCGCCGACGGCTCCTTTGCGATTCGCCTCGCGCCCCGCGCACGGGCCGGAAACTGGCTGCCGACCGGCGGCATCGAGCGCTATCAATTGATGCTGCGACTCTATGATACGCCGGTGGGCATTGGAACGCGCACCCAGCGCGACGCGCCAATGCCATCCATTGCCACGGTGAACTGCCCATGATCCGGCTGCTGATGACATTGCTGGCAGGCCTGCTGCTCGGCGGCTTGGTGCATCTCGTCAGCGTGCTGGCGCTGCCCCGGATCGCTTCGCGTGATGCCTATTCGCGCCTCAGCCAAATGACGACCGTGAACACCGTCCGCCCGCTGCCTACAACCGATCCGGACAACGCGCCGATTCCATTCCTCGATCCCGGCTTCGCCATGGCGGTCTGCCGCTACGACCTGTCGAGCGGACCAATCAAGCTCACCGTTCCGGTCAGCCCCTCCTACACGTCCGTCTCGTTCTACACGCATGACGATCTCGCCTATTACGCGATCAACGACCGCAGTGCCGGCCGTCGCGTGATCGAGCTCGACCTGATGACCGAGGCCCAGCACGCAGCGCTGCCGGAAGATGAGGAAGTCACCGCCGCCGACCGCCTGATCGTCGATTCGCCGACTCCGACCGGACTGATCGTGCTGAAGGCACTGGCTGCAGAGCCCGGGTTGAGGCCGCAGGCCGAGGCCGCACTCGCGGCGGCGACGTGCAAGGTGCAGACCGAACCGGCCGCCAAGCCTTCCGAAGCCTCCGGCGCCAAGAGCTGATCTAGCCGCGAGTCCGCAACGCCCGTCCATGCACGGGCGACGATGAGATCGCGACGCTGGATGCCTGCGACGCCAGCCGCGCAATCAAACGATCCGCATCCGCCGCCATGCCATCCGGTGCATGAATCACCAGCCGTTCCAGCGCCCAGCGATAGGATGAGATCCGCTGCTGCAGGCACTGCTGCACCCGCTGCACGATCAGCGCGTTCTCCTCCATGCGCGCCAGTGCATCGTCCCGCTCGGCCGCCGACAGTTCGGAAATGTACTTCAAGCTTGCGTGGCGCTTGCGATCGAGGTTGAGCACCCGGTCAGCCACCGGAAAGAATTCGTCGACGCGCGTGAGATCGTTGCGCACGTCTTCCATCAATTGGGCATAGCGCGATGCATGCGAGCGGTGCGGTTCGTCAATCAGGAGCCGGCCATAGGCGGTGCGGTCGAACACCGGCTTCTCCCTCCAGGGCGCGGCGATCGGCTTGTAGTCACCGGTCACGGTGCGCTCGGCGGGGCGGGAATGCGGAGGCTCAATGAAAGGATATGCGAGGTCGCGCAGCAGGCGTTCGTTGTCCGTCAGTTGAAACTGCGACGAGGGCACTCCGACGCTGCCGGTGGCCTCGACGCCGACCCATCGATGCATATCGTCGGTGCGCACGTCCTGACGCGCGCGACCGAAGTCGCCGCCGCTGCAGCCGCCAAGGCCGAGCACCGCAGACACGGCCAGCGTGCAGGTCAGCAGGGCCCATCTGCGCGATGCCGCCATCATGACAACGTCGCGAAGCTCACGATCGCATGCGACGGCGACGGCCGCGGCCGGCTGCGGCTCCCTGCCCGGGATCCTGATCGTCGGACCCGTCAGTCATGCGCTCGACCCGGATCACCGGGAGGATCACCACGGTCCCCATCGCGCGGGATCCGCCGGTTTCCTCCGTCTGACCGGATCGACGCGTCGCCACCTCGACCGGAAAAACAATTACAGTGCCCATCTCGCCCTCCTGCCGCCCGCCAAATCGGCAGGCTGCGTCAAGACATTAAGAGTGGGCATGGTTAACCGCTCGTTAAAGCCAACAGGCTACATTGAGGCGTCGGTTCCCCGCTAAGCGTACACGTGACATGGCGACTCCTCCTTTGTTCTCCGGCCTCGACGGCCTGATGACGCTCTCGCGGCGCGAGGGTGTCGACATCCGCCCGACCCTGCTGCGGGTGCTGACCGACCTCTACGTGCAGGCCGCGACTCACACCGACGATGAAGAGCGTCAATATATCGAGCTGGCCTCGCGCCTGATCGACGGCGTCGACGATGCCACGCGGGCCGTGGTCCGCGCGCGATTGGCCATCTATCCGCGCACCCCGGCGATCATCGCCGAAAAGCTCGGACTGGTGACGCCGCAAGCGGTTCCCGACGCCGCGCCGGCCGGCGATGCCCCGGTCTCCGCTGCAGGCGCTGAAGCCAGCCGGAACACGCCGTCGCAGTCGTCCTCGCTGGTGATGCTGCCGAGCGATGCCGCAGAACTCAGCGAAATGTTTTTCTCGGCCGGCTCGCGCGAGCGCGCAGCGATGCTGCTGCATCTGGCCGACGCGCCATTGAAAGGCGCCCCGCACATCTCCCTGACGCGCGCCACCCATGCGCTCGAAACCCTGGAAAAAGCCGCCCTTGCCTCCGATGTGGAAGCCTTCACGATAGAGCTGGCGGAAAGCCTGATCCTGCCGGCGAAAGTCGCAGCCCGGGTGGTCAACGATCCGGGGGGCGAACCGCTCGCTTGCGCGCTCAAGGCGCTGGCGATGCCCGGCGAAACTTATCAACGCGTCCTGCTCTTCCTCAATCCCGAGATTGGCAGCTCCGTCAACACGGTCTATCGACTCGCGCGTCTTTATGACCGCCTGAGCGAGCATGCGGCTCTCGTGCTGCTCGCGGCATGGCGAAGCGCGGCCGTGTCGTCCGGCCGCGGCCGCCATCGGCCGCTGCTTCATGACGACGAGCGGCACCGCGCGCGAGGTGGCCAGATACATGCGCGCCATGAGCATCAACCCGCTGCGGGCGAGGGCGCGGCACGCCCACTGCCGCGGCGCACGACCAACGACTAAAGCAGAATGAGTCCAGGCTGACGCGCAAGCCGTCCTCTTGGGTTTACCCAGGAGGAGTCTCCAAGAACGCAAGTTGGCAGGCCAACTTGCTGGGGCTCGCGTCAACGCCCGTCGGGAAATGATGCGAACTTCCGAACTTGGGCGCTAAACCTTCGCCAGATCGAGAAAGTGGCGGCCCGCTTTGTCTTCCACCTCGACGATCCACACATCGGGATCGAACTGGATCTCGCGGCCGAGCCGATCCTCGACCACCTGCTCGGGAACGGGCTGGGGCGACATCGGAACGAAAATGCGATCGACGGGCCGATCGTCGCCATAAGCGGTCTGCGGCGCCGGCGTGAACAGCAGCGCCTGGCCATCGAGCAGCGCGAGCTTGACGAACACGGCGCCCGCTTCCTCAGCGCCGCGCCGACGCACCGCACCGAATATGCCTTCGGTCTGGCAGCGCCGCAGATAGGCTGCGACCCAGATGGACGATTTCAGTCTCATGACAGTACGATAGGCCGATGGCGAGGGTGACGCCAGAGGCTCTGCCCGGCAGGCGCCGAGGTCTATTCGATCGTCATTCCTGTCACCGCGCTGAGCTCGCGAACCAGTCGATCCGAAATCTGGCCGGTGACCGGCAGCTTGCGCTCCCGCTCGAACTTCTGAATCGCAGCCCGGGTATCCGGGCCCATCGTGCCGGTCGGCTTCAGCTGGCCGTAGCCGAACTTCGTCAGCGCGCGCTGAACATCCGCCGTGCGTCGCGAGGAGATAATGAGATCGCCGAGCGGATCGCTCGACACGGCAGGAATTGACGCTGTCGCCTGCCGGGCCGCAATCGGATGCGGCGCGACGGCAGCTTTGGCGGGCGGTGGGGAAACCTCGACGCTGCGGGTATCGGCAGGTGCTGCGTCGTCAACAGCAGCCTCCTTGCTACGAATGATCGTATCGCTGGGCCGCGGCCGCGGCAGCGGGCTCGCAGGGGCCGCAGCCGGAGCGCGCGAGGGGGCCGCGAGCGGAACCACGGTGCTCGCGAACATCGGTGACGGATGCCGCCCGGCCTGCAGAAACAGCGCATTGATCATAATCGCGACCACGGCGGCGAACGCCAATGCCGAGGCGAAAGTGTCCTTCGGACTATGCAGCAGAATCCGCATCACCATGCCACGTTCCACTTCGGTCTTACGCTTGCTGTCCACCTTGATCTTCCCGCCGCGCTGCCGCTTCATAGCATCGCGGGCCGTCGTCGCTTTAGGCACTCTTCCTCGCTCGATCTCTCGTCACTACGTTTCGCGGCGCCGGCGTGAAGGTCGCGACGTTGTCCGCGGCCTGCCTCGCTTCCAGCCTCATCGGCAATGTCACGGTCACTGTCGTGCCCTCATCGATCTGGCTCTGCAGGGACAGCTCTCCGCCATGCAGCCCGACCAGGTTCTTGACGATGGACAGGCCAAGGCCGGTGCCTTCATAGCGGCGCCGATATGGGGTTCCGGCCTGGAAGAACGGATCCCCGATCCGCTCCATGTCCTCCGCAGCGATGCCAACGCCGGTATCGCGTACGCGCAAAACGAAACGGTCGTCCCTGATCTCGGCCGAGACTGTCACCGTGCCACCTCGCTCGGTGAACTTGATCGCGTTGGACACCAGGTTGAGGATAACCTGCTTGAATGCCCGAGGGTCACCGACGATTTCAGGAAGATCGCCGGGGACGGCAGTGACGAGGTCGATGCCGCAATCGCGCGCTTTCAGCGCCAGCAGCTCGCAGCAGTTGATCAGCGCCGGTCCGGGCGCAAACGGCTCCGGCGCAATTTCGAAGCTGCCCGCCTCGAGCTTCGACATGTCGAGAATGCCGTTCACGACCGAGAGCAGATGCTCACCTGAATCATTGATGAGCCGCGCATATTCCCGGCGACGCGCGGCATTGAGCTGCAACTCGTCTTCACGGGCGATCATATCGGAGAAGCCGATGATCGCATTGAGCGGCGTCCGCAATTCATGGCTCATGGTCGCAAGGAAACGGCTCTTCGATTCGTCAGCCCGCTCGGCCGCGGCCCGCGCGGCTTCCAGCGCCTGTTCCTGACGCTTGCGCTCGGTGACGTCGCGCATCACGGCGACGACGCTGGCCTGGCCATCGTCCGTCTCCTGCATCGGCCGGCAACGCATCTCGATCCAGAGATATTCCGGTGCCCTGATATGCGCCCCGCACGACCGCGCATCGTCAC
>Ga0180222_1002863_pt1 | contig 12504 bp, 13 predicted proteins | sample eDN5th37CKraftOP_FD_151336 | JGI IMG/M metagenome (GOLD analysis project Ga0180222, IMG submission 151336) | Enriched Organic Plus compost microbial communities from Emeryville, California, USA - eDNA 5th pass 37_C Kraft OP (version 2) (version 2) ... | reverse complement strand
TCGACAATGTCGAGGACGCTTTCCGCCTGTATCGCTGCCACACCATCATGAACTGCGCGAAGGCTTGCCCCAAGGGGCTCAACCCCGCCAAGGCCATCGCCAATCTCAAGCTGAAGCTGGTCGAACGCCAGACCTGAGCTTTGTGCAGACCGATCATCGATCACAGCGGGCTTCGTCGATGGACGGAGCCCGCTTTCATTTACGACGATGCGGCGAACAGCGGCAGCAGGAAGATCGCAATATTGACCAGCCACGCCAGCCCAAAGCTGATCGAGCGCGCCGTGGCCTGATCAGCGATATAGAACCCGGCATGCGCGATGCGCAGCAGGATATAGATCGCGGCCAGCAGGTTCAGCACGGCCGAAGCCGCGCCCTGCGTGGTGGCGATGATGACAGCGGCCGCGAAGAATGGAAAGGCTTCATAGGCGTTGAGATGCGCCGCATAGGCGCGGCGGTTGCGCGGGGGCAGATGCGTGACGTCGTCACGCGGATAATGATTGTCCCCCTGAACGCCAGCCTTGGCGACGATGACGATGATCAGCGGCAGCAGCGCCGCGACAAGAACGCACCAATAGGCAATCGTCATCCCCGCTGTCCTCCCTGTAACAGTGTTGCGACGCGAATGTGGCAGCCCTTGCCTTGTTGTCAAACGGGCCGCAGCGGCCTCGCCGCCGCGCCAATTGCGCAGCAGATGATCCGATACCTCATTGAATACGCAGACTGCCCGCGGCAGGCGGTGTGCTCCGCAATAACGTTCTGAACACGACATGAACAACGTGCGGCGGATGTGCGTTGACTCGAAAAATAAAATGCCTCCGACCGGTTTCGGTTCAGGGGACGTCGCCACATTGCAGCCGCACGGCTGTCAGTTGATGCCAAAGGTTCGTGCTGAATCATTTGCGCGAGGAAAATTTCGGGAGAACCATACGATCATGATCAAGCTGCGTCTCGTCATGTTGGCTACGACCGCATTGACCATCGGACCATGGGCAGCCGCCTCTGCCGTTCATGCCGGCGAGTCACATGGCTCAACCGCGACCATCGTGATTGCACAGGCTGGCGGAGGCGAGCCGACGTCGGAAGATCGCCAGAAGGGAACTCCGCGGCCAGGGCAGCGCGAGCAAGCGCCACGCCCGCCAGGGGCGGGCGCGCCTCACGCCCAGCCGCCGGCGGCACGGCCTGCGGCCCCCGGGGCCCCGGGCGCACAACAGCATGCGCCGCCATCGGAACGCCCATCCGCAGCGCCGCGCCCCGCAGCCCCGGAGCGGCCGTCTACCCCCGAGCCGCGCCAGGCGACGCCGCCCGCAGCGCCTAAACCGCCGGCCGCCTCCCCGACTCCAGCACCCGCGCCGGGTGGCCATCCCCCTGCCGGTGAGCGCAAGGGCTCCGAGCGTCCGGGCCCGACCCAGGGCACGCGTCCCGGACAGGCCCCGCCCTCGGCGGCACAGCCCGCCCGCCCGGAGACAACCCGGCCGGACACCGGCCGTCCGGAAAATCGCACCGCACCTCAGCCCGGTTCCTCCGGAACACCTGCCCCGGGAACAGCGCGGCCCACGCCGCCTGCGGGACAGACCCCAGCGGCACCACAGCCCGGAACCCGGCCGTCCCAGGCCCCTGCCGGGACACCTGCTCCGGGAACCTCCAACCCTGCAACTTCACCATCCGGACAGACGCCTCCATCCAGACATACACCTCCATCCGGACAAGCCCCCGGCGGCGCGCGGCCGGGCCAGCCGCCGACCGGAACAACTCAGACTCCAGGGGCCACGCCCCCTGCCGCGCCCGGCGCACCGGGCTCAGCCGGCGAGCGTGCGCGGCCGGGTGCACCGGGCTCGACAGGTGCACCTGCCGGGGGGCCGCAACAGCAGCCAGGCACGGCACCAGCACCGGGCGGCGCCAATCAGGGTGCGGTAGCTCCGGGCACACCCGGAGCGCCCGGAGGAGCTCCGCCGCCGCGCGTCTCCGCACCGTTGCCGCCGCCGCCCCCGGTGGCCGACAGGGTCATCGACCCCCGCGCCCCGGCCGGCCCGCGCCGCATCGACGATTTCCGCGCCCAGCGGCGTGAGACGCAGCAGGACGGACGCACCGTCATCACCGAGCCCGGCCGCGTCATCGTCCGCGATCCGAGCGGGCAGTCCTTCATCCGCCACAACGAGGAGGACCGTTTCCGCCGCGGCGCGCGCGACATTCGGCAGGAGCGCCAAGGCAACGACATGCGCACCGTGGTGGTCCGTCCGGACGGATCGCAGATCATCTCGGTCAACGATCGCGACGGACGTCTGCTGCGGCGAATCCGGCGTGACCCGCGCGGCCAGGAGATCGTGATCATCGACAACAGCCGCGTATACAATTACGAGCGCCGCGGGGGCGGTGGCGGCCCCGGCTCTATTGCCGCAGGCGTGGCGGCGGGGATGGCTGCCGGCGCGATCGGAGGCTATTTCGTGTCGCTGCCGCCGCCGGCGATCCACATCCCGCGCGACCGCTACATCGTCGAGGCCGAAAGCGCGCCGCCGGAGGTGATCTACGATACGCTGCTGGCTCCGCCGGTGGAGCAGATCGAGCGTCCTTATTCGCTCGATGAAATCCGCTACAGCCCGATGGTGCGCGCGCGGATGCCGAGCATCGATCTCGACACCATCAACTTCGAGACCGGCTCCTGGGAGATCCCGCCGGATCAAGCCGCGAAGCTGCAGGTGATCGCCGAGGGCATCAACCGCGCGGTCTCACGCAATCCGCGCGAGGTGTTCCTGATCGAGGGGCACACCGACGCGGTTGGCAACGATATCGACAACCTGTCCCTGTCGGATCGCCGGGCGCAGGCGGCAGCCGAATTGCTGACGCAGCAATTCCAGGTGCCGGCCGAGAACCTGGTGACGCAGGGCTACGGCGAGCAGAATCTCAAGGTGCAGACCGATGGCCCGGCACGCGAGAACCGGCGCGTCACCGTCCGCCGCATCACGCCACTGCTCGACGGCGGCGTGGCCTCAGCCCAGCCGCCGCGCTGATCAGCTTCACGAAGATGCGATGGCCGGGACATTGTCCCGGCCATTTTTTTGCGCGGCAACGCGCGTGCTCCCAGCCTGAACCAGGCACGCACGGCACGAGACAAGCGATGAGCGAGGGCACATCCGACATCCATCAATCTGCGGCGCGCGGCTTCTCAGCGCGGGCCGACAGCTATGTGCGGGGGCGCCCCGACTATCCCGATGCGATCATGCCATGGCTGCGCGAGCGGCTCGGCCTTGACGCAGGCCGCATCGCAGGCGACCTCGGTGCCGGTACGGGCAAGTTCACCGCCTGTCTGCTGAAGACCGGCGCGCAGGTGATCGCCATCGAGCCGATCAAGGAAATGCGGGCAAAGCAGCTTCTCGCTATGGCGTGATGACAACGAGGTGTGTCCGACGGCGTCGTCCTGAGGCGCGAGCGGCGCAAGCCGCGAGCCTCGAAGGATCGCGATCGCCGTCGCCCTTCGAGGCCCTTTCTGCGCAAGGGCGCCTCCGGGTGACGGCCTCCATCATGCGCGGACGCGATCCGCGCATCCATCTTCCTGGAAAAAATGGATTGCCGGGTCGTAGGCAAGCCGGGTCATAGGCGAGCGAAGCGACGCCGTTCTTCGAACGGCTATGCCCGGCAGGGACGCTCCCAAGCGTTTCCGTTTCAAGGAAACGGTAGGGCGCGCGGGTGCGCTCAGCCCTTGTCGTTTTCGAGCTTGGGAATGTTTGCGCCCTCCGGGGCCGACAGCAAACCCGTTTTCGCGTAGAGACGCAGCTTGGCGCGGGTGTCAGTGATGTCGAGGTTGCGCATCGTCAGTTGCCCGATGCGGTCCGCCGGCGTGAACGCCGCATCCTCGACCTTCTCCATGCTCAACCGCTCCGGCTGATAGGTCAGGTTGGGACTCTCGGTATTCATGATCGAATAGTCGTTGCCGCGGCGCAGCTCGAGCGTCACCTCGCCGGTGACGGCGCGGGCCACCCAGCGCTGCGCTGTTTCGCGCAGCATCAGGGCCTGCGAATCGAACCACCGTCCCTGATACAGCAAGCGGCCGAGTTTCATGCCGTTGATCCGGTACTGCTCGATGGTGTCTTCGTTGTGGATGCCGGTGACGAGACGCTCATAGGCGATGTGCAGCAGCGCCATGCCCGGCGCTTCGTAGATGCCGCGGCTCTTGGCCTCGATGATCCGGTTCTCGATCTGGTCGCTCATGCCGAGGCCATGGCGGCCGCCGATGGCATTGGCTTCGAGGAACATCGCGACCGGATCGGCGAAGCTCTTGCCGTTGAGCGCGACGGGCTGCCCCTCCTCGAACCGCACCGAGACCTTTTCAGCCTTGACGGCGCAGTCGTCGCGCCAGAACGGCACGCCCATGATCGGGTTGACGATGGTGATGCCGCTGTCGAGGTGTTCGAGATCCTTGGCCTCGTGGGTGGCGCCGAGGATATTGCTGTCGGTCGAATAGGCCTTTTCGGCGCTCATCTTGTAGGCGAAACCGTTGGCGGACATGAACGCCGACATCTCCGCCCGGCCGCCCAGTTCGTCGATGAATTGCTGGTCGAGCCACGGCTTGTAGATCCGCAGGTCCGGATTGGTCAGCAGCCCGTAGCGGTAGAACCGCTCGATGTCGTTGCCCTTGTAGGTCGAGCCGTCGCCCCAGATGTTGACGCCATCCTCCTTCATCGCCGAGACCAGCATGGTGCCGGTCACGGCGCGGCCGAGCGGAGTGGTGTTGAAATAAGCGATGCCGCCGGTCGAGACATGAAACGCGCCCGACTGGATCGCGGCAATGCCTTCGTGGACCAATTGCGCGCGGCAATCCACCAGCCGGGCGCTCGTAGCACCGAACTCCATCGCTTTGCGCGGAATCTCGTCGTAGTCCGCCTCGTCAGGCTGGCCGAGATTGGCGGTATAGGCAAAGACGCGGGCGCCTTTCTGCTTCATCCACAGCAGCGCGGCGCTGGTGTCGAGCCCGCCTGAGAACGCGATGCCGACGTTTTCGCCTTTGGGCAGGCTTTTCAAGATCGTAGTCATGAAGCTTCCAATTGGCCAATTGGCCGATGATCATTTGCGGTTTTACTACGCGAATATCAAATGTGGCGCCACCGGGCACGCCTTTCGTCGCGAGAGACGTGATGAATGTGGTTTACGGCAATGGCGGCGAGCCGACGTCGCGCCCGATCCACCTTCGCGTCATGCGATAGCCCGGCCAGGCCAGCCGGGTCAGCGCGGCGTCGACACCCGCGTCGGTCAGCCGGGTGCGCGGCCAGCGATAAATGCAGCCATACAGCAGCCAGATCACGAGAAAAGTCACCAGCCCCGCGATGGCGATGTCGGTGAAGAAATGGCCGCCGAACGCCATGCGAAGAACGCTGGTGAGGGTGCCGAACACCACGGCGCCGGCATAGGCGAGCGGACGCCAGCTCGGCGGCGCCAGCGCGGCCGGGGCGAGGGTCCAGAACGCCGTCGCGGCCTCACCCGAGAAGAACGAGCAGTTCTTCGGGCACTGTCCGCGGTGATCCCACCAGGCGACGAAGGCCATGGGGCCGCCGAACTCGGTCACGCTTACCGGCCGGGGGCGGCCCCAGAATGTCTTGAAGGTGAAGTTGGTCAGCACCCCGGCCGACAGCAGCATCGTCAACAGCAGAAATGCGACGGTGCGGCCGGGCACCAGCAGGGGCCGGTCCGGCCGGATGAACTTCACGACCAGGGCGACGATCGACGGCACCGTGAAGGCCCATGCCACCCACATCGCCGCGTCCCGGAAAAAGCCGGCCACGCGGCTCAGCCGGACCGGGAAGTCATGGATGGACGGGTCGTAGAACAACGCGGCAAGGCGAAGATCCAGCTCAGGATAAATCCCGAACGCAAGGCCGATGGCAGCGGCCAGGCCGAGAGCAATGAGAAGACCGGTTCTGTTCATCGCCGCGGTTTAGCCGACCCCGGCGAGCGAGGAAAGCTCACGGACGGCTTTCGCGTACGGTCAGGAGGCCGGCGGCGATGGCGGGGCCGGTGGTCCCGGCGGCGATGGGGCCCGTCGTGGGGATGGCGCGGAACCGGCATCACGCCACGCGCCGGCGCCGCGTCCCGCGATCAGCCAGTACACCGCACCTGCGACCACCCCGGCGCCCATCATCACCTCGAGGTGACGCCGGACGATCCCGTCGAAGCTCATGGTCGCCGGATCGAACGGCACCAGGCCGAGATAGCAGGCGAGGCCCGTCAGCGCTCCGCCGACGGCATAGGTCAGGGCGCCGCGGATGCTGAAGGCCTCGGTGATCAGCACCACCAGCATGGCGGGGATCAGGGCGAAGCCGCTGACGAAGATGAAGCCGAAGCCGAGCACGATGTTCATCACGTCGGGATCGACCGGCCCGAGCGCGATATCGCTCCATTCGGGATAGAGGATCGCCAGCACGATCACTCCGCCCGCGGCAAGGCACGCGGCGATGAAGCCGATCACGATCGCGAACAGGTGGCCAATCAGCGACATGACGGCGTTGTCTCCGCGTTGCCATCCTCCTTCGAGGCGCGCAGGGGCACGCATCTCAGGGCGACGCTATCACGCAGCATGGAGATCAATCCGTCATCGCCATGGCGCGCAGCGCCTGGCGCTCACGCGCCGACAGCTTCTCCGTCTCCGACTTGAGCTGACCGCAGGCGGCCAGGATGTCGCGGCCGCGCGGCGTGCGCACCGGCGAGGAATAGCCGGCGTTGAACACGTATTCGGAAAATTTCTCGATCTGCTCCCAGTCCGAGCATTCGTAACGCGTGCCGGGCCAGGGATTGAACGGGATCAGATTGATCTTGGCGGGAATGCCCTTGAGCAGCTTCACCAGCAGCTTGGCGTCGTCGAGCGAATCGTTGACGCCCTTGAGCATCACATATTCGAAGGTGATGCGCCGCGCGTTCGACGCACCGGGATAGTCACGGCAGGCCTGCAGCAGTTCGGCGATCGGATATTTGCGGTTGAGCGGAACCAGCTCGTTGCGCAGCTCGTCGCGCACCGCATGGAGCGAGATCGCCAGCGAGACGCCGATCTCGGCGCCGGTGCGCGCGATGTTGGGGACCACACCCGAGGTCGAGAGCGTGACCCGGCGCTTGGAAATGCCGATGCCGTCGCCATCGGTGACGATCAGCAGGGCGTCGCGGACCGCATCGAAATTGTAGAGCGGCTCACCCATGCCCATCATCACGATGTTGGTGACGAGACGGTTGCCTGTGGGCGTGGCGCGGTCGATCCAGTCATTGAGCCGGTCGCGCGCCACCATGACCTGGCCGACGATCTCGCCGGCGGTGAGATTGCGCACCAGGCGCTGCGTGCCGGTGTGGCAGAAGGCGCAGTTGAGCGTGCAGCCGACCTGCGAGGAGACGCACAGCGTGCCGCGGTCGGTTTCCGGAATGTAGACGCACTCGACCTCGTGCGCCTTCTCCCCCGCCACGCCACTCGGCAGCCGCAGCAGCCATTTGCGGGTTCCGTCATTGGAAATCTGCTCGACCACCACCTCGGGCCGCGCCACGGTAAAATGGTCCGCGAGCTCAGCGCGCATCTCCTTGGAGATCGTGGTCATCGCGGCGAAATCCTGGGCGCCGCGGACGTACAGCCAGTGCCAGAGCTGCTGCACCCGCATTTTGCGCTGCTTTTCCGGCACGCCGATCCGGCCGAGCAGGTCGGCCAGCTCCGCACGGGACAATCCGATCAGCGACGGCCTGGCCGGCGGGACATAGCGTTCCTGCGCGGTTTTCTCCAACGGCGCATCCCCGCGCAACGCGGCGCGCGCCGCCTCCGGAAGCGGCGTGCTTGCAATGGAACCGGCGTCTGCGGGCGTGGCGGTCATGGCGCTAATGTCCCGAATCCGAAGTTCGCCTTCCCATGCCTTGCTCTCCGTAGCGAACTTCGGATTCGAAGGACACTAGCAAGCTTGTGATTCTCGTGTGGTTTTGGTTCAGAAGTTCGCTTGCAGAGGTCGCAGAAACCAAAGGTTGCGAATTTCTGAACCACCACACGAGGGTCTATGATATCCGGGCCAAGAGGGCGTTCTGCGCCCTCACATAGGCGTTCCGCGGCCAGATGCAAAGCGCTCATTGCGGCCGGGAGAGCAATAGCCCGCGCCGGCTCAGCGGCGGCACTCCTGCGCGGCGCGATCCAGAGCCTGCGACAGGCCCTTCAGCGAGAACACGTCCGTGGTCTGGGTGCCCTTGCTGGAGACCGCCTTGACCACGATCTCGCTGCCGCGGCGCATCGCCTCCACCAGCTTCTCCTCCTCGGCGGCGTTCTTGACCCAAAGCCCGTCGCCATGGGTGTACATCGCATAATTGGCCCCGCCCACCTCGAGCGTCGACTCGGACCCCGGCTTGGCCGAATAGCCGATCATGATCGAGACCTCGTTCACGACCTTTTCCGCCGGACGGCTGGTGATAAAGGCATAGGCCGGGTCGCGCGGCCGGTTGGGTGGACTGCTCTTCGAAGACGACGGCTTGGCAATGGCGAAGCACATCTTCTTGCCGTTGGGCGAGGCGCTGTAGGCGCCCCAACTGCCGTATTGGCCGAGCAGGGTCCGCCCTCCGCCGCCGGCGGATGCCTCATGCCCGCGCTTGGCGGCGCCCTGCGCCCATGCAGGCACCGCGCCCGCACAGACGGCCAGACCTGCGATTAGAATCAGCGTTCGCCGCACCGACATCACCGGGCCTCGTTCTCGTAGGATTGTGACTGGAAGATGGCCGAGCCCTTGCGCTTCCTCACGACTGGCATAGACGGGAAATCCCATTTTGGAAAGGCAGTTGCGCGGTTTCGCCCGGACCGGGGCAACGGCTGTGGCTGCATGTCGACGGACGGCGGGCGGGGCAACCGCCATGCGGCGGCGAGGCCCCGAATCCGAGTTGTCGGCCGCGCGGAAATCCGGCACAACGATGCCAGCCATCGTCCTTTCGAACCCAGGTGCGCTCATGAAAGCTGTTCTCTGCTCCCAGTTCTGCGGCCCGGATGATCTCGTGCTGGCCGACATCGCCGATCCCGTTGCCGCGCCTGGCGAAGCCGTGATCGCGATCAAGGCCGCCGCGCTGAATTTCTTCGATCTCCTGATGATCCAGGGCAAATATCAGGTGAAGCCGCCGTTTCCCTTCTCGCCGTCGGCAGAGGTCGCCGGCGTCATCGAAAGCGTCGGGCCCGGCGTGACCGATCTGAAGGTCGGCGACCGCGTGATGGCGTCGATCGGTTACAATGGTGCCCGCGAGAAGGTGGCGGCGCCGGCCGAGGCGATCATCAAGATCCCTGACAACCTGGATTTCGACCGCGCCGCGGGCATCACCATCATCTACGGCACCACGCTGCACGCGCTGGAAGATCGCGCCAGTCCGAAGCCCGGCGAAACGCTGGCCGTGCTCGGCGCAGCCGGCGGCACCGGCCTCGCCGCCTGTGAACTCGGCAAGCTGATGGGACTGAAGGTGATCGCCTGCGCGTCATCGGAGGAGAAGCTCGCATTCACGAAGCAGCACGGCGCCGAGCTGACGCTGAACTACAGCAAGGACGATCTGAAGGACGGGCTCAAGAAGCTGACCGGCGGCAAGGGTATCGACATCATCTTCGATCCGGTCGGCGGCGCTTTTTCCGAGGCGGCGCTGCGCGCGATTGCCTGGGAGGGGCGCTTTCTGGTGATCGGCTTTGCCGCGGGCGAAATCCCGAAGATGCCGCTCAACCTTGCGCTGCTGAAGGGCTGCGACATTCGCGGCGTGTTCTGGGGCGCATGGACCAAGATCGACCCGAAGAAGAACCGCGCGAATCTGGAAAAGCTGGCGACATGGGCGGCGGAAGGCAAAATCTCATGCCACGTCGACCGCACCTTCCCGCTCGCGCAGACCGCGGATGCGCTGAACGTGCTGGCCGGGCGCAAGGCCATGGGCAAGGTGATCTTGCATCCGTGAGTCACACACCAGCGCAATCAACGGCGCGCGGGCAGAACTGGAAAGGCGCCGTATGGCACCCCTTCTCATGCCCCTTCGCGTTCATGCCTCTTTGCGCCCGGCGACGTAAATGCATGGATAGACGAAGCGGTGAGCACCCGCCGAAATCACGAGCTCAAGCGCCCGCCCCGGATAGAGCGTGCGATAATAATCGTGGGTGATCGAGCGAGGCGTGCCGCCGAAAGCATCGGCACACAGATCACGAAGCTCCTCTTCGGTAAAGCCGGCGTGCGCCCCAGCCTCGTTGCTCCATTCACCCTTCAGCCGCTGCTTGAGATCGTTAATATTCCAGCGCACCTTGTTGGAGAGCGTCGTGGCGGAATTGATATAGCCGACCAGCCGCCTCTTGTTGGGCGTGCCGATGACGTAGGTGCCGCCGGGGCGCAGGACTCTGCCCATCTCCGCCATCGCGCGCTCCGGCTGCGGAATATGCTCGATGGCATGGAAAGAGAAAACGAAGTCGAACGACGCGTCACTGAAGGCGAGGTCGCGTGCATCCATCCGCTTCAATACGGCCGGGTGGGAGGCCGCCGCGTTGAAACCGCTGTCGTCCAGATCAATCCCGACCGTCTCGCAGCTGTGAAAGCGGGCCAGCCTGCCGGCTTCGATCCCGTCGCCGCAGCCGACGACAATGGTCCGACCGATCTCGGACGGAAAGCGGCCCTGCACCACGGTGAGGAGCGATGTGGTCTTGCCATCCGAAATTTCATCAAAACGATCGATATGCTGAGGATCGATATTCGCCATCACCGCATGTCTCCAAATATGCGATCAGGATAATCCATCCTGCCCGCCGGAAGACCGCATTTAGGGATTAACGTTAACCCATGGCGGTTCGGGCCAGCTTCGGTCGCGGATCGGACTGCGCTGACGTCATCGTCTCGCTTCTCGAGAGCCAGACTTTCACGCCGGCTCGTTGGTGGCGGCAGCTCGTTTCAGCGCGGCGCGCGCAGCCTCGCGATGCTCGGGACGGATGTTGCTCGCGACCATGCGGATCGCCGTGGCCAGCACCGCGGCATCGTCGGTGAAGCCGAGCAGCGGCAGCATGTCCGGAACGGCATCGAACGGCAGGATGAAATAGGCAAGGGCACCCAGCAGCGCGGCCTGGACGTGTCGCGGCGTGTTGCGGTCGAAGGCGCAGTAATACGCCGCAACCAGATCCTCGGCGAACGGAAGATGGGCGGCCACGCGCTTCAGCTTCGGCCAGAAGGCCTTGCGCAGCCGGGCGCTATCCTTCGCCAGCCGTTCCGCGGCGCCAAACTTCATGGTGAATTCGCTCGCCATCGAGATGCCTCTGCCGCGCGGCGATTCCGCGCGATCTCGAAGTGGTGATGGGACTGCGGTTTCGCAAGATCGCCTCAGCCGCCGCTGGCCCGCGCGGCCAGCCGGTCCATCACCTTGGCCAGCGCAATGTCACGCGCGGTGACGCCGCCGGCGTCGTGGGTGGACAGCACCACCTCCACCGTCCTGTACACGTTGCGCCATTCCGGATGATGGTCGGCCTTCTCGGCGGCCAGCGCAACCCGCGTCATGAAGCCGAAGGCTTCGCTGAAATCCTTGAAGGTAAAAGTACGGGCGATGGCGTCGCGTCCATCGACCTCTGACCAGCCCTCAAGTTCCGCAAGCGCCGCTTTGCGCGCCACAGCCGTCAACCGCTCCACCATGGCTTCCTCTCCGTTTCGGACCGGCTTCATTCTAGAGGATTTGGCGGCGTCGAAAAGTCCGGCTTTCAGAGATCAAAGTTTCCGTCTCGGCATTTTCGCGTGGAGAGTGGCGGCCGCCTTGGCATTGTGCGGTCCGGAGCGCCTCGATCGGCCTAGGGAATGGACGCGTGTCTGCCGCTTCGGCCGAACAGACCTATGTCACGCCGCGGCGGAAAGCGCATCCTCCTCCGGTTCGTAATCCGGCAGCGGATCGTGCCCGATATTTTCAAACCTGCGGCACAAGCTGGCCAGCCACCGGATCTGTCGGCGCTTGAGATGAGTGGTCCTCCACCGCGCAACCGTTTCGACGAATTCCTGCTCATGCTCCTGGAAATCGAATCGGCACGCAAATGCAATGGCCACCAGCTCCGGGACCGAATGATCCGCATAGGCCGAAAACGATTTCGAATAGTGCTGAAGACGCTTCAGGACGGCCCACTCTTTTTCAGAGTAGATGTAGTCGGCTGGCCGCCGCACTTCGTCCGTCAGCCAATCAACTTCCCAATCATTCCAGTCGTTGAACGGGTCATCCAAAAGCGCCCTGGCACTCGTCCGAAATTCGAGCGCCCGGGCCATCTCACGTTGAGCCTTGGTCGTCCTCGCCATTGCTTGCTCCGGAGGTAGGAGACAAACGCAACGCCAGTGCACAAGTCCTGTATGGATCGGGTAAAACTAGCCGATTCGCGGCTCCACAACTATCCCGGAAGCCGAAATTCCCAGGGGCGAGAACAGCTTGCCGAGTCAAATGGTTTAATCGACGCCGGAATGGCTGAAATTGGATGAAGATGCGGCCGGCTTCCGGAACGACGCATCGCCATGACGCAAGCGAGAGCATGTGGCACGCGCTGCA
>Ga0180222_1002861_pt1 | contig 12528 bp, 7 predicted proteins | sample eDN5th37CKraftOP_FD_151336 | JGI IMG/M metagenome (GOLD analysis project Ga0180222, IMG submission 151336) | Enriched Organic Plus compost microbial communities from Emeryville, California, USA - eDNA 5th pass 37_C Kraft OP (version 2) (version 2) ... | reverse complement strand
TCGACTATACGGCGCCGATCGACGCGATCCGCAAGAAGGTCGACGAGATCGTGCAGGAAACGAAGCTCTGGGACGGGCTCGTCAAGGCCGTTCAGGTGACGGACGCGAGAGCCGACGCCATCGAGGTGCGGGTGTTGCTCAGCGCGCGCAATTCCGGCGACGCCTTCAGTTTGCGCTGCGAGGTGCGGGAGAAGCTGATCGCATTCCTGCAGGAGGAATATCCGCACGCCTTGCCGCGGCGGCGGAATGAAGTCATCGCGCCGGTCGCGGTGGAGAGCAAGGAGGCGACGCGCACGGCACCCGGCAAGCACGCAGGGGGATAATTCCGGGAGCGTTCAGACGAAGAGATCCTTGCGCACGATCGCGTGCACGCCCCAATTGCCGTCGGCGACCTGGGTGATTCCAAAATCGACGGCCACCGACATCAGGGAGATCGCCTCGTCCTCATCGAGCCCGTAATGCTCGATGAGGAAGCGGCGCGTTGCCCGGAAGGCATTCCGAAGCGCAAGATCGATCGACGAGCGCTGATAGATCTCCGATTGCGCATAACGCCCGAGATCGCGGAGATAGTTCGGATAGCTGAAGCCGTGCAGGACCCATTCGTTCGGCGTCTCCAGAAGCGGCGTGGATAGTCCGTCCAGGAATGGCTTCGCGGATTGTCCCTGCTTGTGCAGGACGAGCCGGAAGTCGCAGGTCAACGAAAACTCGAGCGCCGTGCCGTTGACCTCGCCATCGCCTTGGGCAAAGTGCGGATCGCCCACGGAAAAGAGCGCGCCAGGGACGGAAACCGGCAGATAGACCGTGGTGCCGATCGTCGCGCGCCAGTCGTCAACGTTGCCGCCGAAATAGCCAGGCGGGATCGAATCGACGATTTCGGCCTCCCGCGGCGCGACCGCCATGAACCCGAGGTGCGGCCGTGCCGGAATGCGCACATTGCGCAACGCGGGCATCTTCTCGATCGTTGCGTGATCGACGGGCACGCCGGGGTAATCCATCGTGTCGTGGCACACACCGAACGGATCGATCTGCGGCGTCCAGCGATAGGCATAAACGGCCTCGGCGAACTTCGCCCCGCTCGCAAGGTCGGTTTCGAAAACCGTAATGACCTCACGCCGGTCGGCGGGATCGATGTGATCATTGTACTGGAAGCCCCACCAGGCGGCGGCATTGCTGCCGAATGCCTTGCCGGCAAATTTCGGATTGGCGCAGGGACGCGGGCGCAGGTCGAGGATCTGCACCTCGAGGACGTCGCCCGGCTCCGCGCCCTGCACGAATACGGGACCCGTGCAAATATGCACGCCGAAACCCTCGCCTGCCCCGCGCCCAAAGATCGAGGCGCTCATCGGACCGGCGCCGCGTCGGTCGACGGCTTTCTTTTCCGCCGTCCAGTGAAAGACGCTTTCCGCGGCGGGATCACCCTTGATCATACGCTCGTAGTCATCGAAGGCGTGCTGCGTCAGGGTCTCGATCGTGACGAATGAATCGGGGCCGACCCGCAGCTTGGGCGGGATGGCAGGGCTGAGATATCCCCAGTGCACGGTATCGCTCGAGACGGCGAGCAGATGGCGCGCGGGATCGCCGGCCCGACCGAGAGCGGAAACGGGCGGCGAAATCAGGTGCGGTCCGACCTGCTCGCAGGCTTCGGGGGTCTCATGCAGCAGACAGTGTTTCGGTTGGCCCACCGGATTGTGTCGTACTTCGCGCTGCAGCGGACGACCGCGCACCGGATAGCTGTTCGGCCCTTCGGAAACCGGCTTGCGCGCCTCGCGTGGAGAAATGCCGAAGGCGGACTTGAACGACCGGCTGAAGGTGGCTCCGTCGCGGAAGCCCCAACGAAATGCGATATCCGTCACGCTCTGACCGGCGTGCTTTGGATCGATCAGGTCTATGCGGCAGCGCTCCAGTCGCCGGGCCTTTATGTAGCTGGTGAAGGTCGTGTTCTGGCGCTCGAACAATTGCTGCAAGTAGCGCGGCGACACCGATTCCGCGCGGGCGATTTCAACGATCGACAGATCGGGGTCGCTCAGCCGCGCCTCGATTGCCGCATGCACGCGCCGCATGAGCGCGCCCTGAACCTGGGAAACCGCGTCATGATCGGCTTTCGTCTCGGCAAAAAGGGCGCCAGCAACGAGTTCGGTTACGGCGATTTCGATCGAAGTCAGATCCCCCTGCCCCATGACCTCGAGATTGCCGGCCAGCGTGCGCATGACCGGGCGGATCGCCGCAGCAGCCAGAGTGGCGCCGAGGACAGCGGGAAGCCTCGCGCGGTTCAGCCCGAGCCGGGCATAAATCCGTTCGCGCGGGAGTTCGAGCAGCAGAACCTCGAAATCATTGCGCAGTTCCATGCGCCAAGCGCTCTGCATATCGCAAACGGTCACGTCACCGTCTGCGAATTCGCCGAACCACATGCCGGTGTTGACCCGCCCGCGGCCCTGCGCGTGAAAGATGATGGCCAGCGTCTGCTGCTCTCCAAGCCCGACGGGCCTGCCGGCGCAAACGATCACCTGCGCAGTTGATCGCAGGAGCGCCGTAAGCACACCTGTCGATGATCGCCTTGCCGTGATCGTTCCGGAATGGAACGGCATGCCTTCGGTCAGCCTGCTTTCAAGCCTCAGACTGGACAGCGCTTCGCACCAGACATCCCGCTGCCGGTTGGAAGGGACTGCCTCGACGACGAGGCGATCAGCTCCTGGCATGTTTACCTCACACGGCGAACACGAACCCGCGTACGTGACCTGCAAGGCACGTTCCAAGTACCGGATTTGATCGTTTGCCTGACAGGATAAATTCGCAAGGAAGCCGCACGATCGGAGTTGACCGCAGACGAACAAAGTCTTGCCTGACTGCCGATCGGGCAGACCTGCCGAAACGATATGCACCAGTCGTGACTCTACGCCATTTTCGTCCAAACAACTGTCGCTTTTGGAAGCAGCGCCCTGCCCGATGAACAGCGTGCAAGAATCTGTTCGCCCGTGATCATTGGCGTTGAGGAGCGCCCTCTCCATCGTCGCCCGAGCGCAACTCCGCGCGTATGGGGTGAATGACGATGTGCATCGGCGACGACAGACAATGCCCGAGTTACGAGGAACACAAGCGGCAGTTCATGGACACGCTCGATCACGAGCGGCGCTCCTTTGTGAAATCTGCCTTTGCAGCGGCGGGCGGCGCCGCGGCGCTCGGCGCGGGCGGCATTTCGCTGGTCACGCCGGCGATGGCGCAGGCGGCAGCCAAACACCAGCCGGGAAAGCGCGGCTATCACCACCTTCCTGTCAATGCCGACACGGTGCACTGGGGCTACTTCAGCAAAAAGCTGAAGCCGCAGGTCGAGATCGACTCCGGCGACATCGTGACGATCGAAACGCTCACGCACCACGCGAACGACGACGCCGAGCGCATGGTGAAAGGCGATCCCGGCGCTGAGAGCGTCTTTCTCTGGACCAAGGACAAGAAAGGCGTGGACCGCCGCGGCGCCGGTCCGATGGACGGCAAGCTGCTCGGGCGCGGCGCGGGCGAAGGCTTTGGCGTGCACATCTGCACCGGCCCGGTCTTCGTGCGCGGCGCCGAACCCGGCGACGTGCTCGAAGTGCGCATCATGGACCTCGCGCCCCGGCCCTCGGCCAACCCGAAATTTCCTGGCAAGGCGTTCGGCAGCAACGCCGCCGCCTGGTGGGGCTTCCAGTACAAGGACATGATCACCGAGCCGAAGGAGCGCGAGGTGGTCACAATCTACGAGGTGGACGCCACCGGCGCGCGCAATTGGGCACAGGCCGTCTATAATTTCCGCTGGACGCCGCAGACCGATCCGTTCGGCGTCGTGCACAAGACCATCGACTATCCGGGCGTGCCGGTGGATCACACCAGCATCAAGGAGAACCACGGCATCCTCAAAGGCGTGCGCATTCCCATCCGCCCGCATTTCGGCGTGATCGCTGTGGCGCCGAAGGAAGCCGACATCGTGGATTCGATTCCGCCCGGCTATTTCGGCGGCAACATCGACAACTGGCGCATCGGCAAGGGTGCGACGATGTATTACCCAGTCGCGGTGCCGGGCGCGCTGCTCTCGGTCGGCGATCCGCATGCCTCGCAGGGCGATTCGGAACTCTGCGGCACGGCGATCGAGTGCTCACTCACCGGCACGTTCCAGCTCATCGTTCACAAGAAGGCGGATCTCGCCGGGACGCCGCTCGAGCAGCTCAACTATCCGATGCTAGAGACGCAGAACGAATGGCTCGTGCACGGCTTCAGCTTCGCGAACTATCTCGAGGAACTGGGGCCGAAGGCGCAGTCGGAAATCTACGAGAAGTCCTCTGTCGACCGCGCGCTGCGCGACGCCTTCCACAAGATGCGCCACTTCCTGATGACCACGAAGAAACTCACCGAAGACGAGGCGGTGTCGCTCATCTCCATCGGCGTCGACTTCGGCATCACGCAAGTCGTGGATGGGAACTGGGGCGTTCATGCGGTGATCCGGAAGGACATCTTCGCCGGGACAACCGCGTAACTCGTTCATATACGGATACGGACCGGGAGCGGCGATGATCGCCGCTCCCGATGTCTCACGCCGGGCGTGTTCAGCAGCGGCAGTCATTTTCGCGCGTTGGGACGATCTAGAACCATTCTGATGTTGCTTGCACGCGTGCGTTGTCATTTCCGGTCAAGTCACTGCAGCCGCGCTGTTTCCTCGTGACACAACGCGCTTGCGCGTTCGCGGCAGCGGTTCCGCCGTCGCATTTTCGCCCCATCATCGCCGAGGATCGCCGAATCGCTCGCGGCGGACTCCGAGATTCTCCGCACCGACTTTCATTGTGCGCGGGCGCATCATCCCAAAAAAGAGGAGGAGCAACGAAATGAATCAACGCAGCATCATTGTCGCGATCATCGTGATTGTTCTGGCGATCGCCGCCTATTTCTGGTGGGCGCAAAACGCGCAGACGCCGACCACAACGGAGCCTTCGACTCCACCCGCGTCCTCGACAACGCCGCCGGCGACGACGCCACCGGCAGAAACGCCACCCGCTTCTTCGCCACCGGCGGAGACGCCGCCAACGAGCACGCCGTCGGACACGACCCCTCCGTCGGATGCACCGTCGAATTCGGGCTCGCCGGCTGAAACGCCGCCGGCCGAACCGAAGCAGTAGCTTTGGATTAAGAACGGGAGCGGCGAGCCATTCGCCGCTCCCCATACCTCGGCAAGGCGGGCCCGGCGGAACCGGGCTCACCGGCGTACTTTCAATGGTTTACGCTGAGGTGTTCGCGACCTAAGTTATTGCTTCGCCGAGCTCCGCTCGCCCAACGCCTGTCATCGTCGAGGGATACCGATGACATTCATCATCGTGGCCGTGAACTTCGCCGGCGCCGTCGCCCTGCTCCTGTGGGGCACCCACATGGTGCAGACCGGCGTGCAGCGGGCGTTTGGCCCGAAGCTGCGCTCCGCGCTCGGGTCGGCGCTGCGCAACCGGATCTCGGCCTTCCTCGCCGGAATGGGCGTGACCGCGTTGCTCCAGAGCAGCACGGCAACGGGCCTCATGGTCACCGGGTTCACGGCGGCGGGAATCGTGTCGCTGGTGACCGCGCTTGCGGTGATGCTGGGCGCGAATGTCGGCTCCACGCTGATCGTCCAGGTGTTCTCCTTCAACGTCACCGCGTTCTCCCCGGCGCTCATTCTCGTCGGCGTGCTGCTGTTCCGGCGCAACGTGACACCGTTCACGCACGACCTCGGTCGTGTCTTCATCGGCCTCGGGCTGATGCTGATGGCGCTGCATCTCCTGCTTGGGCTGTTGACGCCTTATGAGAACGAGCCCGGCCTGCGGATGATGCTCGGCGCCGTCTCGACCGTGCCCGTGCTCGATGTGCTGCTCGGGGCCGTGGCGACGTGGGCCGTCCACTCCAGCGTCGCGGTAGTGCTGCTGATCATGCCGCTCGCGGCCAAGGGGGTCATCTCCCTGCAGGGCGCCTTCGCATTCGTCATCGGCGCCAATCTCGGCACCGCGATCAACCCGGTGCTGGAGGGCGCGACGGGCAATGATCGCGCCGCGCGCCGGCTGCCGATCGGAAATCTTCTTGTCCGCGTCGTGGGCGCCGTTGTCGCCCTGATTTTCCTCGACCACATCATCAATGCGGCTGAGGCGTTCGAGCCGGACCCGACGCGCGCCGTCGCGGACTTTCACACGATGTTCAATCTCGGATTGGCGCTGGCGTTCCTGCCGGTTCTCGGCCCGTTTGGCCGCCTGCTCACGCGCGCGTTGCCGGACCGGACGGATGCCGCTGACCCTTCCCGCCCAGTCTATCTCGACAGCAGCGCCCGCGAGGTGCCGATCATGGCGCTGGGTGGCGCGTCGCGGGAAGCGTTGCGGCTGGTGGATGTCCTCGAGCAGATGCTGCGCGGCACGCGGGAAGCGCTCGTGACCGCCGACCGCCAGCGCATCGGCGAGGTCCGCCGCCTCGACGACGTTCTCGACAACCTCAATCGAGAGATCAAAAACTACCTGATCACCATCGATTACGACGAGCTGAGCGAGGCCGACCAGCGGCGGCTGCGGCAGATCCTGTCTTTTACCATGAACCTGGAACAGGCGGGCGACGTCGTCGACCGCAACCTGCTTCCGCACGCCACCAAGCGGATCAAGCGCGGTCTCGCCTTTTCCGAGGAAGGACAGCAGGAATTGGTCGATCTGATGGAGCGGCTGATCGCTAATCTTCGCGCGGCGGCCTCGGTGTTCATGACCGACGATGTGCGGGCCGCGCGTTCGCTCGCGCAGGAGAAGGTGACGTTCCGCGAGGCCGAGGCGAAGGCGACGGAATCGCACCTGGGAAGGATTCGCTCGGGCCGGATGGAATCGATCCGGACAAGCTCGCTTCATCTTGATTTGCTGCGCGACATGAAGCTGGTGAATTCACATATCGTCGCGGCGGCGGCCTATCCCGTGCTGGAGCGCACGGGAGAATTGCTGCCCAGCCGCATCGCACGTTCACATTGAGAGAGTTGTCTGCACCTAAATCTTCCCACCGTTGAAAGCCGGAATGGAATGAAACCGTCGAAATTCCTCGTGGCGGCCATTTTCGCGGTCTGCCTCACCGCCCCTGCGAACGCTGTCGACTCCCGTATGAAGGCGATGCTGAAGCGGATCGAGCCGCAAACCCGCCTCGTCCAGGTCTGCGACATCGAGGCGATGGATCGGATCAATCGCGACCGGAACCCCTACCATCCTGACCGGGCGATGGTCGATCAGCTCTCGCCACCGCACGTGGAGGAGAACACGCTCTCGGGCTCGGGAGGCGTCTTTCGCAGCCGCGGCGACTGGTATCACTTCTCGTTCACCTGCTCGGCTTCGCCCGACCGACTGGATGTACTGTCCTTTCAATACAAGATCGGCGAGCGCATCCCGAAGGAAGAGTGGTCGAAGCTCAACTTGTTCCCTTGAGCGACCGGCCTGATGCGGACGCCGGTCTCTCCGGCCAACGCGTCCCCGTCATTCTCCGCCAAAGCCGTGTGTGACGTTTTTCTGACCTTTACGGCGCGCCCGAATCCACCTCTTGTGTGGCCTCGGTCGGGGCGAGCGGCGGTAGGCCAGTTTTCCCTGAAAATGACCGTTTCACACCATATATAGATTTTTAATTAGTGTGGCCCACTATCGCTTGACGGCTCAAGCCGAGTCGTCCTAGGGTCACCCTCCGTTCGGGGCCTGTTTCGTGTCGGACCGAACCCTCCCATGCGATCGAGTCGACAGGCCGCCCCGGACAAAGCCGTGCCGGCGCACGGAAGCGCTTTCGCTTCCCTGGATTTGGCGTGCGGGATGTGGACACTGGGGGTGTCCCGAAATGCGTGCGCGGCTCGATCGAGCGGGCCGATTATATGAACTGCGGGCTGCAGGCCCGCGCAGGAATGCAAGGGGACGAAATCAATGCGCATCGAGCGCCGTTACACGAAGGAAGGCCAGTCGCCCTACGCCAGCATCAAGTTCCGCACGGCGGTGAGCGAGATTCGTAATCCCGACGGCTCGATCGTATTCCGGCTCGACAATATCGAAGTGCCCGAGCACTGGTCGCAGGTCGCGACCGACGTGCTCGCGCAGAAGTATTTCCGCAAGGCGGGTGTTCCCGCGCAGCTCAAACGCGTGGAGGAAGAGACCGTCCCCTCCTTCCTGTGGCGTTCGGTGGCGGACGAGGCGGCGCTCGAGCGCCTGCCGAAAGAGCAGCGCATCGGCGGCGAGACTTCCGCCAAGCAGGTGTTCGACCGGCTCGCCGGCACCTGGACCTACTGGGGCTGGAAGGGCAAGTATTTCGACACCGAAGCCGACGCGCAGGCTTTCTATGACGAAATGCGCTACATGCTCGCCATGCAGATGGCGGCGCCGAACTCGCCGCAGTGGTTCAACACCGGTCTCTTCTGGGCCTACGGTATCGATGGCCCGAGCCAGGGCCACTACTACGTCGATCCTTTCACGCACGAGCTGACGAAGGCGGCCTCGGCCTACGAGCATCCGCAGCCGCACGCCTGCTTCATCCAGTCGGTGGAAGACGATCTCGTGAACGAGAACGGGATCATGGACCTGTGGGTGCGCGAGGCGCGCCTGTTCAAATACGGCTCCGGCACGGGCTCCAACTTCTCGCGGCTGCGCGGCGAGAACGAGAAGCTCTCGGGCGGCGGGCGCTCGTCCGGCCTCATGAGCTTCCTCAAGATCGGCGACCGCGCGGCGGGCGCGATCAAGTCGGGCGGCACCACGCGCCGCGCGGCGAAGATGGTCGTCGTGGACGCCGACCACCCGGACATCGAGCAATATGTCGACTGGAAGGTGATCGAGGAGAAGAAGGTCGCGGCCCTCGTTACCGGCTCGAAGATCAACGCCAGGCACCTGAAGGCGGTGATGAAGGCGTGCGTGAACTGCGCGGGCTCCGGCGACGACTGCTTCGACCCGGAGAAGAACCCGGCGCTGAAGCGCGAGATCAAGTTCGCGCGCCGCGCGCAGGTCTCCGACAATATGATCAAGCGCGTGATCCAGCTCGCGCGCCAGGGCTTCAAGGACATCGACTTCCCGGTCTATGACACCGACTGGGATTCCGAAGCCTACCTCACGGTCTCCGGCCAGAACTCCAACAACTCCGTGCGCGTGACCGACGACTTCCTGCGCGCGGTCGAAGCCGACGGCAACTGGGACCTCACCTGGCGCAAGAACGGCGAAGTCGCAAAGACGCTGAAGGCGCGGGAGCTGTGGGAGAAGATCGGCGAAGCGGCGTGGGCCTGCGCCGACCCCGGCATCCAGTTCCACACCACGGTGAACGACTGGCACACGTGCCCGGCGTCCGGCCCGATCCGCGCGTCGAACCCGTGCTCGGAATACATGTTCCTCGACGACACGGCGTGCAACCTCGCGTCGCTGAACCTCCTCACCTTCCGCGATCCGCAGACCAAGCAGTTCAATGTCGAAAGCTACGAGCACGCGGTCCGGCTCTGGACCATCGTGCTGGAAATCTCCGTGATGATGGCGAGCTTCCCGTCGCGGCAGATCGCGGAGCTTTCCTACCGCTACCGCACGCTCGGGCTCGGCTACGCGAACCTCGGCGGCCTGCTCATGTCGTCGGGCATCCCCTACGACTCCGACGCGGCGCGCGCGATCTGCGCGACGCTCACCGCCATCATGACCGGCGTCGCCTATGCGACCTCCGCCGAGATGGCGAAGGAGCTCGGCGCCTTCCCGGGCTATGAGCCGAACCGCGAGCACATGCTGCGGGTGATGCGCAACCACCGCCGGGCGGCCCACGGCGAGAAGAGCGGCTACGAGAAGGTCTCGACGCCGCCGGTGCCGATCGACGCCCCCGCCTGCCCCGACCCGCGGCTCGTGGAGCACGCGAAGCGCGCCTGGGACGAGGCGATCCGGCTCGGCGAGCAGCACGGCTACCGCAACGCGCAGGCCTCGGTGATCGCGCCCACCGGCACGATCGGCCTCGTGATGGACTGCGACACCACCGGCATCGAGCCCGACTTCGCCCTCGTGAAGTTCAAGAAGCTCGCCGGCGGCGGCTACTTCAAGATCATCAACCGCGCCGTGCCCGAGGCGCTCCGCGCGCTCGGCTACAGCGAGAGCGACCTCGCCGAGATCGAGGCCTACGCGGTCGGCCACGGCACGCTCTCCAACGCGCCGGGCATCAATCATTCCTCGCTCAAGACGCGCGGCTTCGACCAGGCCGCCATCGACAAGATCGAGAAGCAGCTCAAGACCGCGTTCGACATCAAGTTCGTGTTCAACCGCTGGCACCTCGGCGACGAGCTCCTGCAGAAGCTCGGCATCCCCGAGGAGAAGTACGCGGACCCCGCCTTCGACCTCCTCGCCCATCTCGGCTTCTCGAAGCAGGAGATCGAGCAGGCGAACCTGCATGTCTGCGGGGCGATGACGCTCGAGGGCGCGCCGCACCTCAAGGACGAGCACCTGCCGGTGTTCGACTGCGCGAACCCGTGCGGCCGGCTCGGCAAGCGCTATCTCTCGGTCGAGAGCCACATCCACATGATGGCGGCGGCGCAGCCGTTCATTTCCGGCGCGATCTCCAAGACCATCAACATGCCGAACGACGCCTCGGTCGAGGACTGCAAGAACGCCTACATGCTCTCCTGGCGGCTCGCGCTGAAGGCCAACGCGCTCTACCGCGATGGCTCCAAGCTCAGCCAGCCGCTCAACGCGCAGCTCATCGCGGACGAGGAAGAGGACGAGGAGCTCGAGGCCTTCCTCGAGAAGCCGCAGGCGCAGCGCGCGGCGGCGCTTGCCGAGCGCGTCGTCGAGAAGATCGTCGAGCGCGTCACGGTCTCGCGCGAGCGCGAGCGGCTGCCCGGCCGCCGCAAGGGCTACACGCAGAAGGCCGTGGTCGGCGGGCACAAGGTTTACCTGCGCACCGGCGAGTACGACGACGGCCGGCTCGGCGAGATCTTCGTCGACATGCACAAGGAAGGCGCGACGCTCCGCTCGCTCCTCAACAACTTCGCGATCGCGATCTCGCTCGGCCTGCAATACGGCGTGCCGCTCGAGGAATACGTGGACGCCTTCACCTTCACGCGCTTCGAGCCCTCGGGCGCGGTGCAGGGCAACGACACGATCAAGATGGCGACCTCGATCCTCGACTACGTTTTTCGCGAGCTCGCGATCTCTTATCTCGGCCGTTACGACCTCGCGCACGTGGACCCGCGCGAGACCGGCTTCGACGCGCTCGGCAAGGGCGTCGGCGAAGGCAAACCGGCGCCTGCGGCGCGCGTCGTCTCCAAGGGCCTCGTGCGCGGCAAGAACCTAACCGCCGTGGCCGGCGGCGCGGCGCCTGAGGCTTCGGCTGCTTCGGCCGCCGGCTCAGCCCCGCGCGCGCAGACGGCGGCAGGCAACGTGACGGCGCTGAAGAGTGCGGTCGCGCAGGAGCTCACGCAAGGCGCCGTTGCGCTCAAGGCGGAAGCCGCGCCCGAACCCGAGAACGGCCACCGCGCCGCCCTCGCCGAGCAGCGCGCGGCGGCGAAGGCCAAAGGCTACGAGGGCGAAGCCTGCCCCGAGTGCCACAACTTCACGATGGTCAGAAATGGGACGTGTCTTAAATGCGACACCTGTGGGAGCACCACGGGATGTAGCTGATTGGGAGGCAGCATGGCCTGGTTTACCGAAGATAGTCTGGAAGACGAGGCTAAAGCCGCGCGGCGTCTGTTTCAGGTTATTGATCAACACCAACCCGACGTCGCCACAATAATATTCAAAGCGCGGCATCACGGCATAATCGCCGACTATCATCGTGTGCCGGGGAATAGCTTGGGCGGATCATTCAATCCGCGGACCGGCGTTCTCGAGATTACAGAAGCGACCTTCTGCGGCATCAACCGCATGCCGCCGCTGCCAGATGCGCGACCAGTTCCTATCCATGAGATCGGGCATGCATGGCTCCGCCACGGTCGACCCCGCAATTTTACGAGAGTTCACGAAGCATCGAACAAAGTGGTTAGGTCGGACGAGTGGCAGGTCGAATATTTTACATTGGCTTTTCTGATTCCGTACGATCTCGTAAATTATCATCCAGGGCTGTCAGCTCGACAGCTTAGCGAAGTGTTTGGTGTGCCGGTGGCGTTTGCGCGGAAGCGACTCTCGGCGCTCAAACGCGTCTTTGAAAGAGGACCCGAATTTAATCGCACCCTGCCGAAGACCGCTATAGATTTCTTAGCGAGCAACAAAGTCTTTCTGCGAGAACCATGTCGCGCATGCGGTAAGCCAGCGGTCATTCGCGTGGGCACCAAGAAAATCTGTGACAGTTGCGGGGAAGAGAACTAAGAGGCGATTCTGCCGCATTCACAAATTTTTCGATTATGTAAACGACCTGCTGCCCCGGAGGGCGCGCGAGCGACTTCTGCTGCATCTCTGTCAGCAGAGGTTGCGGCTTTATAGGGAGATCGTGTCCCGATGAGTGGTGTAACAGCGGCGAGGCCGTCGTGATCGCCGGCGCGGCCGGAACGATCAAGCCGCCGCCACGGCGGGCAGCTTGACGATCGGATCATCGCTCAAAGGCGCGATCGTT
>Ga0180222_1002859_pt1 | contig 12542 bp, 15 predicted proteins | sample eDN5th37CKraftOP_FD_151336 | JGI IMG/M metagenome (GOLD analysis project Ga0180222, IMG submission 151336) | Enriched Organic Plus compost microbial communities from Emeryville, California, USA - eDNA 5th pass 37_C Kraft OP (version 2) (version 2) ... | reverse complement strand
ACTGTTTTCTAAAAACGCATCTTCACGAGCTCAAAAATTCATTTTTAAGCCACTCAAATTTTAGCATTTTGAACTACAACTAAAAAATAAACCTCCTTTAAATCGACTTAAAAGAGGTTGAGTTTTTGGGGTTTTAAAGATTCTTTGGAAAAATAGAGAGTTGTGCAACGGTTACCGTTGTTGGCGGTTCGTTGTTTTCTGTCGATACGGTTGTTATTTTACTGGTCGTTATTGCTTACTTCTTTTGGAAATTTATCGGCAATTAAATTTAATCTGATATTGTGTTCTAAATAGGCTTTCATCCCGTCTAGAACCGTTGTGAAACCACCTGTATTGTCTTTAATTGCCTCAATTAAATCGTCCCCCGTTTCTTTGAAGCCGTAATTTTTGATTATAACGTAAGTTGTTTCGTCTGTCAATGCGGTAAACTCGTAATCAACTGTCGTTACTGGGTCGCCCCATTCTGTTGAAATAAGTTTGTTCGGAATAATTTCCTTTGTCAATACGTTGGTGGAAACGCCATACATTTCCCATTCCCATTTTACAGTTTTTCCTACTTCTAACTTTCCGCTTGATTTTGTAAACCAAAAGTTAGTTGTAATTGTCGGGTCAATAATTGCTTGGAAAACTTGTGAAACAGGTTTTCTAATTAGCATCTGTGTTTCTACTGTCGGTATTTTATTTGTCATCTTATGTTATCTTTTAAAAGTTCAAATTTCTGTTTTTATTGGGTTGTCCTACAATGACCGCCAACGTTTTGGGTATTGCCGAAGGCGTGGAAATCGAAGCAATTAGTTTCGATTTTGCACCGAGGCGAGCCAAAACGAATTTTTATGAGTTAAATTTAAAAATAAAAAACGAATAAAATTCGTTTTTGGCGGAATAGAAGCACTAACCTTGAATTTAGCACTTTAGCCCCGCTTTTGGCAATACCGTGTTAGCAGCTCGGGCTTATTTATTAAACATTGTTTTAAAGGCTAAAATCTTTTCTTGAAACTCGGTGATAATTTGTTGATTATCTTTATTCTTAAGTTTGTCTAAAGAATTTGCCATATCATCAATTCTTTTGTCATACTGTCTTTTATCATTTTTACTTTTACTTAAATATCCTTTATTAAGTTCACCAGTGAAAGCAAACATTTCATTTAAAATATTTAGAAAAGGAAGCATATTTTTGAAAGTCTCCTCAATATTTAATGTAGATAGCATATTATAGACTTTTATTGGCTCTTTGTCATAGTGAATTGATAAATCTCTTGTTGTTTTTAATGCTTCGAAGTTTATTTCTAAATATTTATCTAGTTTTTCTGTTATTAAGTCATATCGAGTTTGAAAATTTGGCAAATCATTTTTAATAATGTTTGCGATTTCTTTTATCCAAAATGAATTATTTCGGTATTTAGTAACTAAGTCTCCCTCTTTATTTTCACTCACGAAGTTGTATATTTTTTTATACCCTTCGATTATTATTACAACTATTTGTCTAGCAGAATAAAGCCTTTCATATTGAAAATTAGCCCTTAAATAAATTAAAGTTGCTGTACATAGGTCTAATGTTAGTATACCAATAAATAACCTATATTCTAATAAGTTTTTAAGTCCACCTAAACTTAGGCTCAGTTCGTTATCAGAGCAAAATTTTTCTGCTCTTTCTAGCTTTTTGTATGTTTCATTGAGTCTCTCAACTTCACTGGTTAACTCATTTAACCTTTGTTCGACACTTTCTCTTAATTTAATTTTGGTTTCCTCAGTCATTAACATTTATTCACGGATTCTTGATAGCCTGACCACTAACGTTTTGGATATGGCCGAAGGCGGGGAAATCGTCCGCCACGGCAGATCGATTTAGCACCGAAGCAAACCTAAATGAATTTTCATAAGTTAAATTTAAAAATAAAAAACGAACTTAAGCGAAGCGCTCATGAATTCCTTAAATAAAAATTACATTCATAATAAATTCGTTTTTGGCGGAGGACTCCATCAGGCTTGTGTTTATACAAAATCACGTTCGACAACTTTGAACCCTGTAGATCCTGTCGGTCGTAGTGGATGAGGGCATTTTCGATATCACCTTCACGCAGCTTCAATCGTCCCTGCGGCGCGTTAAAATAAGTATCGATCTGATGGTCTTCACCTACAAATCGCGGACTCAATTTCAGCAGTTGTTGTTCGTATTGCTCTACGCCTTCTATTCGGGCTTTAAATTCGTAATTTCTAATGTGCATAGTGTTGTCATTAAAAAGGAACAGGGTGGCTTACCACGTTGCAGACTGCATCCGGGATACTCCACCTTGTAAGTTCCCAAAAATTTTTCTTTTCATCAAATTACAAGTGTTTTTCCAGATGTCGGAAAGATAGCCTTTTTCATACAGCAATGGCAAGAAATAAAAAATCCTATGAATAATTGCTATTCATAGGAACTACTATTCAAGGATAAAGCTTAAGGCTTATATTTTTCTAATCTCTACCCTTCTGTTTTTAGCACGCCCTTCATCGGTACCGTTATCGGCTACCGGACGGCTCTGCCCAAAACCGATTGTGGCCATGCGGTGGGCACTGATGCCTTTTTGCACCAAAGCTTTCTTCACGCTTTCCGCCCTTTGTTCGGACAACTGCTGGTTAGAAGCGGCACTACCTACATTGTCGGTATGCCCTTCGATAAGTATGGTTAAGGTGCTGTTTTCTTTGAGCATTTTGGCCAACTCGTCGATGATGTGTTGCGAGTCGGGCATGATGGTGGATTTTCCGGTTTCGAAATTGATATGGAGGGCAACAGATGTACCGGCTTCGAGCTGTTCAAACATTCTGTTAGCTTCGATCACCTGTTCCATCTCTTCTAGGGCTAATATAGTTATCTTATAATAGTCCACAGGATTATTACCTAAATCATGAATACTTACCCAATACTCTTTCCCATCCGCTTTAAGAGTAAAGGTTGCTCCAGTAAAGTTTTTGCCGCCAGAGATATCGGAATAAATCTTTTTGCCCCCTTTAGAAAGAATCGCGTTTTCATAGTTTTTAATGATTTGTAAACGGCTAGGTAGATTGGGACCGTAAGGACCATCATAAGTGTACAGGATACGCGTAACGGTTCCTTCCTTTTTTACGGCTTTATCATCGCTTATCCAAAACTCCACTTCATCATAATTTTCGGAACAATCTTGAATATAAAATTTTGGATAGCGATTGAAGAAGGGATGATCTTTACATCCTTCAGAGTCCGTAGCCTGAGCACGGGCAATAATGCCAGACAAAAATAAAATAAGCAGTAGTACTAATTTTCGCAAAACGAGTGGTGTAATCAGCTTTGCAGTAATTGTGTTAGTCATAGCAGAATAAATTTGGTTTTATTAAAGGGCAAGTTTAGAACTATTTATTGATACTGAAACTTTTATAGCATCACTAAAAATGGGGATGCTATAAAATTACTGTTGCAACACTAAATGGTGGGATGGGCAGATGGGGTGACATCTATATATAATAAAAAAGGGGCCAATACCCCTCTCGCTTCACTATATATAAGTCTTTTGTTATACCGTAGCCACCACGGCCTCCAGTGGCAGACGGGATTTGGCCGTTAATGCAGGCTGATTGCTATCTGCTGGATTGCGATAGCCGATAGCTACTGCAAATAGCGTCTTATAACCTTCCAAGTTCAGGATGCGGTCGTACTCCTCCGGTTGAATGCCTTCCATAGGGGTACTGTCTATGTCCATATCGGCACATGCCGAAAGGAAAAAACCCAGCGACAGATACACTTGATGACGCAGCCAAGACTTAATTTCGGCCTCACCTAGGGGCTTAACCATATTGTTGTAGTAGTTCACGGCTCCTTCGGGCAGATGTTCCTCAATTTGTTTTTCAAAATCTTCTACACGGTCAATTACCGAAAATACTACCACATGACTGGCATCTAGTATTCGCTGCTCGTTGAAATAGGATACCCTTGCCAGCTCCGCTTTCTTCTGCTCCTCCCCTACAAAAACAAATTTCCAAGGTTGACTGTTAATGGAAGAAGGGCTTAAACGCAATATCTCCTTTAACTGGCGGATTTGATCCTCACTGATTTTTTTACCCGACTGGTACTGCTTGGTCGTGTACCGCTTGTTGGCTAAATCTAAAAAACTCATAGGTATTCAATAATTTTTACAGTTACTATATTTTTTATAGCCGCAAAAATAAGTATAGTTTCTTATCTTTACAATAACTGTCAAAAAGGATAGTACCTATGTATTGTATCGATAACAAAGAATACCCCTGCAGCACCAGTCTGGCGATGAAGTACATCGGCGGAAAATGGAAGGCTGCTATTCTGATTCATTTGATGCAGCGTAAGCGGTATCATGAACTACGCAAGGATTTACCTATGGTGACCGAACGCACCATCAGCCTACAGCTGAAAGAGTTGGAAGAAGATGGACTGGTGAAACGTATCGTACACACCCACAAACCTCCGTTGAAGGTAGAATACGAGCTGACCCCTTTTGGCAAAACCCTGATTCCGGTGCTAAAAGCTATATCCGACTGGGGCAAAAAAGCAGCAAGTACCCATAAGCAGATTCGGGTAGTACAGCCAGATTCCTGATGACGATTGCTGCTCCATCATGCTATGCCAGCACGCCCTTATCTTGCCGAATGGTCCTAATTATATTTGAAAAACACTGATAACGCTTTTACGCATGACACAACGCATTTTGATAGCCGGGGGTACCGGTTTTGTGGGCCGCCATCTGATACCAGCCTTACTGCAACAGGGATATTCTCTATCGGTACTCACCCGCCAACCCAATGTCGTTGCATCACAGGATGCCCTTCGATACTATCGTTGGGATCCCGAACAGCAGTACATCGACCCGGCAGCCTTTGAACAGGTAGCCACCATCATCAATCTCACAGGGGCTAATATCGGCGCAAAACGCTGGACCGCCCGCCGTAAAAAAGAGATACTGGACAGTCGTGTGAAAACGCTAGACCTGCTATGCCAATACTGTCGTCAACAGCAAGTACCCCTACATACATTAATTTCCTCATCAGGCACTGGCTATTACGGGGCAGTTACTACCAATACTATTTTTAAAGAAGATGATGCGATAGGCCAGGATTTTCTGGCACAGGTATGCAGGGAATGGGAAAACGCGGCGCAGCAGTTCAGCACGTTGGGAACCAGAGTGGTGATACTCCGTAAAGGCATCGTAATGGGCCATGGGGGTGCTTACGAGAGAATGGCTCCCTTGGCCCGACGCGGGATAAATGTAGCATTGGGGAGTGGACAGCAATACATGCCCTGGATATCAATAGAAGATTTGGTACGCTTGTATTTATTCCTATTACAGCATCCCGAAATAAAGGGCGTTTATAATACCACTGCCAGTGAGCCTATCACCATGCAGGACTTTGCACAACAGCTCTTGCAATCCTTTAACAAAAAAACTTTATTACTCAATGCTCCGGCATGGTTGGTGCGCATCTTGTTGGGCGAAATGGCTACTGCCCTGCTGGAAGGAAGCCGTGTGAGCAATGAAAAACTAAGACTTACAGGTTTTGTATTTCAGGACGAACCTCTAGCTGCTTATCTCAAAAAGTTGGCATCTCCAATAGAGTAGTATCACTGCAAGCGCAATAAAATAAAAAGGCCGGGTTTATCCACCCGGCAGTTTAGAGGCTTTTGTTCTCTATCTACTCTACTACAATCTTTACCTCAGGCAGTCTGATCATCTACTTCAGCTTCGGATGCATTCTTCTTTACAGAAGCAATTCCATTCTCTCTTCCGCTCTCACTTTCGTACATCTCACTGGTACCGATTATCTGCCCGTTGGTTGCTTTTAAATTAAAATAATATTTTCCGTTGCTAGAAGCCTTTCGTTCATATTTACTATCGTCTACTGCATTGTTACGTACTGAGTTTAACCCATTTAGGCAAGCCGCTTTTGTGGTATAGCCTTCACTTACTAAGATAGTTTGTCCGTTACCGGCTTTGAGTACAAATTGATACTCACCGTTTTTTCTAGTAGTAATTACAAATTTTCCCATAATGGTATTTTTTAACCTTCTATATGATTAAGGACAACGAATCAAAAGAAAGCAAATTACCGCTACCGCGTCAGGGAAACGTCTCGGGCTCATACACAATTGCGGGCTGAAGTAACAAAATTATATAAAAATAAATTAAACACACAACAAATTTGCCAGAATCACATTTATTCCACTTGCGTTTTTAAAGCATTCTGTATATAAAGTAGGGTTGTCTCCCAATACTTCCGGGCTTCTTCACGCTGTTGCTGATGCAGCATTTTTTCCACATGTATAGCAATAGTAGTTTTCTGATTGCCTGCCAGCACCCGAAGCTGCAGTATGACAGGCTGGGACCATCCGGGCAATTGCCATTTGGTGCGAATATGAGAGCGATCTATATAGGTAGAAAACTGAGTATTTGCATGACGCGCCCATAACGATAACCCTTTTTTAGAAAAAAGAAAATCCCACACCTGATGGAACGGCATAGGAACGGTTCTTCTGATGCCGTATTGCCAGGTATTGTTTTTAGTAAGACCAACGGGCTTAGTCATAGTAAAGGTTTTAGAGGAACAAATTTATGTACCCTGAGTTGTACTCTATACGAAATACGCGTCTTTCTATTCCTTAATCGGCATTAGCAACATAAGGTCTGATATAATCTTCAAATTCTGTTTTTAATTTAATAACACGCTCCGGGAACTCAGGTATAGCTTTCTGGTCAACAACGGCCTGCGTCATATCCGCTAAATGCTTGGCGGCATCTTCGGTAAACCCTACGGAGCACAACGTCTCTACCCACTGGCGCGGTGGTATAGATTGCACCGCTATCGATTTTTGCAGCAAATTTGAAAATGCAGCAGCAATATCCCTAGAACTATAGGCACGCGGCCCGAACAGTTCATACACCTGTTGTACTTCTTTTGCAATCATTATTTCGGTAATAAACTGAGCCAAATCAGCCGGGGCATGCATCTCAATTTTCAAATCCTCGGGGAAAAAAGTAGGCAATATGCCATACTGCTGCACGATGTCGAGATATGCCAACCAGTTACTGAAATAATAAGAAGGTCTAATATATACTTTTTCTACATCCAGATCTGCTAGCGCTGTCTCCAACATACGCGACATCAGAATATTGCCGGTATTATCGTCAAGATGTGCGCCAATGCAAGACAAAGCAACCATCCTACGAATGCCTGTAGCGATAATCGCCTGCCGATAATTTTCTACAACACGACGGGTATCGCCCATAATGTCTTGTGAAGCCGGATTTTCAGGAGTTATCAATAGAGCAGTGGTACCACCTTTAAAGGCTTCAACTACCTCATCCGTTTGCATTAAATCAGCCTTACCTACTTCAACCGACGTAAGTGTTAGCTTACTAGGATCCCTAACAACTGCCCTTACGGGTAGATTTTGATGCTGCATTGCTTTCACTACTAAAGAACCAATACGACCTGTAGCGCCTACTATAATATACATAACGCATCTATTTTTATACGCCGACAAAGCTAAAGGTACATTGTGACAAGGGCATGTCAACATTCTAACAGCAAACTTATTTTACAACTATCGATCAGGATAAGTAAACCCATGCATCTTTAATATTAAATAAAAAACCCTTGCATAATGCAATCACATTATACAAGGATTGTCATCATATTTTATTTAGATCAGGTCGATATGATAGGCCGCTTCTGCACCTTATTAATCTTCCATTGTAATAATACCAGTGATAACACGAAGGAGATGCTTGCAATGATGACCAGCCCCCATATAGAAGAAGACACCACATCTACTGTACCTTTTTCTACAATGAGTGTGCGGAAAATTTGCAGATAATGGGTCAGCGGAATACATTTAGCAAAAGCAACCACCCAACCGGGCATCTGACTTAAAGGCCAGGTAAATCCACTCAAAATAAAAGAAGGCGTAGCCACTACCATTAGAATTTCGGTAGCCTGTAGCTGATTAGGAATGGCTATGCTTACCAGTATACCTAAAAACCCTACCGCTAGCAGGAATAAAATCGAGGCGCCCCAAAAAGCAAAACCCTCTACATGCAAAGGCATTCTATACACCAGCGAATAGATGTAATACAATACATAAATCAATACCGACATCAATAAATAGGGCGTGATTTTCACGAATAACAACTGAAATACATTGGAGGATTTTGCCACCAACTCTTTGAATGTACCTCTTTCAAACTCCGATGCAAAGCTGAGTGCCAGCCCTAACATCAATACCTGTTGCAATACGGTAAGCAATACACCCGGCAGCATGAAGTAGAGGTAGTTGCCCGATTTAAAATTTTGCCTGATGATGGTGGTCTTAAACGGTTCATACTGCTGTGTGGCCACATACGAAGGCACCCCTTTTTTCTCTAGGGATTTAATTTGAATACCTGCTTTGAGTGTAGCTACACACACATTGGTGGCCATCATGGCATAGTTGGAAGTAAGCGTATTGGATGTATTCACAAACATGGTAACTTCCGTAGGACGGTTGTAATTAATATCTGCAGCAAAATTGCGGGGAATGTTCACTACCACGGTGGCTTCCTTTCGCAGCGCTTCCTTATGAGCATTAAAATTATCGGGCAATACGGAGGCTACATAAATCACTTCGTTTTCATTAAACATATCAATCAACTGTCTTGATAGTGGCGTATTGTCTTCATCCACTACCACGATGGGCAAGTTGGTTACGGCTCCTTTTTTATATACCGAACCCACCAATACTCCATACATTAATGGAGCACCAAGAAACAATACCATCAGCACCCTGTTCTGAAAAAACAGTTGAAACTCCCTTCGAACCAGGCTGAAAAATGTTTTCATGTTTAAAAATTTAATGATCTGCAACGATAAAACCGGCCTTAGTGAGCAACGCTCTGCTCTCGGCAGGATTTACGGCTTTGAGTCTGATCTCAAACATGGCCTCCTGCTGTTCAAAGTCGGGGTATGCCGTACTGATATTAGCATAAGCGCTCAACGCTTTAACAGTTTCCACCTTAGCCTGGATGGCCTTATTGTCTAGATAAGGAATACGCAATTCTTTCACAGCACCTTTCTGAAAAGCCTTTACCTTACTTTCGGGAACAGTAAGACGGAAATAAGTACCCTCAGTAATATATCCTGAAATCAAACTGTACCCTGCCAGTGCCAGCTCTCCTACTTTCAGATTGATGGTTTCGATAGTCATTTCCTGTGGCGCTAGAATAAAACGTTCCTGCGCTGCCGCATGTACTTCCGATACGGCGCCCAGTGCCCGTTCCTTCTGTCCCAATGCCATCTTCTGCTGTTCTACTCGAGCACCTCTTTCCGCTTCTGCTAATTCGACCTTTGCCGCTTCGTACTGGTTACGAGCTCCTTGGTACTTTGCATATACCTCATCATATTTTTGTTGTGCTACCAGTGAATCGGCTAGCAGATTACGCATGCGTTCGAGTGATTTTTGCGCAAATTCATATTGTTCCTTTAGTCCGTCCACCTTAGCCCTCAGCTGACGGATTTGTCCTTCCGTAGCTCCCTTTACCGCCATCTCGTATTGCGCCTGTGCTGCTTCTAGTGCTCCTTGCGCTTGAATAGCTTTAGCATCTACTTCAGGCAACTCCAGTATCATCAGGGTATCTCCCTGCTGTACTAACTGTCCTTCTTCCACCAGAATCTGCTGCACACGTCCGGGAACTTTGGTTGTAACCGACAATTGGTCTCTTTCTATTTTTCCTTCCAGTGTTGCATGCTTTTCATGTTTGCCACAAGAACAGCCTTGCAATAGTAACGCTAATCCTATTATGTAAAATAGTTGTTTCATAGTTATCTGATGATGGTTTGATATAAATTGCCATTGGCCTTCAGCAATTCGGTAGCGGCCAAACGCTGATTCAAAATCTGATTATAGTAACTTAAGGATTGTTTATAGTATTCATTTTCTGCAGCCAGGCGCTCCGTAACATCTAGCAATCCTTCTTCAAACTGACGCGATGCCAGATGTAAGTTGTTTTTTGCAATGATCATCTGTTGTTGATGCACGGCAATCTTCTTTAAACCCAAGTCATAATCCGACTTCGTCTTACGCTGCAGGAGGTTCAATTTCTCTCGGGTATCTTCCAACTTATTTTCATTAATCTGCAAATCGATTTTTGCTTTTTCAATAGCGGTATGATGCGCCTTACCATCAAAGATACTCCATCTGAGGCCTACTCCTACTCCGTATGCAGGAGCCAACTGTACATGATTTGTCTTTAACGTAACATCGCCCAAACTGGCCACATCCTTTAGAGTGGTACGAGCATTAAAAGCATTTAAATAAGACAGATTGCCGAAAGCAAATACTTGGGGCAACTGCGCTCCTTTTTCTTTCTTCAACAAATATTCATATGCTTTTTGCGAAGCTTCCAGTGCTTGCAGCTCTTTTCGGTTCATCGCCATGGCATCATCAGTAAGCAGCATAACCTCCAACGTGTAGTCTATCTTTTCCAATTCTTCTGAAGCAAGGCCTGTAAGCTCTTCTAGTTTAAAATACAATAATTCCCGATTGCTCTGTACTTCGGCACGTTTGCTTTCCAACTCCAGCATAGCCAGTTTAATCTTATCCCGATCATAAGGAATAGCTACTCCGTTTTCAATTGCCTTGATTACTTTTTGATGTTCCTTTTGCAACCTTCTCTCCGAATCGTTGATCAGCAAATCCACTTCTTTCAACAGCATCAGCTGATCGAATGAAGTAATAATTTCCTGGGCTAGAGCATCGTAAGACGCTTCGGTCAGCAATGTCTGCGCCTTATACTTTTGTTCAAGGGCCTTTTGACCATTGCTAATTTGCAGCCCACTAAAAATCACCTGTGTTGCGGTAAGCCCCGAAGCGAAAGCATGTGTGGAAAAATTGCCTTTAGCAGATTCTTCAAACAACGTGATGCCTGTTATCGGCAAAGTGCGCGCAGGTATATCCACATCTACTCCCGTATGTAAATAACCATACAACGCATTTACTGACAAATGGGGCAAAGACTTTCCTTTTACGGCTTGCTGGTCTAGTACTACCTTCTGGTTTTCCAGCATTGCATTTTGAATCGACTTGTTATGCTGTATAGCACTTTCGACAGGTGTTTTAAACGGTTTGAACGTTTCCTGCGCATCCATGCTCGTCATCACTAAAAGACTTATGAGCAATAATGCAGGACGAATAGAATATAGTTTCATGTTGTTTATCTATTTAGAGATAACAACACAAAGGTGGGTGAATTATTCCTGATATTTTTTCAGATACCTTAAAAAATAAACTATAGATTACCTCTAATTACCGATAAAGTCTGCTGGGAAACACCTAAATAGGAGGCAATATGTCCCAAACTAGCATTTTGCAGGATCGTTGGATTTTCTTCTAGCAAGGCTTCGTAACGCTCCTGTGCAGACTTAAATTGGTTATTGTAAAACCTTTTGGAAAAGGCAATAAGATTGTCCAGCAGCATTTTTTTGATGATATGATTGATAGTAATACTCTTCTCCGACATCTCACGAATAGGGCTAAAAGGCAGCAATGTTACACGAGAATGGGCAAGCGCCTGTAAGCCGAACAGGCTGGGTTTTTCATAAAACACACTCTCTATGCCGGTAATAAAATTGTTTTCGCCATAAAAATAATGCGTAATATCCTTCCCATCCTTGTTATAAAACACACGGGTAAAGCCTGATTCGACAAAATAAATGTGTTTGAGATAAGTGTCCGGTACAAAGATAAATGCCCCTTTACGATATTCTTTGGTTTCACTGATGGAACCGAAGAACATCTCCAGTTCCTCATCAATAGGAAAGAAGCTTTTCAGATAATCGAGCAAGAGCATAATCAAATATAACGAAGAAAGCGTTTACGGTTGCATCGTGCTTGGCCTGCCTTAGTCCTTTCTTTTTTTCATGATAAAGATCACGCCCGATGTTCCGCCCGTACCTTTATAAGATTCGACCAGTTCCTGCATCTGTACCAGTTCGTAACCTTCATCAGCCATATAATTCAGCACCGCAGCATAGGACTTTTTATTAGTTAGGGCATCTGAATACTGCTGTCCAGCCTGTTTTTGTGCTTCTGTATCGCCTAAATCCACATCTACTACAAGCTTTCGCGAAAAAGGTTGGCCTGCTACCCTGATATAAGCGTACGAGTAAGCTTTATCGGATGCTTTACCCACACCGGATTGAGCCAAAGCAGCCAGCTGAAATGTTACAATAAGTGCCAGCGTAAAAAGAATTTTTTTAAACATCCCACTAATGATTTAACAACTCCATTAACAATAAAAAGCCTGCAACCGTATTGCAGGCTATAAAGTGCATTTTTAAATAAGCTTATATAACATAATCCCACCACTTCTTGTCACTTTGAGCAGAGGCAATCACATTATCTATAAATGCCATACCTCTCACCCCATCTTCCACAGTGGGGAAGTCTATCAGGCTGCTAGGCTCCTCACCGTTCAAGCGTGCTTGTAAAGTCAGCGCAAAATTTCTGTAAATATTTGCAAAAGCTT
>Ga0180222_1002858_pt1 | contig 12547 bp, 13 predicted proteins | sample eDN5th37CKraftOP_FD_151336 | JGI IMG/M metagenome (GOLD analysis project Ga0180222, IMG submission 151336) | Enriched Organic Plus compost microbial communities from Emeryville, California, USA - eDNA 5th pass 37_C Kraft OP (version 2) (version 2) ... | reverse complement strand
GTGACCTTCACCCGCGAGGTTTGGTTCAACGAGGCCACTTTCACCGGTGACGCCTGGTTCGGCGGGGCGACCTTCACCCGCGAGGCCTCGTTCGGCGAGACGACCTTCACCCGTGCCGCCTTGTTCAACGAGGCGACCTTCACCGGTAACGGCTGGTTCGCCGGGGCGACCTTCACCCGCGAGGCATTGTTCGGCGGGGCGATTTTCACCGGTGACACTTCCTTCGGCGGGGCGACCTTCACCCGCGATGCCTGGTTCGCCGAGGCGACCTTCACCGGTACCGCCTTGTTCAGCGGGGCGACCTTCACCGGTGACACCTGGTTCAGCAAGGCGACCTTCACCCGCGATGCCTGGTTCGACGGGGCGGCCTTCACCGGCAAGGCCAAGTTCGACAGCGCACTAGCACTCACGTGGAGTCTTCGTGCTGCGCAGTTCTCGACGCCCGACCCTGGGCCGTGGATCGGGTCAACGGTGGACCTCACCGACGCTGTCGTCCAAGTCCACAGCCGTATCGCCGTCACCGCGACGACGGTGAACGCGTCACGGCTGCAAGTCCGCGAAGGCGGACATCTTGTGATCAAGTCCTCGGCTCTCGATCTCAGCGACGCGCAATTTCTGCGGCGCAGTATCCTCTCCGGACCTAATCAGGAGACCACGATCCCTCTGCGCCCTGAGCCCGATGCGGACACCCGACACGGCAATGTCGTACAAATCCGCGCTGCACGCACATCGGCCAGCGGCAGGCGCACCCGACGAACACAGATTCGACGCGAGGCTGCAGCGGCCGCCAGGCGATTGGCGGACACTCTCGCTCCCGATCAGTTAATGGCCCGGTGTGCGGTGACGTCGCTGGCTCGCGCCAACATCGGAGAACTCGCTATCTCCTCCATCGACCTTGACGACTGTGCCTTCCTGGGCGCGCACGGGCTGGACAAGCTACGCATCAGTGAGGACTGCACCTTCCGCTATACCCCGCGATGGTCTTGGCGACGCCCTCTATCCAAGCCATACACCCGACGACGAGTGATCGCTGAGGAAACCCGCTGGCGGCGTTGGCCACACGGCACGTCGGGCGCATCTTCTGCCGCCACAGTGCCCGCACACGGGATCGCCGGCATCTACCGCGATCTCCGCAAGGGCCTGGAAGACACCAAGAACGAACCCGGCGCCGGAGACTTCTATTACGGCGAGATGGAAATGCGCCGCCTCGCCGGACACGACCGCAAGGCCGATGACGCATTCGGCGAAAGTGGGGGGACCTCCCGTGCAGAACGTGCCCTGCTGTATGCGTACTGGGCGGTCTCGGGGTACGGGCTTCGAGCCTCCCGCGCATTCGTCGCTACCGCGGTGCTAATCCTGGCCGCTGCGTTGGTTTTCTCCACTATCGGCGTCGCAGAACCTGCCGGAACCACCGTCAAGGCGGAATCGGTCGATCTGACGACCGGGACAATCAACTATCCACCGCAGCAACCGACAATCGATGGATTCGGCGACGCCCTTGAGATGGCCGGTCGCAACAGCATCGCGCTGCTCCGTAACCCAGGCCCAGTCCCAGAGCTGACGGCGGCAGGGACCATCGCGGACGTGCTGCTGCGATTGCTTGTCCCGGCTCTGATCGGATTCGGGCTGCTTGCACTTCGTGGTCGAACGAAACGCTGACTCGGCCCGGGTCACCACCTTTCGCCTAATGGTCCCGCCGCTCACTGCGATCCGCCTCGCCAACGACATCATCGACGCCCTCGAAGCCCGTCGTTGCCTCTCGTCTGTAACCTCGTCTCACTGACCGATCCCAGCGTCTACAAGGAGGCTCGACGAGACCGGCGACGATTGTGACGAGGGCGCCGATCCAAATCGCGGAGAAGGGGGCGGCGCACCGCTCTTGAGGGACGGAACGGCTGAGGCTCTCGAACGCCTCCATTAAGGCGAGGACAGGATGGTGATCGCAGGTGATTTGTGCTGGACCGAAGGTTCGCGGGCAGTATGCGCGGCTCCGCCCAACCCGGAGTCGTACACCGATCTCGACCTTCTCGGCGACGACTGAGACATCATGCGCCTCGCGGCGTCCGTCGAATTTGAGAAACGGCGGAATATGATCTTGGGATGACCGAGAGGCACGTCACCTTCCGCGAGGGCGCTCTCCACATCGAGGGTCACCCGCAGGCGGTAAAGGCTGTCTCCCTCGTCGCGACAGGCGCCAGTGACGACGTTCGATACCTGACGGATCTAGCGAGAAGCCGACAGGACTTGGAGCACGTATTCCACGTCGCATCGCGACTGCTGCAGGACACTGACGATCCACCCATCGTCCGCGAGGCACTGTGGCGCTCCGCGGTCGTCACGCTGTGTCTATGCTTCGACAACCATAAACGGTCGGAAAGACGTCCACTGCGCGTGAAAACCGTCTACCCCAATCCGCAAGCCCGAGAGGCCTTGCGGTACATCCAAACTCTTCGGGACAAGGACGTAGCCCACGACGACGGCGCGACGATAGGCGCCGACGTGTGTGCTGTCATCGGACCAGACGGCGGACCCGAGAAGGTCCTTGAGGTCACCTACTTGCAGGCACGCGGGGTGCACTCCTCACCTGAATCGGTCCACAATCTGCGGCGACTCGCTGGCGAGGGGGCGACGTGGACGGCGAACGAGTTCGATCGAGTCCTGGAGAAGATCACCAACGATCTCCGCGGGCGACCCTACGAAGAACTCCTGCGGATGCCTGCATCACGGCTGGAGGTAAAGAAGGACATCCCATTCCGGTAGAGACCGGAGCTCCTTTCGTCCGGTCATGTGAGATCCTGCCACCTTTTCGGGCAGTGCTTCCAAGCTCAGAACACCCGACGGCACCCATCTGAGAGAACAGCTCACCCGGATCGAGCGGTCCCACAAGTCCCCTCGCCTCCGTGCCACCTGCGCGCAAGACCCGCAGTGCGCACTAGGTTGAGCCGTCCTGAATGGGGGTGTGCCTATCGCGACTACACCGGCGGACGGCTCCGGCGTCCAACTAGCTCGGGCTCCGCGACGATTAGGCACCGGCGGACTTGGACCTCCCCGGACAGCACTGAGCCTGCGGTCAGAATCGCACCCTTGGCTGCTTCCAACAGTGCCTGATCGGTGTGAAACACCAGGCAGACACGGATTCGACGATGGTATCGACACATCCGATCACCACCACACAATCTGGTGGACCCATGCCGGTGAATACGTATCTCACGTTGCGAGCAGTCGAATCAGGCGAGGATCTCGCGAAGGCAGCGGCGCTGCGCGGTCGGACGCCCCGTTCTTACGAATCAGCGACCCGCAGGAGGCGAACGCGGTGCATGCGCTGAACGTCGTGGATCTACTCGCCGACTATATGCGGTTGGTCGGCGATGCCGGTGAGGATCTGAATACCAGGGTCCCTGCCTTGCTCGGTGCCCTGCACCATCTCGCGGACGCGGTTGGGGTCAAGCGGGATGAGGCACGCGCCGACAGCGACAGGCACTACCGGGCGGAGGTTGCGGGCGAGCTCCGACCGCTGGAGGGGTCGGGGATGGCTGCGGGTGCTCCCGTGGTCAGCCATCACCGGCTTCGCGTGGCAGGACAGCGAACAGAGCGTTGCTTCGTGGGGTGGGCGCGGCGCCGACGGTGTACTACGTCTTTGCGGATTCGCTACTGATCTCCCGCCTTACGATCAGCCGGGGCGAGGGCACGGTGCCTCCGCGGTGCGCTCGAAATACAGCTCGCTGGACTCATCTCCCTGGACCAACAGACCCAATATCAGTCGTCACCACTTAGCCGTCGTCCCGAGACAAACGTCATTAGGTCGGCTACGTCGTACGGAAGAATGTTAGGCGGAGTCAGCGTCGGTAGCGCTACAACCTGGTTGGTATGACCGTCGCGCCCACGTGACACCAATACCTTCGGATACCACTCGATTCTAGATCTCGCGTACATCAGTTCCGGGAAGAATCGGCGCGGATCCCGGCCGTCGGCGACTATATGCTGCATGACGGCCTCGTCAATGAAGTGGTCCGCCACGCGATGGCCGTCATCGAAAAGAGCGATCCATACTCGGCTGTCGAACGCGAGCAATCCTGCGCTATAGATCGCTCCAGGAACACGAGGGTGCTGATAATGCCTGTCGGCGTAGTCGAACTCATCGGTCTGGTCAGGAAATGACAATATCGTGCCTAGAGGGTCGGGATTGAATGTCGCTCCGGAACCTTTCAGGGCTGAGAACAACGACTGGAAGTAACCGAGCCCGAGAGACTCCAACGGGAAAACCGGCTGCGCAGACTCCGGCTTGCGTCGATCCTGTGTCATCGGCTTACCGCTCTCCCAGTAGAGCAATCCGAGATGGATCTTCAGCATCCACAGCCACATGTCCTGGGATGACGCTGTCCCCTCCGCTACACGTGCCTCAAGCTGACCGGCGTGAATGTTGTTGCACTCCCGGCAGGCTGGTACGAGGAGTTGTTCGTAGCGTGCGGCAGTTCCATTCAGAAGTTCAAGTTCGCATTTTGCGATGCCATAGCGTTGCTGAAGCCAACGCGGGAAGACATGTTCTTTCGTTCGATTGGAGGCGCTGAGTTCGACACCGCAGAACAGGCACTCTGTTGGGGCAGCAATCGTCATACAACGAACGTTAGCGGCCGTCACACCTGCGGTGTCATGCATCTGAGTCCGTGAGATATCAGCCTCGACGGTCAGCGTGCTTACCCCGGCGACCAAACGAAGGCTGCAGCGGATACCGCCGGAACATCCGGGCCCCCAATCGGCGGCCCGACTACTCGGGGTCAGTCGTTGGCCTGGGCGGCAAGCTTCCGAGCGAACTCCGGTTCGGGTTCCATACCGGCGCCGATGAGTCGGATAAGGGATACCGCGGTGAGGGCGAGGCCAACGAGGATAAGAAGCAGCGAGAACGCGTCGTAGCTCTGCAGACTGGGACGGGTGCCGATGGATCAGCCAGCGGGAGAAATTGCGGTGACGATGCTGGAGGCGATGGGGCGGGCGTTGGCGGCGTAGCGGCGAGCGAGCCAGACCAGAGCAATCGAGGCGAGGACCGTGGCGACTGCGGGCGGGGATCGCGAGGAGCACCAAGGGGACGTAGAGGCACTTGCGGGCTCCGATGCCGGCAGCGGCGGCGAATGCGGCGATCGGGATGATCAGCGACAGGGTCATGGTCGGCTCCTTCTATTGGGGCGGCGGTGTGGTTTCACCGTCTCGTGTACCGATTTCCGTTGTTGCAGCGGCGATCTGTGCAGTGCTGGTTTGGGAACTCCCCACGTGCGACGGTGTCGGACAGCGTGAGTGCCGGCCGGGAGGGTCCCGGGCGTGAGCCCGGGACGGTTAGTCGTCGAGCCAGGCGCCAGCGTCCGGGCACCACGTCCCGGTGGTGCGGGTGCTGTCGAGCAGTGGGTTCAGGCACGCGCCCACCGTCGCGAGGGCGTGGTCGAGGTCGGTGTACTCGGAGGGGAGTCCAGCGAGTCGAGCGGTGCGGCGGTAGCCGTCATGCCAGCGGTCGCCGGGTACGGATATGGCTGTGACGGCGGGCATCTGTCGACGGCGGAATTCGCTGGTGAGCGCCGCATGGGTGTCGGCGGCGGGGACGGCGCAATGGGTGACGATGAACAGCAGATCGACCAGGTCGTGAAAGCGGGTCGACGGCGAGCGACGCGGGCCGTAGCGGAAGTAGGTCGCGGCGATCTTGTCGGCCAGCTGGTCCGCGATGGGATAGAGGGCGATCGCGGGCGTTGGGGTGATGCCGGCGAGGTCGAGTACCGGTGCCGGAGCGAGGCGTTCGATGCGTCCGACGGTGCTACGGCCGACGACCAGGTCGACGGGGAAGTTCCCCGCGGGGGTGGTGCCGAGGTGTGCGTTGACGCGCACAGTGGCGCCGCCGGTCAGGCCGTGGAGCGTGGTCGGCACGCTGATCGTGAACCGGAACGGGTCGAGACCTTCGGTAGCGGCGATGGTCGCTCGCAGGTCGTCGATTGCCGTTTCGGCGTCGGTGCCTGCGCTGGTGTGGAGCAGGTCGAGGTCCTCGCTGTGCCGTGCGCCTGCGAGACGGACCAGGAGCCCGGTGCCGCCGGTCAGGATCCAGGGAGCGGTGGGGTCGGCGAACACACGGGCAAGGAACCGTTGAGCCAGGAACTGGCGGCGGACCTGTGCGGCTGGTGCGCCGGTGGCAGCGGCTACGGACTTGATGCGTGCGTTCAGGGCCATGTGGAAGGCGCCGGTGCTGCGGTATCGCTGGGTCATGCAGGGAATCGTCTGCGGCGGTGGTTCCCGGTGTTGCAGTGCAGTTTCCGGTCCGGGAGGGCGACGAATTGCCAACGTCGCCTGGGAGCGTGAGCGTGTTCGCGGACAGCGGGGGCCGACAGCTCATCACGCTGTAGTGCACTCTGCGGCCCCGTGTGGCGACGTCGATTGGATCAGCGGGGCTCCGATTCGCTGTGATGGCCGGCGGCGACGGAGTGCAAATATGCTTTCGTGATACCGCAGACCAGAACCGATGCCGAGTTGACCGATGCCGCTGCTGCCGCGTGGTCCGCGTTCAGCAATGTCCGCATGCAGATGTTCCATGGGACACGGCGTTCCTGTGCACTCGAGATTCGAAAGTCCGGGTTTGCTCCGCGTCCGGTGATGGAACAGTTGCGCTCTGTTGCTGAGGATCACGGACTGACGGTCGAGGAAGTGATTGCGGATCTGGAGAAGCACGGACGGTTCGCGATTGCGGATCCTCGGCCGGACACCATCTATCTCGTCGGTGACCAGAACAGAGCAGCCAGTTGGGCCGACCGGGCGCCAGAAGCAACGTGGGAGGCGTTGTGGGCCGTCTACCGAATCCGGCATCCGCACGTCGAAGTCGACTGGAACCAGTCCGACGAGGGACACCTGTGGGTGCTCGCAAATCGCCTGCAGGATCCACCCGTGGTGGTGGAGATCGAGGCACCCGTCGGCAAGCTCCAAACGATGCACGGTGACACTGCCGCTGAGGAGGCACTGAACCGTCTCAGTCCTGGGATGTCGCTGCAGGATGCCATCTCTCCCCTCTACGCAGAGCCAGAGTGGAAGATCGATCCGTCTGCAGCCGTTTTCGTGAACGTCACTGAGGTGCCCCAACGAGTCGACGGCCCGCTGGTGCGATTCATGAGCGGCGAAGATGAGGATACGTTCTACCGGCAGTTGGATGCCGGCTTCTGGGGTGAGCCTGCAGGGATTCACCATGGCATCCCGTGGCATTCGTACCGGGATGTCTGGGAGAGGCTGGGGGCCGATCGCCGGGCCGAGCTCGAGGAGATGGTCGGTCTGCCGTTGTCTCCCGGCGATTGATAGACCCCGTGTACCCCGAGGATGAACCTCTGGGTGTGTTGGTCAGGCGAGGAGATGCTCGAGCAGCTGCTGGCCGTTGTGGCGGGGGTGGCCGTAGCGGCGGGAGTGCCGGTCGAGGATTGCGGCGGCCGCGTCATAGGTGAGTCGTCCGGTGCTGATTGCGGTGTGGATGATTCCGGCGAGGTGGCCACCGTCGAGGAGATCGGCGGCGAGGTCGTCGATGGTGCGTGCTGCGGAGGTGACGGGTAGGCCGTCGACGAGCTCGGTGTCGTCGGAGGTGAGGGCGCCGACGTGGAATCGCTGGTCGGTCAGTCGGGTCTGGCGGCGGCGCGGGAGGGTGAACTCGAGGTGGTCTGCATCGACGTCGCCGAGCTGAAGGACCTTGGCGGCACTGCGGTGTGAGACGGCTGCGGTGATGGGGTCTTCGGTGAGGCGCTCGTCGGCGGTGCGGGTGGGGTCGAGTGCGAGCCAGGCTGCCCGGAGGTCTTCGTGGGGGTGCCAGGGGGCGCCGTGGATGCGGTGGATGCCGTGGCGGACGTGGTGGATGGCGCCGGCGTCGGCGAGGGTGGCGAGGTGCTTGGGGTGCATGCCAGCGGCGCGGGCTTGGGCGGTGGTGAACAGGCCCCATTGGGTGGTGGCGAGTTCAGCTGCGATTGTCAACCAGCGTGTCCCGTTCATGCTGCAAAAGTACCCTTCTCATGGGGAGGGTATTTCAGTCACATATTTCGGCATCCGTAGCGTCCTCCGCGCCTCACGGACAGCCCCATTGCCCCGTCCCGCCACGCACACCAGCGGCCTCACCCCAGAGAGGTCGGGTGAGGCCGCGAGGTGGATGGTCAGGCGAAGCGATGACGACCGTAGAGGTCGTCGGCGCACGAGTCGTCCTCGTCATAGGTGCGACCGCATGCAGCGCACCGAGGCGCGCCACCAGGCAGCGTGACGAGATACGTCTGGGCGTCACGGTCGTAGGCGACAGCACCCGAAGGGAGCGCCGAGACAACGTAGGTGAGGTCGTCGTCGGGATCGATGCCATCGATGTCGACCGTGCCGTCGATCATGTCGCGGCCACCATCGGCGAACATGCCCATGAGGTAGTACCCGTCACCGTCACAGCCCAGGTGCAAAGACCGAGCATCCGGGTGCACCACGGCAGCAACCTGTCGGACGCGTTCGACCGCCAAGCGCGCGATCTGATCGGTGGCGTCGTTCCGAACGCTCTCCCATACGTCGATCTGAGCGCAGATCGTGTCGAGAACGGTCATCACCTCACCTGCTCGGAGATCGCACGGCGGCGGGTGGCGGAGCGGTTACCCCGCCACTTGCCCTTCGCGGCGCGTGCGCGGCCGTTGGGCTGCTGCCGCCCGGACGCGTGGGCGACGTTGAGCTTGTGGCGGAGCTGCCGGGCACTCATTTTCCCGGTTGGCTGCACGATGGTCATCACGGGTGTCCTTTCTGCTGGTTTGGAGTGATGACTCGACCCTGCTCCCCTCCTACCTGCAGTGTTGCAGTCCTAGTACCCGGGAAACACGCGATACGCGTGTTACCCGTGATACCCACGGTTCGCGGGAGGTCGGCCGAATTAGGGGCGGACAGCACAACGCGCCGACGAGAAAGGGCGGGGAGGCCTGCAGGGCCTCCCCGCCCTTTCCGGCGAGCGATCAAACGCCGGCGAGAATCTTCATCGCCCGGTCCTTGGCGCCTTGGGCGGTGCCGTCGAGTTGACGCATCGCCCGGGCGTCGTCGCCGCCCCGGACCGGTGCGAACCAGTCGACGTACTCGGTCAGCGCCGAGTACGCGCCCCAGCGGCTTCCCCGGCCGAGATCGTTGGTGTCCGCGAAGCGGAACAGTTCGATCAGCTCGTGACGACGGCGCTCCCACCGGCCGAACTCGCGCGCGTTCTCTTCGTCGGGCCGCGGGTACATAGCGTCGATGAACGCGCCGAACTCAGTCAGCGTCATCGGGGTGTCGAGCATGTGATCCGCGATCGCGCTGAACTCCTTCGCGAAGCGGACCGCGCCCTGAACCATCGTCGTAGCGGCAGCGAGTCGATCGTGCGCGGAACGGGTGTGACCGATCGCGAACGTAGCGGGAAACCCGATGTTTGCGGTCATCCCATTCGTGCAGACCAGACGCTTCACTCGGGCCTCGCCCGAGACGCGGCCGGACCCATCGTGGGCAGTGCGAAGTAGGAGCGTGAAGGCCACCAGGTCCTTGCCGCCGACCTTCACCGCCGCGTCCGGCAGATCCAGCTCCAAGTACGTCTGTCGACCCCCGCGCAAGGCGCCGCCGGTGGCGAACCGGGCGCCCATCGCGACCGCAGCGTCGGCGGCGGCGAATGCGTCCGCGTTGGTGACAGGTGTGTACCGGGCACCGCCGAGGTGCAACGCCTCCTTGGTGTCCGAACGCAGGAAGAAGCGCATCCCCGGCATGCCGGTCATGGTGACCCCACCTGGGGTGGTGAGGGCGAAGCTATCGGCCGGGTGCTCTTCGATCCCCCAGGCCAGCCCGGCGAGTTCGAGGGCATCGTGGACGTTGCGTGCGGCGCTGATGTCGGCGCCGAGTGCGCGGCTGGCGGGGATGCGGGTGGCGGCGGGAGCGGTCATGTGAACCTCCGATGTGGCTGGGATGCGATGTCGGATTCGACGCTATGAACGGGCCGCTGTTGTGTTTCAGATCTCACGCGAATGGAGCGTCCACAGTTAGTTCTCATGAACCGTGCCTGTACTGCGAGAAGCGGTCGCTTCACGTCGGACAGCCGGGAGAACCAGTGTTTCTATCGGACATAATGCTGCGCATCCGCCCCGTCGTGCAGCTTCAGAAGTGACACCCTGGCATCATTCGAACAGAGGACATGTCCGAGACAGATGTAATAACCGCAGCTCATGTGGCGAATAAGGAGGCATGTCGGTCGTGAAATTTTTTCGCCATCAATTAGCTTTGATGTCGCTTGGTCCCCTAGGCTGTGAGGCATGAAGGCGTCCAACCGCGTCCGCTTCGGACGTATCGTGCGCGAGCGCCGCGAAGCACTCGGGATGACGCAGGACGACGTCACAGCAGCTGGTGGCCCCTCGGACACCACACAGACGCGCATTGAGCGCGCGGAAGGCAGCGAGCCGACCGCCACCACCCGCAATCGCTTCGATCATGCGTTGCGATGGGAGCCGGGCAGCGCGGCACGTGTGTGGGCCGGCGGACATCCCACCCCTCTGCCCGAACCTCCAGTCCGTCCAGCTTCCCTTGCGCCAGCGTTCGAACTCGGGCCGATGGAAGTCCCTGTTTCGCTCGAGCAGCTCACGGAACTGTTGGAGATCCTGAATTCGTTGACTGTCCTCGCCGAGGAAGACGACGGCAATCATCGGCTGGCCAGCACCACCGAGGCTCTGCAGCGCTTTGTTTCCTCCCTGACCGGGACCTGGGTCACCGACATCCTCGAACGGAACCGTACTTCGAAGAACGGCATCCCCACCATGATCGAATTCGCGTTCAGCGCGCATCTTGCTGAACCGGTCGATCCTGAGGAACCCTCTGCCGAGGAGCGCTACTACCGGCGCTGGTTGATTGGCCGCGCAAACGGCATACCGGAAGAACTAGCGGCACGATTCGAGGAACGATTCGCTAGCCGCAGAGGAGGCATCGACTCGTGACAGCTGCCGAAGTGGCTACGCGTGTAGACCGGCTGTTCCAGCTCGCCCATGAGTTCGGACAGTCCGAGCGGTCTGCTCAGTCTGTCGCCGCAGCGGTATCCGCTGATCTGGGTACAGAGATCACCGCCGATGACATCATCGCGTTGCGCAGCGGTACCCACCCGGGCGCGGGCGATGACCTCCTCGCAGCCATCGCTCGTGAGTTCTCTGCTCCCGAGAACTACTTGATCGACCTTCCGGGGACCGCGAACTACGACCTGCAGTTCCGCGCGCTGATCGCAGCCCGCGACGCCAAACTCAACGGCATCTGCTTCCGCGGCGGCGATGGCGCCCAGAGCAGCCTCGAATCGCTCGTTACCGAACTCGAGGCGCTGGTGGACGAGCGCCGCCGCGGCTCCGTTACCTCGGACGGAACTCCAGTTTGAGCCCTGCCGGCCGCAAGGTCAGCAGTTCGGCAACCTCCAAGGAGTAGTCCGGGTCGGCCACCAGGTCGTACTGGTGCAAGATCGTCGCCAGCGCGAGCTGCATCTCGTGCAACGCGAACTGCCGACCGATGCACGACCGAATCCCGGTGCCGAAAGGCTTGTAGACGTGACCGGGACGTGCCTTGACGTTCTCGGGCAGGAACCGATCCGGGTCGAAGCGCTCGGGGTCAGGCCCCCAGACCGGGTCCCGGTGCAGACGTAGCAACAGGATGAATGCCCAGTCCCCTGCCTTGAACTCGTAGCCGCCGGCCACGGTGGTGTCCTCGATTGCTTCCCGGAAGTAGCCCGGCGCTGCAGGCCACAGACGCAACGTCTCGTCGATCACCCGGCGGGTGTAGCGCAACTTGGAAACCTGGTCGAAGGACAGCTGCGGCCGGGACCGATCCGGCCACACGGCGTCGATCTCGGCGCGAACCTGGGCGGCAACTTCCGGATGGGTGGCAAGCAGATGCAGCGCGAACGACAGCGCATTCGACGTGGTCTCGTTGCCGGCGATCAGGAAGGTGATCACCTGGTCGCGGATGTTTTCGCGGTCGAGGTTCTTCCCGGTGTCAGGGTCCGGGTTGTTGAGCATCAGGTCGAGCAGATCGGAATGTGTCTCGGTGCCCTGCAGTCGGGCGTCGATCACGTCGTCGACGACCGAGCGCAGGTAGGCGATGTCCTCGACGTTCTGACGGGCCTCTGCGCGGCCGAGCAACTTGCCCAGGATCGGCAGTGGGATCGACGAGCGCTGTGAATAGTCGAGAGCGCGTTGGATGGCTGAGACGAAGGGGTCGACTTCGTCGCGATCGAACGAGCCGAACGAGCGGCCGAATCCGCACCTGCCGATGACCTCGCTGGTCAGCTTGCTCATCTCGGATGTGACGTCGAGGGCCTGGCCCGGGCGTTGGTCCCAGGACTTGAGGAGTTCGGCGAGGGTCGCGCTCATCGTGTCGTGGTAGCCCCGCATGGCGTCCTTGGTGAACCCGGGCATGAGGACGTTGTGGGCTGCGGTCCAGGCGCCGGTTCCATTGTCTGCGGTGAACAGGCCGTTGCCGGCAAGTTCACGCAGCTGGGCGATCGGCCGGCCCACGTGCTTGCGGAATCGGGTCTCGTCGTTGAGGT
>Ga0180222_1002857_pt1 | contig 12567 bp, 9 predicted proteins | sample eDN5th37CKraftOP_FD_151336 | JGI IMG/M metagenome (GOLD analysis project Ga0180222, IMG submission 151336) | Enriched Organic Plus compost microbial communities from Emeryville, California, USA - eDNA 5th pass 37_C Kraft OP (version 2) (version 2) ... | reverse complement strand
CGGCCTCGGCCTGGTCGAGCGTTTGCCCGCGCTCAAGCGCGTGTTCATCCGCGAGGCGGCGGGCTTTACCGGCGAACTGCCGAAGCTGTTGAAGGGCGAGGCGCTGTAGCTCGTCATCCCTCCCCCCGCAAGCGGGGGCAGGGTGGCCGCGAGCGAAAGCGAGCGGCCGGGTCGGGGCATTGCGACAACGAAACCCCACCCGGCTCGTTTCACTCGCCACCGTCCCCTTTCAGGGAAGGGATAAGAAAGCTCACGAAAGCGGAATGCTGCCGACGTGATCCTGAAACGCTTTGCGCGACGAGATCGCGTCGTACCAGCGGTCGAGATGGGGCGTCGCCGGGCGGCCGGGCACCAGCTGCCGATAGCGGTAGCACATGACGCCGACCGGAATGTCGCCATAGGAAAAGGCGTCGCCGGCGACGAACTGCGTCTTGGCGAGCTGCGCGTCGAGGATCTGCATCGCCGCGGTGGTCTTTTCCTGCGAGGTCTTGATGGCGGCCATGTCGCGCTTTTCCGCCGGCGTGCGGATCAGGCCCCAGAACGCCTGGAAGATCGCGGGGCCCACCACCGACAACTGCCAGTCCATCCACTGGCTGGCGAGCGCGCGCTGCTTCGGATCCTTCGGCTCCAGCACGCCGGCCTTGTCATGCTTGCCGGCGAGATAGCGCACGATCGAATTCGACTCCCACAGCAGGAAACCGTCTTCCTCCTCCAGCGTCGGCACCAGGCCGTTCGGGTTCATCGCCAGATAGGCCGGCTCCTTGTTCTTGCCGAAGGCGCCGCCGATGTCGATGCGCTGATGTTCGAGCCCGAGTTCGCCCACCGCCCACATCGCCTTTTGCACGTTCGACGAGGTGTTGCGGCCCCAGATCTTGATCATTGATCGTTTCCTCTTGCTGAATGTGTCATGACCTTTTTCGTCATCCTGAGGCGGCCGCCGAAGGCGGCCCTCGAAGGATGACAGCCCCGGCCGATCATCCTGCGAGGCTCGGCGCGTTCCGCGCCTGGCACCTCGGGATGACGGGTCGGGGCCGAGCGGAATTACTCCAACCTCCGCGCCTCCTCCGGCAGCATGATCGGAATGCCGTCGCGGATGGGATAGGCGAGCTTGGCCTTGCGCGAGATCAGCTCCTGCCGGGCGGCGTCGTATTCCAGCGGCCCCTTGGTGAGCGGGCAGACCAGAATCTCCAGCAGCTTGGGATCGACGGAGTCGGCAGGGCGTTCGGAGGGCGGCGCGGCGGACATGGGGCAAGGCTCCCGGGAAATTCGGCGGGGGTTATAGCATGGACATGCCTTGTCGTCCCGGGCGGGCGAGCGCAAGCGAGCGAGGCCCGGCACCCATGGGCCGCAACCGGTCGCTGGCGCACGCTGGATGCGTCGCCGCCTGCGCGCGGACGACAACGGAGAGATGTCCGGTAATGGGTCAACACTACTGCAACGGCGACTCGCCTTCCGTGTTCTTCTTGGCGAGCTCGATCTCGGTGATGGCCACCAGGATTTCGGCGCGGGTCTTGAGGTCGGGCGCTTCCAGGAGCGCCTGCTTTTCGGCCGTGCCATAGGGCGACATCATCGACAGCGCATTGACCAGCGCCTCGTTCGGCGCCTTTTCGATGCCTTCCCAATCGGCCTTCAGATTGTTGGCGTCGAGGAACCCGCGCAGGGCCGCGAGCACCGACTTGCGATCGACCTCGTCCTCGCCCTTGCGCGCGATGAAATCGTCGGCAAAGGGCGCGAAAGTCACGCGCGCCTGGCGATAGGCGGTGGCGACGGTGAGTTCCTCCACGATGCGGAAGCGCGCAACGCCGGTGAGCTCGATCAGGTAGCGGCCGTCGCCGCTTTCGGCGAGCTGGGTGATGCGGCCGACACAGCCGATCTTGTAGAGCGCCGGCTTGTCGGGCGGTCCGGCATGGGCCGGATCGGGCTGGATCATGCCGATCAGCCGGTGGCCGTCGCGCAGCGCGTCGTCGATCATGGCGAGGTAGCGCGGCTCGAAAATGTTGAGCGGCATCTGCCCGCGCGGCAACAGCAGCGCGCCCGGCAGCGGGAACACCGGGATGATCTCGGGCAAGTCGACCGGCCCGCGATATTGGGCGTTCATCGGCATGGCTGAGCTCCGACCATGGCCTGCCTCACCCGTCATCCTGGGGAGCGAGCGCGGCGCGCGAGCCTCGAAGGATGACAGCCCGTGCCCGTCATCCTTCGCGGGCTTCGCTGCGCGAAGCCGCCTCGGGATGACGGATCGAGGTTACGCAAACAAAATCGACGACAATTTCTTGCGGCCTTCGACCGCCGCGGGGTCGGCGAAACCCCAGGCCTCGAAGAACTGGACGAGCTGCTTGCGCGCGCCGTCATCGTTCCATTTACGGTCGCGCTTGATGATCTCGAGAAGATGGGCCGCGGCTTCATCGCGCTTGCCCTTGGCATTGAGCGCGACCGCCAGGTCGAAACGGGCCTGATGGTCGAGCGGATCGGCGAGCACCTTGGCCTCCAGCTCGGCCAGCGGCCCGAGCGCCTGGGCCTGCTCGGCCACCTCGAGCGCGGCGCGCGCGGCCGCGACCGCGGCCTCGCCGCGCTTGGCCTCCGGCACCAGAGCGAGCGTCTGCTTGGCCTGTTCGAGCGCGCCGGTCTCGACATAGCAGCGTGTGAGGCCGGCCAGCGCATGCACATTGCCGGAATCCTCGGCCAGGAGATGCGCGTAGATCTCGGCCGCGGCGGCCGGATTGCCGTTCACCAGCGCCTCGTCGGCCGCCTTCAGGAAATCCTGTTCCTCGGGGGCAACCTTGCCCTTGGTCAGCCGCTCCAGGAAGGCGACCACCTGGCTCTCCGGCAGGGCGCCCATGAAACCGTCGACCGGCTGGCCATTGGAAAACGCGATCACCGCCGGGATCGACTGGATGCCCATCTGGCCCGGGATGGCCGGATGCTCGTCGATGTTCATCTTGGCCAGCTTGACCTTGCCCTTGGCCCCCCGCACCGCCTTTTCCAGCACCGGGGTGAGCTGCTTGCAGGGACCGCACCAGGGCGCCCAGAAATCCACCAGCACCGGCTGGCGCTTGGACTCCTCGATCACGTCCTTCATGAAGTCCTTGGTGGTCGTATCCTTGACCACATCGGCTGCCGCCGTCATTGCCCCGCCGTTTTGCAGCATCTGTCCTCACTTTGTGGGCCGTGCGCGGCCGAATACTCGAGTTCCAATGCCGGATTAAATGGTCATCCGGCACGGGATTGCAATCGTGTCAGTCGCTCTCAGGTGGCAATCCGGACACGCGCACGACGCGCGGCGGATGGCCCGTCGATTCGAGGAATTTCACCAGGTCGTCCCGTGTGATGGAGGTGGTCATCGTGTTGATGAGCGGATGATAATTGAGGGTCTCGTGCTCCATCATGGCGGCGTCGAGCACCACCGTGACCCGCCCCCCGGTGTCGTTGATGGCGCCGAAGGGCGTCACCGAGCCGGGTTCCACGCCCCACACCTCGCGCAATAGGTCGGCCGAGCCGAACGAGAAGCGCCCGCTCGCGCCCAGCACCCGGTGCAGACCTCGCAAGTCGATCTTGGCGTCTTCCTCCGCCACCACCAGGTAGAGCGCCGATTTCTTGTCGCGCAGGAACAGATTCTTGGTATGGCCGCCGGGAACCGCGCCGCGCAGCGCCCGCGCCTGTTCCACGGTGAACAGCGGTGGATGCTTGACGGTCGTATGCCGGATTCCGAGGCTGTCGAGGTAAGCGAGCAATTGTTCGGGAGTTTGAGCCATTATTGCAACGTTCCGGGAAGATGGCGCGTTTACTAGCATTCCGGCGCCTGGAGGTCGAAACCGATGCGCAAATTGCTGATCGCGGCCGTGTTCATCGCCGCCATGCTGCTCGATATCCGCCCGGCCCCGGCCCAGGAGGGGCCATGGTGCGCCGTGGTGTCGATCGGCTGGGGCGACCTGCAACGGGACTGCCACTATGCCTCGTTGGAGGAGTGCCGCCCGAACGTGATCGCGGGCAACCGCGGTTTCTGCGAGATGAACCCGAACTGGCCGGGCTGGTATGGGCGGGCCGAAGGCGAACCGCGGCCGGCCCGCCCGCATCGGCGGCGGTATTGAGCGACCGGCCGATAGGCCTGTTGCAAAGCACCACCGCTTATGGCTATAGAACCGCCCTGGCAGCCGGGCCCCAGGCGGGACCGGCCAAATCACTACCGGATGCGGGTGTAGCTCAGGGGTAGAGCACGACCTTGCCAAGGTCGGGGTCGAGGGTTCGAATCCCTTCGCCCGCTCCAATCCTCGCGCTGTTGGGGCGCGCGGATTGGCAGACCGGTCAGTTCCAAGCCGAAATCATCATCTCGATCATCATATCGGCCGCATGACCCGTCGCGGCGGGGCATCCGTGCGCTTCGCCAGGCGGATATGGCCCGGATCCCGGGCCGCGCGCCGGCCATGACGACGGGCTCAATACCCCGCCGCGGTCGCCCCGCGCGTGCGCGGGTCGGCGGCGCCGACGTAAGTGCGCGGCGTGAATTCACCTTTCGGCATGACCTCGATGGAATTGGCCGAGGTATGCGGCCGGGTCGGCACGATCTTGTGCCCGCGCGCCTGCAGCGCCTCCAGCACGGCCGGATCGAAGCCGGGCTCGACATAGACCTCGTCCGGCTGCCACTGCTCGTGCAGGCGGGGCGCGCTCACCGCCTTGTCGATCGGCATATGGAAGTCGATCACGTTGGTGATGACCTGCAGCACGGCCGTGATGATGCGGCTGCCGCCGGGCGAGCCGGTCACGAGGAACGGCTTGCCGTCCTTGAGCACGATGGTCGGCGTCATCGACGACAGCGGCCGCTTGCCCGGCGCGGGCAGGTTGGCGTCATAGCCGACCAGCCCATAGGCATTGGCGGCGCCCGGCTTGGCGGTGAAGTCGTCCATCTCGTTGTTGAGCAGCACGCCGGTGCCGTCGGCGACCAGGCCGAGGCCGTAGGAGAAATTGAGCGTGTAGGTGTTCGACACCGCGTTGCCGTCGCGGTCGATCACCGAGAAATGCGTGGTGTTGCGGCCCTCGAATTCGGCGGGCTTGCCGGGCCGCACCTCGGCCGACGGCGTCGCGCGCTCCCCGATGCGCGCACGCAGCGACGCCGCGTATTGCTTCGACATCAGGCCGGCGATCGGCATTTTGACGCGGTCGGGATCGCCCATATAGGCGGCGCGATCGGCATAGGCGCGCCGCATCGCCTCGATCATGTCATGCAAGGCCTCGTCGCGCCGCCCGAGCTTGCCGAGGTCGTAGCCTTCCAGGATGTTGAGCATCTCGATCAGCGCCACGCCGCCGGAAGACGGCGGCGGCATCGAGACGATGTCGTAGCCGCGATAGCTCCCGCGCACGATGGGGCGCTCGATCGCGCGATAGTCTTTCAGGTCGTCCGCCGTCATCACGCCGCCGGCCGCGCGCACCGCTTGCGCGATCCGTTGCGCGACCCGTCCCTCGTAGAAGCCGCGCGCGCCGCTCTCGGCAATCGCGCGCAAGGTATCGGCGAGATCGAGCTGGATCAGCCGGTCGCCTTCCTGCAGCGGGTCGCCGCCGTTGAAGAATATGCCCTGCGAGGACGGCCAGCGCTCGAGCCGCGCGCGCGCTTGCGGCAGCGAATCGGCGAGATCGTCCTCGACCGGAAACCCCTTCTCCGCGAGATCGATGGCCGGCGCGATCAAATCGGCGAGCGACAGCTTGCCGGAACCGTATTTCTTCGCCGCCAGCGCCAGCCCCGCGACGGTGCCGGGCACGCCGACCGCCAGCCCCGAATCGCGCGACTTCTTCGGGTCGGGATTGCCCTGCGCGTCGAGGAACATGTCCTTGCTGGCCGCGGCCGGCGCGGTCTCGCGATAATCGATGCTGGTGTCGCGGCCGTCCGCGAGATGGATGACCATGAAGCCGCCGCCGCCGAGATTGCCGGCGCGCGGATAGGTCACGGCAAGCGCGAAGCCCACCGCCACCGCCGCGTCGACCGCGTTGCCGCCGCGGTCGAGAATCTCGACGCCGATGCGCGCCGCGCGCTGCTCCTGCGCCACCACCATGCCGTTGCGGGCGGCGATGCCCTGCGCCGGCGGAATCGTGCGCAGCGTGGTGGCGAGCTGCGGCTGCGACTGCGCCAGCGCGAAGGCGCCGGCGAAGAGAGCGAGGGAAAAGGCGAGGATATGGGCGAAGCGGGTCATTGATGAAGCGTCAATCCTTTGCCGTCGTCCCGGCCAAGCGAGCGTTAGCGAGCGCGAGCCGGGACCCAGTCCTCCGTGTCATATCGATAGGCTGCGGCGTACCGGGTGCCCGCTTTCGCGGGGACGACAGCAACAACTACCTCGCCTGCCCGTGATAGACCGTGTTCGGCCGCATGTCGGTGGCGGACGCCACGCGGTTCGACATGCTGAAGAACCCGACCACGGCTGCGATATCCCAGATGTCGCGGTCGGAAAAGCCCGCGCGGCGCAGGCGCTCGCGGTCGTCCTCCTCGATGTTCCACGGTTCCAGCGTGAGCTTGACCGCGAAATCGAGCATGGCGCGCTGGCGCTTGCTCAGGCGGGCGACGCGATAATTCATCACCATCTGCTCGCCGAGCAGCGGATTGCCGGAATATTGCCGCACGGCGGCGCCATGCGCCGTCAGGCAGTAATAACAGCGGTTCTGCGACGACACCGCGACCGCGATCATCTCGCGCTCGAGCTTCGACAGGCCGCTCGCGCCCAGCATCAGGTCGTTGTACATGGCCACGAAGCTCTCGAGCTTCGCCATGTCGAAGGCGTAAGCAAGCAGCACATTGGGCACGAAGCCGAGCTTGTCCTGGCACTTCTTGAAATAGGCTTCCATCGCCGGCGACAGCGTCGCGGGCGGCAGATCGAGCGCGATCACCGGCATGTCGTCGGGCGTCTCCGGCGGCGCCGGCGCCACTGCGGCCGGCTCGACCGAAGCAGGCTTGTTTGCAGCAGGCTCGGTCGAAGCAGGATTGGCCGCCGCGGTCTTGGCGGCAGATTTCGTCGATTCGCGCGCCCTGCCCTTGGCCATATCTTCGTCCCGTTCCTTTTGTTTCCCTGCTCGCAAGACTACATGCTTCCGGATGTCCGCGATACGACCCCTGGAAGGCATTTTTCGCCTTCCGTTTCAGCATCTTAAACGCGAACCGGCAACGGCGCCGCACCGGCTTCACCGGCGCGCCGGCAGGCGCCGGCTCGCTCTCGACGCCGCCCCACGGAACGGGAACACTCCCCGACTACCTCGACCGATTCTCCCGACCAATGCGAGGTGCGCATGACCACCGAACTGCCGAGCAGCGACGACAAACGCCTGGGCCCCGCGGTCGTCGCGGACGCCGCCGGCGCGCTGCCCGCGGCGCACGGCAATGTTCCCGCCGATTTCGTCAGCCAACTTTTTGGCCGCACCGCCCCGGAGGACCTCGCGCGTTACGGCGCATCCGATCTCGCCATGCTGGCCGAACGCACCTGGAGCTTCCTCGCCGAGCGGCAGCCGGGCACGCCGAAGATCCGCTGCGAGACGGTGCCGCTCGCCGATTCCGGTCCGCTCAAGTCGATCGCGCTGATCGAGATCGTCAACGACGACATGCCGTTCCTGTTCGATTCGGTCATGGGCGAACTCGCCGACCGGCGCCTGCTGCCGCGGCTGGTGGTGCATCCGGTGCTCGGCGTGCGGCGCGCGGGCGGCCGGCTCGTCGCTTTCGGCGCGCGCGACCTGGCCGACAGCGCGCGCGAAAGCGTCATCCACATCCATCTCGATAGCATCGACGACGCTTCCGCCCGCGACGAGCTCGTCGCCGCGCTCGACAACGTGCTCACGCAGGTGCGGCTCGCCGTGACCGACTGGCAGGCGATGCTCGACCGCGTCACCGCGATCGTGAGCGAGCTGAAGAACAATCCGCCACCGCTGCCGGTGGGCGAGATCGCGGAAGCGGTCCAGTTCCTGCAATGGCTGCAGAACGACAACTTCACGTTCCTCGGCATGCGCGACTATCGCTTCGACGGCGAGAAGCTGGCGCCCGATCTCGACAGCGGCCTCGGCATCATGCGCGCGCGCGACCTGCATGTGCTCAAGCGCGGCAACGAGCTGCTCGACTATACGCCGGAGATCGTGGGCTTCCTGAAGGAGCCGCACCCGCTGATCATCGCCAAGGCGAATATCCATGCCCGCGTGCACCGGCGGGTCTATCTCGACTATATCGGCGTCAAGCGCTTCGATGCCGCCGGCGATCTGATCGGCGAACAGCGGATCGTCGGCCTGTTCACCTCCACCGCCTATACCCGGCCGGCGCACAGCATCCCCTATCTGCGCCGCAAGATCGCCGCCGTCGAACGGCGCGCCGGCTTCGATCCGAAAGGCCATTCCGGCAAGGCGCTCGACAACGTGCTGGCGCAGTATCCGCGCGACGAGCTGTTCCAGCTCGACGAGAACACGCTCTATGATTTCGCGCTCGCCATTCTGCAGCTCGACGAGCAGCCGCGCGTGCGCGTGCTGGCGCGGCGCGACCGCTTCGACCGTTTCGTTTCGGTGCTCGTCTTTGTGCCGCGCGAGCGTTACGACAGCGCCATCCGCGTGAAGATCGGCGAATATTTGAGCGCCGCCTTCGTCGGCCACGTTTCCGGCTATCATCCCTTCTTTCCGGAAGGGCCGCTGGTGCGCGTGCATTTCATCATCGGCCGCTCGGGCGGGGCAGCCGTGGAGGTCGATCGCGCCCGGCTCGAGGCCGATGTGGCCGAGATCGTGCGCTCCTGGACCGACGGTCTGGCCGAGGCCCTCGCCGCGGCCCATGCGCCGGACAAGGCGCGCGACCTGCTGGAGCGCTATCGCGACGCGTTCTCGGCCAGCTTCCAGGAGTTCTATACGCCGGCCGTGGCGGCAGCCGATATCCGCATCATCGAGACGCTGTCGGAGAACCGTCCGCTCGCCGTCGATATCGGTCACCGGAGCGCCGAGGAACCGCAGAACGTCAACCTGCGGGTCTGGAGCTTCGGCCGGCCGCTGCCCTTGTCCGAGCGCGTGCCCGTGCTGGAGAACATGGGCTTCACGGTGATCGACGAGCGGACCTACCGCATCAATCCCAAGGACGCCCCCCGCCTCTGGTCGCACGACATGCTGCTCACGCGCGCCGACGGCGGCGTGACCGATCTCGGCCGCAGCAAGGGGCCGCTGGAAGCCGCCTTCCTGATGGTCATGCGCGGCCAGGCCGAGAACGACGGCTACAACGCGCTGACGCTCGCCGGCGGGCTCGGCTGGCGCGACGTGGCGCTGATCCGCGCGCTGTCGCGCTTCCTGCGGCAGATCCGCGTGCCCTATTCGCAGGACTATATGTGGGCGACGCTCACCAAGCATGCCGAGATCGCCGCCGCGATCGTCGAACTGTTCCACGCCCGCTTCGATCCGCGCCCGGAAGCCGCGCAAGTGCGCGACGCCCGGCAGAGCGATATCGCGGCATCCATCGAGCAGGCATTGCAGGACGTCGCCAGCCTCGACGAGGACCGCATCCTGCGCCACTTCGTCAATGCGGTGCAGTCGGCGGTCCGTACCAATTTCTACCAGATCGACGAAGCCGGCCGGCCGAAGGCGGAGATCGCCGTCAAGTTCGAGAGCCGCAAGCTCACCGATCTGCCGCTGCCGCGTCCGCTCTACGAGATCTTCGTTTATTCGCCGCGCGTGGAAGGCGTGCACATGCGCTTCGGCAAGGTGGCGCGCGGCGGCATCCGCTGGTCGGACCGGCCGCAGGATTTCCGCACGGAAGTCCTCGGGCTGGTGAAGGCGCAGCAGGTCAAGAACGGCGTGATCGTGCCGGTCGGCGCCAAGGGCGGATTCGTACCGAAGCGGATACCGAAGGGCGCCGTGCGCGACCTGGTGCAAGCGGAAGGCGTCGCCGCCTATAAGACTTTCATTTCGACGCTGCTCGACATCACCGACAATATCGCGCCCGACGGCGCGATCATTCCGCCCGAAAACGTGGTGCGGCACGAGGGCGACGACCCCTATCTCGTGGTCGCCGCCGACAAGGGAACGGCGACCTTTTCCGACATCGCCAATGCGATCGCCGGCGAGCACGATTATTGGCTGGGCGATGCCTTCGCCTCCGGCGGCTCGGCCGGCTACGACCACAAGGCCATGGGCATCACCGCGCGCGGCGCCTGGGAGTCGGTCAAGCGGCATTTCCGCGAGATGGATATCGATATCCATCGGACGCCGTTCACGGCGGTCGGCGTCGGCGACATGTCCGGCGACGTGTTCGGGAACGGGATGCTGCGCGAGGAAACGATCAAGCTGGTGGCCGCCTTCGACCACCGCGACATCTTCATCGACCCCGACCCCGATCCGAAGGCGAGCTTCGCCGAGCGCAAGCGCCTGTTCGCCATGCCGCGGTCGAGCTGGCGGGACTACGACAAAGCCGTGCTTTCCAAGGGCGGCGGCGTCTATTCGCGGACGTCGAAGGAAATCCACCTCAGCGCCGAGGCGCAGCAATTGTTCGGCCTGGGCGCCAGCGTGACGCCGCAGGCGCTGATGAAGGCCGTGCTCAAGGCGCCGGTCGATCTCTTGTTCTTCGGCGGCATCGGCACCTATGTGCGCGCGTCGAACGAAAGCGACGAGGCGGCCGGCGACCGCGCCAACGACGCCATCCGCGTCACCGGCGCCGAGCTGAACTGCAAGGTGATCGGCGAAGGCGCCAATCTCGGCATGACCCAGCGCGGCCGCATCGAGGCGGCGCTGAAAGGCATCCGCCTCAACACCGACGCCATCGACAATTCCGCCGGCGTCAACACGTCCGACCTCGAGGTCAACATCAAGATCGCGCTCAGCGCGCCCTTGCGCGCGGGCGCCTTGAGCTACGAGGCGCGCAACGCGCTGCTGGCCGAAATGACCGACGAGGTGGCGCGGCTGGTGCTGCGCAACAATTACCAGCAGACGCTGGCGCTCTCGCTCGCGCAACGGCGCGGATTGGAGGACCTCGGCTTCCAGCAGCGCCTGATGCAGATCCTCGAGCAGCGCGGCGCGCTCGACCGCGCGGTGGAATTCCTGCCCGACGAAATGGCGCTGGCCGACCGGCGCAAGCGCAACGTGCCGTTGACCCGGCCCGAACTCGCCGTCCTGCTCGCCTATGCCAAGCTGTCGCTCTATGGCGAGCTGCTCGACTCGGACGTGCCGGACGATCCCTATCTCGGGCGCGAGCTCAACCGCTATTTCCCGAAGGAAATGTCGGAGCGCTTCCCCGATGCCCTACAGGCGCACCGGCTGCGGCGCGAAATCATCGCCACGCAGCTCACCAATTCGATGATCAACCGCGGCGGCGCCACGCTGACCGTACGCATCGCCGACCAGACCGGGGCTTCCTCCGCGTCCATCGCGGCCGCTTTCGCCGCCGCCCGCCAGAGCTACGACCTGGTCGCGCTCAATGCCGAGATCGACGCGCTCGACAACAAGGTTTCCGGCGACCTGCAGCTCTCGCTCTATGCGGCGGTGCAGGACCTGCTGCTCGACCGGCTGGTCTGGTTCCTGCGCCAAGTCGATCTGCGCCGCGGCCTGGAATCGATCGTCGCGCATTACCGCGACGGCATCGCCGCGGTGGAAGGCGCGCTCGACGGCGCGCTGTCGAAATCCGCCCTGACCGCACGCGAGGCGCGGGCGGCCGAGCTTGCGCGTGCCGGCGTGCCGGAGGCGCTTGCGCGCCGCCTCGCCAGCCTGCCGGCGCTGAAGGCCGCCACCGACATCGTGCTGGTGGCGGACCGCACGCGCACGCCGGTCGCCGACGTGGCCGCCACCTATTTCGCGGCGGAAACCTTCTTCCAGCTCGATCGCGTCGCCGGCGCCGCGAGCAATATCGCGGTGGCGGACTATTTCGACCGCCTCGCGCTCGACCGCGCGCTCGATTCGATCGGCGATGCCGAGCGGCGGCTGACCGCCGCCATGCTCGGCAACGGCCACGCCGGCGGCGACGCGGTCGAGCAATGGGTCAAGGCGCGCGCCGCGGAAGTCGAGCGCATCCGCGCGCAGATTCACGCGATCGCAAGCTCCGGGCTGACGCTGTCGAAGCTCAGCGTAGCGGCGAGTTTGCTGGGGGATTTGGCGAGGGAATGATTGCGCTTCTTTACCCTCCCCCTTGTGGGGAGGGGAGAAGAGCGCGGGTCGTGCCGCCCTGCTCAATGCCGGAAATGCCGCCGCCCGGTGAACACCATCGCGACATTGTGCTCGTCGGCGGCCTTGATGACTTCGTCGTCGCGCATCGAGCCGCCGGGCTGGATCACCGCGGTGGCGCCGGCTTCGATGGCCACCAGCAGCCCGTCGGCGAACGGGAAGAACGCATCGGAGGCCACCACCGAGCCCTTGGTCAAAGGCTGCACGAGCTTGAGCTCGCGCGCGGCGTCCTCGGCCTTGCGGGCGGCGATGCGGGCGGCGTCGACCCGGCTCATCTGGCCGGCGCCGATGCCGACGGTGGCGCCCTTGCGGGCATAGACGATGGTGTTCGACTTCACGTGCTTGGCGACGCGGAACGCGAAAAGAAGGTCGTTCATTTCGGCCTCGCTCGGCGCGCGCTTGGTGACGACCCTGACCGCCATGTCGTCGACC
>Ga0180222_1002855_pt1 | contig 12578 bp, 10 predicted proteins | sample eDN5th37CKraftOP_FD_151336 | JGI IMG/M metagenome (GOLD analysis project Ga0180222, IMG submission 151336) | Enriched Organic Plus compost microbial communities from Emeryville, California, USA - eDNA 5th pass 37_C Kraft OP (version 2) (version 2) ... | reverse complement strand
GGTTGTAGCGCTTCATGTGGCGGTTGATGCGCCGATAGAAACGCTTGTTCTCGGGAGCATTCAATCGTGTGACTTTCCTTGCAGCACGCTTCTGGCGTTCTTCGGCGATATACTCCCGCAAGCCATCAAGGACTCGCGCGACAATCTCGTCAGCTTTGGCCTTCCGGTCATCGTCGATGACGGTCACTGGGTTGCCCCGCTCGGCCGCAAGTTCGCGAGCATAGCGTGGACCCCGGCTCTGTTCAATTGCGGGTAAAAGCTGCCTTATTTACAACCAGAGATTGTAATGCGAAGGGTGGGGCAGCTCGCTTAAGCCGCCGCGCGGTGCCGCCTGCCGGAGCGCAGAGCGGTGGTTATGGATCCCCGCCTTCGCGGGGACGACAAGACATAGGGTGATGCGATTTCCACCAAACCGACATCGCTTCAGGAAAACGCAACTTGTCCGGGACCAGTCACCGCGTCGCGCTGAAGCGCGACCGCGACGGCACGCCGGCTCAACTGCAATATGCGCCCGACCTGCGCCCTAGGCCCTCTTGGCGTCGCATCGACGGACTCGGAAAATTTGAGAAAATCCTTGCCACGCAAGGGATTTAGATGGCGCGCCCGAAGAGATTCGAACTCCTGACCCCCAGATTCGTAGTCTGGTGCTCTATCCAGCTGAGCTACGGGCGCTTCATCACGCGGGAGATGGCCTTGAAGTGATCCGAACGGGTCCCCGGAGGCAAACCGGCCCTCAAAGACGCATTCGGACGCAACCACCCAAGGACACGAGGCCGGCGCGACGGCGGATAGCTATCGTTCCCTCCCGGCGATGGCAAGGTCTTTCGGCCGCAAAGCGGCCCAGCGCACCGGGCATCGTAAAGGGGGACCGAATGGACGGCGGCACCCGGCACCGCGCAGGGCCGGGACTATACCGGCGGCGCGGCGTTTCAGGCGCTGGCCCGCTCCTCACGCCAGGCATCGAGATCGACCGCCTGGTCCGGGATCGTGAGGTGGAAGGTCGCGCCGATCGTGCCCTCCACCAGCCGGATTTCGCCGCCATGGGCGCGGACGAGTTCCGCGGCGATCGCAAGGCCGAGCCCGGTCCCGCCCGGCCGGGCCGAGCCGGAAAAGGCCTGGAACAGATGTTCGCGCGCGCGCGGCGGGAAGCCCGGCCCGGTATCGGAAACCTCGATCACCACCACCCCGCCTTCGCGCCGGCCCGTCACCCTGATCTGATCGCGCAGGGCGTTGTTGGGGGCGCGCGCCTCCAGCGCCTGCATCGCATTCCGGGTCAGGTTCAGCAGCACGCGGAACATGTGGTCGTGATCGGCGTCCATCTCGAGGCCGCGTTCGATCGAAACGATCCAACCGATATTGCTGTCCGGGGTCAGGCCAAGAGTCTCGCGCACCTCCTCGACCAGCGGCTCGACCGGGATCATCCGGCGGTCCGGGGGCGCTTCCTGCGCGCGGCCATAGGACAAGGTGGACTGGCAGAACTCGATTGCGCGCTCCAGCGTGCGCACGAGCTTCGGCGCAAAGCGCTGCACCCGCGGATCGCGCACGCTCGACAATTGATCCGACACGAGCTGCGCCGAGGCCAGCATGTTGCGCAGGTCGTGGTTGATCTTGGACACCGCGAGGCCCAAAGCCGCAAGGCGCGAACGCTGATGCAGCATCGAGGTCAGATTGCTCTGCATCGAGGCGAGCTCGCGCTCGGTGATGCCGATTTCGTCGTTGCGCCGGGAGACCTTGATGGTGCGCGAAGGATTTTCCGGGTCGGCCCGGAACGCCATGATATTGCGGGTAATCCTGCGCATCGGCCGCACGAACATGAAATGCAGCGCGAGATAGACGAGCGCGAGCGTGGAGGCCGAGATGATCAGGGAGGCCACCAGCACGTTCCGCGAGAAGCGCAGCATCGCCCGCTGCAGCGGCTCGTTCTGAATCAGGATTTCCAGGAACTCACCGTCGCGCGGCGCCGTGCCGACCACCCGCAGGATCGTATCGCCCGGATCGAACACCGCGTGATAGGCGCCGGCCACGGCATCGAACCAGTCGACCTCGCGCAGATCGAAGTTGCGATGGATCTCGGCGGGCATTTCGGTGACCGCGAGCAGGCGCCGCGTCTGCCCGGTCTTCATGACCACGGCCTGGGCGCCGATGCTTCTGAGGATGTCGCGTGCGAGATCGTCGGGGACCATGCCGCTCGGCGCGGCATAGAGAACGAGTGCTGCGGTTCGCGCGGCCGCCAGGCGATCGTTCAGCCAGTTGACGCGAAAGATCGATACCGCCGGGACATAAATCAGCACCTGCACGATCATGACGAACAGGATCGTGAGAACCAGGAGTTTGCCGGAAAGGCCAAACCGCGGCACACGCACGGGGCCTTTATCGTCCAGATCGGTCATTCCAGGCTGCCTGTACGGGCTCGACGAAAATGTCGCGAGGGTCCGTATAAAGTCATGATGCGGCGGTACCGTGAAATCGTCAAACCCGGCGCGAATGCGACAAGGCGGGGTCCCTTGCTATGGTTAACGCGGCCGGCGGCGGGCGGAACTTCGATGCCACCGCAAAGATGGTCGTCGGCCCCGGGCAGCGCCAGCCCCCGGAAAGGGGGGCATTGATCCGCAGGCCAACGAATCGTCGTTTCGCGGACTTGCGCTCGGCCAAGCGCCAATGCGGGTAAGGCACTGATTTTGCTGTCAAAAACGTACCGGAACACGGGAATGGCCCGATCGGCGCGGCGCAGCTGTCGCATTGACGAAAAGCCGCTCCGTCCTTATAAGCGCGCGGAATTCCGGCACCGGCGGCCTTCACAGCGAAGCTTTTCGCAGCGAATGTGGTTGCAGCCTTAAGGCCGGTGCGACCACCCGAAGCCTCCGGCATTGTGCCGCGACCAGCGGAGACTGTTCCCGTGAAACGGACCTATCAACCGAGCAAGCTCGTGCGCAAGCGCCGGCACGGCTACCGCGCCCGTATGGCGACGAAAGGCGGCCGCAAAGTCGTGGCGGCCCGGCGCGCCCGCGGTCGCAAGCGCCTCAGCGCCTGATTCGGGGCGGCCCGGAAGGCCGGCCCGGATGGAGCATCTGAGAAAGCGAGCGGATTTCCTGGCTGCTGCCGGCGGCCCCAGAGTGCCATCCGCAAGCTTCGTTCTTCAGTCGCGCGACCGATGCGACAACGGCGCTCCGCGCGTCGGCTTCACAGTTTCCCGGAAGGTTGGAAATTCCGTCGAACGCAATCGTGTCCGCCGAAGGCTGCGCGAAGTGGTTCGCCTCAAGTCAATGGATGCGTTGCGCGCCGGCCATGACTATGTGCTCGTCGGACGGCGCGCGGCCTTGACGGCTGCCTTTTCCGATTTGGCCGCGGATTATGACCGCGCTCTCGCACGCATCCATACAATGCGTCACAAGCCCCGACCCGATGCCTGATAACGACAGACCGTGAGCAAAGACACATGATCAACGACCAGAAGAACATGTTTCTTGCCATCGGGCTTTCGCTGCTCGTGATCCTGGGCTGGCAATATTTCATCGGCGGCCCGCAGCTCGAGCGTCAGCGCGAAGAAGCGAGGCTCAAGCAACAGCAGCAACAGCAGCAGACGCAGCAGACGCAGCAGACCACGCCGGGCACCGCTCCCCAGCCGGGCACCGCTCCCGGAGCCTCGGCGCAGCCCGGCGCGGCGACGACGCCTTCTGTACCGGGCCAGCCGACCGTTCCCGGCCAGACCCTGACGCGCGAGGCGGTGCTCGCCGCCTCTCCGCGCGTTGCGATCGAAACCCCCACCATCCACGGCTCGATCTCGCTGCGCGGCGGGCGCATCGACGACGTATCGCTGATCAAATATCGCGAGACGGTCGATCCGAAATCGCCGGCGATCGTGCTGCTCGCTCCATCCGGTAGCCCGCATCCGTTCTATGCGCAATTCGGCTGGACCAACGCTGCCGGCGCCAAGGTGAAGCTGCCGGACGACAATACGATCTGGACCCAGCAGGGCTCGGGCACGCTCGGAGTCGGCAAGCCGATCACGCTGACCTGGGACAACGGCGAGGGACTCGAATTCCGGCGCGTCATCACCGTCGATGAAAACTACCTCTTCACGGTCGAAGACGCCGTGATCAATCGCACCGGCGAGCCGGTGACGCTGTTTCCCTACGCGCTGATTTCCCGGCAAGGCAAACCGGAAATCCTCGGCTATTACATCCTGCATGAAGGCCTGATCGGCGTGATGGGCGACAAGGGCCTGCAGGAATTCTCGTACAGCAAGATCGAAACCGAGAAGCAGATCCCGTTCGACGTCACCAATGCCTGGCTCGGCATCACCGACAAATACTGGGCCGCGACGCTGCTGCCCGAGACCAATGCGCGGGTGAAGGCGAATTTCTCGGCCCGCGATCTGAACAACCGCAAGGCCTACCAGACCGATTACCTGCTCGACCCGGTCACCATCGCCGCCGGCGGCACCGGCAGCGCCAAGGCGCGGCTGTTCGCCGGCGCCAAGGAAGTGTCGATCGTCGACCACTATGACAATGCGCTGAAACTGAACCGCTTCGAGCTCCTGATCGACTGGGGCTGGTTCTATTTCATCACCAAGCCGATGTTCTGGGTGCTGGACTTCTTCTTCAAGTATTTCGGCAATTTCGGCGTCGCAATCCTGCTGGTCACGGTCCTGATCAAGATCGTGTTCTTCCCGCTCGCCAACAAATCCTACGCCTCGATGGCGAAGATGAAGGCGGTGCAGCCGCAGATGATGCAGATCCGCGAGCGCTATGCGGACGACAAGGTCAAGCAGCAGCAGGCCTTGATGGAGCTGTACAAGCAGGAGCGGATCAATCCGCTGGCCGGCTGTCTGCCGATCCTGATCCAGATCCCGGTCTTCTTCGCGCTCTACAAGGTGCTGTTCATCACCATCGAAATGCGCCACGCGCCGTTCTTCGGCTGGATCAAGGATCTTGCGGCGCCCGACCCGACCACGCTCTTCAATCTGTTCGGGCTCATCCCCTGGAATCCGGCAAGCGTGCCGGTGATCGGCGTCTATCTCATGATCGGAGTCTGGCCGATCATCATGGGCATCACGATGTGGTTCCAGATGAAGCTGAACCCGTCGCCGCCGGACCCGACCCAGAAGATGATCTTCGACTGGATGCCGCTGATCTTCACGATCATGCTGGCAAGCTTCCCGGCCGGTCTCGTGATCTACTGGGCCTGGAACAACACCCTGTCGGTGCTGCAGCAGAGCTTCATCATGAAGAAGCACGGCGCGAAGATCGAATTGTGGGACAATCTGCGCGAGACCTTCGGCATGAAGAAAAAGCCGCAGACACCGTCCTCGTGACCGTCTGACAAAATGGCCGGGCTCGCCCCGGCCATTTTGCTTCTGCCCTTGTCATTCCGGGGCGCGGTCCCCCGGCCGCCATCCGCAAAACCGCGCGCTTGCCGTGAACCGGAAGGCGGGGGATACGTCTTCGCATGACCACCGACTTCACCCGCAGCGAGATCGAGGCCGGCCACAAGCTGTTCGCCGGCGACTGGCAATTCATGTGGGCGGCCGCCTCGATCGAAACCTTGCCGTCGATGAAGGGCCTGGAGATCGCCTTTGCCGGGCGCTCCAACGCCGGCAAGTCGTCCCTGATCAATGCGCTGACCGGCAGGAAGGCCCTGGCGCGGACCTCGCATACGCCCGGCCGCACCCAGGAGATCATCTTCTTTCAGGGCCCGAGCAATCTGCGCCTCGCCGACATGCCGGGCTATGGCTATGCCGAGGCGCCCAAGGCCAAGGTCCGGGCCTGGACCGCGCTGATCCATGCCTATCTGCAGGGGCGTGCCAATCTCGCGCGGGTCTATGTGCTGATCGATGCGCGCCACGGCATCAAGGAGGCCGACAAGCCCGCGCTCGACCTCCTCCGCGAAGCGGCAGTGTCGCACCAGATTGTGCTGACGAAATGCGACCAGCTGTCCGCGAGAGAGCTGGAGGCCCGCCGTGACGCGGTGGCCGCGCAGATTGCAAAAAGCGCCGCGGCCTTTCCGGATGTCATCGCAACTTCCTCGCGCGAGGGCACCGGCATGCCGGAATTGCGTGCCGCGATCGCCCGTCTCCTCGCCGAGCGGACGTAAAGGAGAGACCGGAATGCTCCAGATCCTGACCGCAATCGCCGCCCTGTTCGGCTGTGCCGGCATCGTGCTGGCCGCCGCAGGCGCCCATGCCAGGCCGGGGACAGGGCTCGACAGCGCCGGGCACATGTTGCTGTTCCACGCGCCGGCGGTGATCGCAGCCTGCGCAGGGATCGCCGCGGGCCTCATCAGCCGCCCCATTGGCCTGATCGCAGCGATCGCCTTGCTGATCGGCGCCGGGCTGTTCGCGGGCGATCTCGCGCTGCGCGCCTATGCCGGGCACCGGCTGTTTCCGATGGCCGCGCCGACCGGCGGCATGGTCATGATCGGCGGATGGGCGCTGCTCGCGGTCGCCGCCTTCGTGGCGATGCGCTAGCCCTTCCGCATCGCCCGCCGCCCGGCTAAAACCCGCCGAATTCCCCGCAAGGACATCGCTCCAGGTTCACCGCGCGAAGGACATCGCCCTATGTCGGTTTCCCCATACGATCAGGCCCGCATCCTCTCCGAAGCGCTGCCGCATATGCAGCGCTATGACGAGGAAACCGTCGTGATCAAATACGGCGGCCATGCCATGGGCGAGGAGGAAGCCGCGCGCACCTTCGCCCGCGATATCGTTCTGCTCGAGCAGACCGCAATCAATCCCGTGGTGGTGCATGGCGGCGGGCCGCAGATCGCGGCGATGCTGAACCGGCTCGGCATCAAGTCGCAGTTTTCCGGCGGATTGCGCGTGACCGATGCGGCGACGGTGGAAATCGTCGAGATGGTACTGGCCGGCTCGATCAACAAGCAGATCGTCAGCCACATCAATCAGGCGGGCGGCAAGGCCGTGGGCCTGTGCGGCAAGGACGGCAACATGGTGATCGCGCGCAAGGCCGGAGGGCCGAGCAGCGCGGCGGTCGCCGACGTGGTCGATCTCGGTTTCGTTGGCGAACCCGACAAGGTCGACACCACCGTGCTCGACCAGATCATCGGCCGCGACCTCATTCCGGTGCTGGCGCCGATCGCGTCGGGACCGAACGGCGAGACCTACAACATCAATGCCGATACCTTCGCCGGCTATATCGCGGGCGCGCTGAAGGCCAAGCGCCTTCTCCTTCTCACCGACGTGCCGGGCGTGCTCGACAAGAACAAGAAGCTGATCCCGGAAATGTCGGTGAACGACGTGCGCAAGCTGATCGCCGACGGCACCATTTCGGGCGGCATGATCCCGAAGGTCGAGACCTGCATCACCGCGCTCGAACAGGGCGTCGAGGGCGTCGTCATTCTCGACGGCAAGGAAAAGCACGCCGTGCTGCTGGAGCTGTTCACCGACCACGGCGCCGGCACGCTGATCCATCGCTAAAAGCACATTCAGTTTTTACGGAAGCAGCCGCTCTCTGGCTGTCATCGCCCGCGAAAGCGGGCGATCCAGTGAACACCACTGCTCCATGAGTTTACTGGATGCCCCGCCTTCGCGGAGCATGACAAGGAATGGGGCGATGCGATTGCGCCAAAACAGCCACGGCCGCCCCAATGGGCGGCCGTGGTCCCTTCCCCCTCGTGCTGCGCTACGCGGTACTCATGCGCTCACGACCGTGTGATTTCAGCGGGCGATCAAGGCATCAGCTTGACAGAATTGCGGGCGCAAAATGCAGCCGCGTTCGCATCGCAGAGGCTCGTATTCTTTGCCGACGCAGCGCCGAATGCTAAGCTCGCCCATCGTTTCTCGACATTGTCGAAACCTCTCAGAGCAGCGCTTTCTCAATGCCCCGGTTTCTGTGGTCGCTTGCGGTCCTTCTCGCGCTTCTCGTCGCGCCGGCGCAGGCATCCGAACGGGTCGCCCTCGTCATCGGCAATGGCAATTACGCCAATGCCGGGGTGCTGGCGAACCCCGCGAATGATGCCAGGGCCGTCGCCTCTGCGCTGACCGATCTCGGATTCGACGTCGCGCTCGGCCGTGACCTCGACCGTACCGCGATGGAGGGCATGCTGCGCGACTTCCTGCGCAAGGCAAGCGATGCGAAGGTCGCGCTGCTCTTCTATGCGGGCCACGGCCTTCAGGTCGACGGCCGCAATTATCTCGTGCCGGTCGACGCCAAGGTCGAGACCGCGAGCGATCTCGCGTTCGCGACGATCGAACTCGACAAAATTCTCGGCAGCCTGGAAGACCCGGGCCGCGCCACCATCGTCATCCTGGATGCGTGCCGCGACAATCCGCTGTCGCGCAGCATTGCCGCGCGCTCGCGCTCGGCGGTTGGCTCCGGGCTCGCGGCCTACTCGACGCTTGGCACCGGAACGCTAATCGCGTTCGCCACCGCGCCTGGAAAAGTGGCGCTCGACGGCACCGGATCGAACAGTCCCTTCACGACGGGCCTCGTGAAACATTTGCGCACGCCCGGCCTCGAAGTTCGCGCGATGCTGACGCGGGTGCGCGCCGACGTGATGGCCGCGACCGGCAACAAGCAATTGCCGTGGGACAATTCATCGCTGATGGGCGAAGTCTATCTCGCCAGCCCGCCGAAAGGCGGCACGCCTGCACCGGCGCCCATCACTGCTGCGCCGGTGCCGCAGCTCTCACCGCCGCCGGTTGCTGCCGTACCGCCCGCCGTCGCCGCATTGCCGCCTGCTCCCCAGCGCGCACCGGCCGGAGACGGCTTCATCTTCCCGGATTCTCATCAGCGCCTTCTGGGCGTCGCGGAATTGCGGCGGCTTTCGCCGGACCAGCTGCGCATCGCCCGCAATGAAATCTTCGCCCGCCGCGGCCGCTTCTTCCGCGATCCCGCGCTGAGCGCTTATTTCTCGCGATTCTCGTGGTATCGGCCGACCGCATGGGACGTGCGGACGAACGCGATCGAGGATGCGAATATCAAGCTGATCCAGTCGATGGAGCGCTGATGCGCGGCCTCGCCGTTGCCCTGACGGTGTTGCTCGGCACGGGCCTCGCGGCAGCGGATCCGGCGCTCGACGCGCTGGTCGTAGCCTATCCCGATCATCTCGCCGGCTACGAGAACAATCAGCTCGTCTTCAAGGATGGCACGAGACTGCCGATCGATGACGGCATTCGGGGCAAGAGCTTCGAGCGTCTGCTGGACGATCCCGACATCAAGGATCAGTTTGCAATTCCCTATCCGCTCGGCACGGCGTCCCTGAAGCCGCCGGCGGCCAACGAAGATCCGGGCCGGATCCGCAATCAGGCACTGTTCGTCAAGATGTACGGGGATTGCCGCAACGGCGAGGTTAAGGCGCGGATGAAGGCGGTGCCGTGGCTGCCGAGCCGCGGCGGCGGAACGGTGATGATCACGACGGTCAACGGCGTTGCCGATCAGCTCGCCAAGGTGTCGCGCGATCTCGAGCAATTGCCGGCGGAGATGACGCGCTACCTCGTCCCCTCGTCAGGCACCTATAATTGCCGCGTCATTGCCGGAACGAAACGCCTGTCGGTTCATGCCTATGCCGCCGCGATCGATCTGAACGCGAAGTTCGGCGATTACTGGCAATGGGCGAAGACGAAAGGCGGCACGCTCGTCTGGAAGAACCGCATCCCGCTCGAGATCGTCGAGGTGTTCGAGCGCCACGGCTTCATCTGGGGCGGCAAGTGGTATCACTACGACAGCTTCCACTTCGAATATCGCCCCGAGCTCATCGCGCTCGCGAAAAAGGGCTGGCCGAAGTAGCGCGCTACTTCTTCCGCGTCAGCAGAAACACCGCCTGTTCGCCGAACAGGTTCCAGAACCACCACGGCACATTGATGCGCAGCTTGCCGCCCCAGGCATTCAGCGCGACAGCTGCCTCCATCTTCACGCCGATCTCGTTGCAGAGATCGCGGAAGTCGCGGATCGTGCAGAAGTGGATGTTCTGGGTGTCGTACCAGGTGTCCGGAAGATGCGGCGTGCGCGGCATGCGGCCCTGAAACAAAAGCTTCAGGCGGATCTTCCAGTGGCCGAAATTCGGAAACGAGACGATCGCCCGCTCGCCGATCCGCAGCATGTGCTCCAGCACCACGCGCGGCCGCCAGGTCGCCTGCAGGGTCTGCGACAGGATCACGTAATCGAAGGCATTGTCGGGATAATCGGCAAGGTCGGTATCGGCGTCGCCCTGAATGACGGCAAGGCCCTTGGCGACGCACAGATTGACGCCCTCACGCGAAATCTCGATGCCGCGGCCGTCAACATTCTTGGTTTCGGTCAGGATCTTGAGGAGTTCGCCGTCACCGCAGCCGACGTCCAGCACCTTCGCGCCCGGCTTCACCATCTGCGCCACGACCAGAAGGTCAACGCGGGCGCCGGCCCCATTGCGCGCGGCATGCGCGGTCGCGAGTTCGCGTTGCGGACGGGTGTGCATATTCATGACTCTACACCGAACACGATGTCGGCCGAAAACCGCGGATGCAGCTGCGGCCTCACGCGCTCACCAGCCCGCGCGCCCGCCCGGCGCCGTCGAGGAAGCCGCGGATGATGGCGAACAATTCCGGCTCCTCAAGCAGGAAAGCGTCGTGCCCTTTGTCGGTGACGATCTCGGCAAAGGACACACGCGCGCCGGCGGCATTGAGCGCATGCACGATGGCGCGCGATTCGGAGGTCGGGAACAGCCAGTCGCTGGTGAAGGACACCACGCAGAAGCGGGTCGGAGAACTCCGGAACGCTTCGGCCAGCACACCGTCATGCTCGGCGGCGAGATCGAAATAGTCCATCGCCCGCGTCAGGTAGAGATAGGAATTGGCGTCGAAGCGCTCGACGAAGGACGAGCCCTGATAGCGGAGATAGCTCTCCACCTCGAAATCCGCGTCGAAGGAAAAGGTCGGATTGCTGCGATCCTGGAAGCGCCGGCCGAATTTCCGGTGCAGGGCCGCGTCCGACATGTACGTGATATGCGCGCCCATCCGCGCGACCGCGAGCCCGCGATGAGGACTCGTGCCCTCGATCTGATAGCGGCCGTGACGCCATTCGGGGTCGGCCATCACCGCCTGACGGCCGACTTCGTGGAAGGCGATATTCTGGGCCGAATGCCGGGTCGCGCAGGCAATCGGCACCGCGCAGAACACGCGCTCCGGAAAGCTCTGCGCCCATTGCAGCACCTGCATGCCGCCCATCGAGCCGCCGACGACCGCAAACAAGGTATCGATGCCGAGATGATCGACCAGCATTGCCTGCGCGCGCACCATGTCGCGGATGGTGATGACCGGGAATTCGAGCCCGTAGGGATTGCCGGTCCGCGGATCGATCGATGACGGCCCGGTGGAGCCCATGCAGCCAGCAACGACATTCGAGCAGATGACGAAATAGCGCTCGGTGTCGATCGGCTTGCCGGGACCGACCATGGTCTCCCACCAGCCGTTCTTGCCGGTCACGGGGTGGACGCTGGCGACATGCTGGTCGCCGGTCAGCGCGTGGCAGATCAGGATCGCGTTGCTGCGCTGCGCATTGAGCTGGCCGTAGGTCTTGTAGGCAATCTGGAACGGCGACAGCTCGATGCCGGAATCGAGCTTCAGCGGCCGGTCCGGACCGAAACGCACCACGAGCGATTCCCGCGGGCTATCCGCCTCGCCGCGCACCCGTGCGTGTTGTCCTGTCTTGAGATCGGCCTCGGCCATACGCTGTCACCCGGCACACCATACCCGGCCCGCAACGCGACCTCGGCGGACCCGATGGCCCGGCCACAAGGCCGGTCGTTCTAGGTAGGCCTAACGGCCATTAAGTCAATGTTTTCTTTGATTTCGCGGGCCTGCCCACCTAATCATGCGGGCCAACGTTAACGAGCCAGCCATGTCCGATCAGGCCCAAAAACCCGCCCCATCGCTTGCTGCATTGCGCGCCGAAATCGACCGGATCGACGAGGCCATGCACGCGCTGCTGATCGAGCGCAGCGAAATCATCGCAAATCTCATCAAGGTCAAAGGCACCCAGGAATCCGGCTCGGCCTTTCGCCCGGCTCGCGAAGTTTCGATGATGCGCAAGCTCGTCGAACGCCATCGCGGCATCCTGCCCCTCGATACCGTCGAGAGCATCTGGCGGGTCATCATTGCGACCTTCACGCATGTCCAGGCGCCCTATTCGGTGCATGCGGACCTGACGGTCGGCGAAGCGGCGATGCGGGATTCTGCCCGCTTCCATTTTGGATTCACGGTGCCCTTCGTCCCGCATATGGGCGCGGGCCCCGCGATCGCGGCGGTCGCCGCCTCGAAGGGCGATCTTGCGCTCGTTCCCGCGGTCTCAGTGGCCGGCGCCGGCGCCTGGTGGCAATCCCTCGAGGGCGAGACCGCGCCGAAGATCATCGCCCGCCTGCCGTTCGTGGAGCGGCCGGATCACCCGGCCTCGCTGCCGGTCTTCGCGATATCCCATCCGGCGGCCGACGCGGTGATGGCGGAAGTCGAGGTCCATAGCCTGCGCGTCTCGGGCTGGGGCGCAGTGGCCGCCCGGACCATCGCGCCGCTGGCCGAGGTCATCGCCGAGCCGGACGGCGCGTTCGATGGCGCGGCCTTGCTGATCTCGGTGCCGAAAGGTCAGACGCTC
>Ga0180222_1002852_pt1 | contig 12589 bp, 13 predicted proteins | sample eDN5th37CKraftOP_FD_151336 | JGI IMG/M metagenome (GOLD analysis project Ga0180222, IMG submission 151336) | Enriched Organic Plus compost microbial communities from Emeryville, California, USA - eDNA 5th pass 37_C Kraft OP (version 2) (version 2) ... | reverse complement strand
CAAGCTTTCCTGCGGGTTTCCCGCGACAAGAGGTGTCGATGTTCGAGTCCCTGAGCGATCGCCTGACAGGCGTGTTCGACAAGCTTCGCGGACGTGGCGCGCTGACGGAGGATGACGTCCGCGCCGCGATGCGCGAGGTGCGAATCGCGCTGCTCGAAGCCGACGTCTCGCTTCCCGTGGTGCGCGAATTCGTGGATCGCGCCACCGACCGCGCGGTGGGCAGCGACGTGCTGCGCTCCGTCACGCCGGGGCAGATGGTCGTCAAGATCGTCTCCGACACGCTGACCGAGTTCCTCGGCGCCGAGAGCAGCGATCTGATGATCGACGTGACGCCGCCCGCCGTCATCATGATGGTGGGTCTGCAAGGCTCCGGCAAGACGACTTCCACGGCCAAGATCGCCAAGCGGCTGAAGGACAAGGAGCGCAAGAAGGTGCTGATGGCGTCGCTCGACGTCAACCGCCCGGCGGCGCAGGAGCAGCTTGCCGTGCTCGGTCAGCAGGCCGATGTCGCGACGCTGCCGATCATCGCGGGGCAACAGCCGGTCGATATCGCGAAGCGCGCGATGCAGGCGGCGAAGCTGCAGGGCTTCGACGTGCTGATGCTCGACACGGCGGGTCGCCTCCATGTCGATCAGGCGCTGATGGATGAGATGAAGGCCGTCGCGGACGTCGCCACGCCGCAGGAAATCCTGCTGGTGGTGGACAGCCTGACCGGCCAGGACGCGATCAACGTCGCGACCAGCTTCACCCAGCAGGTGCCGCTGACCGGCGTGGTGCTGACCCGCATGGACGGCGATGCGCGCGGCGGTGCGGCGCTGTCGATGCGCTTCGTCACCGGCACGCCGATCAAGTTCGCGGGCACCGGCGAAAAGCTCGACGCGATCGAGCCGTTCCACCCCTCGCGCGTCGCCAACCGCATTCTCGGCATGGGCGACGTGGTGTCGCTGGTCGAGAAGGCCGCCGAGGTCATCGACGCGGAAGAGGCCGACAAGCTTGCCAAGAAAATGGCGAAGGGCAAGTTCGACCTGAACGACCTGCGCATGCAGCTTCGCCAGATGCAGCAGATGGGCGGCCTCGGCGCGCTCGCCGGGATGATCCCCGGCCTCAAGAAGGCGCAGGCGGCGATGGCGCAGAGCGGCGCCAATGAAAAGACGCTGGTGCACCTCGACGCGATCATCGGGTCGATGACGCCCAAGGAGCGGGAGAAGCCCGCGCTGATCAACGCCAAGCGCAAGATCCGCATCGCCAAGGGCTCCGGCACCACGGTGCAGGAGGTCAACCGTCTGCTGAAGATGCATCAGGAGATGGAAACGGCGATGAAGAAGATCCGCAAGATGGGCGGTCTGGGCGGTCTCGCCAAGATGTTTGCTGGTGGTCTTGGGGGCGGTAAGGGCGGCGGCGCCGGCCTTGGCGGCCTGCTCGGCGGCGGCGGCGCGGGGGGGCTGCCCGGTCTGGGCGGTGGCGGCATGCCGCAGCTGCCCCCCGGTTTCGACAAGTTCATGAAGAAGTGATTTTCGGTTTTATTTTCAACATTTTGACTGGTTCAGAAAGGTAAGGTCAGGTTTTATGGCAACTTCCATTCGTCTGTCGCGCGGCGGCTCCAAGAAGCGTCCCTATTATCGCATCGTCGTCGCCGACAGCCGCGCCCCGCGTGACGGCAAGTTCATCGAGCGCATCGGCAGCTACAACCCGCTGCTCGCCAAGACCGACGAGAAGCGCATTGTCCTCGATGTCGAGCGCGCGAAATATTGGGTCGAGAACGGTGCGCAGCCGACCGACCGCGTCGCCCGCTTCCTCGACGCCGTGGGCGTCGTCGCCCGCTTCCTCGACGCCGTGGGCGTGAAGGAACGCGCCGCGCGCAGCAACCCGAACAAGGGCGAGCCGGGCCAGAAGGCCAAGGATCGCGCCGAGGACAAGGCCGCCAAGCTGGCCGAAGCCGAGGAAGCGGCCAAGGCTGCGGCCGAAGCCGCCAACGCCCCGGCAGCGGAAGAAGCCGCCGCCGAAGCTCCGGCCGAGGAAGCGGCCGCGACCGAAGAGCAGGCCCCGGAACAGACCGAAGGCTGAGCCCCTTTGCCGGACCAGCCTGTCATGCCGCCTGCCGATGATCGCCCGGTCGTTCTCGCCGCGATCATCGGCGCGCATGGCGTGACAGGCGAGGTCCGCCTGAAGCTCTTCGGCGAGGGGGCGGACGCCCTGCGCGCCTATAAGGGCTTCGACGCGGGCGGGCGGGCGCTGACGCTGAAGTCGGTGCGCCCCGGCCCCAATGGCGCGGTGGCGCGGTTCGCGGAACTGACGAACCGCAATGACGCCGAGGCGCTGCGCGGGGTGGAACTGACCGTCCCGCGCTCCGCCCTGCCGCCCCTGGCGGAGGGCGAATATTATCATGTCGACCTGATCGACCTGCCCTGCGTCGCCGATACGGGCGAGGAGCTGGGCCGCGTCGTCGCGGTCGAGAATTTCGGCGCGGGCGACATCCTCGAAATCGAACGCCCCGCCGTCGAAGGCAAGAAGCCCAGGCGCTTCATGGTGCCGATCCACGCCGCGACGATAGAGGCGGAGCGCGCCGTCATTGACGCTGCCTTCGTGGAATAGTATATACATAAGGTATATACGGAGGCGGTCATGGGCAGGGAATATCGTGCCAAGGTCTTTCAATCGGGCAATTCGGCAGCGCTGCGCTTGCCGAAGGCGTTGGGCATGAAGATCGGATCGGAAGTTATTTTGCGGGAAGACGATGCAGGGGATGTGGTCCTGTCGCGTATACCGGAGGGGCAACCTAAGATCGATCTGACAGGTATTGCTGGGGCTATGCCCGGTCTGGCACCGCTTTCCCGCGAAGACAGGCTGTTCAAGGACAGCCCGAGAGACTGGTCGGCCTTAGCGATCCCTGACCGGAAGGATAAGCCCTGAGTGCGCTTTCTGATCGATACCAATTGCTGCATCTATCTTTTCGCCAACAGTTTCCCGAAATTGACGGAGCGCGTCGCTGATACAGCGGTGGGCGATATCGGCATTTCGGCAATCAGCTTTGCGGAACTGGCCTTGGGAACGTCTCATGGGAAGCTGCCGGACAGGAAGGCGCTCGACCTGCTCGCCCGCCAGATGCCGGTCCAGCCATTCGATGAGGCGGCAGCGCGCGCCTATGCCGAACTGCCTTTCCGCCGGGGCAGCTATGACCGGCTGATCGGCGCCCATGCGCTGTCGCTCGAGCTGACGGTGATCACCCGCAACGAAGCCGACTTCGCCGACATCCCCGGCCTGCGGATCGAGAACTGGACGATCTGATGAGCTTCGCCGCGCAAATCCTCACTCTTTATCCGGAGATGTTTCCGGGGCCGCTGGGGCACAGCCTTGCCGGGCGGGCGCTGGCCGAGGGGAAATGGGCGTGCGAGCCTATCCAGATCCGCGATTTCGCGATCGACAGGCATCGCACCGTCGACGATACCCCGGCGGGCGGCGGCGCAGGCATGGTGCTGCGCTGCGACGTGCTGGGCGCGGCGGTGGATGCGGCGATCGAGCGGCGGCCCGGCCTGCCGGTCCTTGCGATGACGCCGCGCGGGCGCCCGATCACGCAGGCGCGGGTGCGCGAACTGGCCGAGGGGCCGGGCGTCACCATCCTCTGCGGGCGCTTTGAAGGCTTTGACGAGCGCATTTTCGAGGCCCGGCCCATAGAGCAGGTCAGCATGGGCGACATCATCCTGTCCGGCGGGGAAATGGCGGCGCTGATGCTGCTCGATGCTTGCGTTCGGCTGTTGCCCGGTGTAATGGGCGCGGCATCCAGCGGAGTCGAGGAAAGCTTCGAAAGCGGCCTCCTCGAATATCCGCATTATACCCGACCGCAAATGTGGGAGGGTCGCGCGATCCCTGAAGTGTTGCGATCGGGGGATCATGCGAAGATCGCCGCCTGGCGGAAACAACGGGCGGAGGATGACACACGGTTACGCAGGCCGGACCTTTGGGAACGTCATGGGGACGTTCGGGACCGCCCTGCCTCTGGCGCGCGACGAACAGATAGGGAAGAAGGTTCATGAACCTGATTCAGCAGATCGAGGCCGAGAACATCGCCGCCCTCGGCAAGGAAATCCCGGAATTCCGCGCGGGCGACACGCTGCGCGTCGGCGTGAAGGTGGTCGAAGGCGAACGCACCCGTATTCAGAATTTCGAAGGCGTCTGCATCGCCCGTTCCAACAAGGGCATGGGCAGCAACTTCACCGTTCGCAAGATCAGCTTCGGCGAAGGCGTGGAGCGCGTCTTCCCGCTCTATTCGCCGAACATCGACAGCGTCACCGTGGTCCGCAAGGGCATCGTGCGCCGCGCGAAGCTCTATTATCTGCGTGGCCGCACCGGCAAGCGCGCCCGTATCGCCGAACGCCGCGATACCCGCACCGAAGGCTGACGGCGCCTTACCGCATCACCGGTTTTCGGAACGGGCGTGCCTTCGGGCGCGCCCGTTTTCTTTGTTGCGCTGCAACAAAACTGTCAGGGAAACGCCATCATCCTGTAACGCCCGCCTGCTAATCCGCGCCCATGCAGGGGCAAGGACAGGGAGGGCGAATGGAGGCCCTTTTCAGGCGCAACGACTGGGCGAGCGCGGTGGAAGCCGCAACCCGCATTCCCGATTGGCTCGACGTGCCGGAGCCGAAAAGCTACCGGCCCAAGCTCCGATACCGCACCGTCTGGATCTCCGATCTCCATCTGGGCACGGCGGGCTGCAATGCGGCGATGCTGCTCGATTTCCTGCGCTCGATCGAATGCGAGACGCTCTATCTGGTCGGCGACATCATCGACGGCTGGCGGCTGCGCAAGGGCTGGTATTGGCCCGACAGCCATAATGAGGTGATCCGCCGCATCCTGAAGATGGCGCACCGGGGCACGCGCGTCGTCTACATCACCGGCAATCATGACGAGATGCTGCGCGACTATGCCGGGCTGGGCTTCGGCGGCATCGACCTGCGGAACGAGGCGATCCACGTCACCGCCGACGGCCGCCGCCTGTTCGTCATCCATGGCGACGCGTTCGACGGCGTGGTGCTTTATGCCCGCTGGCTCGCCTTCCTGGGGGACCAGGCCTATTATCTGCTGCTGAAGGCGAACCGGGTCTTCAACCGTGTCCGTAAGGCGATGGGCATGCCCTATTGGTCGCTTTCCGCCTATCTCAAGCGGCGGGTGAAGAATGCCGTGCATTATGTGTGCAGCTTCGAGGAGGCCGTCGCGCATGAGGCGGCGGGGCGTGGCGTCGACGGCGTGGTCTGCGGCCATATCCACAGCGCGGAAATCCGCGAGATCGGGGATATCGTCTATTATAATGACGGCGACTGGGTCGAAAGCTGCACCGCGCTGACCGAGGACGCGCAGGGGCGCATGGCGATCCTCGACTGGGCCGAGTGGCTGCGCGAGGAGGCGCAGGGTGGCCGCGCGCAGGCGGAAGCGGCGGCGGAATGACGGGGCAGCCGCCCGCTCCGCCGCTGCGGATCGCCATCGCGACCGATGCGTGGGAACCGCAGGTCAACGGCGTGGTGCGCACGCTGCGCATGACCGTGGAGCAACTGGAGGCGCGCGGCCATGCGGTCGGGCTGGTGACGCCGGACCGCTTCCTGACCGTGCCGATGCCCGGCTATCGCGAGATTCGCCTCGCCGTCGCGCCGCGTGCGGGCACGCGGCGGTTGCTGGATCGCTTCGCGCCCGACGTCGTGCATATCGTCACCGAGGGGCCGATCGGCTGGGCGGCGCGGCGCTGGTGCATCGACCGGGGCATTGCCTTCACCACCGCTTTCCACACCCGATTTCCCGATTATGCGGCGGTGCGGACGGGGCTGTCGGCGGACTGGTTCTGGCCGCTGATGCGGCGCTTCCACCGCCCGTCCTCCGCCGTGTTCGTATCGACCCCGCGCCTGCGCGACGAACTGGCTGGGCGGGGCATAGGCCCGGCGCGGCTCTGGTCGCGGGGCATCGACACCGGGCTGTTCCGCCCCGATGGGCCGGTCGATATGCGGCTGGCGCGCTTGCCCCGCCCGATCCTGCTCAGCGTCGGCCGGGTGGCGGCGGAGAAGAATCTGGACGCCTTTCTCGGCCTCGACCTGCCGGGCAGCAAGCTGGTGGTGGGCGACGGCCCCGCGCTGGCCGGCCTGAAACAGCGCTATCCGCAGGCGGTGTTCACGGGCGCGCTGGCGGGCGAGGCGCTGGCGGCGGCCTATCGCGCCGCCGACCTGTTCGTCTTTCCCAGCCTGACCGACACCTTCGGGCTGGTGACGATCGAGGCGCTGGCCTGCGGCCTGCCGGTCGCCGCCTTCCCGGTGCCGGGGCCGCTCGATATCATCGGCCCGGCAGGGCGGGGGCCGGAGGGTGATCTGCCCGCGCCGGTCGGGCGGCTGGACGAGGATCTGGGCGCCGCCATCGCGGCCGCGCTGCCGCTCGACCGCGCCGCCGCCGCGCGCTATGGTTGCGGCTTCCGCTGGGATGCCTGCACCGACCAGTTCGAGGATGGGTTGCGCCATGCGATGCGGGCGGGGAAGGAGTCTGTCCCGCCCCGCCTGCTGCGCATGGCAAGCTGAGGAAATTACCCCGCCGCCGGGCGCAGAGCGCAGGCGGCGCGGGCCAGCGCCTCGATCGCCGCAGGATCGGCTGGCCCCTTGGGCACCACCCAGCTACCGCCCACGCATTTGACGAAGGGCTGGGCCAGCCATTGCGCGGCATTGGCCTCGCTGATGCCTCCGGTCGGGCAGAAGCGCGCCTCGTGAAAGGGCGCGGCCAGCGCCTTCAGGGCGGGCAGGCCGCCCGATGTTTCCGCCGGGAAGAATTTGAAGCGTGAAAGACCAAGGTCCATGCCGCGCATGATATCGGCTGCCGTCGCCACGCCGGGCAGGAAGGGCACGCCGCTGGCGACCGCCGCCTTACCGAGGGTGTCGGTGAGGCCGGGGCTGACGATGAAGCGCGCGCCCGCCGTCAGCGCGGCGTCGAGCTGGGCCGGGTTGAGCACGGTTCCGGCGCCGACGACCGCGCCCTCCACCTGCGCCATCTCCCGCATCACGTCGAGCGCGGCGGGGGTACGCAGCGTCACCTCCAGCGCGCGCAGGCCGCCCGCCACCAGCGCGCGGGCGATGGGCAGCGCGTCCTCGACCCGCTCCACCACCAGCACCGGCACCACCGGGGCCAGCTCCATCACCTCATCGACCGTCATCATGCAATTTCTCCATCCATCGCGGCCAGCATCGCGGAGGCGCCGCGCTCGGCCTCGTCGCAGCCCTGCCGCATCATCGCGAACAGCTCGCGCCCGGTGTCGTAAGGCGGCGGGGGCGGGGGCAGCATCTCGCGCGCCTTCCACTCCGCATCCTCGACCAGTGCCTCCAGCATCCCCTGCCGGGCGCAGACGCGCACCATGTCGCCGTCGCGCAGCCGGGCGAGCGGGCCGCCGCCATGCGCCTCGGGCGAGACATGGATGGCGGCGGGCACCTTGCCGCTCGCGCCGGACATGCGCCCGTCGGTGACGAGCGCGACGCGATAGCCCTTGTCCTGCAACACGCCGAGCGGCGGAGTGAGCTTGTGCAGTTCCGGCATGCCGTTGGCGCGCGGCCCCTGGAAGCGGACCACCACCACCACGTCGCGGTCCAGTTCGCCCGCCTTGAAGGCGCGCAGCACATCGTCCTGGTCGGAAAAGACGCGAGCCGGGGCCTCGATGGTCCAGCGCGCCGGGTCCACCGCGCTCGTCTTGATGACGCAGCGGCCCAGATTGCCCTGGAGCAGCTTCATCCCTCCATCGGCGCTGAACGGCTCCGCGACCGGGCGCAGCATCGCCGGATCGCGCGAGGCGGCGAGCCGCTCCGACCAGACCAGCGCGTCGTCCACCAGTTCGGGCGTGCGGGCGTAGTCGGTCATGTCCGCCCGCGCGACGGTCAGGATGTCGCGGTGGAGCAGCCCGTTGTCGAGCAGCTCGCCGATCACATAGCCGATGCCGCCCGCCGCGTGGAAATCGTTCACGTCGCCCGACCCGTTCGGGTAGACGCGGGCGAGCAGCGGCACCACATCGGACAGTTCGGACAGGTCCGTCCAGTCGATCAGGATGCCCGCCGCCCGCGCGATGGCGGGCAGGTGGATCGCATGGTTGGTCGAGCCGCCCGTCGCCAGCAGGCCGATGGCGGCGTTGACGATCGCCTTTTCATCGACGCAATGGCCCAGCGGGCGATAATCATCATTGGGTTTTCCGTCTTTGGCCCAGCCGATGGCGGCGAGCCGATGCACGGCGGCGCGGGTCAGCTCCGCGCGCAGCTTCGTGCCGGGGTTGATGAAGGACGCGCCCGGCATGTGCAGGCCCATCATTTCCATCATCATCTGGTTGCTGTTGGCAGTGCCGTAGAAGGTGCAGGTGCCGGGGCTGTGATAGGAGGCGATCTCCGAATCCAGCAACTCGTCCTGGCCGACCTTCCCCTCGGCATAGAGCTGGCGCACGCGCTGCTTTTCCTTGTTGGGCAGGCCGGACGGCATCGGCCCGGCGGGAATGAGGATGGTCGGCAGATGGCCGAAGCGCAGCGCGCCGATCAGCAGCCCCGGCACGATCTTGTCGCAAATGCCCAGCAGCGCGACCCCTTCGAACATCGCGTGGGACAGCGACACGGCGGTCGCCATCGCGATCACGTCGCGGGAGAAGAGCGACAGGTCCATACCCGCCTGTCCCTGCGTCACGCCGTCGCACATCGCCGGCACGCCGCCCGCGACCTGCGCGGTCGCGCCGACCTCGCGCGCGGCGAGCTTGATCTGCTCCGGATAGCGGCCATAGGGCTGATGCGCGGAGAGCATGTCGTTATAGGCGGTGACGATGCCGATGTTCATCGCCGCGGCGGAACGGATCGCGGGCTTGTCCTCGCCCGCCGCCGCGAACGCATGGGCGAGGTTGCCGCAGGAGAGGCGCTGGCGGTTGGTGCCCGCGTCGCGCCCGCGCTCGATCAGGTCGAGATAGCGGCGGCGCGAAGGCGCGCTCTTTTCGACGATCCGCCGCGTGACCGCCGCGATGACGGGGTGAAGATCATTCATACCAGCTTGCTCCGTCGCGTTCGATCAGGGCGATGGCCGAGGAGGGCCCCCAGTTCCCGGCCGCATAGGGAGAGATTTTCATCCCCGCCTCCCGCCACCCGGCGATGATCGAATCGATCCATTGCCATTGCGCCTCCACCTCGTCGCGGCGGACGAACAATGTGGGGTCGCCCTCCAGCAGGTCGAGCAGCAGCCGCTCATAGGCGATGCGGCGGCGCTGCCCCTCGAAGGCGGCGGTCAGCGACACGTCGAGGCCGACCTCGCGCAGTCGCGCGCCGCCCCGGTCGAGGCTGGGTTCCTTCGTCATGATGAGCAGGCGGATATTCTCCTCCGGCTGAAGACGAATGATGAGGGTATTGGGTTCCAGCGCCGACCCCGGCCCGTTGCGTGCGAAGATGGAGTGGGCGACCGGCTTGAACTGGATCAGGATTTCGCTGTGCCGCGCGGGCATGCGCTTGCCGGTGCGCAGGTAGAAGGGCACGCCCGACCAGCGCCAATTGTCGATATGCGCCTTCAGCGCGACGAAGGTTTCGGTGTCGGACGCATGGCCCAGCTCGTCGGCATAGCCCCGGACGATCTCGCCCTTGACCGCGCCGGGGCCATATTGGCCGCGCACGCTGTTCTGCCTGACGATCTCGCCGTTCATCGGGCGGAGCGAGCGCAGCACCTTTACCTTCTCGTCGCGCACGGCGGTCGCGTCCATGCGCGCGGGCGGCTCCATCGCGATGATCGAGAGGATCTGGAGCACATGGTTCTGCACCATGTCGCGCAGCGCGCCGACGCCGTCATAATAGGAAACCCGCCCCTCAAGGCCGACCGTCTCGCCGACCGTGATCTGCACATGGTCGATATGCCCGGCGTTCCACAGCGGCTCGAACAGCATGTTGCCGAAGCGCAGCGCGATCAGGTTCTGGACGGTTTCCTTGCCGAGATAATGGTCGACGCGATAGATGCGCTCTTCCGCGAACAGCGCGCCGATGGCGTCGTTCACCTCGATCGACGAGGCGAGATCGTGGCCGATCGGCTTTTCCATCGCGATGCGGGTGGTGGCGGTGACGAGGCCCGCCTCCGACAGGCTGACCGCCGTGGGCGCGAACAGCGCGGGCGGGGTGGACATGTAGATGGAGAGATTGTCCTCACGCCCCTTCACCCGCCCGGCGATGGCGGCGAACTGCTCGCTGTTGCCCGCCTCGGCCGCACAATAGACGATGCGGTCGGTCAGCCGCCTCGCCGCCTCCGCCTCATAGCGCCCGTCGGTGATGAACCGGCGCAGGCCGAGGTCGACATCCTCGCGGAAGGCGGCGTCGCTGCGCTCCGACCGGCCGGAGGCGACGACCAGAAAATCCGCCGGCAACAGGCCGTCCTGCTGAAGATTGTAGAGCGAGGGGAAGAGCATGCGCCCGGCAAGATCGCCGGTGGCGCCAAAGAGAATGAGCGTGGCAGAACGGTCGGTCAAGACTGGCTCCCCGGAAGAAGGACTATGACGATGTCTGCACGGTGGCAGCCTCTACCGTCTCCGTCCGGTTTGTGCAACAGGCAAGACCGGCGCGCAATCGATCAGCGCTTTTTGCGGGGTGATTGGGACGATGGATCGGAGATTTCGGCAGGGAAAGTCCAGCAGAGTTGGCTGGCCGTCACACTCCCGCCCCAGTTCACCCTGAGCTTGTCGACCCGTAGGGCGGGCGAAGCCCAACGGCTGCTTTTCTCCTGGGGCAAGAACAAGGACAGGGCTTCGACAGGCTCAGCCCGAACGGATTTCCTGATCCCCGAAATACCGGGAAACCTGCACATGTCTGCAATCCTGTAGCCATAAAAAAGAGGCCGACCCAATGGACCGACCTCCCTTTCTCTATCCGATCAAGCCGCGTCTCAGCGGACGCGGGGGCCGCCGAAAGGCATGGGCGGGGGCGGGCGGCGGGTGCCGCGCGGCAGTTGGGCCTGATAGGCGCGGCCGCAATGCTCGACGCAATAGGGGAAACCGGGGTTCACCTTCTCGCCGCAGAAATGGAAATCCGGCTCGCCCGGATGGCCGATCGGCCATTTGCAGATCTTCTCGGTCAGATCGAGCAGGCTGGTCTTGTCGGCGATTTCCGGGCTGGGCTTGGCGGGCACCAGGCGGCGCGGCGGCGCGGGGGGGATCGGCGCCTGCTGGTCGCCCGGACCCTGGCGGAGGAAGCCGCCCGGCCCCACCGAGACGATGCGCGGCTGCGGCGCGGCCGGGGCCTGCGCTTCCTGCGGCTCGGCGGCCGGGGCGGGCTGGGCCGCCGGCGCGGCGGGCGCGCGCGGCGCGGGGGCGGCGGCGGGCGAGGGTGCCGGCTGGCCGGGCTTTTCCTTCGCGGCCGGGGCGGCGGCGGGCTTCTTGGCGGCGACGGGCTTCTTGCGCGGGGCGTCGTTGCTCTTCACCGGCGACGGGCGCGACTGGAGGCCGAGGCGGTGCGCCTTGCCGATCACCGCGTTGCGGCTGACGCCGCCCAGCTCTTCCGCGATCTGGCTGGCGGTCATGCCCTTTTCCCACATCGCCTTGAGTTGATCTATCCGTTCATCGGTCCAGGACAAAGTTCACTCCATCATCTTGCGGCCATCGTCTTGCAGGACCGCCCGCGCAATATGGGCGTCGCGAGTCGGGAGTTCAACCGAGCCCCGGCCGCCGCCCAACGATTCCGCGCCATGCCCATTTGCACTTGCCCGCATCCGGGACAGCCGATAGTCGATCTGCGCATGAACGACCAGAGCAAATCCGCACGGAGCCCGTCCCGACCGCTCGTCCTGCCCGAACCGGGCGTGCCGCGCATCCGCAACGTCAACTGGGCGGGGATGCGCGCGCTCTACATGAAGGAGGTGCGGCGCTTCCTGAAGGTGCAGTTGCAGACGATCTGGGCGCCGTCGCTGACGACGCTGCTGTTCCTGATCATCTTCACCGTGGCGCTGGGCGGCGAGCGGCGGACGGTGCTGGGCGTGCCCTTTGCGGATTTCATCGCGCCGGGCCTCATCATGATGGGGATGATCCAGAACGCCTTCGCCAATGCGAGCTTTTCCTTCCTCTCCGGCAAGATACAGGGCACCATCGTCGATTATCTGATGCCGCCGATCTCCACCGCCGAACTGCTGTTCGCGCTGGTCGGCGCGTCGATGACGCGGGCGTTCATGGTGGGTGCAGCGATTTCCGCCGCCATCTCGCTGTGGCCGGGGGTGAGCCTTGTCGCGCTGCACCCCTGGGCGATCGTCGCCTTCGCTGTGCTGGGCACGATGTTCGTCGCCTTTCTGGGCGTGCTGACCTCGATCTGGGCGGAGAAGTTCGACCATGCGGCGGCCGTCACCAATTTCGTGATCGCGCCGCTGTCGCTGCTGTCCGGCACCTTCTATTCGGTGGAGCGGCTTTCCCCGCTGTTCCAGGGCATCAGCCACGCCAACCCGTTCTTCTACGCGATTTCCGGCTTCCGCTACGGCTTCCTGTCCGCCGCCGATACCGAGGTGCTGCGCGGGCTCGCCGTGCTGCTGGTGCTGAACGGCGCGCTGGCGCTGCTCTGCTATGTGCTGCTGCGCAAGGGCTGGAAGATCAGGCCCT
>Ga0180222_1002851_pt1 | contig 12591 bp, 12 predicted proteins | sample eDN5th37CKraftOP_FD_151336 | JGI IMG/M metagenome (GOLD analysis project Ga0180222, IMG submission 151336) | Enriched Organic Plus compost microbial communities from Emeryville, California, USA - eDNA 5th pass 37_C Kraft OP (version 2) (version 2) ... | reverse complement strand
GGCTTGTAGTCGAGGCCGTTCTCCCGCTTGAACTTGCGGCAGATCGCGGCCTTCAGTTCCGGAATGCCGTCGACCGCGGTGTACTTGGTCTCGCCGCGCCGGATCGCGTTGATCGCCGCTTCCTTGATGTTGTCGGGCGTGTCGAAGTCCGGCTCCCCGGCCGCCAGGCCGATGACGTCGCGTCCGGCCGCTTTCAGCTCCCGAGCCTTGCCAGAGATCGCGATCGTCGGCGAGGGCTTGATGCGCTTGAGCGCGTCGGCGAAGAAGGACATGGACGTCTCCGGAGCTGGACCGCCCGCATGGTGCGAGGCGCGAACGTCCTAAAACGGCCTGCCCGGCCCGGCAAGCCCGATTCGCCCGGACGGACACGATCCGTTAGCGCGCTTCCGCTATGTCTGGCGCGGGGGATGCGATGGCGGCATGGGTCGACACCTTGCGGACCGGGGCTTGGCTCGGCCGCGACCGAATCCGGCTCTGGGGCGCGGCCATGCTGGCCGTGGCGGCGGCCGGGATCGTATTCCTGCTCGCCACCGCCGACGGGTCCCTCGACTTCCGCGGCCGGCCGCTCGGCACCGATTTCTCCAACGTTTACGCCGCCGGCACCTGGGTGCGCGAAGGCCGCCCGGAGGCGCCGTTCGACCCCGCTCTGCAGCTCCAGCGCGAACGCGAATTGTTCGGCGCCGAAACGCCGTTCTACGGCTGGCACTATCCGCCCTATTTCCTGTTCATCGCCCGGGCTTTGGCCGGGCTGCCCTACCTCGCGGCCTTGCTGCTCTGGCAGGTTGCCACCCTCGCCCTCTATCTCGCCGCGCTCCGCGCCATCCTGGCCGCAACAGCGCCGGACCTCGCCCGCGACCCCCTGTGGGTGCTCATCGCCCTCGCCTTTCCGGCCGTCTTCGTCAATCTCGGCCATGGTCACAACGGCTTCCTGACCGCCGCGCTGCTCGGCGGCGGTCTCGCCTGCCTCGACCGTCGCCCGGTCATCGCCGGACTGCTGTTCAGCTGCCTCGTCTACAAGCCGCAATTCGGCCTGATGCTGCCGCTGGTTCTCGCCGCCTCCGGCCGCTGGCGCGCTTTCTTCGCCGCCGCGGCGGGCGTCCTCGCCCTCACCGCATTGACGACGCTGGCTTTCGGCACCGAGGTCTGGCGCGCCTTCCTTGCCTCGACCGAATTCACCCGTTCCGTTGTGCTCGAAGCCGGCGACACCGGCTGGCATAAAATCCAAAGCCTGTTCGCCTGGACCCGCATGTGGGGCGGCGCGGTGCCGCTCGCCTACGCGGTGCAGGGCGCCGTCACCCTCGCCGTGGCCGCGGCGCTCGGGTGGCTGTGGCATCGGTCCGCCCCGTTCCCACGCCAAGCATCGGCGCTCGCGATCGGCACGCTGCTGGCCACGCCCTATGCGCTCGATTACGACCTGATGGCGCTCGCGCCGGCCATTGCCTTCCTCGCGGCGCACGGCAAGGTCCACGGCTTCGCCCCGTTCGAGAAAAGCGTGCTCGCGGCCCTGTGGCTCGTACCGCTGCTGGCACGTCCGCTCGCCGAAAGCTTCGCCCTGCCGCTGGCCGTTCCGTTGATGATCGCCGCCTTCGCAATCAATGCGCATGCGGCCCGCGCCGCCCCTTGATCCAAGCCGTCACTGCTGCGGAGCTGCCTCGCATCCAGTCCGTGCGCGGCGCGCGGGCGGGATCGGTGTTCTGTCGTAGATCGACATCGCGTCCGGATCGGCGATGAGCTGATAGCCGTCGCTGGCGTGGTCGGCGAGGATGTCCGCCACGGCGTCCCGTGGCCAATAGTGCGTCTTCGTGACGATCAGCAATTCCTTGCCGTCGAAGCGGAACCGATAGGCCTCGCGCCCGAGCAGTTCCGTCTCGTCGCGCGTGAAGCCGCCGAGCTGGGCATAGAGGCCGAGCGCCACATGTCCCTCGGCATCCGTCAGCAGAATCGCCTTGTCATTGCACAATCGGGCAAGATCGGCCGCCAGCATTCGCGTCGCCTCGCTGTGGCGCTCTCTCGCCGCAGCCCGATGCCAGAACGGCTGCGTCTGCGCGGCGATGACCGGACTGCCGTCGCGGCGAATATATTCCGGCGCGACAACCGCATTCTTGGCCAAACCGATGCCGAGCCCAACCATCGGGTTGAGAGCGGCAATCGTCCCCGCAAGAAGCACCGTCCAACCCATGCGTCCACGGGCCGCCACCGCGACGCCATGACCGGCCAGGATCGCAATGCCGAGCACGGCCAGCACGAAATGCCTGGCAGGCAACGGGTTGAGAATCCAGAACGCGGTCGAGGGCACGATCAGGACCGTCGCGTCGAGCAGGACCGAGAACGACTTGGAGCGGATCCATGCCGGCCACAGCGCCCCGCGCACGATGCGCAGCAACACCGCCAAGGAGACCAGGGCCGTGACCAGCCCGCACGCCAGCAGCAGGTGGAAGGCCCCTTTCGGCAGCTGCGACAGGCGGTAATAGCCGAGGAAGAACGCCGCCTCCCCGGCGACGCTGTCTCCCGCGAACCATTGCTGCAGTCCGATGAAGGCACCGATCGCGGCAAATCCGATCGCGGCGCGCAGATAGGCAAGGCGCCGGTCCGCGGCCTGCAGCGGATTGCAGCCGATCAGCACGAACCACGGCAGGCCGAGAAAGATGTCGATCCGCACCGTGAGCCCCGCCGTCAGCAGCACGAAGGCGGCCGCGTAGCGAAGCGGCATCATCGCCGCCGATCTTCGCACCGTCAGGGCCGTCGCCGCAAACAAGCAGGCCAGGCTTGTCAGGATCTGGTGTCCGGAAAAAGCCAGATCGATATAGACGGGCGAGAACAGGAATAGGATCGATCCGGCCAAAGCCCTGTCGTGGCCGTAGGCGACGGCCAGCACGTACAGGAGAAGCCCCGCGGAGATCACCGCGGCAACGAAGCCGATCGTGTTGATGATCGCGATGAGCGCGGCCGGGTCGCTGAGAACATGCGCGTCGAACAGCGTGAACAGCAGCCACAAATATCCGAAGCTGATCGACTTGCCGTAATGGTCCGGCGTCGCCAGGCCGACCCCGCTGCGCACGCTGTCGATGATGCCGAGAGCGACGTAGTAGAGGTCGCCTTCCCCGAGCACGCCGTGATGGCGAAACGCAACAAGCACCGCCACGAACAACGCCGCCACGGTCGCGTAGGCGCCGCACAGGACCGCACGCGGCGAGGCCGCCGATGTCAGGATTGGCGGTCCTGCTTGCGACTGGTCCATCGCGCGGTGCCTCAGGATTGCCGGAACGTGATACGGCGGTGGCCATGGAAATTGGCCAGGGCACCCGCGGCGATGCCGCCGGCATGCGCAAGCGCCTGTGCAGGCGCGGTCGCCAGGACGCTCGCCAATGCCGGCTCGAAAATCACCGCCGTCAGCGTCGTCACCGCAGTCCCGGCCACGTTGACGGCGAGAAAGTCCGGCACCTGGCGGATGGCCGGGCGGGTCGATCCGGGGAATACGAATGCGCGATAGGCGGTAAAGCCGATGACCATGCCGATCAGGGCGGCGATGAAGACCGCGGCAGCAAAAGGCAGGACCAGCGACAGCGGGAAACGAACGACCCAATTCACCCCCGCGGCAAGGCCGCCAGCGAGCAGGAACCGGACCGGCTGCGACCGGTGCGCGCCCCGCAGCCGCGCGTGGAGGCTCACAGCGGCACTCCGGACCAAGCGAACGCGAAACCAGCGCCGAGTGCGCCCCCGAGCCCCAGGCTGACCCGGTCCTTGAGGGCGAAGGCAACGGGATCGTCGTGCAATTGCCCCCTCTGCCCGACCAGCCAGATGCGGCCGAACCACAGAAACAGCACGGCGGGAAGCACCCAGAGCCAGTTCGGGTTGCCGTAGAAGGATTGCCCGAACGCATCGAAGATCAGGTACAGCACCATGATCAGGATTGAGCCGGTGCCGGTCGCCAGCCCAAGGCCGAGCACGAGCGGCGCATCGGCTGCGACATAGCCACGGCCTGCCGCGGCCGTGGCGCCGCGGCCAATCAGGCGCAGAATTTCGGTATGCCGCTTGGCGAAGGACAACGAGGCGAACAAGAACATCGAGAAGACCAGCAGCCAGGGCGAGGCGACCACCTCGGCTGCGGCGATCCCAATCGCCAGGCGCAGCGTGAACAGACCCGCGAGAATAAAGGAGTCGAGCACCGGAACACGTTTGAGCCAGAGCGAATAGGCGAGCGTGACCGCCACATAGGCCGCAAGACCGAGCAGAACCGCAGTGCCGATCCATGCGGCCAGCGCCAGACCCGCTGCGGTCGCGCCGAAAGCCGCCACTGCCGCCGATCGGATCGACAAATCGCCGCTGGCGATTGGCCGCTTGCGCTTCGACCAATGGCAGCGATCATGCGCCAGGTCCGCGAGATCGTTGAGCAGATAGACGCCGGACGCGACCAATCCGGTGGCTATGAAGGCGAGCAGGCAACGCACAAACACGTCGGGATCGCCGATCGTTCCCCCCAGCAGCGCGGGGATGAAGATGAGCGCATTCTTCGACCACTGATGCGGTCGCATCGCCCTGACCAGCGCGCTGACGGCATTCGGCCGCGGCAGCACTTGCGTCGGTCGGCCCAGGGCGCGTACGGAACGCACCACCCGCGCCGGCGCGCCGACCACGATCGCCTTCGCCGCGTATTTCCAGACATGCAGGTCGGCCGCGCTGTCGCCGGCGTAGTCGAACCCGCCGGGAAACATCTGCAAGACACGCTGCGCTTTCCGCGCGCCCGCCAAATTCGCGCAGCCGTCGCTTGCGACCACGCCGTCGAGAAACGCGAAGCGCGCCGCGATCCCCGTCGCCAGCAGGTCGTCGCAGGCGGTGACGAGATAGACCATGCGGCCCGCGCGCTTGGCTTCGAGCGCCAATGTCGCCACCTCCTCGTTCACGGGGATCAGCGACATGTCGAGCGTCGCGACTTCGGCAAGACGACGCTTGAGATACGCGCGGCCGCGCAGGAGCCACACGGCGACCTTCAGAATCCGCAGCGGATTGCCGGTCACATAGGCGAGCGCCGTCTCGTAGAGGAGGTCGGTTTTGATGAGACAACCGTCGAGATCGATCAGTAACGGTCGCTTGCCGAGATCGTCGGTGTCGCAGGCCCGCACCGCGCCACCGTCAAGCGCCGCAGCCGCTCGCGGGTTCGGGCGCACACCTCCAACGTCGCTGTCCAAGAAGGCCATCGGTCCACCGTCGTCGGCTGTCAGGCCGGCGATGTCCGGTCATCGCGGTGGCCCAGGGTGGCGTCATCGTAAGGGGGCGCGACCCAGGGTAGCGAGTCGGCCGTAGGGTGTTCGTCCTACCCCAATCGGCGAGGCACCACGCCGCCCTCTACCTCCCTCGCGATGGACGACGCGGGCTCAGCGAGCGGCGGCTATCGCTATGCGCCCGCGTCCGGCTGGGGGCTGCATCGCACCTGCAGCGCGACGGCCACGCGCCCGGATACGCTGGAACGGTTCGAACGAGACGTTGCACAGGGCCAGGACGACCGCATGACATCCGCGCGAACGGAGATGACAGGCGAGTCACGACTTGTTGAGTCCTGATCCGCAACCCAGCCTTGCTCTGGTCACGCTCGTCCGCTTGATGGCGCGCGCAGAGGCGGGGCGAAGAAGACGGCACACCGCGCCGTATAGGACAGAACCGTCACGAAGATGGGGGACCGATGTATACGCTCTATTCGATGCAGCGTTCGGGCAACTGCTACAAGGTGCGCTTGGCGCTGGCCAAGTTGCGCATCCCCTATCGCCTGGTCGAGATCGATATCCTCAAAGGCGAGAGCCGCACGCCCGAATTCCTGGCGATGAATCCGAACGGCCGCGTGCCGCTGCTCGAAGTGGGACCGGGGCGTTATCTGCCGGAATCCAACGCGATCCTGTGGTTTCTCGCCGACGGCACCCGCCTCGTGCCAACCGATCCGTTTGCCCGCGCCGAGACGCTGGAATGGATGTTCTTCGAGCAGCACAGTATCGAGCCCAATCTCGGTTCGGCCTGGTTCTGGCTGACCATGGTCAAAGGCGGCCGCGAACTGCAGGCGCATCTGATCGAGGATTGGATGGAGCAGGGCTATGCCGCGCTGCGGGTGATGGAGCAACATCTCGAGACTGAGCGCTACTTCGCCAACGGCCATCTCACCATCGCCGACATCGCACTTTATGCCTATACCCATGCGGCCCACGAGACCGGTTTCGACCTGACCTCGTTCCCGGCCGTGCGCGCGTGGCTGAAGCGCGTCGCATCCGAGCCCGACCATATCGCGATGGACTGGCAGCCGCAGGCGGTGACGATCGCCGAATGAACCGACAGGTCACGCCCCCGTGACGCTTGCCGCCAAAACGCCACGATTTGCCACCGGCTTCGCCGCACTTGCCCGGGACGATGTGTCAGCCGCAGGAGAGTTGATTCCACGAAACGGCCCTGCGGTGACGAGCATGAGGTTGACGATGCCTGCCGACCGCATCGGCTTTGCCCTGGTGTCCCGCCCCGCCCGCGAGGCGCGCCGCCGCCGCACCGCCCGCGCCTATCTGATCGCCACGATCGCGCTGGCTCTCGCCTTGGTGGTGGCGATCGCCGCCCTCTCGTTTGGCTTCGCTCGGGGCGAAACGCTGGGCATCGCCGCGGCCGAAGGCCCGCGCCTCGCCCTCGCCGCGTTGCTCGGCCTCGCCTTGGCCGGCATGGGCGGGGTGACAGCCGCAATGATCCGCGCCACCATTCGGGGCGATCGCCGCCGGCGCTGAACCGATCGCCCCTGCGCCCGTTGTCGGCCTGACCACCCGTTGACCGCCGGAGCCTGGGAATGCGTTTTCTGCCGTTGCTGGCCGCAGCCGCCGCGCTTTTCGCCGTGTTCCTGGCTTCCGCCACGGCGCAGACGGTGACCTCTTCGGCCGGCCCGCTGCGGGTCGAGACCATTGCCCGCGGACTCGACCATCCCTGGGGTCTCGCTTTCCTGCCCGACGGCCGCATGCTGGTCACCGAACGCCCCGGCCGGCTTCGCCTTGTGGGACGCGACGGCACGCTTTCGCCGCCGCTCGCCGGTGTGCCGAAGGTCTTCGCGCGCGGCCAGGGCGGCCTGCTTGACATTGCGCTCGATCGCGACTTCGCCAGCAACGCCACGGTCTATTTCTGCTTCGCCGAGCCCGGCGAGGGCGGCGCCCGCACTTCGCTCGGCCGCGCCCGCCTGGCTGCGGAGGGCACGCCGGCGCTCGAAGACGTGGCGGTGATCTTCCGTCAACAGGGCCCACTCTCGACCTCGAATCATTTCGGCTGCCGGGTCGTTCAGGCGCGTGACGGCAACCTGTTCCTCGCCATGGGTGACCATTTCACCCAGCGTGACGAAGCGCAGAACCTCGCCAACCATATCGGCAAGATCGTCCGTATCCGTCCCGACGGGTCGGTGCCGTCCGACAATCCCTTCGTCGGCAAACAGGGCGCCCGTCCCGAGATCTGGAGCTACGGCCATCGCAATATCCAGGGCGCCGCGCTCCATCCCGAGACCGGCGCGCTCTGGATCCACGAGCATGGCGCCCGCGGCGGGGATGAAATCAATATCCCGGAGGCCGGCAAGAACTACGGCTGGCCGGTGATCACTTATGGCGTCGACTATTCCGGCGCCAAGATCGGCGTCGGCACCGCCAAGGAAGGCATGGAACAGCCGATCCACTATTGGGTGCCGTCGATCGCGCCGTCCGGCATGGCCTTCTATACCGGCGATCTGTTTCCGGCCTGGAAGGGCGACTTGTTCGTGGGCGCCCTGGCGGGGCAGCTTGTCGCGCGGCTCGATCTCGACGGCCGTAAGGTGACGGACGAGGAGCGCCTGCTTCGCAATGTCGGCGCGCGCATCCGCGACGTCCGCCAGGGGCCGGACGGCGCGCTGTGGCTTCTTACCGACGCGGGCGACGGACGCCTGCTGCGGGTGACGCCGGCCCGCTGACGCCGCTCACCATTTCTGGAACACGAAGAACGCGCCGCCTGCGATCAGCGCGAAACCGACCAGGTGGTTCCAGCCGATCGGCTCCTTCAGATACGTCACCGAAAAGACGGCAAAGACCAGCAGCGTGATCACCTCCTGCACCGTCTTCAGCTCGGCCGCGCTGTAGACGGCATGCCCGATCCGGTTCGCCGGCACGGCGAGGCAATATTCGATGAAGGCGATCCCCCAGCTCGCCACGATGACCAGCGGCAGCGCGGTGCCTTTGAACCGCAGGTGGCCGTACCAGGCGAAAGTCATGAAAACGTTGGAGGCGAGCAGCAGCAGGATCGGCGCGAATTTCGCGGACATCAGGGCGGACATGCGATCATCCATCGACGGGAAAAGGCAGGCGGCGCGGACACGCCGCTGGAGAGAGGGTCACCCATGCCGCAGCTTCAGGCCGATGATGGCGAGGCTCAGCAGCAGGGTGACGAGATTGGCGACGATCAATGGCAGGTCGCCGCGCAGCAGGCCATAGACGAGCCACAGCCCGACGCCGCTGGCGAAGGCGAGATAGGCCCACAGGGAGATCGCCGCAGTGTCACGCGTGCGCAGCACCCGCACCACCTGCGGCAGCCAGCACAGCGTCGTTACGGTACCGGCAGCGACGCCGATGGCGGCGACGACGGTGGAAGACGTTAGGAGGCCTGACATTACCAGTCGCTCACTGCGAAAGAGGCATGCCGGTCACCGTCGCGAGCCGAAACGGCAGCCGAACGGATCACCGACCATCCGGCGATCGCCGAAAAGCATCTGTCTGAACGGCACCGCTGCCGCGCTGCGTCGTGGCGAATCGCGCCTGCCGGCCATCATCATGTGGACAGCCGCGTATCCGCCGCAACTGGGATTCGCAATCGACACGCCTTGCTGTCACAGCCGCAGGGCGGTCGCATTTGCCGCCTAAAGTTGCGGTCGCCTGTTCCTCGCCGATCCCTCTCCGGAGCGACCATGTCTTTCGTCCGCCCCCTGCGCGCCCTTGCCTTGGCCGTCCTGCTCGTTGCGCCCGGTTCCATCCGCGCCCAGGACACGAATGCGGCGGACCGCCCCGGTACCGCGCCGCAGGTGGCGGCGCCGGCTCCGTATAAGCCGGTCATGGTCCAGCCGCCAGCGGTCTTCGCCGATGCCGGCCTGGAGGCCTTCCGCAAGCAGCTGATCGCGATCGCGGCCAAGAAGGACCGCGCCGCCCTCGCCAAGCTGGTCGCGCCGAACTTCTTCTGGGAGCGCGTCGACGGCAAGCCGGCGCCGAAACGCGCGGCCATCGACAATCTTGCCGCCGCGCTCGACCTCGGCGCGGTCGACGGATCGGGCTGGGAGATGCTCGCCGCACTTGCGGCCGACCCGACCGCGGGCCCGGCCGAAGGCAAGCCCGGCACGCTCTGCTCGCCCGCCGATCCGCAATTCGACAACGCGGCGTATGAGCAGCTGATCAAGGAGTCCGGGACTGACATCTTCGACTGGGGCTACCCGGACGCCGACGGCATCGAGGTCCGCGAGCAGCCGGACGCCGAGGCCAAGGTGGTGGAGAAGCTTGGGCTGCATTTCGTGCGTGTCTATTACGATCCGCAGGAAACCGACGTGTCCGAGGATTGGCTGCGCGTGGTCACGCCGTCCGGCAAGGTCGGCTTTGTCGCCGCCGACACCCTCAACGCCATTGGCAACGATCAGCTCTGCTACGCCAAAGGCGGCAATGCGTGGCGCATCGCCGGCTATGTCGGCGGCGGCGAATAGTGCGCCGCGGTGATCCGGCAAAGGGGATTGTCTCGCTCCCACACTCCGCCCATGATGGGTGTGGACGGAGGAGACACGTCTTCATGCCTGCGCATTTCGTCAAATTGTCCGCGTTTCTCGCGGTCCTGTTGACCTGCGCCGCGCCCGCCGCGGCGCAGCTCGGTGCCCGCATCGATCTGCGCAACACGCAGCCGACCATCGAGGATGCGGAACCCGGCGCTGAGCCGGCACCGGCAGACGCGGTGCTGCCGGAGGCCTTTCGGCGCCGGCCGGTCTTCTATCGCACCCACGAGGCGCCGGGCACCATCATCATCGACACCGCGCAACGCTACCTGTACCTGATCCAGGGCAACAACGTGGCGCTGCGCTACGGCATCGGCGTCGGCCGCGACGGCTTTACCTGGGGCGGCATCCTGAAGGTGTCGCGCAAGGCGGAATGGCCGGACTGGACGCCGCCGCGGGAAATGATCGAGCGGCAGCCGTACTTGCCCCGTTTCATGGCCGGTGGGCCCGGCAATCCGATGGGCGCGCGCGCGCTCTATCTCGGCGCGACCGTCTACCGCATCCATGGCACCAACGCGCCGCAGACCATCGGCCACGCCGTCTCGTCCGGCTGCTTCCGCCTCGTCAACGAGGACATCATCGATCTCTACGAGCGTGTCCCCGTCGGCACCAAGGTGATCGTGCAGCAATAGCGAACCGCCAACGAAAATGGCGGGGACACGCCCCGCCATCGTACCCATCGTGCCGGGGAAGTGCTGCTTACGCCGCGCGCACCGTCGCCAGGAAGCGTTCGACCTCCGTCTTCAGCCGGTTGCTCTCGCCGGACAGCGACCGCGCCGAGGCGAGCACTTGGGTCGCCGCCGTGCCGGTCTCGGCCGCGCCGCGATTGACCTGGCTGATGTTGGAATTGACCTCCGTTGTGCCCTGCGCCGCCTGCTGCACGTTGCGGGCGATTTCCTGGGTCGAGGCGCCCTGCTCTTCCACCGCCGAGGCGATCGAGCCGGCGATCTCCGAGATGCGGTCGATCGTGGTGCCGATTTCCTTGATCGCCGCCACGGAATCTTCCGTCGCCTGCTGCATGCCAGCGATCTGGCTGCTGATCTCGTCGGTCGCCTTGGCCGTCTGGGCCGCCAGTGCCTTGACCTCCTGCGCCACCACCGCGAAGCCGCGCCCCGCTTCTCCCGCGCGTGCCGCCTCGATCGTGGCATTGAGCGCGAGGAGGTTGGTCTGTTCGGCGATGCTGGTGATCAGCTTGATCACGTCGCCGATCCGTGCCGCGGCCTGCGAGAGTTCCGTGATGCGCTGATCGGTCCGCTCCGCTTGGCTCACCGCCTCGCGCGCGATCCGGCTCGATTCCAGCACCTGACGGCTGATCTCGTTGACCGAGCTGGCCAGCTCTTCCGATGCCGCCGCTACCGTCTGCACGTTGGCCGACGCCTCTTCTGAGGCCGAGGCCACATTGGTCGAGAGTTCCTGCGTCGTCTCCGCCGTCTGCGTCAGCGTCCCGGCAGCCGCTTCGAGCTGCGTCGTGGCTGACGCGACCGCCTCCACAATGCCGCCGACCGCCGTCTCGAAGTCTGTCGCCATCTGGTGCAGCTCCGCCTTGCGCTGCGCCGCCGCGCGTTCCTCCGCGGCCTTCTGCTCGGCTTCGAGCTGCTCCATCCGCAGCAGATTGTCCTTGAAGGTCTGCGCCGCCCGCGCATTGTCGCCGACCTCGTCGCTGCGGCCGACATAGGGAATATCGACCGTCTTGTCGCCGGACGCGAGCGCCATCAGCACCTCGCCGATGCGCCGGATCGGCCGGGCGATCGTGAGCATGCCGAACACCGCGGTGCCGACCAGCACGGCCATCACGGCCAGCGCCACGATCAGACCGATCATCTCCGCCCGCGCCGCAGCCTCGGCCGCTTCGCTTTCGAGTTGCCGCACCTGCTCGGCAACGGCCGCGCTGGTCTCCTCCAGCAGTTCGTCGAGCGCGACGCGGGCGGGATCGGCCCGTTCACGCAGCGTGGACATCTGCCCTTCATACGCTTTGAGCGCCTTGTCCATGACCTCGCGGTAGCGCGGCGCGAAGGTCACCAATTGATCGATCTGCTCCACCAGCGCCTGGTCGGTGGTGCGGACCCGAGCCACGTCGAGCGCGTCGTTGGTGTTGTTGAGCGAACGCCGCGTCCGGCTGAGCATCGCCGCCTCGCCGCGGGTGAAATAGGCCCACATTGCCGCGCGCGAGTCCTTGAACCAGTTGTCCGCCTCCAGCAGCGCCAGCAGCATCTGTCCCTTGTTCGGCGCATTCTGGATCGCGGGCGATTCCGTGACGGTGCGGTACAGCTTGCTCCATTCCTCGGCGAACTTGCCGAGTTCCTTCTGCGCCCCGATGATCGTGCGCTGCCCGCCGGCAATCTCCGAAACGGCGTCGGCATAGCTCGTGAAGACGCTCTGCGCCCTGCTCATACGGTCCTTGTTGGCAGGATCGCTCAGGCGCTGCAGGGCGTTCTCGATGCCATTGCCGCCGGCCTCGACCAATTGATCCAGCCGCTCTGTCACGGCACCGAGGGCCTTCTCGTCATTCGCCAGCCGGATGTCGCGATTGGCGGTGACCAGCCGCCGGATCGTCATGTCGACGTTGTTCACCGATTCCTGGATGTGGTCGACGTTCTTCCGGATCTCATCGCGCTGCGCCTGCGACCGGTTCAGCAGGATCTGATTGCCCAGCATCGCCGCGACCAGCACGATGCCGGCGCCGGACGTGATCGCGAGCTTGGCTCCAATACGAAATTTCACGCGCCTCATAGCCCCCTCCGAGCAGCAGCACCTCCAGTTGAAACGACACGCGTAAACATGTTCTGAATCATCGCGGTACTGCCATGCCGCGCAGGGGA